>Ga0075163_10000576_pt1 | contig 47389 bp, 37 predicted proteins | sample JI1023141ADNA_FD_71478 | JGI IMG/M metagenome (GOLD analysis project Ga0075163, IMG submission 71478) | Wastewater effluent complex algal communities from Wisconsin, to seasonally profile nutrient transformation and Carbon sequestration -... | ecosystem: Engineered > WWTP > Effluent > Algae...
TCGTTGATTTTTTTCCAATACGTGTTATAACTATCCGCATCTTCCGATTGCGTGCGCACCCGATTTTGATAGTTACGCAGACTGCGAATTTCAAACGCTTCGCCTTCGCTAATCTGAAACAGTGTGGGTTTGCTTTCGCCCGGTTTTATTACGAGTGCCCAGTATTGAATTTTCGGTTTATCAAACTCGAAGTTATCGCGTTGCAGGCGCAGAATCTCTAAGTAAACATCGCCCTTCTTCAATCGGGTTTGTACATCTTGCCAGCGAACCGGCTTCATAATATTTAATGCTACCAACTTCAGGTTTACCGCTCGTTCCAGATCGCCAATGCGAACGGAAAGCCGGTTGATAGAATCGGCTGTGGCCGGATTGCCCGGAGGTTGCTGATAAAATGCTGCGAGCTTATCGCGCAGGCGTTTTATCTCTGCTATCTGCGCAAGCGTTACTTTGTCTTTGATTTTACGAAGTTGTTTTTCCTGCTCGCGGGTGGCATCCAAAATAAGACCTTTGGTTTGTAAGATTTTGTTGAGCAGTTCACCGGTTTGATCATTCCCCTTTTCGATCAGAAGCAAAAGCAACGAGTAATAGCGCTCCAACTCTTTTGTATAATTTTTAAAGAACTCGCGCTTTTCGTTTTCAGTAAAGTATTGGAAGTTTTGAATTAGTTTTTTTTCTTCTGTCTCAATGGTGGCCTTTATCAGTTCATGCGATTTGTTTGGTTGTCCCCATTTTGCATAAAGGTTAACCAGAAACGGGTGATAATTCTTCTTTGCATTTTGCCATGAGGCTCCTGTTTTGGTGTTAGCTAATTTATCTATTAGTGCAAACAGCTGCTGGTAATATTGTTCCGCGCTATTAAAATTTCCGGACAAATGAGCCTGCAGTGCTTTATCAAGAAAACCCTTAAGATAATGATTTGCTTCCTGCGGTTGATCTGATTTATACGCTGATATAATTACTCCGGAATTTAAGCCCAGGTCTGTTATCTGTTGCATAAAGGCAGCTCCTCCTTTCATTTGATCTAAAACTGAGTCTGCAACCTCCGGTGACTTTTTATATGTTTCTATTGCTTCATTTAATGTGCGCTTTGAATATTCAATCATTTTATCCATACCCTCGCTATATGCCTTCGAGTACGGCAGGGCTTCTTTGTATTGATAGTTTTTACTATAGGCCGTTGACAGTATCGTATTGTAGCTTACCCGATTTGTGTTTAGCATTACCTCTTGCGCTTCCTTCATACTTTTTTCATACTGTACCTTTGACTTTTTCATCTGTTCCTGCGTTTCCTTTGGCCACGCTGTATCTATTTTGAAAATCTCATCAGACTTTACCTCCATGTTAAACGCTCCGGATTCTGTTAAATCTTTGAGCTTCAATCCGGCATCAATGGCTTCAGGAAAGAATTCTAACTCAACAAGATTGTTTGCCAGTTCAGTGAAGAATTGTTGTCTAATAACTATTTGAGGATTATTCTCTAATACACCTCTTTTGGTTTCGAGATATCTGAGGTTCTTTTCAAATAACTTTTGTTGGCGTTGTATACGGCTCAATTGAAGAAACAAAAGATGAAGGTTCATCTCATTAACCACGGGACCATACCTAACAAAAAAAGGGAAATGTTTTTCATATGCCTCAATTGCTTGATTAATAAGATTAGACGCTTCTTGCAAATTGCCAGCGCTTTCAAAATAACTTGCGATTAATTGCCGTACTGAAAAATACTCTTCATCTTCAGGTGTAAAGAGTCGATCCGACAACTTCAGCAATTCTTGCACAGCTTTGTCTTTATTAGCTGCATAAACAAAACTATTTGCCAGCCTATCATACTCCGTATAATCAACCTGGCGGGTACGCACCCGGTTCTCCTGCCCGTGCAGGGTTAAGGAGAATAAAAGCAGAGTAAGAAGACCCGTTAAAAATCGCATGGAGGAAAACAACTTCATGCAACTTACCTATAAACGCGTTGCCGTAAAATCAATTTGATTATTTTAGCCGAATGATCGCCACCTTACTTTCGCACGGCTGGAAAAAATTCAAGCGCTCTGTAGCGTTCGAAAAAGAATTGGCCACCAATATTTTTCTGGGTCTTATCGCCATCATGGTTTTTGGGTATGCTATTGCGTTGGGTTTCTTTCTGGAAAAAATTATTACCAACGGACTGAACCAACCCCTAAACGGCTTGTTATTTTATTATTTCGGCTTTGAGTTTATGCTGCGCTACTTCATGCAAAGCACACCTGCGTTAGATGTGCAGCCTTATCTGCATTTGCCAATTAGTCGCAGGTACCTGGTGCATTACATGCTTATCAAATCGTTGCTGCATCTGCTTAACTTCTTAGCACTGGTGTTATTTGCTCCGTTTGCGTTTACAGCCGTAGCCACACAAGCGGGGGCTTCAGCAGGCGTATGGCTGTTGTCCATTTACCTGATCAGTCTGTGTCTACATTATCTCGTGCTGATTTTTAAAAAAGGTTTGGACGATACCATCATTGGGTTTCTGGTACTAACCGGAGTGCTGGGTGTTTTTGCACTGGCTGATTATTATAATTGGTTTAACGTTTCAAAAATTTCGGCAGCCGGGTTTCAATTTATACTGAGTAACCCACTGGCGATTGTAGGTTTACTCGCACTCTTATTAGCCATCTACTATTTCAATTTTACTTACTTCTTGCGGAACATGTATTCGGAAGAACTTACTCCGAATAAAAGTTCTAAAGACAGCGCTTCGCAAAACCTGGCCTTTCTGCAAAGCTTTGGCATGTTGGGTGAGTGGGCCAATCTTGAAGTAAAATTAATCTTACGCAACAAGCGTACCCGCAGTCTGCTTATGCTAAGTGCGTTCTTTTTATTTTATGGACTAATCTTCTACACCAATAAAACCTACACCGAAGGCTTGCCGGGCTTTCTTTTATTCGTAGCCATTTTTATTACCGGAATTTTCATGATTAACTATGGGCAGTTTTTGTTTAGCTGGCAAAGCAATCACTTTGATTTTACGTTAACCCGGCCGGTTTCGCTTGCACAAGTTGTGGAGTCCAAATACTGGTTGTTGTGTGGCATTACGGTAATCTGTTTTGTGCTTAGCATTCCGTATGTCTATTTCGGGTGGCATATTTTGTTTACGCATCTCGCGGCAGCGTTGTTCAACATGGGCGTGAATGTTTTTGTAATCATGAACCTTGCCATGTGGAATCCTAAAAAAATTGATCTTACCAAAAGCAGTATGATGAACCATCAGGGTGTTGGTGCTGCCCAATGGGTAATGGGGATTCCGGTTTTGCTTTCGCCCTACTTGTTCTATTTACCTTTTAGCATTGCCGGCTACCCCACACGAGGTGTGGTTGCTGTTGGTTTGGTTGGTATTATCGGGTTGGTTTTCCGAACCAAATTATTATCACTTACAACAAAACGATTACAAGAACGCAGGTATGCCATTGCTGCCGGCTTTAGAAAAGATTAATACTTATGATTTCAATTTCTTCCCTATCGAAAACGTACGGCACTGAGCCGGTTGTTAATGTTTCAAGTCTATCTATCCGCAAAGGCGAAAGCTTTGGCCTGGTAGGTAATAATGGTGCCGGTAAAACAACTTTGTTCCGCATGATTCTGGATTTAATTCGCCCGACAGAAGGCAGCGTAACCATAGAAGGTAAGAGTGTGCAAGGCAATGATGAGTGGAAACATTATGTGGGTTCGTACTTAGATGAGGGTTTTTTGATTCCATACCTCACACCCGATGAGTATTTTAAATTCGTGGGCAAACTACATAGCTACAGCGATGCTGACCTCAGTCAGTTTCTGCAAAAGTTTGAAGAGCTATTTAATGGTGAGATTACCGGTAAGAAAAAACACATTGGCGATCTATCAAAAGGAAATTTAAAAAAGGTAGGGATTGCAGCGGCCTTTATGGGTAATCCGCAAGTAGTAATTCTGGATGAGCCTTTCGAAAATCTTGATCCCACTTCGCAAATCCGCTTAAAGCGACTCTTGCAACTGGAAAGAGAAACACGTGCTATTACGTATCTCATCTCCAGCCATGATTTAAACCACGTAACTGAAATTTGTGGCCGCATTGTTATACTTGAAAAAGGAAAGGTGGTGAAAGATATGGAGGGCGGAGATTTACTGGCACAATTAGAAGAATACTTTAAGGCATAAGCTTGAAACTGTTACTCTTTCTGCTGTCGCTGGCTTCATTTACGTATGCACAAGATTCGTTGCGTGTAAGTATTGAGCGGGTTGGTTCTGCACGCGATACGCTTACGCAAACACAAGCTGGATTTGTTTTAGCTGGTGGCGGTAAAGATGTAGATGCGGCTATGAAGTGGTTGCTTACGCGAAGTGGTGGTGGTGATGTAGTAATCATTCGCGCGTCTGGTTCGGTAGGATATAATGATTACCTGTTTGAACTTCACCCGGTAAATTCTGTAGAAACATTACTGATTGATTCCCGCGAAAAAGCGATGCTCCTGGAAACGGCTGAGAAAATCAGAAATGCCGAAGCGTTGTTTATTGCCGGTGGCGATCAATGGAATTATGTAAAGTATTGGAAGGACACAGAAGTATCGAAAGCCATAAAGTTTTTGATTGAAGAAAAGAAAGTACCCGTTGGCGGAACGAGTGCCGGATGCGCGGTGCTCACCGAATTTATTTTTGATGCGCAGTTCGATACCGTGGTTTCTGCCGATGCGCTTGCCAACCCTTACGCGCAATCGGTGAGTATTTCAAAAAGTTTTATCACAATACCTTTTTTAAGAAACACCATTGCCGATCAGCATTACTCGCAACGCAACCGGCAAGGAAGGCATGTAACATTTATGGCCCGCATGATGCAGGATTTTAAAATTAAAAACCCAAAAGGAATTGCCGCAGATGAACGCACCGCAGTTTGTATTGACGAAAAAGGAAATGCATTTGTGTTTGGAACAGGCAAAGCATTTTTTATCTCCGCAAACAAGAAGCCAGCACAATGCATACCCAATAAATCACTTACGTGGGATCGGAAAGATGCATTAGCGGTTTGGAGTTATCAGGCAACGGAACAAGGCACGGCTGCATTTAATCTCAACCAATGGCCAACGCAAAAACCGAATGCGTATTGGAGTGTGAAGAAGGGTGAGTTAATTCAATCACCAACAGAATAAAGACAAAAGATCTTTATATCTCTTTCCCTTTCCACTTGCCCGACTTCATGTAAAAAAACGCCATCGAAAACATACTGAGCCAATACACCCACTCGCTGCCCCAACCCCACGCCACAGAAAGGTTGAGGTATTCCAACACTACATACACATACACCACATAGATTACAATCGTAATCAATTCAATCATCAGGTTTACACGCGAGTTACCCGTGCCTGTAACGGCATTCAGCCAGATGGTACCGAACGACATCATGAGCAGGGCAACGGAAACAATGCGCACAATCGGAACCGCTTCTGCTATAAATTCATCGCCCTGACTATAGAAAGATAAAAACCATTCGGGAATCAGGTTAAGAATGATGAAGATGAAAAAGCATATCCCCAAACTCATTCGTACAACTCGTTTGATCAGCGGCATTACTTCTTCCGTTCGGCCCTGCCCAATAATGTTACTCACCATAGTGTTAGTCGTGGCCGCAAATGCCCAACAAAAAATTCCAAACAAGCCAAAGATGTTGCGCATGGTGTTGCTGATGGCCAATGCGCGTGGGCCATGGTGTTCTACCAGAATGTAAAAGTACTCCCAACTCATTATGCTAATGGCAAACTGCGCAATGAGCGGTGCTGAGATGGTGAGAATAATTTTTATTACAGAAAAATCAATTTTGGTTTGCTCAAAAAATGCAAACGACTTATGAATGCCTTTGAAATGTATTACCGCATAAATTACAATCAACCCCGATGCTTCCGCAATAATAGATGCATATGCCGCTCCGTTAAAACCTATTGCCGGAAATCCATAATGGCCGAAGATCATCACATAATCTAACCCGATATTTACAAGGGCTTCGGCAAGCGTACCCCAAACCAGAAACCGGGTTTGGTTGGTCCCTACCAGCAACGCATTACGCATTACATACAAATACAAAAAGGGCAAGCCCCAGATGCGGATCAAAAGAAAATCAATTACCTGCATTGCTGTTGCGGCATCGTGAATAAACGCGCGCATTACTACCGGAGCCAACAAATAGGTAAGTGCAATACCCATGGCGGCAATAGCCAACGCCACCCACACCCCATTATAAAACAACCGCCCTATTTCTTTTGGAAGATTTTGCCCGGCTCTGCGTGCAATCAGTGATTGCAACCCATTGTTCAGTCCGTTGCCGATTACGGCAAAAATCAGGTAATACACTCCGGTAATTCCGGCACTGGCCAGTTCGCGCTCGCCCAACATGCCCAGAAAAATGTTGTTGGTAATAAAATTAATCTGCGGCACCAGCATAGCCAATGAAATGGGCAATGCCATGAACAAGATTTGTTTGTAACCGGTATCTAAGCGCAGTTGCATAAAACGGAGGCGAAGGTAATAATCTTCTATGTGCCCTATGTGACTATGTGGTTAAAGAATTTTATTTAAACATGGCATAAAACCGCATTAGTTACCGCCCATATTAATAACTAAATGAAATCTCCTTCTAAACTCTTTATCTTTCTACTTGAAAATTCAACTTTTGTTTATGCGCTATACCACAATCTGTCTGTTCTTGTTTTGCTGCCTGGCCTCCTTCGGCCAAACCGAAATGCCCAGCGAAGTTTACCCTCTGATAACACAATACGAAGCCGATCGCGGAAGTTTGCAACGGTTCTACTTTGTGCAAGGCTCACCCGAACGCAGAGAGCGTTTCACTCAGTTTTATAAAGATTACCTCGCGCGCTTGCAGCAACTACCATTCGAAAGCTTTTCTACCGGAGGCAAGGTGGATTTCATTATGATGAAACGTATTTTCGAAAATGAACTCACACTACTTTCACAGGAAGAAAAAGAAGTAACACAGGTAAGCAAACTTACTGCTTACGCCAATGCCGTTTATGAAATTGAGCAAAAACGCAGACGTGGGTTACATTTAAAAAGCGAAGAAGTTGCCCACCAACTAAACAGCATCAAGAAAAACATTCAGGCAGCACAACAAAAGCTTTCGCAAGAACCCAACCTTACTGTAGCGCTGGCAAGCCGTGCTGCAGAGATTATCGGTGGACAGCAGGTGGCACTAAAAAGTGTCTTCGAGTTTTATGATGGGTACGATCCACAATTTAGTTGGTGGGTAACACGACCTTATCAGCAGTTGGATAGTGTATTGGGTAAATATGCAAACGCATTAAAAAATAAAATTGATCCGGCCACGCGTCCGAAAGATGATGGTAGTGGCATTATTGGAAATCCGATTGGCCGCGATGAATTATTGCGCCTCTTGCAACTAGAAATGATTCCGTATTCGCCTGAAGAACTCGTAAACATCGCCAACAAAGAATTTGCGTGGTGCGATGCCGAGTTGTTAAAAGCTTCGCGCGAAATGGGTTTTGGCGACAACTGGAAAGCTGCACAAGAAAAAGTAAAACAAGCCTACGTGCCCGAAGGGTATCAGCCAGAAGCGATGTTAAAATTGTATGATGAGTCGATTGCTTTTCTGAAGAAGAACGATCTGCTCACCATTCCACCTATTGCCGAAGAAACCTGGCGCATGCGCATGATGCCTCCAAGACAACAGTTGATAAGCCCGTTCTTTTTGGGTGGCGAAGTGTTGCAGATAGCTTATCCTACCGATGCCATGGATCATGAAGCCAAGCTAATGAGCATGCGCGGCAACAACCCGCACTTCTCGCGGGCAACTGTACATCATGAATTGATTGCGGGCCATCATCTGCAAGGGTTTATGAATAATCGCTACAAAACTTATCGCCATTATCGCACACCATTCTGGACGGAAGGCTGGGCGTTGTATTGGGAATTGGTATTGTGGGACATTAATTTTCCACGTGGGCCTGAAGATAAAATCGGGATGTTGTTCTGGCGCATGAACCGCTGCGCGCGAATTATTTTTTCACTCAACTATCATCTAGGAAAATGGACTCCACAACAGTGTATCGATTTTCTGGTTGACCGCGTGGGCTTTGAACGTGCCAATGCCGAAGCAGAAGTACGTAGAAGTTTTACGGCCAACTACGGGCCACTGTATCAACTAGCTTATATGACAGGTGCCTTCCAGTTTTATGCACTTAAAAAAGAATTGGTTGACAGCGGCAAGATGACTTACAAACAATTTCACGATGCCGTACTGCGCGAAAACAGTATGCCCGTTGAAATGGTGCGCGCCATCTTAACCAACCAACCGCTTACGCGTGATTTTAAAACGAGTTGGAAGTTTTATAAGTAGTTAACTTTTAAAAAACCTGACAGGTCTGTACATAAGTTATTAAAGACCTGTCAGGTTTTTGTATGGTTCTAATTTAACTTTTGCTCCAATCGCTCAATAACCTTCCGCAGGGCTTCGCGGTTTCTGGCTTCATGGTAAAACCGTGGAAGTTTTTCCAGCAAAGTATAATGCGGGCGGTTTTTATGTTCGCGCAAGCCCGCACCAATGTATGCTTTCAAATAGGCAAGGTGTTTATCGTTATAGGCCCACACTATATTGTTGCGAAAGCGGGCCCGCAACCATAACGATGCATCAAAATACCCATGTGCAGCCGTTACCAGCGCACCGGTTTTGCCAAAGGCAGCAGAAACTTCTTTGCTATAACCACACTGCACACAAAACAACCGTACTAATCGGGCATCACGGTTTGCTTTAGCTATTGCCTTTTTTTCGCATGAAGGGCAAACCACCCATACCTCGTCATAAAAATCGGAAAGGTGAAAGTTCTTATCGGCAAAGCGGGTGTTCATAAATTTAATCGCAGCAAGATAAGGTTCATTGCTGGCCGTTAATAACCGCTTAGCAAAAAGCAATTACAGTTAATTTTCTTTTGTTCAACTTGCATAGTTTAAAATTCAATTCTCCTATGAAAAAAATCTTCTTCTGTGTGCCGCTGCTTTGCCTTGTGCTGCATGTGGCCCATGCACAGGAATACCGCAACCATGCGCAGCTTTCACAAAAATTAAAAAACCTCGAAGCTTCTTCAGCCGGATTGGCCAAACTTCAATCCATTAGTAAAACCGCAGGTGGTAAAGACATCTGGCTGATGGAGATTGGCACAGGCGACCGCGCCTCGCGCCCAGCTATTGCTGTGGTGGGTGGTGTGGAAGGCTCTTTATTGTTTAGTCAGGAGTTGGCTGTGGGCTTTATTGAAAAATTGTTAGCCGCATCAAAAACCGACAGCATTAAAAACCTGCTGGCTACTACTACTTTTTATGTGTATCCATCCATGAGTCCCGATGCCAGCGAACAATACTTTGCTTCGTTGAAGTACGAACGCAGCGGCAATACATCTGCTACCGATGATGACCGCGATGGTCGTATAAATGAAGATCCGTTTGAAGATTTGAATGGAGATGGAATCATCACCATGATTCGGGTAGAAGATGTTACCGGCAAATGGAAAACCCATCCGGCCGATGCCCGCGTAATGGTGCTGGCCGATGCTGCTAAAGGTGAGCGCGGTAACTACAGCCTGTACACCGAAGGTATCGACAACGATAAAGACAAATTGTTTAATGAAGATGGCGAAGGTGGCATTCACTTTAATAAAAACCTAACGTTCGATCCACCCTACTTTACACCTGGTGCGGGCGAGCATCCAGTATCGGAACTGGAAAACCGCGCCCTGTTAAATCTGTTACACGAACAAGCAAACGTATTTGCTGTAGTTACATTTGGGCCAACTAACAACCTGGCCGAACCGTGGAAGTTTGATCGCTCTAAAACTACAGCCCGTGTTATTACCGGCATTCTGGATGGCGACTCTAAACTGAACAAACTGGTAAGCGATCTTTATAAAAAATCGGTAGCCACCAAAGATGCTCCTGCGGCTGCACCTGCCAAAGGTGATTTTGTGCAGTGGGCTTACTTTCATTATGCGCGTTTAAGTTTTAGCACACCCGGCTGGTGGGCACCTAAGTTCGAGGTTCCAAAAGATTCTGCCGCGGCTAAAAAATATAAAACCAACGAAGACAAAAACACCGATGTAGATTTTCTGCGGTGGGCCGAGAAGGAAGGATTAGATGTATTTGTTCCCTGGAAAAAAATCAATCATCCCGATTTTTCCGGCAAGGTTGTAGAAGTAGGAGGCTTTAAACCTTTTGTAAAAAACAATCCCCCTGCTAAAAGTATCGACAAAGCTGCTGCCGATCATACCAACTTTCTGGTTGCACTTGCCAATATTAAACCCGAGCTGGAATTGCTCAATCAAAAAACCGAATCGTTGGGTAACGATGTTAGCCGCATTACCGTAACCGTGCACAACAAAGGTTTGCTTCCCGCTGTAGCGGATATAGGTGCACGCAACTATTGGGTAAAGCTTATCAATGTATCGCTAACGCTTGCCAAAGATCAAAGTTTGGTTAGTGGTAATAGAGTAGTGGTACTTAACAACCTGCAGCCAGGCGAGAGTCAGGAAATAAGCTGGCTGGTAAAAGGTAAAGGCAGCGCTACGTTAGAAGCAGGCGCACCACAAACCGGTTTCAAAAAAATCAACATCACGCTATAACAACCTGAGTTATGATTACTAAAAATATATTGTTTTGTTTTCTTTTGATTGGTGGCCTGGCTGCTCATGCACAAGATGCCAACGGAGTATTTCGTGCCGCGGGTTCACCCGAAAATCCTAAAGTGGCCATTAGCTGGAACCGTTATTACAACTACGATGGCATTACCGACATCTGCAAAAAAATTGCAGCGGCCCATCCGCAATTGGCAAAGTTGAGTAGCATTGGTAAAAGTTCGCAAGGTCGCGATATGTGGTTGCTAACCATTACCGACTTCAACAAAGGAAAAGCTGATAGCAAACCCGCGTTTTATCTGGATGGAAATATTCACAGCAATGAAATACAAGGCACCGAAATGGCATTGTACACTGCTTGGTACTTAACCGAAACGTTTAAGGATATTACGTATATAAAAGAAATGCTGGCCGATAGAGTGTTTTACATTGTGCCAACTATTAATCCCGATGCACGCGATAATTATATGAAGGCCCCCAACACTCCACACAGTCCGCGTTCGGGCATGGTGCCGGTTGATAACGATCGCGATGGAAAACTTAATGAAGATGGTTTTGATGATCTGGATAACGATGGCCATATCACCCAGATGATTCGCAAAAGCCCAACCGGAAGATTTATTAAAGACCCCAACAATCCGGGCCGTTTAATGCAAGCTAAAAACGATGAGCTTGGCGAATATGAAATTTTGGGTTCTGAAGGAATAGATAACGATGGTGATGGCCGTGTAAATGAAGATGGCGAAGGCTTTTACGATCCTAACCGCGATTGGGGTTGGAAGTGGCAGCCAAATCCTATACAAGGTGGCGCATACAAATATCCGTTCTCCATTATCGAAAACAGAAACGTGCGCGATTTTGTAATGGCACATCCTAACATTGCCGGTGCACAAAGTTTTCATAACAATGGCGGTATGATTTTGCGTGGCCCTGGTGCCGAAGAAGATGCCAGCACCTACAATGCCGAAGACTCACGCATTTACGATGCTATCGGCAAGAAAGGTGAGTTGTTGATTCCGGGTTACAAGTACATGATTGTATATCGCGATTTATACTCAGTGTTTGGAGGCGAGTTAGATTGGTTTTATGGTGGCCGCGGCATCTACACGTTTACCAACGAGTTGTTTACTTCGTACATGTATTTTAACCGTGCCAGTTCGCGTGGCGATGGCGGTTCGCAGGAAGAACCGTATGAGTTTAATCAAAGCCTTTTGTTTGGCGATGCATTGGTTTCATGGAAAGAATTTAACCATCCCCAATATGGAAAGATTGAAGTGGGTGGTTTCAAAAAGAATTTTACACGAGCCGATCCGGGTTTCCTGTTGGAAAGCGATGCGCACCGCAACATGTCGTTTTGTTTGTATCATGCCTACCACATGCCTAAGCTAAGTGTCGAAGAAATTTCGGAAAAGAATTTGGGCAACGGACTTACTGAAGTTACTGCGGTAATTAAAAACGAACGCTTGATGCCCACTCATGCCAGCCAGGATTTAAAATATAAAATTGAAAGACCAGATTACATTTCGCTTGAAGGAGCAACTGTACTGGCCGGTATGATTGTTGAAAATCGCGATTTGAATCTTACTTCCGAACAGAAAGTAAACCCGGCTGTATTGGAAGTGGCTAACATTCCTGGCCTCGGTTCAGTTACCGTTCGGTGGATTATAAAATCAGCTAAAGGATATTCAGTTAAAGTAGATAGCCGTAAAGGTGGAATGGTAAGTAAGCAGAAGTAATAAAGGTTATTAATCAACAAGAGGGGTTTTCGATCTGGCGATTGAAAACCCTTTTTTTCAGCCATTGCCGGCCTCGAATTTTTAACCGCCATCTCCAATCTAAAAAGACACCTCAGAATTTCGTAGCTTTGAATTCAAGTAATTACTGACACGCCATGAGAACACTGAGCATTTCAATATCAGACCTCGAGCTTGATAAGTTTGGGATTAAAAAAGACAAGATTTCTTTTTCAGAATTTCTGGAGCTGGTGAGTCATGAGTTGATGAAGCAAAATTTAAATAAGACTATTGAGCTTTCTGAAAAATATGGGCTCTCTAAAATGACAATGGAGGAAATCACCAAAGAGGTTAAAGCCACAAGAAAGAATGCAAAGAATCGTAATTGATACTAATGTATTCGTATCGGCTCTTATTCAAAAATCGTATCCTTATCATATTGTTAATCATTTGTTTTTAGCCAACAAAGTCAGTTTGTGCATTTCTGATTCTGTGTTTGAAGAGTATTGTGCCGTATTTGGGCGAAAGAAGTTCTCACGATTTCCGGATTTTTACGAAAGTGCTCAAAAAATCATCAGTGATATTGAGTCTAAATCCATTCGATACACGCCCACTAAGAAAATAGCTATTATTAGCGACCATGACGATAATAAATTCTTAGAACTTGCTTTGGAGTGCAAGGCTCACTTTCTGATAACCGGAAACACCAACGATTTCACGATTAAAAGTTTTAAACGAACCGCCATAGTAACGCCTAAAGAATATTGGGATAGTTTTTCTTCCTAAGGAAATCTTGACTAAACAATTTATTACTTTAGAAAAAAATCTTTCAATCCATGCGCATCCGTAAAGAAGTCTCACCCTGGAATGGCAAAATGTTTATCCGAATAACACTAATTGTGTTTGTTATTTACAATGGATTAATGCTATTGGCGAAGACGCTTGATGGCGATGCGTTGTTTTCACTATCCTATACGTGGTTATTCAATTGCATCATTCAGCCGCTGGTGTTTGCCTCTATTTTCACCAATGCATCCAGAAAGATGACGCTGTTTATAAACGACTTTCAAAATATTGATTCGTTTGAGGACAAACTTAACACAAACATTCTTAATAAGGGAATGAGTGCCAACCAAGGTGATGATAATACCGCTCACTATGTGGCTACCGGTTGGTTTTATAAGTTATTCAACCATTGGGAATGGCACCGAAACTGTTCGGGTAAAATGGGGAAACGAGGTAGTGATTGAAGGATCTTCCAGAATTGTATCGCAAGTAGAAGATTCCCTTACGTGGAATAAGGTTTTTAAATCGTAACAAAGACCTGTCAGGTCTGGCTCATTACAACTTCGGCACCAGCCATAAAAATCCTGCCGACAACAAAAACAAAACAAAAAACAAAACGGAAGAAATTCGTTTTGCCTCCACAACAGTAGTTTCGCTTTCATTTGCATACACTGATTCCTGTGTGCGATTAAGATTTTGCAAAGCCGAGCTCCTCAGGCCTTGCCACTGGTCGGACTTAAACACATAAAAATTTGTGATGGTGGAATCAGCCGGTGAAGTAACCACATGCCAACCGGGTTGTGTTGCCCAGAAAGAAGTAGTCCAGTAATTATCAATCACTACATCCTCCCGCAATGGTAGCGCAACACTATCTACTGCCAATTCAGGCAAAGATTGACTGGAAATCATTTCTATTTCAATTGGCTCTTGCACGTAAATCGGAAAATCATTTTTTACTTTAATCTTTGTGGCAACAGAAGTGGGGCGAGCCAAAGCTTCCAACAAAGGCGACCACAACGAACTATACATTTCCGGCTCGCCAATGGTACGTTGCGTATAGGTTTCTTGTAACAATTGCACACCAATTTTTCCAGCACCCGAAAAGTTATAACCACTCAACGCGCGTCTGGCATTTGCCTGCATCGTCACATTCGTTTTCATTCGGGCAGCAACGGCTGGTAATACAGTCGTCTTATTATTCATTCGAACATGCGCGGTATCATCTGCAAAGTTTGAAAATTCAAATCCAAACAAAGGTTTTTGTAATTCTTCTGCAGCGGGCAACCAGAGTAATCCTAAGCCAGAACGGGTTGCGTTTTCCAATACGGCCAGTTCCGTTTTTGTTAAGGCCGTTTCGTTGGCAAGAATCACCAGATCAAATTCATTCAGAAGTTCAGCTGTAATTCGGTTGAGATTAATAGAAGCCCGATTGCCAAACTCCGTACGGTAATTTGTTTTGGAAACCTGCGTACGCATAGCTACGCCATGACCTTGCTCGATTAAAAAGTTTTTTAAGTAGCGCGTTTCCGCTGATGGATACGATTGAAGCATGAGCACCTGAAACGATCTCGTAGGTAAAACTTCTATCGGCAAAACTTCTTCTGCCTTTGTTGCCAATGCTTTTAATGAAAATAAAAACTTGCCGGTTTGTTGTGGTGTGAATGACAATGCAAACGAATTTGTTCCGGCCGCCACTTTAACCGAATCAACTATTCCACCAGGGCTTTCCAATACTAATGTAGTAGCGGCACCGTTCCACACTCCGGTAAGATTAACTTTACGATTAGCATAAATTTTCTCAGGCTTGTTCAGGGTAACGATTCCATCTGGTTTCGTTCCTTTCAAAAAACTAAATCCAGAATTTGGCAAAGCCCATGTGGGTAAACCATCACCCGCAATAATTTTAATCTCATCTTTATAATCCAATACTTCGTTAGCCGATGTTAATGGTTGCGCATTTAAATACGGTGCCGCAGCGGGCATAACTAAAAACCGAAAGTCAGGATTTTTTGCGCGCACACTATCGGCTTGTGCAACCCGATAATTTTTAGTCAACACTACAACTCCGCTCGTTGTTCGTTCGCGCTGCAAAGCGGGTTGAAGTAAATACAACAACACACTCAGCATCATTATTACAACTGCAGCTAATCGTATCCACAAAAATTTAGTGTTGCGTTTCCATTCCAGCCAACCAAACAGCAGCGTCAAGGCAATGCTTACCGTAACAATTATCCAAAGAGGAATTAAGGGCTCAACCTGCATAACTATTCGTTCACCAGGTTTTGTAAAAATTGTTCGTCAAGCGGATGCGCGGTTCTACCTTTTTGAATTGGCGATGTTGGCGATGCGGGCACAATCTGCCAGAAAATTTTTCGCAGTGTAAGCCAGGCTTTCTTTTGTTCATCAGCTTGTACGGTGCCTTCGGTAATTGATTTGAGTAATGATAAACCTTGCAGGTATTTTCCGGGTTGTTCCAACACAACCGTAGCCAGTTCTGTACCTGCGTTTGTCAGAATTTTTTTCTGAGCCACTGTTGGCGCAGTATTACTTTCTAAAAGTTGTTCCAGAATTTGTTGCGCCTGTCGGATGGCCGGATAAGATTCTTCAGCAAGCTTGCGCGTGTTGGTTGCGGCCGAATTGATCTCAGTCAAATCCCCACTCAGGCGTTTTTCTTCTTTTAACGGTGGTGGTTCAAACCCTGTGCGATGCACATAAATGCGCGAGTCGTTGCTGATCTCTTTTAAAAGTTTTAGTGCCGTGTATTGATAGGGCAAAGATTTTTCGGGTTCATACAAACGCAGATAGAGTTCCGCATCCCACATTACAGTTAGAGCCGCTTTCAGTTTAGTGCGCATAGACTCTATGAAGAACGTGGCTACTTCGCCATCATCGTGCTGATGTGCAAATGCCGCCAACGGATTTTCAGCTTTTTCATCGTCATGATTATGATTGTCGGCAACAGGTTTTTTCTGTTCAACCAAATTGTGTTCGTTTTCAGTATCGTGCTGATGACTCATGCGCTTGGCCGTTTCTTCAGCGGTTTCGTTTTCCAATTCATCGGGCGACAATACCCCACCGCCAATCTGATCTTCAAACTCCTCACCCATAAACTGGCCATAGCGTAAACGCAACACTTTCTGATCGTAACCCAACTCGTTGCTGGTAGATTTAAATTGTTGCACCGAAATCTTTTTCTTCTCCTTCAACAGTTTCTCTGTATCGATAATAATCTGGCGCTGACTACGGAAGTACTCGGGCATCAGATCAACACCCAAACCATCTTCATCAACAGTCTGGTATTGCGTGGTGTCCTGAATGGCAATAAAATATGTTTCGGTACGATTGTAATTTGAAGTTGGCTGCTGATTGTCGCGCACCTCCACATAAAAATATAATTCATCGCCAGGCTCGAGACCCAATGTGTGCAGGTTCATAGTCAGGTTTGCATCAACCTGTTTGCCCGAAATAGTTTGTGGTGAACTGAAGCGTAGCTTTTCCTCCCGGAACTTTACCGACTCGCCACTTCCTTTACTTACTGTGGCAATAATCTGCGCATCGGTTAATCCATAGTCATCGCGCAAGTTTGTTTTTACAGGCACGCTCCACGAATCAGTTTGTTTCAATCTGGTGAATTGCTCCAGATTTGTAATTTCAATTTGTGGGGCCTGATCTTTTATAACTTCAATCTTAAAAAAATCGGTGTAAACCGTTTTCCCCAATGAGTTCCACGCCAGTTGATAAAATCCGGCTTCGCTAATAATTTTTTGTGCGGTATAAACTTTACCCTGTTCCGTTAACGCAATAGAATCGCGACCAGAAAAAACCAACCATGCCTGTACTGCGGTAGAAAAATTTGCGCTCCACACCACTTTACTGTTCTGCTGTACATTCAGATTTGCATCTTCTGCCTTACGGGATACAAGACCCGTGTAAGCTGGCGGAATTATGGTTACCTGTAACGAGTTAAGTCTAGCGGCTTGCGGATCAGCAGCAGTTGCCTGAACCTGATTAACCAACTCATCAGTTTCTTTTTTTGATGCCGACTGAAACGCCATAAGTAAAGCACTGATTGCAACACTACCTAACAACGTGAGTGAAGCCACGCGCAATTGATGGGGTAATTTTATCTCAGGATAAATTAATTGCAATTGACTTTGAACCCGAGCTAACTGAATTTTTTGAATTAGACTTAATGTCGATTCATCTGCCAGCAACAAATCGGCACTGGCCTGAAGTTGCGGGTACCGGTTGTTGAGGTGACGAATTAAAAAGGGAGCCGCAGGTGAAAGTATTTTTGTTCGCATCAGCGACAGAAGAGCGGCAAACGCTGCTCCTAAAGTGACTCCAATAGTTCGCCCAATTGTATCGGTAGCAATCCAGTCTGTTATTGCCCATACCAATAAACCAGCGGCAAGCGCAATCAGCAATACCTCCACGCTACGCATAATTGTATAGCGTGTGCTTAGTTTTTTCAACAAAGGCGATTGCGTACTCATTGTTTTCTCACAAATGCAAGTAAACGCTCTGCGGCAAGCGTAAGTAAAAACAAAATCAAAAGCGGAACATTAAACTCGGCATTTACAATTTCGGCTGTTTTAACTTCAGTTTTCTTGAAAAACGTTTCGGGTAAGGTTCGGTTATCCAACGTTGAAATTTTTTCATCAGCAACAACCTGGGTTGTGATCAACTTTGCCAGTTGGATAGTAAAATCATTTTGAAGCGCGGCATCTACGGTTAGTCGTTGCGTTAATTGCCATTGATTTAGAGTTCGCTGTTGCAGCAATTGATTGGACTGAGTAAGGTCTATTGAAATAACCTTTGCCGGGGTTTGTGGTTTCTCTTCCACGGAGAGCCAAATCAACCAATCGGTATTGGGTTGTAATGCTGATTGCTGTTCAATAGAAACCGGCAACTGCGTTGCAATAGATTTTAATGCTGCTGTAACGATGCGTGCATCTTGCTCAAAATTTTTATCGGCTACCAGGCTTACGCGAATAGGGTTTACCGGTTGCAACGAATCTGGAAACACACTTACCGTATCCGTAACAAAATGTGTTCGGGTTGCAAATGAATATAGCGTTCGCTGAAATTTGTTCCCCGATTTCTCAACAGCATATATAGTGGTTTTCTGTTCCGCAGGTTCAAACACATGCCAGTCGATGTGTGGCCCCAGCGGTTGCGATTCACCTATAAACTCAGTCAGCAATCCAGTTGATAACACTACGGCATGTTGCAGATGTTGTGTGTGCAACTGATCAATCAACTGCCAGTTGTTTTTTGATGCGGATTCTTCGACTCGATCTTTTTTTGGAAAGTCTGATTCCAGCCATCGCCATTCATAACCTTTGTCGGTAAGGCTATCGGCCAAAGCCATTGCGCGTTTGTTTTGCAAAAGATCACGATCTACTACAACCCACAATTGCCGGTCGGCATTTTTCCAGAACAATCCTGCCAGCAGCAACACAAATAATATTATTAATAACGATCGCACTGCGAGCAGTAAAATCTCATTTAGTTTTATTCCGCGAAACTGTTGCGAGGTTGTTTCACGTAAGTGGCGCAGACTACCAACCGGAACCACGCGGCCTTCCTTACGACTAAGCAAATGAATGGCTATTGGCAACGCAAGTGCCAACAAACCCCAAAGCCATGTGGATTGTGTTAGTTGCATCATCGCACCAAACGCTTACGGGTTACTAAAAAATCGCGCAGCACTTTTTCTGCACCCTCTTCCATATTCACCACATGGTAGCTAATTTGCTTTTCTAACATCCACGCGCGGGTTTGCTGTAACCATTCCGCTACACGCGTTGAGTATTCCTTTCGTTGTACCTGTGTATTAACCTTTGTGCGGATTTTTGTTTCAAGGTCTTCAAACGTAAGCGACTCGTCATAGGCAAGTTCTTTTTCTTGCTGGCCCATCAGGTGAAACACTACTACTTCGTTGCGTGGTGTTTTTAAACGCGAGATAAAACGAAGCAGATCGCCAGCATCATCATACATATCAGTAAAGAATGCAATCATTTCTTTGCCATGATGATCAAACAATTGTTCTTCGCTGCCTGAGTTTTCCCAGCGGCCTTCGCTTTGTACCTGAATCAACTCCACCAGAAAGCGCATGAATTGTTGCTGTTCAAATCGCGGAAGCAGTGCCTTGATCTGTTTATCGTTAACCGCAAACAAACCAAACGTATCGCTTTGCTTGCGCGCCAGATAAGCCAAGGCCGCAATCATTACTTTGGCATGTTGAAGTTTTGATAACCCTTGTTCGGCATAGGCCATTGAGCGGCTGGCATCCAACATAAACTTTACCGTGATGTTGGTTTCAATCTCAGCTTCCTTAATGTAATAGCGTTCACTTCGCGCAAACATTTTCCAATCTAATTGCCGCAGATCATCGCCCGGTTGGTAATTACGATATTGATTAAACTCCTGCCCCGCACCCACCGACTGGCTTTTGTTGCTGCCACTCATAAACCCTTCTACAATTACACGCGCCACCAACTCCAACCCACTAACCGTGTTGAGCACAGATGGATTGAGAAGTTCTTTTATGCGCGCATCAATCATGGCTTATTGAATTTTCTCGGCTGTAATTGTTTCGAGTAAATGTTTTGTTACTTCATCGGAGGTAATGCCTTCGGCTTCGGCTTTAAAGTTTACCAACACCCGATGGCGCAACACTGGGTAGGCCACATGTTTAATATCTTCCTGAGTTACGGCCAGTCTACCTTGCAATAATGCCCGAGCTTTTGCCGTAAGAATCATAGCCTGGCCTGCGCGTGGCCCCGCACCCCAACGCACCCAATCGCGTACATATTTTACCGATGTCTCTTTGGGTCGAGTAGCGCGAACCAATTCGCTCACCCAACCTATAAGCGCAGCATTGATGTGTACATCGCGTACAATTTTTTGTGCTTCCAGAATTTGTTTGCCTTCCATTGCCTTTTCAATGGCAGCACCTTTGCGACCGGTAGTGCCAGCTAAAATTGCACGCTCTTCTTCGGCAGTCGGGTAACTTACTTTTATGAATAAGAGAAAGCGATCGAGTTGTGCTTCCGGCAACGGAAACGTTCCGGCTTGTTCAATCGGATTTTGTGTTGCCAGAATAAAGAAAGGCCTTTCGAGTGGATAGGTTATACCGCCATAGGTAACTTCAAACTCCTGCATAGCTTCGAGCAAAGCCGATTGTGTTTTAGGCGAAGTGCGGTTTATCTCATCGGCCAGAATAATGTTGGCGAAGATAGGGCCTTTGTTGAATTTGAAAACGCGTTTGCCGGTGCCGTGATCTTCTTCCAGAATTTCAGTACCGATAATATCGGTTGGCATTAAATCGGGCGTAAACTGAATGCGTTTAAACTTCAGATCAATGGCTTCGGATAGCGAACGAATCATTAATGTTTTTGCAAGGCCGGGCACGCCTTCCAGCAAACCGTGGCCGCCAGCCAGAAACGTGATCAGCAACTGATCAATAATTTCTTCCTGCCCCACAATGGTTTTGTGAATCTCTTTTTTCAGTCGGGCGAGGCCGGCAATAATTTCCGTAACTGATTTTTCGGCTGTACTTAATTCTGTGTTCATTTTTTCTTAGCTCGTTAACGCGTACATAATAATGTTTACACTAAACCGTGTGTTGTCTATTTTATAAAATCGTTTGTTTCGGAAATCATAATCCCATTCGCAACCATAATCTTTGTTGCTATACAACACCCCGATTCTGTTTTTCACTTCAATGGCTTTCAGGTAATCGTGCACAATATCATCGCCCCAGCCGTTTAGTTCTTGAGCTGTTGTGGGCGGCCCCTCGAACTTAAAGAATGAAGAATAGAGTACGTGATTATTGGGAATTTTCTTTAATGCACCCGTACCAAACGTGCGCTCCATTTCCGTTTCAAACGATTTGGCAAACAGACCATCAATATCGTGGTTGCAATCATCTACAAATACAAAGCCGCCATTGTCGATGTACTTCTTAAAGTTTTCGCGCTCTTGCACGGTAAACTCTACCAGTTTATGGCCGCTGAGGTAACAGAACGGACACCGGAAAATTTCATCGCTGGAAAGCGATACAATGTTTTCGTTGGTGTCAATCTTTAGCGTGGTGTATTCGATAAGCGAGTTGAGCACATTAACAGGCATGCGCTGGTCCACATCCCAATCGCCCGACTCGTATTGCAGACGTGTAAAGAAGAACTTATTGCCAATGCCCGGTTTCATAAATCTCAACCTGCAATTTTGGATTTTAAACGCTCAGATAATTACTCGGGACCGACATTTATATAAGCGGAAAAAAATGAGTTGTTCTATAAAAAAGAAAAACCCCGAAAACGGTTCCGGGGTTGGATGGTTTTAAACCACATAGGTACATAGATCACATAGTCTTGAAAATCTATGTGCCTATATGGTTAATTACTACACCGCATCCGATAAACTCGAGAATGTAAAATCTCTCACCTTAAGCGGAGGCAACAAATAATTCTGGTTAGACTCTATACTTACGGTGCGTTCTAATTTACCCAACTCTTCCAGATTGTTGAGCATGATGATCGGGCTCTCATTAAAGCGGAAGTTTTTAATCGGGTATTGAATCTTACCATTCTCGATATAGAAAGTACCATCGCGGGTAAGGCCGGTTAAGAGCAAACTTTGTGGATCTACATCGCGGATATACCAAAGACGCGTTACCAATACGCCCTTCTTCGTGCTCGCAATTAATTCTTCCAACGATTTTGTTCCGCCTTCCATAATGGCAGCATCGGGGCCGGGTACAGCTTTCACACCTTTTTTCTCGGCCCAATATCTTGAGTAAGAAAGATTCTTAATCACACCCTTTTCAATCCACGAAATTTTTTCCTGCGGTCGGCCATCACCATTCCAGGTGCTGGTAGGCAATTCGGGATTAAGCGGATCGGAATAAATGTTTACGCGTTCATCCACCAGCTTCTCGCCTTGTCGTGTTCCGCCACCGGCTTTGCTTAAAAAGCTGCGGCCTTCATCGGCTTGGCGTGCATCTAATCTGAAAAAGATATTCTCTAATAAAACTGCTACTGCGGCAGGTTCAAGAATTACTGTGTACTTACCTGGTTCAATAGCACGCGCTTTTACTGACTTCACTGCTTTCTCAGTAGCAATCTGCGTGGCCTTCTTCGCATCGAGTTTAGTAATATCGGTATAGCCGCGTGTGGCATAACCTGATCCGGTTCCATCGGCTGTGCGTACAGTTACAGAAAAGTTTGTGTTGGTGGGAGTGTTGTACGCAAACAGTCCTTTGCTATTCATCATGGCAGCAAAACCAGCATTGTCTTCCAGAAACCCAGCGGCAATCGCACCCGCATCTTTAGCAACTTTAATACTTTGCTCTACTAAGTCTGATCTTAACTTAGGTGTGATAGCTGCTGTTGCGGAATTGTAAGTCTTAGATTCTGCAAAAGTTTGCGGCCCCAGAAACGAAACGTACTCCGGATTTTCTGGAGCAAGTCTTGCCAACTCTTCTGAGCGTTCAACTACTTTCTTCAAAGAAGCATCATCAAACTCATTAATCGTGGCCACACCTAACTTTTTACCAAATGCAGAAGCTACTGCCAGTTGATGTTGGCTTATTCTTCCGCTTGTACTTACGGCATTGCGTGCGTAGCGAATGTTTCCGCTGTCGTTACCATTCAGGTTTACTTCGCATTCGTCTGCCTTTGAATAGCTCAGCACTTTCTTTAATAAAGCCTGGGCTTCGTCTTTACTCATGATGGCCATATTATCCTATGTTTCGTGCGGTGTTAATTACGTTTACTCCATTAAAGCGGGCTGTTGATGACCCGTGCGATACAGCGTTGCTTTGTGGCGGCTGACCTTTACCATCGCCAAAGGCACCACCCAAACGATAATCGCGTTCATCGGCAATAGCCGTGCATGAATTCCAGAACTCCTGCGAGTTTGCCTGATAGGCTACATCTTTCAACATGCCGGCAATCTTTCCATTTTTGATTTCATAAAACAACTGGCCACCAAACTGAAAGTTGTAGCGTTGCTGATCTATTGAGAAAGAACCATCGCCAATAATGTAAATGCCTTTCTCTACATCTTTAATAAGGTCGTTTACGCTCTTGCCATCTTTGCCTGGTTGCAACGACACGTTTGGCATGCGCTGAAACTGTACGCTACCCCAGTTATCGGCATAGCAACAACCTTGCGAAGCGTTTAGTCCAAGTATATGCGCCTGGTCGCGAATGGTTTGATAGTTAACCAGAATACCATCTTTAATAATATCCCACTGGCCGCATTGCACGCCTTCATCATCGTAGCCAACAGCACCCAACGAACCTACCTGAGTTTTATCTGCAACAATGTTTACGATCTTGCTTCCGTAATTAAATTTCTTCGACTCCCATTTATCCAGAGTAAGGAAACTGGTTCCGGCAAAGTTGGCTTCGTAACCCAACACCCTGTCAAGCTCAGTCGGGTGGCCCGTTGATTCGTGAATGGTTAACCACAAGTGCGATGGATCAAGAATCAAATCGTACTTACCTGCTTCTACCGATTTTGCTTTTAGCTTTTCTCCCGCTTGCGATCCACCTGCTTTTGCATCTTCCAGCATATCGTAGCGGCCTTTGTAAAGTGTGGTTACACTTTGAATTTTATCTTGTGGCCGAACGTCTAAGTATTCGTAACCCATACCCATAGGCGCACTTAATGAATTACGGGTTTCAAATTTTCCGGTAGCAGCATCAATTTTAGTAATGAAGAATGCCGGCCAGATGCGATGTATATCCTGATCGATATACGAACCATCTGTGGAAGCAAAATATTTCTGTTCATTAACCATGAACAACAATGAAGTAATGTAGTTGGCTCCGCTTTGCATAGCGGCACTGTTTACGCCCAGCAGCAAATCAACTTTTTCTTTCATCGGCACTTCAAACGCATTCTTTTGTATGGGCGCTTTCCAGCTTACTTCGCCATAACCTTTTTGTGGTGCAAGCCGAACCGGCTCAGTTAGCAACCGCGAGTTTTCTTTAGCAATGGCTACAGCCAACTCCGCTGCTTTCGCGATGCTGTCGTTATCTGTTTTATCGGTTGCTGCAAAACCCCAACTACCATTGGCAATTACACGCACACCCATTCCGTACGATTCGGTGTTGACAATGTTTTGCACTTTGTCTTCGCGCGTTACTACAAACTGATTGAGGTACCGGCCAATGCGTACATCGGTATAAGTAGCACCTTTGCTTCGTGCCGCATTAAGTGCGACATCGGCCATACGCTTTTTCAGCGTTACATCCACACGTTCCAGCGCCTTGGCTGGGTCGATTGGATTTCCGATTACCGGAATTGCGGGAATCATGGAGGCTGCTGCGCCCATGCCCGTGAGGTAAATAAAATCTCTTCTTTTCAATGGAGTAAGGATTTACGTGAAATCAGATTTTAATGACGAGTTAACTCGTAAAAATGTTCTACCCCAAATAGCGTATTTTGATGATCGGTTCAAAATGAATGTCCGGTTTTGAAGCATAAAAAAAACCGTCCTCAATTGAAGACGGTTTTGGATTTCTGCTTTTATGATTTCTGATACTTATACCGCATCCGACAAACTAGAGAACGTAAAGTCGCGGATCTTCATAGCCGGGATTAATGCACTGCCACCACCTCCAGGCCCACCACCACTGGCTACACGCATTTGCTTGCCTAGTGTTTCCAGGTTGTTCAGCATAATAATCGGGCTTTCGTTAAAGCGGAAGTTTTTAATCGGGTGTTTAATCTTTCCGTTTTCGATATAGAAACTTCCATCGCGGGTAAGCCCTGTGTATAACAATGTTTGCGGATCAACCGCACGGATATACCAGAAGCGCGTTACCAGCACACCCTTCTTGGTGTCTTTAATCATATCTTCAATAGATGCGCTGCCGCCTTCCATAATTCTATTTCCCGGAAACGGGGTTGGCTCCACTCCTTTTTGTTGTGCCCAATAACGATCGTAGAAAAGATTTGAAACCACGCCACCTTTAATCAAATCCATACGCTTGCGTGGCAAACCACCAGCCTGATTGGCTGTAGGTACTTCTTCGTTCCACGGATCGGTATAAATATTTACACGTTCATCAACCAACTTTTCGCCCAACTTGGTGCCACCACCTTTTTTAGAAAGGAAGCTACGGCCTTCATCTGCCTGGCGTGCATTAAAGTTCAACATCAGACTTAACAAATCTGACGCAGCATTAGGCTCCAGAATTACCGTGTACTTACCAGGCTCAATTGCTTTTGCATTACGCGATTGCAACGCTTTCTCAATTGCAATCTGCGAGGCTTCGGCTGTGTTGAGTTTGCTTACATCGTTGAAGTTACGCGCTACCCAGCCCGAACCGGTACCATCGTTGGTGCGCATGGTAACGGTAAAGTTTACACCCGTTGCCTGATTGTAGGTGAATAAACCTTTGCTATTCATTTGCGCATTAAAGCCGCGGTTGTCTTCAAGATAACCGGCAGCAGTAATATCTTTTTTAGTTGCCGGATTAATACTATCGGCTGCAGCCTGTGCGCGATACTCCGGTGTAATCTTAGCCGTAGATTCAATAAATGTTTTTGCTTCCGGGCCATAAGTTTGCGGGCCGAGTGGATCCATAAACTCTGGATTTTCAGGAGCAAGTTTAGCAAGTTCTTCTGCACGCCTTACTACTTTTTCAAGTGAGGCCTCATCAAACTCGTTGATGGATGCTGCTCCGGATTTTTTTCCAAAGTTTACCGAAACCGAAAGACTTACGTTGCTGTCTTCTCCGGCTGTGGACACACTGTTTCGCGCATAGCGAATGTTTCCACCATCACCACCATTCAATCCAGCCTCAATGCCATCGGCTTTAGAATAGCCCACTACCTTTTCCAGGATTTTTTTCGCTTCTTCTTTTGAGAGTATAGCCATGTCTATTTTCTATTTACGATTTTAGAATTTCGATTTTTAAATTGTTCTTCCAGTATTGATCACATTTACACCATTAAAACGCGTAGTGGCCGAGCCGTGCGATACTGCGTTGGATTGACTGGGTTGTCCTTTGCCATCGTTAAAGGCTCCGTTCAACCGGTAGTCGCGCTCATCGCAAATGGCAACGCACGAATTCCAGAACTCTTGTGTGTTAGCCTGATACGCAACATCTTTTAACATGCCTGCAATCTTTCCATTCTTGATTTCGAAGAATAACACTCCGCCAAATTGGAAGTTGTAGCGTTGTTGATCGATAGAGAACGAACCATCTTTCACGATGTAAATTCCCTTTTCTACATTGCTGATCATCTGCTCAGGCGTGAGTTGTTGTTTGCCTGCCTGCAACGATACATTAGGCATCCGCTGAAACTGCACATCGCTCCAGCTTTGCGAGTAGCAACAGCCATGCGATTCTTTCTGGCCAAGCAAGCTAACCTGATCACGTATAGCCTGATAGTTTACCAATACACCATCTTTAATCAGATCCCATTGCTTGCACTTCACGCCTTCATCATCGTAAGCTACTGCGCCCAGCGAACCCACTTGCGTTTTATCGGCTACAAAGTTTACAATATCATTTCCGAATTTAAATTTCTTTGATTGCCATTTATCAAACGTAAGGAAACTGGTTCCGGCAAAGTTGGCTTCGTAACCCAATACACGATCAAGCTCTGTTGGGTGGCCCACCGATTCGTGAATGGTTAACCACAAATGAGATGGCTCCAATACCAGATCATACTTACCCGGCTCAACCGATTTACCGGCAATCATTTGCTTGGCCTGCTCAGCAGCCATAGCCGCATCTTCTACTATGTCGTATGATTTGTTATAGAGAATTATACCACCCGGCCCCTGAATTTTATCTTCGGCTTTTCCATCTAAGTATTCATAACCCATGCCTACAGGGGCGCTGAATGCCGAACGCGTTTTGAAAGAACCCGTTTGCCGATCTACCATCGATACCTGAAAGTTTGGCCAGGTGCGATGTACATCCTGATCGATATAAGAACCTTCGGACGAAGCAAAGTATTTTTGTTCATTCACCAGAAAGATCAAGCTGTTTACAAAGCTAGCCCCGTTATCCATAGCCTTTGCATTGGCGGCCAAAAGCAAATCCACTTTTTCCTTTACGGGAACTTCAAATCCATTCTTAACAATGGGTGTTTTCCAACTGATCTCGCCATACGAAGGATTAGGCGCAAGCTTTACAGGTTCTTTCTGAAATTTTGAGTTTGCTTTCGCGATAGCTACTGCGCGTTCTGTTGCCTTTTTGATTCCATCAATGGTAACCTCGTTGGTTGCACCAAAGCCCCATGTGCCATTTGCAATTACGCGCACACCCACACCAAACGATTCGGTATTGGTTACACCTTGTACTTTTTTCTCGCGTGTAGTTACAAACTGGTTGAGGTAACGGCCAATGCGTACATCGGTATAGCTTGCGCCAAGCGATTTAGCCGTGTTGAGTGCAACATCGGCTAACTGTTTCTTTTGCTTTACATCTATGATGGGCGTGAGTAACTCGGCCAGATCAACCTCTCGGCCAAAGCCAGTGAGGGGCAACATCATGGCACCTGCACTTAACCCAGCCATGTTAATAAAATCTCGTCTCTTCATTTTTTTAGTAGTTAGTCCTTAGTCGAGAGTATTTAGACCGTAAGAGTCAACATCTCATTACTTGTATTTTATTTCTATATCGTCCTGCCGGTATTAATTACATTCACACCATTAAAACGCGATGTTGAACTTCCATGCGATACTGCACTTACCTGCGAAGGCTGACCTTTGCCATCGAAGAATGAACCAAACATGCGATAATCTTTTTCATCGCAGATTTTCGTGCAGCTATTCCAAAACTCTTGTGTGTTGGATTGATAAGCCACATCGTTCAGCATGCCAGCAATCTGGCCGTTTTTAATTTCATAAAACACGGTGCCGCCAAACTGAAAGTTGTAGCGTTGCTGATCGATGGAATAAGAACCTCGTCCGGCAATGTAGATTCCCTTCTCTACATCTTTAATCATTTGAGCTGCGCTATATGGTTCTTTGCCGGGCGCAAGCGACACATTCGGCATCCGTTGAAACTGTACATCGTTCCAACCTTGTGCATAACAACAGCCGTGCGATTCGTTTTGTCCCAACATATGTACCTGATCGCGAATGGCCTGGAAGTTTACCAGTACACCATCTTTAATTAAATCCCAACGTTTACACTTCACACCTTCGTCATCATAACCCACAGCACCTAATGAGCCAACCTGAGTTTTATCGGCAAATATGTTTACCTGCTTACTGCCGTAGTTAAAGTTTCCTGACTTAAGTTTTTCAATAGAGGCAAAACTGGTTCCGGCATAGTTGGCTTCGTAACCGAGAATACGATCAAGCTCCAGCGGGTGGCCAACCGACTCGTGAATGGTTAACCCTAAATGGTTTGGTTCAAGAACAAGATCATATTTACCCGGCTCAACCGATTTAGCCGAAATCATTTCTTTAGCTTGTTTCGCTGCAGTAGCGGCATCTTCAATTATATCGTAACTATTGCGATACAACACCATGCCCATTGGCGTTTGCAGTTTATCTTCTGCTTTGGGAATCATGTATTCATAACCCAAACCCATTGGGGCACTCATGGCATCGCGCGATTTAAATTTGCCGCTGGCGCGATCGGTTACTGAAACCGTAAACGTGGGCCAAATGCGATGCACATCCTGATCGATATAAGAACCATCAGTTGACGCAAAATATTTTTGTTCATTAACCTGAAACAGGTTTGAGTTAACGAAGGTTGCTCCGTTAGTTAATGCAGCTGCATTGGCAGCGAGTAACAGCTCGGCTTTTTCAGAAACCGGAACTTCAAATGCGTTTTTTACAATTGGTGTATTCCATACTACTTCGCCATAAGCAGGCACGGCTGCAAGCTTAACCGGCTCTTTCTGAAATTTTGAATTTGCTTTCGCGATGGCTAAAGCTCTTTCGGTTGCTTTCTTAATGCCATCGGTGGTAACTTCATGCGTTGCCGCAAAACCCCAGGTGCCTTTTGCAATTACCCGAATGCCCACACCAAACGATTCGGTGCTGGTTATACCCTGCACACGTTTTTCACGCGTACTGATAAACTGATTGAGATACCGCCCAATGCGCACATCGGCATAAGTAGCTCCACCCGAACGAGCCGTGTTGAGGGCTACATCGGCAAGTGATTTTTTCTGGGCATTGGTAAGTGGCACTTCCAGCAAAGCTTCTGCACTTACCGGGTTACCAAACAAAGATGTGGGCAACATCAAACCGCCTAATCCCACACCAGTTAATTGTACAAAATCTCTACGCTTCACAATTCAATAGGTTTAAATGTTACCTGAAAGTTGAAAAGTATGAAAAAGTGAGGCGGCTAACAGAAAAAATATGCAGGCCCGCTAAAAGTTGTTACCAGCGGAAAAAACCACGGTTACCGGTTGGTATTTACCCATAAATAAAAGTACTCTAATTTTTCATTGTTTGCTTCAAGCCAGTTTTTAATATCGGCCTCATCAGAAGAAGCCATGACATGGTAACAAAAGGCTTCCGCGTGGCCGTTCTTTACCACATCAGAAAAGAACGGCACATATAAATCCCACCAAATGTCTGTTGATTCCACCGATTTTTTCTTTTTAGGTTTCTTCTTTTTGTCCTTTAACTCCTTCATAGTATTAAAGAACCTTTCAGAATCGCTAACAAATCTTTGCTGTTCGGTTCTTATGGCATTTTTATCTTTCAGTGCTTTATCAATCTCTGTTGATGCTAATCCCATGAATGAAAAAAAGAGTTCAGCGCTTGCCCACTCAGGGTCTTTCTTTGAATCTGGTAACGTAATTGTGATCACTCGTGCAGAATCTTTCTTTTGACTTTGACCATAAAACAGTTGCTTTAATACGGGAGCATTTTCTTCTGACCGTTGGCTTGTGTTTTCTAACATGAGAAAAAAGAACATGCCCAGCGCTGCTTTAGATTTTAAGTTTTTATCAAGATTGATTTTAGCTAATTGTAAATGACTGCCGGGGTGATTAGGGTTGTTTCCAAGTGCTTTTATCAAAGCTTTCTCTGCTTCCTCTGAATTGCCCAACCGTGATAGACTTATAGCATAATTGAAAAGTAGCAGGTAATGATCAGGGAAGTCTTTAAGCGCGTCTTTATAGAAAGCTACTGACTCAGCGGTGCGACCAAGGTCATCCAGTGCGCTTCCTTTTAATATTGTGGGGTGAAGTTTTGTTTCGACAGTAGCATAAGAAAGGCTGACCTCTGCATACCGAAGGGCTTCATCATATTGTTTTAGTGCGCTATAACTAAACGCAATTTCATAATTGACTAAGTATGACTTCGTATCCAAAGCCAAAGCTTTTTTATACGTCTCAATTGCCTCATTGTACTTCCCTGCATCGTGAAGTTTTATCCCTTCTTGCACAAGTGAGTCAAGACTCTGGCCTGTAACCAGTAATGATTGCAAACAAAAGATTAAAAGAATCGCATTTTTCATACTTCAATTTGAAAAATATTCTGATTACCAGCAATCTAAAACCCACAAATTGATTTGTTCCTAAAAAACCAACCCATGCCTTTAGTTTGGCTAACTTTAACCTTTATTTGAACCATTATGAACTCAAACAAGATTGCCATTATTGGTGGCGGAAATTTAGGAGCCGCTATTGCCGAAGGACTTTTAAAAAGTGGTTTTGCCACACCTGCTCAAATTACGGTTACCCGAAGAAACGTAGATCGGTTAGCTTCTTTAAAAGAAGCAGGTGTAACCGTTACCAGCAACAATCAAAGTGCAATTGAAAACAATGACGTGATAATTGTTGCACTTAAACCGTATAATGTAAAAGAAGTACTGGAAGGACTTAAGCAATCCTTTAATCCTGAAAAGCATATTATTATCAGTGTGGTAACTGGCGTTTCGTTAAAAGATCTCGCGGTCATTTTTAATAACAGCACTCCGGTATTCCGGGCAATGCCTAATACAGCCATTGCTATACAAGAATCCGTAACTTGTTTGTGCTCGGTAAACGCCACAAATGCACAAGTAAATTATGTCACCGATTTATTCAATCAGTTAGGCATTAGTATTTCTATTGATGAAAAGCTGATGGATGCGGCTACTGTTTTAGGCGCCTGTGGTATCGCGTATGCATTGCGATTTATTCGCGCGACTACACAAGGTGGTATTGAAATTGGGTTTGATGCAAAAACTGCCAGCCTGATTGCGGCACAAACGGTAAAAGGTGCAGCCGAGCTTTTATTAAAAGGCAATCGCCACCCAGAAGAAGAGATTGACAAAGTAACTACACCTAAAGGTTGTACCATTGTTGGGCTGAATGAAATGGAGCACCGTGGGTTTAGCTCTTCGCTGATACGCGGGATAGGCGCTTCGTATAATAAGATTGGTTCTTAAAGGTAGTTACGCATTGCCAGCTTTGGTTTTCGCCCTGCTCAGGAAATTATTACGTTTGTAAAGTAAAAGCTATAAGCATATGGACATTCAGGCTAAAAAACTCGACTTAATACAATGGCTTGTTCAGTTAAATGACGAAGTCTTGCTTAAAAAAATAGAAGCTTTGCAAGCTGAAGACGTTGATTTTTGGGAAACATTAACTGAACAGCAAAAACAAGAAATAAAAAAAGGGATTGCTGAACTTGACTCAGGACAGAAACATGATTATAGGGAGTTGATGTCTAAATACAGGTAATGGCAAAAACGGTTGTTTTATCTGCTACTGCTAAAACAAAACTTGAGGCATTGTTGGTTTACCTGCAACGGGAATGGTCGGAAAAAGCAAAGCAAGAATTCATAGAAAAGCTTGATGTCAAGATTAAACAGGTGTCGCGCTTCCCAAAGAGTTGCCCAGAATCTGCAACTTTCAAAAATCTTTATAAATGTGTTGTCACAAAACAGACCACATTTTATTACAGGATAAAAGAAAAAGAGATTGAAGTAATTACTTTATTCGACTCCCGTCAAGATCCACAAAAGTTGAATACCTGATCTCCGAAAATCCAAGCAATCTAAAAGTCACAGTAAAGTCTTTTAACAGCATTTTCTACACTATGTTTTCATTCTCATCAACTTCCAAAATAATCATCACCTGTAGCAAACGCCTGGCTCCCTATCTTGAGCAAGAAGTTACAGAACTTGGCTTTACGCCCGAACGAACTTTTATTACCGGTGTAGAGCTTAAAGGCACTGTAAATGATTGTATCAAACTCAACTTAAATCTGCGTTGCGGCAGTCAGGTGCTTTATTCATTAAAACAATTTCGGTGCAATGGTCCGGATGATTTATATGACGAATTGATTCGTTACCCTTGGGAAAATATACTTACACCCGAGGGTTATTTTTCTGTAACTAGTAACGCCTCGCACTTCACCGTTAACAACGATATGTTTGTGAACGTAAAAGTGAAAGACGCCATTGCCGATCGCATGCGCAGGGAAACCATGAAGCGCCCCAACTCTGGCTCTGAATTTTTAGGCGCGGTGTTTCATTTGTATTGGAAAGATGAGCAAGCAGAAATTTTTCTCGATACCTCAGGCGAAACATTAGCCAAACATGGCTATCGCAAAATTCCGGGCAAGGCACCCATGCTGGAAGCGCTGGCTGCATCTACTGTAATGGCTACCAAGTGGGATCGCAAATCAGTTTTTGTTAACCCCATGTGCGGATCGGGTACAGTAGCTATTGAAGCGGCTATGATTGCTACCAACCGCAGGCCGGGTTTAAATCGGAAAAATTATTCGTTCATGCATGTAACCGGTTACGATGCCGCTTTTTATGATAGCGAATTGAAAACATTGCACACACAAATTGTTGAAGTACCCGGTATGCGAATTATTGCCACCGACATTAGTGATGATGCTATAAAAATTTCGAAAGTAAATGCTGGTATTGCAGGAGTAGAATCGATGATTGAATTTAAACGTTGCGATTTTGAAGAAACCTCTGTGCCCGAAACGGGCGGCATTGTTTACTTTAATCCTGAATATGGCGAGCGCCTGGGTGAAGTTTCAGCATTGGAGCAAACCTACGCCCGCATGGGCGATTTTATGAAGAAGAAATGCCAAGGGTATCTCGGTTATATCTTTACCGGTAATCTTGATCTGGCTAAAAAAATCGGATTAAAAGCCAGCCGCAGAATTGAGTTTTATACATCTAAAATTGACTGCCGTTTGCTGGAGTATGAGCTTTATGGCGGAAGTAGAAGGGAGCCTAAAAAAGATTTTTTGTAATTTTAGACTATGAGTTCAACTGAAATAAAAAGAAAACTCTTTGATTATATCCGAAATGCAGATAGTCGGAAAGTTAAAGCCATGTACACAATAGTTGAAAAGGATATTCAAGAAGAAACCAATATCTGGACGGATGATTTTGTTAATGAAATGAGTCGCAGAGCAACCGAGGCCGAGGCCAATTTGGATAAGCTAAACTCATGGGAGAGTTTTAGAGCAAAAGCCAAAAAGAAGTAAAAATTAGCTATGCCTTATAAAATTCTCCTTCACCCTCTGGCTGAATTTGAATTTTCAGAAGCACAAGATTGGTACGAAGAAAGACTTTCTGGTTTAGGCGTGCGATTTGAAGAGCAGGTCAAGTCTCATCTTCAGATCATTAAGAAAAGTCCGCTGTTGTTTGCAAGCAAGCGCAAAAATTTCAGAGAGGCAAAGATCAACACTTTTCCATATGTAATCGTTTATAAAATTCTAGAGAAGCGAAAAACCGTTTTAATTCTATCCTTTCATCATACCAGTAGAAATCCAAAAAATAAATACAACCGATGAAAGCAGCTTGGATGATATTATTTACAATTGTTATGTCCGGAGCACAAACCATCAACACCAAAATAATCGCCCACCGCGGTGCATGGAAAAACACAAACGTACCCGAAAATTCTATTGCGGCATTACAACATGCTATTGCATTAAAATGTTATGGCAGCGAGTTTGATGTGCACCTCAGTGCCGATTCTATCCCGTTCGTATTGCACGATCATTCCATTCAAGGAATTTTCATTGAGAAAACACCAGCATCCGAATTATCAAAACTAAAACTGAGTAATGACGAAGCATTACCTACACTGGAATCGTATCTGTTAGCCGGAAAAAATCAAAACCAAACCCGACTTGTACTTGAGATAAAAACCTCACAACTTGGTAAAGCACGTTCGCTTGCGTTAACTAAAAAATGTGTGGAGTTGGTAAACAAAGTGGGTGTGGCTTCTATTACCGATTACATCGCGTTTGATTTTGATGTGTGCCTCGAAGTAAAAAAACTGGCACCCCGCGCGCATGTGCAATACCTGAATGGTGATAAAACGCCTGAGCAACTGGCTGCTGCCGGATTAGATGGTTTCGATTATCACTTCAGTGTTTTACAAAAAAATGAAAACTGGCTGGCCGATGCACATCAGCGTAAGCTTAGCACCAACGCCTGGACTGTAAATGATGAGGCTGTTATGCAGTGGCTGATTGATCGGAAAGTAGATATGATAACCACCAACGAACCTGAAAAACTCATTCAGCTTTTAAACAAATAGCAGGCGCCTGAACCAAGCGCCTGCTAAGTTTTTATCTACGTTTCTGAAAATCTTTATCCGTAAGATTAAATCGCTTCATAGTAGCATCGTAATCGGCATAGTTAGGTCGGCCCACCAGATCGGCCGGAACAACAACCACTCTGAAAACCTGATCATTTGTCCATTGGTTTCCCAACGCTGATAAAGGGAATGTGGCATCTAAAAAAATATTTACATCCGCACTTGTAAAGTCAAAATTGTATTGCAGCAATCCCTCTTCAAAGAAAACCTGCTGAGGTAATAATCGCCAGATGTCGTTGCCATTTTCTGCGCCCCATAATGCATACACCAACGTAATGTCAGACGTGAGTACATTAAAACCATACGGCTCAAGGTGTGCATACTCGTTTGCTTCATTAAAATCCACCTCAATCTCAAAAGCTTTCGAGGCAATTATTTCGCCATCCTCGCCCGGCAAACCCTCTGGACCCATTGGTCCCTGGCAGGCAACGCCCACCATTACAATCAATAAGAATATTAACTTTTTCATATGTATTTAATTTAAATAAACATTTCACTAAACCGATGCCAAACTTATATGGTAAACGATATACCGTCCGCGGGTTTGGCTTTTGGCATAACTACCACCCGACTGATTTTATCTATATCTGTTTCACAGTTATTGCCCACTGATATAAACCCAATTGGGAATCCGGGTAAAGCCTCTGATATTGGAAAAAATTTTCACTATGAATCGTATCTTACTTTCATGCATCGTTCTCTTTTCTACCATAGCAACATTCGCTCAAGAGCGGGTGCTTCCTGCCGAGTCGGCCGTAACCTCTACCGCTTCGGTAACCATTAAAGGCAAAGTTGTGCCTTACAAAGTAACAGCAGGCACACAACCTGTTTGGAATGCTGAGGGTAAACCAAGCGCGGCATTATTCTACACGTATTATGAACGCACCGATGTTACCGACAAAAATCGCAGGCCATTAGTAATTTCATTTAATGGTGGCCCCGGCTCAGCTTCGGTGTGGATGCATGTGGCCTACACCGGCCCGAAAGTTTTAAATATTGATAGCGAAGGTTATCCCGTTCAACCTTACGGAGTAAAAGATAATCCGCACTCTATTCTGGATGTAGCCGACATTGTTTATATCGACCCTGTAAACACGGGCTTCTCGCGTATCCTCGATCCGAAAGCAGAGAAGTCAACTTTCTTTGGCGTGAATGCCGATATTAAATACTTAGGCGATTGGCTTGATAACTTTGTTTCGCGTGTGGGCCGCTGGACTTCCCCTAAATATTTGATTGGCGAAAGTTATGGTACAACCCGCGTATCGGGTCTGGCTCTCGATCTTCAGAACAATCATTGGATGTATTTGAATGGTGTGATTCTGGTTTCGCCTACCGAAATCGGAATTAAGCGCGATGGGCCGGTTAACGATGCGCTTTCGTTACCGTATTACACTGCGGCTGCGTGGTATCACAAAAAACTTCCTGCCGACTTGCAACAAAAAGATTTGTTAGATGTACTTACCGAATCTGAAAAGTTTACGATTGACGAATTTATTCCGGCCTTATCGAAAGGTGGCTTTATTGATCCTGCAAAGAGAAAAGAAATTGCGGGCAAAGCTGCGCGTTACTCTGGTTTGAAAGAAGAAGTACTGTTGAGTCACAACCTAGCTGTACCCACACAATACTTCTGGAAAGAATTATTACGTACGGAAGGTTTTACCGTTGGCCGATTGGATTCGCGCTACAAAGGCATTGATAAAATGGCTGCGGGAAGTAGTCCGGATTACAATTCGGAACTCACTTCATGGTTGCATTCATTTACACCCGCCATCAACTATTACTTGCGTGATGTGCTGAAATACAAAACCGATTTGCAGTACAACATGTTTGGCCCGGTTCGTCCGTGGGATAATTCAAATGACAATACGGGTGAAAATCTGCGGTTGGCGATGGCTGAAAATCCGTATCTGAATGTGATGATTCAAAGTGGTTATTACGATGGTGCTACTACTTATTTCGATGCGAAGTATTCCATGTGGCAGCTTGACCCAAGCGGAAAAATGAAAGACCGCTTACGGTTTGAAGGTTATCGCAGCGGCCACATGATGTATCTGCGGGCCGAAGACTTGGTTACTTCAAATGATCACATTCGTGATTTTATTAAGAAGAGCACCGCTACTGGATCGGCTAAGTATTAATGTTTGTCCTTAAACCTATAAGGTTTTGAAACCTTATAGGTTTGTAGAATTTAAAATGCCTAGCGTTGAGTCAGGCATTTTTGTTTTGATCGAATAAAACTAAAAGTAATATTATTCTTTATTGATCATCTCAACCGGATTAACGCTTCCTGCTTTCCAGGCAGAATGACCTGCTGTAAGAATTACTAAAAGCAGGGTAGCAAGCAGAACAGAAACGAAAGGTGCCAAACTTAAATCAATCCGGTACGCAAAGCCCGACAACCATTCCTGAATAAGCCACCAACCAATTGGCAAAGCAATCAGGTTGGCAATTAAAACCAATCGGGCGAAGTAACTCAGGTGAAGGCTCGCTATTTGCAAAACTGTAGCGCCTAATACTTTTCGGATTCCAAACTCTTTCGTTCGCTTTACCGCGATGTACGCAGCCAAAGAAAAAATTCCCAACAACGAAACCGTAATAATTATAATCGTACCAAATAAAAGTGACGTGTATGCTTTCTGTTCTTTCTCATGTGAGCTGTTGTACAGTTCATCCACAAAGCGAAGCCGCAGCGGATAGCCTGGCATTACTTGTTTGTATTTTTCTTCTATTGATTGCGCAATGGTCTGTTCATTCCCCTCGTACCGCACATAGATAAACCCATCCGGATATTCATTTTGCCAAGGCAGACGCATGACCAGCGGCCGAACTTTATGGTATAACGGACTGATGTTGATATCGGGCACAACGCCAACCACGATGCCATCCCACTTACCCGGGTCTTCCGGATGGGTGTAGATTCTTTTACCCACTGGATTGTCCCAACCTAATTCGCGCGCAGCGGTTTCATTGATCAGAAAAGCGGCTCCGCTATCCGAAGGTATGTTGGCATCAAATGTTCGGCCTGTAACAAGCTTGATTCCCAACGTTTCAAAAAGTTCGTCATCCGAAAACACTTCATACAACTCCACATACTTCATCTCACTTCCATTTTCTACATAATACCAGTCTTTCCAGTAACCGCCCCCTACTCTGAAAGAACTATTGGATACGTGCGTAACGCCTGCTACTTGTTTCAATTATTGTTTAAAGGCCTGCATTTTTTTTTACTGTAAACTCTTCGGGCAAACTTAAAACCAACAAGTTTTTTCTATCAAAGCCCAACGATTTGTTATGGATGAAACCAATCTGCTGGCCAATCACCAACGTACAAACTATGCAGATACCGGATATCGCAAACTGCGCAAACAGTAACACCCGACTAATAGAAGAGTTGTATCCCGCACCAATAGATTTGAGATTTTGTGTTATGGTTGAGCGTGTGAATTGCCTGGCTGGTAAACCGGTAGCAAATAATATTACTGCAAGCAATGTAAGGCTGGTAAACAGAACAACTTGTGGTTTTAAAAGCAGACTAAAGCTTAAACCTGAATCCAGCAATTGAGTTAAATGTGGAAATAGCAAGTAGAGCAACAATATAGCCAGCAACAATGCAATTGCTACCACCAAAAATGTTTCCAGGGTTACCTGAATAAGTAACTGTCGCTTGCGGGCGCCCAGTACTTTGCGCACGCCTGTTTCGCGGGCACGCGTAGTAAAATCAGCTACCGATAAGTTGATGTAATTGATTCCCGCAACAACCAAAAGCAGCACACCTAAAACAGAAAAGGCATATACATACACGGCATTTCCGGTTTGCGCAAATTCATAACGATAGCGAAAGTGCGAGCCAAGGTGAATGTTTGCCAAAGGCTGAAAGTTTATAGCAAAGCCATGTGTTATCCGGTCTGCTTTCGGAATATAGGAATCGAGGATGGATTCAACTTTGGAATAAATTGTTTCATCAATGGGTTGATTGAATCGAACATACAAAGTGGCCGACTCATCTGAAAAAGCAACCGGTTCCGTTATACTCTTTGCACTGAACCCAATTTCGCTGACAAGTGGTATGATGGCCTGCAGGTATAAATGTGAATTGGGTTTTGTGTCCTCAATAACAGCCGTTACTTCATACAATTCTTTGTTGATAGAAAGTGTTTTTTGGAGTGCATCGGTTGTTCCAAAAACAACATTGGCAAGGCTTCGTGTTAGCGCAATACTGTTTGGCTTTCGCAAAGCCCTTCGGTTGCCCTTAATGAATTCAAAAGTAAGTACATCAAAGATTGTACTATCAGCCGCTACCAGCGCTTCGCAATCATATACCTGATCGTTGTATCGCAACGAAGTATTATTGGCAAAATTTATTCGCGCCATCCGGTTAATTTCCGGCAGTTGTTGCAATACCGAATTTAGCGCCAGCGGTACAATGGCATAGTTTTCTACTATGCCATTATCTTTACGTTGCGAGGTGACGCGGTAGGTGTTTTCGTAATCATGATGAAATCGATCGAATGAAAACTGGTAGGATACATAAATGGTAATGGCCAGAAAACTGAATAATGCCAATGTAAGGCCACCCAGTTTAAACGAAAAGTTTACTTTACTTTTTCGGATATGCCGCAAGCTGGTGACCAGGTAATTGTGAAGGATTGCAATTGTATTCATTTGTGCTGACCATTTGTTTCGCAATAAAATTCCCAGCCTGAAATACCGGATAACATTCCAAAGCAATCTTCGCTTTGCTTTACTTTCACCAAATATCTTCACATCCTTTTCAAACTTCTGAAGCAAATCTCCTTCTATCTCCTCCAGCAGGTGTGGTGGGCAGAAGGTGCGCAAGAGGCGGAGGCTCCAATGGTTTTCTGGTTTATTCATTTTTTAAATGATCAACTGGATTTGTCTGCGCAGCCCGGATTGTTTGGAATGAACTTGTAATGCCAACAATTAACAAGATCGTTCCTATAGGAACTAAAAAGAACCACATTGAAATATCAATCCGTAAAGGGTAAGTAGAGAGCCATTCGTTGGAGATATAGTATATCAGCGGTGTGGAAATTGCAGCCGCTAATAAAATCAGCCTTACATTATCGCGCGAAAGCAATACCACCAAACTAGCGGCCGATGCCCCCAACACCTTCCGGATGCTAATTTCTTTAACGCGCGTACTGGCTTCAAACAGTGTCATGCCAAGTATGCCAAGACAACCAATAAACACCGCAATGCCGGCAAACACCGAAAAGATTCGTTTCGTGTACAACTCCGATTTAAATTGTTGATCATAGTAACTATCAAGAAATGAATACTCAAATGGCTTGTCTGGAAAAACCGCTTTCCAGTTTTTCTTTACCTCTTCAACAGCATGTTGGGGATTACTATTGGGATTGAGACGAACAGAATAATATACTTGTTGAAAACTTCCATAGTTCGGGGAGAGTATCATGGGGAAGATTCCCTTCTTTACTGCTTCATGGTGATAGTCTTGCACCACGCCTATGATTTTATGTTTTTGAAAGTGATCTTCAAAATTCTCAAACTCCACAATTTGATCAATCGCTTCTTCAGGCGAATTAAAACCCAAGGCGCGAATTGCACTTTCGTTGAGTATTAATGTTAACCAGTCTTCATCTTCCCACGGGTTCAACCAATTTTGTATTGGGCGGGGCGGATCAAAATTTTTACCAGCCAAAAGTTTCAGGTTGTAAAACGGAATGTAGTTGTAGTCAATAAAAAGAGTTTTGAAAGGTGTGGGATCGTACGGATCATTTACATTCCGCTTCAGCAGGTTTACGTAAGTAAAACCAATTTCAGTACCTGGAATGGCCGATGAACTGGTCACCATTCGTACGGAAGCATTTTCCAGAAGTTTGTTCTCCAACGCCCGATAAGCGGTATGCTTTTCAATTGTTTCTTCGCTTGAGTACGCGGTAGGGTTTCGCAGCGCAATAACATGATTGGCATCGAACTTTTTATCTGCCAGGCGCATAAATTCAAGTTGGTTGTTAATGACGAGAACACTGGCAATTAAAATCAGTGAAGAAGAAAACTGAACAACAATCAGCGACTTTCTTACTGTGCGTCCGCGACTAGTACCCGCAAAATTTCCTTTCAGGGCAGCAATAGGATTTAAGCGTAGAAGAAATAAAGCGGGATAAACACCAACTAGAATAGAACCACCAATTAAAACAGCCAGAGCTGTTAACCAAATGGAGGGTTCAGACCATTGCAGCGAAGTAATCGGAATACATGCCAGGAAACTGAAGTGCGGAATCAGCCAGGCTATAAACAAACCTGCGAGCACGATTGCAAGAAACAGCACACAGAAATATTCAATTAAAAATTGAAGGGCTAAATCTGATTTTGCAGAACCAATAATGCGTCTCACACTAACTTCCCGAGCGCGGGCAACAAAACGCGCAGTTTCAAGATTCACATAGTTAATCCACGCTATAACAAGAATTATCAACCCAATTAGTATTGCAATAAAAACAAGGCTCAGGCTACCATTCGTCTCCAATTCGTTTTCAAGATTAGAAAACAAATGAATGGAGGTTATGGGCTGAAACAAATTTTCAGTCCCCTTAATTTCGGGATGTATACGTTCCATGTTGCGATACATCTGATTAAGGTGTTCATTAAATTGCTCTGATGGTGTTCCTTCTGCAAGCAAAACATAGGTGTGGATAAAACTTTCTTTCCATTCTTTACCCTCGTTCCAATTGTAAGCAAGTGGCACAATAAAGTTTGTATGGAAATGTGAATTTTGTGGTAAGTCTTTTATAATTCCAGTAATAACACATTCGCTTTCGCGATCACCATCGTTGGGCATTTGAATGTGTTTGCCCAATGGCTCTTCATCGCCAAAAATTTTTCGAGCCATTGTTTCTGATAGCACCATGCTGTGCGGGTCGCTCAACGCTGTGGCCGCATCGCCCTTTATCAACAAGTTTGAGAATACTTTGAAGAACGATGAGTCAGCATTCAGTTCACCGCCTAACTCATTATAGATTTGGTTCTTATACCGAAAAAATACACCGGTATTGGCAGGTGTTTTATAGAAACCTGTAGCCGCGCTGATCTCTGGAAAATCTTCTTTCAATAATTTATGCAGTCCCACAAAATTTCCTGCTGATGCCGTTTGGAGTTCACCATTCTTGTATCGCTCCAATGCTACACGATAGATGTTCTCGCTGTTGGTGTGGAACCGATCATAGCTGGTTTCGAAGCTCACGTATTGCACAATAAGAAAGAAGGCCGTAATACCAATGGCCAACCCCAAAACATTAATGAATGCGAATACCTTGCTATGTTTAAGATGACGAAATGCAATTTTGAAATAGTTAAAAATCATATAGCTGTAATTATTGCTGGCTGAAAATTTATTTCTCAGAATTATCCCCGGCCTGAAAAACCGAATCGCATTCCAAAGCAATCTTCGCTTTGCTTTATTTTCACCAAATATCTTCACGTCCTTCTCAAACTTTTGAAGAAGATCTCCTTCAATTTCTTCCAACAGATGTGGTGGGCAGAAAGCGCGGAGCAGACGAAAAGAAAATAAATCTTTCTTATTCATTCCTTAAACTATCAACTGGATTTGATCGTGCCGCACGAATGGTTTGTGTGCCAATCGTGATCAACGCTACAGTCACAATACTTACAGCAGCTACAAGAAACATCCCTGCATTCAGCGGAACCCGATAGACAAATGACTGAAGCCACCAATCAAGCATCAACCACGAAACCGGAGTGAAAATTACTACTGCTATCAGAATTGGTTTTACTGAAGCGTAACTTAAAAGTTGTGTGATGCTAAGTACCGTTCCGCCCAATACTTTTCTAATACCTATTTCTTTTATGCGCGTCTCGGCCATGTGTGTAGCCAATCCCAACAATCCGAGGCACGCAATAAAAATGGCAATGCCTGTAAATACTGTTGTGATCATGAGTGTAGTTTGCATGTTTTCAAATTTGCGTTGATAATCCTGGTCGGCAAAATGATACTCAAATGGATATTCGGGATTGTATTTGGTTGCAAGAGATGAAAGCACTTCCAGGTTTTCTTGTGTGGTTTGGGATGAGTTCATTTTTACATAAGCAACATTGAAGGCATTCCTCAACTTGCCACCATTAAACAAAACAATGGGCTCAATTCTTTGATAAGGCGATGTGAAAACAAAATCTTTTACCACACCTATTATATGCCATTCGTTACCATTGTCTTTGATTATTTCCCCAATAGGATTTTCAAACCCCATTACCTGCAAAGCTGTTTCATTAACAATGGCAGCTGTGGAGTCGGTAGAAAATTGTGTTAAGTCAAAATCGCGACCCTGCGTAAACATAAGTCCGAAAGTTGCAGCGGTATTTTCATCCATGTAAATGCGCTCAAAGTCCGTACGATTTTCAGGATCCTTTCCACGCCACCCCATGCTGCCTGTACTGCTCCATTGTTCGGTAATCGGAGCGCTTACCTGGGTAACAGAAAGCGAAGTTCCATTTTGTTGCAAGCCGTTTTTAAAACTTGCAAAATTTTTCGGCAAGTCGCCTGTTAGTGGAATGTAAACAAGATTATCGCGCAAATACCCAGCGTCACGATTATTAACATGGATAATCTGCTTGCGAATAACAATAGCCGAAGCGATTAACACTACCGCAAAACCAAATTGAAATACAACCAGCGATGTACGCAACAAACTACGGTGCGAAGAAATAGGAAAGCCTTTTAGAATTTGCACGGGCCGAAACGAAGACACATATAAAGCCGGATAACTACCAGCAAGAATTCCTACTGCGAATATTAACCCAACACCAGCCAACCAAAATGTGAGGTTGCTCAAATCCAATGAAAGCTCCTGGCCAATCAACACATTGAAAAAAGGAATTAACAAGTACGCTGCAAGCAACGAAAGTACTCCAGCCCCGGCAGCCATTACAATTGCTTCGCACAGAAACTGCATAACCAAGGCATGCCGAACAGCACCCGTTACTTTACGCACGGCAACTTCTTTCGATCTTCTTTGCGCGCGCGCTGTGCTTAAGTTGATGAAGTTAATGCACGCTATGGCCAACAGGCAAACGCTGAGTATCCCCAGCATTCGCACCACTTCAATGCGACCGCCAACTACCACCCCGTTTTCAAAGCGGGAATAAAGGCGCATTTTGGTAAGTGGGTGAAGAAAGATTTCTATGTGTTGTCCCTTATCAAAATGCTTCTTTACAATGCCTTTGATTGATTCATTTGCTGTCGCGATGTCGTGACCTGCTTTTAATTTCACTAAGGTAGTTACTGAGTTGTTACCCCAGTAGGTATCTTTTTCACCGAGACTTTCGAGGAAGCCAAACGAGATCAGGTAATCAAACTTGAAATCTGTATTGATGGGCAAGTCTTTCAATACACCTGTTATGATGAAATCGAATGTATACCCCGATTGACTTATTGTAACTGTTTCGCCAAAAGCTTCGCGATCGTCAAATAACGTGCGGGCAAATTTTTCGGTGATTACTATGGCGTTAGGATTATTAAAAACGTTACCGGGATTGCCACTCACCAATGGAAAAGTGAGTATGGAAAGAAATGCAGTGTCAACAAAAACACCATTGGTCTTCATGATCTTTTTATCACCCACAGTAAAAAGATGATTAACGCCCCAGTTTGCGTAACTCGATGTGCGCTCAACAGCAGCAAACTCTTCCTTTAGTGTTGGAGCAAGAACCCGTGGAGTGGTTTCCCAGCAAACCACATTACCATTTTCATAGGATCGATTCCACGCCATGTAAAGCTGGTCTTTATCCTTATGAAATTGTTCGAAGCTTAGTTCCTGAGCAATCCAGAGGAATAGTAAAAGTGAACCAGTAATACCCAGTGCAAGGCCCGAAATATTGATGGCAGAAAATGTTTTGTTGCGCATCATAAATCGTAACGCGACTTTGATATAATTAGAAAACATATAGAACGTTGTTAAGTCAATAGATGGATTATTTCTTAGCACTATGCCCGGCCTAAAAAACCGGATTACATTCCAAAACAATCTTCGTTTTGCCTTCTGCTCATCAAACAACTTCACATCTCGCTCAAACTTTTGAAGCAAATCTCCTTCAATTTCTTCCAAAAGGTGTGGCGGACAGAACCACTTAAGGATTCCGAGTATGCAATCAGAAGTATGATTGATCTGTTTATTCACTTTTAAGATTTACAGCAGGATTAATGGAAGAAGCTTTAACAGTTTGGGTAAAGACAGGCAATACCGAAATTACAAGTAAAGAGATAAATGGGATTGCAAACAAGTCGAAGGTGATGGCCACCTTATAGGCGTAGTTTTCCAGAATGTTTCGGGCTACATACCAGCCGATTGGAAAGGTGATAACTATTGCAACTACAACAGGTTTTAAGAACTGACGCAGTAGTAACATCAGAATGCTGGAAAATGAAGCTCCCAATACTTTTCGAATACTTATTTCTTTCACTCTGCGAAGGCCTACAAAGGAGGCAATGCCAAGCAACCCCATGCAAGAAATAGCTATTGCTACACCAGCAAACGCAAACGACATCATAAAAAAGTTAGATTCGGTTGAATAGAAAGACTCTATTCGGTCTTCTAAAAATTTCGGTTCATAGACCCCATCTGGAAAATTGTGTTGCCACAATGATTCAATTTTTTTGAGTACATCTTGCGATTGATTTGATTCAAACCGGATATCTGCTTGCGAATAAACGGAAGGGTCATGAACAATCAACGTGGGAGATATTTCATAATGTAGTGGCTCATTATTAAAATTAGCTACTACACCAATAATTTCAGCGCTGCCACCCCACCAAAAGCGCTTGCCTATTGCTTCTTGTGCTGTGCCTAAATTTAATGCCTCAAGCAGTTTTTCATTAACAACCACTTTAGCTATTAAAGTATCAAGTTCATTTGATGCCGGAATCCTACCACTTAACAAATGAAGTCCATATACCGAATAAAAGTGTTCATCGCCATGAATGGCGCAAACACTTGATCGCTCGCTGTGTTCATCTTTACTAATCGTGTTCCACCAATGATCATTACTGATAGCACCTGTGCGAGACAAAGAAGCATCTTTAACACCCACCATCTGCCGGACTTGATTTAAAAATGTATTTGCATGCTCTGTGCTTGGGATTGATAGTTGAAGTATGTTTTCTTTTTCAAGTCCAAGATCTTGGTTACGTAAAAAGTTAGATTGTTTTGCGATTAGCAGCACAGAAATAAGAAGAGTAGCAGAAACTACGAATTGTGTTATTACAAGGCCTTGTCTTAGCCAGGATGGAGATGATTGGTTAATTCCGAATGTTGCGCTCCTAAGGGATTGCATTTTAGTTATAACCCATGCGGGATATACACCAGTCAAAACACCTAAGATCAATAAAGAAAGAAAAATAGTAATCAATAAAACTGGAGGCTGGAGAATTCGAAAATCAAAATGAACATTGAATAAACTACTTACTAATGGTTGTGATAGCTGGGCTACCACTATAGCAAGTAATCCTGAAGTTAAAGTAATCAAGAGCGCATCAGTTAAAAGTTGAGCTACTAATTGCATACGTTTGGCACCAATAACTTTGCGTATGCTTAGTTCTTTGGTACGAGTAATGGCATGAGCAAGGGAAAGATTCAGAAAGTTGATGCAAGCTAAAAGAAGAACGATTATTCCGATCATTCCAACAAGCCACAGCAAACTAACTCCAATTGCCTTCACCCATGGTCCACCGCCAAATCTTGTATTATCCAGATGAATATCTTTTAGCGGTTGAATTTCATAACTACCGTGCAGTTGTTTATCAAGGTCGGGAGATTGATTTATGTTTTGGTCTGCAATGATGTTCAGATATTTACCAATGATCGTTTCATTCTGACCTTTTTCTAAAACAATAAAAGTACTGGCCTGCAACTTAGTCCAGGCCATGCCACCGAAATACCACATGTCGCCATTATTCAAGAAGGTCTCATTCTCAGTGTAAGAAAGAATTATATCAGCAGGAAGACTGGTGTTAGATGGCAGATCTTGCATTACCCCGGCAACAGTGATGTTAAACTCATTTCTGAACTTGAAACTTTTGCCAATCACGTCTTCGGTTCCAAAAAATTTGCGAGCGGTTGATTGCGAAACAATTGCCTGATAAGGTGTTCTTAGTGCTTTATGTGCATCTCCGAAAACAATATCGATTTTAAAAATTTCTAAAAACTCAGGATCAGCTATCAGAATCCGTTCTTGCTTTAAGCGAGTCTTTGAATCAATTTCAATTACACTGCTGAACTGTGGTAATATGCGCACCACATGTTTTACTCCAGGCACTTGGTCTTTGATAGCCTGTGCCAACACGGTTGATGTTGCATAGAGATTGAACTGCTTTTCGCTTTCCTTCCAAACAGAATTAACACGGTATGTTCGATCTGAATACGGATGATTCGTATCAAAACTTAATTCGTGGTGAATAAAGACGCCTATGAATAAGGTGACGCAGATTCCCAACGTTAAACCTGCTATGTGAATGAACGTGGTGGCCTTGTTCTTGCTGAGATGCCGAAAGCTAAATTGAATATTATTCAGAATCATGTTTCCATTGGTTAATGATGCGTGTTCCCTTCTTAAAATGATGCCCGGCCTAAAAAACCGGATTACATTCCAAAA
>Ga0075163_10000578_pt1 | contig 47379 bp, 40 predicted proteins | sample JI1023141ADNA_FD_71478 | JGI IMG/M metagenome (GOLD analysis project Ga0075163, IMG submission 71478) | Wastewater effluent complex algal communities from Wisconsin, to seasonally profile nutrient transformation and Carbon sequestration -... | ecosystem: Engineered > WWTP > Effluent > Algae...
TTCACTTGCGCTGTTGACCGATCTTTATGAGCTTACCATGGCTTATGGCTATTGGAAGCTTGGAATGGCCGATCGAGAAGCAGTGTTTACCCTTACCTATCGTCGTCGTCCTTTTCAGGGAAGTTTTGCAGTGTCTGCGGGACTTGAAACTGCTACTCAGTTTATCGAAAACTTTCGCTTCAAAGAAGAAGATCTCTCTTATTTAGAGGGGTTGAAAACAGCAAATGGCTTTCCCCTTTTCGAAAAGGGGTTTCTCGATTATCTCAAAGGGTTCTCTTTTGATGGCGATCTTTTTGCGATGCCTGAAGGAACACCCGCTTTCCCTTATGAACCTCTCGCTTTTGTTAGGGGACCGATCATTGGGGCTCAACTTTTAGAAAGCGCGCTTTTAAACATCATTAATTTTCAGACAATTATAGCAACAAAAGCTTCCCGTATTGTTGCAGCTGCGGAAGGGGATGAGGTGGTTGAGTTTGGCCTCCGCCGTGCCCAAGGGATTGATGGGGCACTTTCAGCAACGCGGGCCGCAATCGTAGGAGGATGTCGTTCAACGTCGAATACTCTAGCGGGAAAACTCTATGATATTCCTGTGAGAGGAACGCAAGCGCATAGTTGGGTGATGGCTTTTCCTACAGAAGAAGAGGCGTTTAAAGCTTACTCAAAGGTCCTTCCTAAAAACTGCCTCTATCTTATCGATACCTATAATAGTTTGAGGGGAATTCAAACGGCGATCAAAATTGCTGAGGAAAACAATATTGATATGCTTGGTGTTCGTTTAGACTCTGGTGATTTAGCAAAACTTAGCATTGAGGTCCGAAAAATTCTCGATCAAAAAGGGTTTAAGAAGGCGAAAATCATGGCGAGTAATGAACTCGATGAGTTTATTATCCGTGATCTTAAAAGGCAGGGTGCTCAGATCGATCTTTGGGGAGTGGGAACGAGCTTGGTGACGGCAAAAGATCAACCTGCTCTCGATGGTGTTTATAAACTTGCTGCTATTCAAGATGAAGAGGGAAAATGGGTTTATAAACTTAAGATCTCTGAACAACTGATAAAAACAACCAATCCCGGTATTCTTCAAGTGAGACGGTATTTCGATGAAGAGGGGAAAGCTTCCATTGATGTGATGTATGACTTGGAATTTGGGATTCAAGAAAAAACGGAAGTTGTTGATCCGCTAGATGCAACAAGAAAAAGAACCGTTCAAGATTTAAACTATCGCGATCTTCTCATCCCAATTTTTGAAAGGGGAAAGAAAGTTTATTCTTCTCCACCCCTCTCTGAAATTCAGAAAAATACAAAAAGAGAATTAGAAACCCTTTGCCCTACTGTGCGGCGTTTTCTTAATCCCGACCCTTATTTTGTTGGGTTGGAATCAAAAATCTACGATCTTAAAATGAGGCTGATCCATGAAATTAAGGCGCGATAACGCTCTGATTATCGTTGATCTCCAAAATGACTTTCTCCCTGGTGGAGCTCTGGGAGTTGAAGGGGGAGATGCAATCATTCCTATCATCAACAAGTTAACCGATCAATTTGATTTAGTGGTTGCTTCGCAAGATATTCATCCTGAAAGGCATGTCAGTTTTGCAGAAACCCATGGATTAAAAGTTGGGGACACGATAGATCTAGAGGGTCAATGCCAAAAACTCTGGCCTATTCATTGTGTAGAAAATACAAAGGGCGCAGCTTATACTGAAAAGTTGAAAAACGAAAAAATAGAGGCCTATTTTCAGAAGGGGACCCATCCTCATATCGATAGCTACAGCGCTTTTTTTGATAACGATCATGAATATGAAACAGAGCTTGATCACTATCTTCGAGAAAGAGAAGTCAAAACCCTTTTTATTGTAGGGCTTACAACCGATTTTTGTGTTAAATTCACCGTCTTAGATGCCCTTGCGCTCGATTATAAGGTTGTTGTGATTCGTGATGCTTGCAAACCTGTTTTTGAAGAAGAAGAGGTTCTCAAAGAGCTTCAAAAGAAAGGGGCAGAAGTGGCTTTTTCTTATGAACTGTTAGGAAAAAATCAATGACGAAAAAAATCAATCTCATGCGGGTGATGAGTGGCACCTTTCTAATTGCTGGAACGATGATCGGAGCAGGCATGCTTGGAATCCCCCTAGTTACGGGCGTTTCTGGATTTTTACCCGGTCTTCTTGTCACAGGAATCGTTTGGTTTTTTATGTACTGCACAGGGCTCCTCTTTTTAGAAGCAGCCTTATGGATGCCTGATGGATCGAATGTTCTCTCTATTGCAGGGAGATTTTTTGGAAAAGGGGGAAGGGTCATTGCGGGAGGGATGTTTATCTTCCTCTACTATTGTTTAATGATTGCCTATTTTGCAGCGGGAGCACCTCTCCTTGCTGAGGCTTTTGCATCGATAGGATGGTTTTTAACTGGGTGGAAAATGTTTGCCATTTTTGGCCTTCTCTTTGGAGGGATTGTAGCAATTGGTCCCAAGTCGATTGATCGGGTCAATATCATCATGAGTATTGCAATGATTGCAGCCTGGTTTTCTCTTATCGGAAGTGGAAGTGATGAAGTCGAAATGGTTCGTCTTCAATTTACCAAGTGGCCGGCGATGATTTGGGCAATGCCCGTTCTTTTTAGCGCTTTTGGGTTTCATAATGTGATCCCTTCGCTTTGCACCTACTTAAAACGGGATAAACGCTCCCTTCGCTTTGCTGTTTTTTGGGGATCTTTTCTTCCTCTCATTGTTTATATTGTTTGGCAATGGCTTGTGATCGGCGCAATTCCTCAAAAAATTCTTACTAAAACCCTTGAAGAAGGGACATCGATTACAGCAGCTTTCTCTATTGCAAGTGGAAACCCTTCTTTTGCAATTATTGGGCGGTTTTTCGCCTTTTTTGCGATTGTGACCTCTATTCTCGGTGTGGCTTTTTCAATGGTTGATTTCCTTGGAGATGGCTTTCAAGTGACTGAAAGAAGAGGGCTTAAGCGTATCGGACTTACCCTCCTTACCTTTGTCCCTCCATTTATCTTAGCAACTCTGAAACCCGATATCTTTACAACAGCTCTCGGCATTGCCGGAGGCTTTGGCGAAGCCTTCCTGAATGGCCTTCTCCCTATTGGACTCATCTGGGTCGGCAAATACTCTCGCGGTCTCAAAGCAGACCTCAACTGGCTTGAGAACAAGGCAATTCTCTCTCTCCTTATCCTCTATGCTCTTTTTGTGACCATTCTAGAAATTTTTCACCTAGCACAGTAATAACCTGAGTTTTGGGTTTATTTCACTCATTCTCAGGGATTTTTCTCTTTCTTCTTGGTCTTTTTATCTCGAAAAGGGCACTTTGGCCCTTCCCTTCAATAAAATTTTTATGCACCCTTGCGGGTATAATTGCGACTTAGGTATAATTAAAAGAAAAAAGGAATGTCTTTTATGGTGAAGTGGATCTCTGTTTTTCTTGCTGCAATGACAATAGGCTTTGCAACTGAAAAAGAAGAAAAAGGGCAAACGCTTTGTGATTTTACAAGTACGGTATTCTCCATTTTAGAAGACCGAGCTCATACTGTAGAGCCTAGTCATTTAGCCAAGGCGTATGCTGAATCGATTAACCGCCTTAAAGTTTATGAGAGTGGAGATCTTGCTGAGCTAGCAGAAAAATTTATTGCCTCAATGAAAGAAAATAAAGAATCAAAAGAGGACCTCAGTGATGCTGTCTCATCTCTTGGACGTTTAGTGAAATGTTCTGTTGACGATGAATATTATCGCTCGAATACCCCCTTTGTCCTGCATAAAGAGGATATTCAAAAAGCCCTTCAGCAAATGGAGCCACAACTTGGGAATCGGATCCCTCAGGGGAAGAAAGTGAATTTTCATAAGGTTATGATTGAATCTCGTGCAGAGCAAGAATATGACCTAGCGCTCTATGCCTACTTTAAGATTGCCGAAGAGCGGTGTCACAAATCATAGTATCTTATAATCTCACTTGAGAAAGTGTTTCGTATTCTTCTGGAAATTCATGCTCATCGCGGGGGATTTTTTGCTTAAGATTTTGGATTCCAATATAAGATTTAACGTCTCGATTTTTGTATTGCCATTGAAGAGCTTGTGCATAGAACCTCTCTTTACGAATTTTTAAATGGGGGTGGGTGCTTAGGAAATCATCTACGACATTTGGCTTAGTTTCAAACCCAGTTAAGTCGATTAGGCGTTGAAAAGAGGAAGCTAAAGAGAAGGGCGAATATCCATACTTAATCATGATTCCAAGAAAGGAGAATTTAAATATCTTCATTGAGCTCTAACCTATGTTTAAACTTGTTATACAGAATACTCATCACTAACATAAGCGAGCCTACTCCAAGAAAAACAAGAGCACGATTAGAAAGGCTTTGTTGTGTGAGATCAAAGATAACGAGTCTTAAGCTGCAGATAGCGAGGGCTCCCAAAGAGATCTGCATCGCTCTTTTTGATTTCACGACAAGAGAAATGATGCTGTAAAGGCAAGTTAACCCGACCCACAAGAGAGTTAAAATCGCTTTTTCAAAGTTAAAGAACAAAAGCAAGGCGATCCCGATAAAAATTGGTAAGAGGATGGAAAGACTTGGGGATTGAAAAAGTTGTCGATAGAGATTTTTGGTCATGTTGTCCTTCCTTTTTTGTTTGAAAGATAGGATAGAGTACGCGATTTGAATAGCAATAGAAAGAAAAGCTGAGAGATGAGCCTTTAGTGTCAAACGGTCTATGTGTGTTTGATAATGAGTCAAAAAGGCTGTATTGACAATAGATCCAATCAAAAAAGCCCAAGAATAAAGATAGAGTCTCTTAAGAGTGCTTGGGTATTTAGGAATTGCGCTAAAAGTTAATGCCAATAACGCCCACGATAAGGCTCTCCAATTTTCGGGGCACTCTGCAAAAATGGAAAGTGTTAAAAACCCGATAAAAATTTCAACGAGACTTCCATGTAGCTTTGCAGAAATCCTTGAAATGGTAAAGTTTTTGGGAGGATAGAAAAACCAATATCCTAAAGCTAATAAAGCTAACGATTCGATGAGCCCTCGAATAAATATTCCCTTCCAGACAAAGTATACTTGAAAATGAATGAAGATAAAATTTGTAAGAAAAGAAAGGATACATAAAAACCCTACCTGAAAAAGAAAATGAGAGATATCTTTTAGGTATTTTAACTTAGAAAATTCAAGAGCAATTAGCGAGTATATTAAATAAAGGGTTGCTGGAATGAGAGGATGGGTATTTTTGGTAAAGAAGTAAGTCATAAATATCCAGTGCATTGCAAATCCATAGGTCGCGATGCAGTAAAGTGCGTTCTTAAGGAGGTGGGAGTGGAGGTATTTGCCAAAAATTAAAGCTGCGTCTAGAAGTCCAATCCACATCAAATTTCCCATTACAGGAGAAGAGGATGTCATGAGATTGCCCCAATATAAAGAGTGGAGAGAAATCAAAGAAAAAAAGAGGGTACAGTCTAATTCTGGGAGGGGATTCTTTTTTTTCCAAAGGGCCAATCCCCAAATAAAAAAGGTAATATAAGCTGGAATCAAGATTGAAAAAGTATTATAAAACGCTCCAATAGAAAGGAAAATAACCCCTGAAAGTAAACTTGGCGAAACCACAAACTGGAGAGATTTCGCATTTTTTGGGAGGAAAGGTAAGTTGAAGAAAAAGGTAAAGGTATCTTTGATGAAAGATTTTGAGCAGGCTATGTAATGGTAGCCCCAATTCATGAGCACAATTGCTCCACCTCTTAAGTAAAAAAGGGCATCATGTTGCAGGTCACTATAAACAAAAAGGTAAACAGCAGTAGCATTAGCCATCCACTGGAGAAGATGACCACTTTTTACGAGGATTTTTTCCTTTTGAAGATTGCAGATCGAGTTAAATAGTAAAATTTCAGTTAAGATTAGAAGTATAATATCAATGAGTTTGATGGGGAATTGAACTAAGCTGATAAAAGCTACTACTGCGATGAGTTGAGCCAAAATGGTATCTGTATGGAATAGCCAGATAATCTCTTTTCTTTTAGCTACTTGGGCTAAAATGAATAGAGCAGCTGACATTCCAGCCAAAGCAATCGGTGTGAAGCTTCCTAGTTTGGCATAAAGGAGTAAATTCCAGCTTAATAATCCCCAGTTTAAAAGATGAATAGAGAAGGGAATTAGAGCAAAGTGGGGTTGTTTATATGCTTTTTTGTAGTGAACCATTCCTGCTGAGCACCCGACGAGTAAAGAGGCGATGATTGGAAGGAAAGGAGAGGTGCTTCCACCTTGTAGAGAATAGAGAGCATTTTGAACAGAAAACATGACGATTATCAGAGATAGATGGAGCTCCCATTTATAGCGAAAGCATGCGATTAATCCTGCTGCAGAAACAATGGCTCCAATTAAAATCATGTATTGAGTTTGGGGGACCATACATAGTGTCATTAAGCTTAATATGACATGAAAAGATGCAATAAATTGGGAGGGAGATTTGAGAGATAAGAAAAGGTTCACACCAATCCCTAAACATAAAAAAGCTAATGCCTTGATGGGGTGGTGGATACATAGCAATCCATCAATTGCTCCTGCGCCAAAACTTGCAAAAAGGGTAATGGCTCCGGCAATAGATGTGAGATAGCTTGAAAGTGGGATCCATTTCTTTTTCTTTTTGAGCTTAAAGCTTATGGCAACGAGGATAAGTGAGAAAATCAAGAGGGCTCCAATGCGGGCAGGGGGATTTTGCATGATTTCTGCTGTAAGACTAAAAAAGACTCCACCAAGGACAATCGCTAGAGCTCCAACAACGCCTATCCAATTATCTTTAATCAGGGTGATAATAGGGGCTTTGATTGTTCTTTTAGAAAGTTTTTGAGTGGGTTGCTTTGGTTGAAAAGGGGGAGGGATAACTTTTTTAGGTTCATTATGGGAGAGGTTTGCCATTTCCATAGAAATGGGCTCCTTAGTTTGAGGAAGTGGAGCTTTAAACTCTTTTATTATACGTTCAAGATCGGTGATTCTTTTTGACTGTAACCGGTATAAAATAAATTGTAAAAAAACTACAAGTATGATAACGAGTTCCATATGTAAATCCCTATGCTCTTCTTTATGAAGAAATTACCTAATTAACTTAATTTCAGAATTTTTTGTTTATAGATAGTTCGTAAGATTGTATCTAACACATTGTCAAGGTGTTTTCCTAAATCATCGGTTAAGAATCGGAGTACGATATAGCCATTTTCTTGTAGCAGAGCATCTTTTCTTCGATCTCTCCGATAAGCATCTACTGAATTAAGATGTTGAGCGCCATCTAGTTCGATCACAAGCTTTGCAGGGATGCACACAAAATCAACTTCCATCTGTCCCCATCCATCGAAAGGAATATCCAGTTTAAAATTTAGGCGAAATAATCCTTTTGTTTGTGGCAACGTTTCCAGTCTATGAAATAAAAAGCTCTCGCTTGCGCTTCTTGCCCGATCTAGACCTCCTTCACTTGAAAGAGTTGTAGCTACTTGGACGAAAAGGTGAGCGAGTGGCAGATCTATTCCATCGCGAATTAACCGCTTGACACTGCCCGCATAATCTGTTTTCCAAGCAGGATCAACGGGCAGAGGCACCTCTGCAGGCCATCCTGGAATGGCACTAGCAGGAAGCAAAATTCTATAGCCCACTGCTTCATAGCCTTGACATCTCCGATTAAACATTTTTTCAAGTACAGGAACTCCAAGATCTGCGTAGTCATAGACCTGGACCTCTTGTTTATTTGCATGAAGACGATGCAGCCTTCCAACATATTGCGCAATTGTCCCCTTCCATGAAACGGGCATGGTAAGAAAAAGGGTATCAAGGCGAGCATCGTCGAATCCTTCTCCCACAAACCTTCCAGTTGCCAAAAGAACACGTGGTTCATCTGGGGGAGTATTTGTTATTTTGTGGGTTGCAGCAGCAATTTGTTTGGAGCTCATTCCTCCACGTAAAACAATCAAATGTTGAATATGAGGTGATAACTGATCAAATAAACATTCCAGATGATTGGTACGCTCAGTAAGGATAATGGGGCTTCGTCCTCTCTTCACAGCATTTATCACATCCCTGCAAATGAGCTGATTGCGTATGTCATCCTTAGCGATTTCTTCGTACAGTTCATGGAATTGTAAACGAGCATCTTCATTTGCGGGTTTTATTGGATTAAATGAAGTGGGACATACAAGCACTGTGTGCTTAAATGGGCGCATTGCGGCGGCTGTTTTTGCATCTACACGATACCGAATGGGGCCACATTGCATGAGAATAATGGGATGATGTCCATCCTTTCTGGTAACAGTTGCGCTAAGGCCGGTAATAAATTTTGCTTTTATTCTACGTGCGATTTGTTCGAAACTAAAGGCTGGCAAGTGGTGACATTCGTCAACGATCACATGTCCATACTCAGAGACAATTTCATCGACAATACCTTTACGAACCAAGCTTTGTATCACTGCTACGTCGATGACTCTTGTTGGTTTTCTCTGTCCTCCACCGATACGTCCTATGGCACTTTTTGGCAGCTCCAGAAAAGAGGATAACCGTTCAATCCATTGCTCTTGGAGTTGCTTGCGGTGAACAAGAATGAGAGTATTAACTTTGCGCTTCGAAATAAGATAGGTCCCTATAACAGTTTTTCCGAAGGCTGTCGTTGCCGATAGTACACCACAGTCTGCTTGTAAAAGAGTCGATGCAGCCCTTTGTTGTTCGGGGCGCAGTTTTCCTAAAAACTTGAGTTTTAAATGACTCCCTTTTTCTCTTTCATCTCTTACAGAAACTTCGATTTTTAACTCTGAAAAAAGCTGGCAAACATCTTCAAAACGACCTCTTGGGATTCCAATATGATCAGGGTAATCAGCACTGCAGGAAATAAGCCTTGGTTTTTCATAGGTGGGGAGGCGCATGGCTTGTGCTTTGTAAAATTCAGGATTGGGAAATGCAGCAAGGCGCATCAATCGATTTTTTAAGGCAGGAGGTATCCCTTTTTTAGGGATAAAGAGCTCATTTCCAAGGACAACCTCGATATTGTCTGGAAGGTCAATAGTAGACAGTAGCGGCTTGGCATGATTTGATCTATTCCGAGGAGTGAGATTTTCTTCTTCAGCGATTCTAAGATGAGTACCTAAAATGCGTTCTTTTGATTCTGCTCTCTGAACGATTGTTTCCACTTGGTTAAGGCTGAGTTTGTCTATAGAAGAGAGAAACTCCCATTGATCTTCATAAGGGAGGAAGTTTTCATCTATAAATACGCTGTTGCCTAAATCTCTCGCCTTTTTTTGTAATGGCAGAGCAATGAGGTTGCCAAACCCTCCCTGCGGCAAAGTATCTTGATTGGGAAAGAAGCGATCGTAAGAGTCGAATCCGATATCTGGATGATTCTCCATCGTTTCGGTGAGAATGTGACATCCTAATTTTCTCGCAAGGATTGCCGGTATTGCCTCAGAAAAAAATAGCCAAATATGGGCTCCACGACCTGAACGGGAGCGTTCCATTGCAGCTGGAGTATTTAGATCTCTGCAGGTTTGCAAAAAACCCATTGCATCTTCTTGCCAAGTGGATTTGTCAAAATCTGCCGCCAGAAAGAAACAGGTTTCGTCTAAAAGCATTGGATAAACACCCATGACAAAATCTTTACCAGCATCATCATGACCCAATAAATGCCATCGAATCACGTAATCAGTCATTGGCAAAACGCACCGATGTCTACACTCTAAGCACTTAATCTTTGGTTTTTCGCAGATTCCACGTATCCATTCATTCCCACACGGAGGAGAATAGCCTGCCTTTCCTGTTTTTCGGCTTTCGAATCGGCGGGGATAGAGGTCTTCACGGCCTCGAAATAGTGAACGAAATAAAGCTATTTTTTCAGATGAGCTAGATTTTTGAGTAACGTTAAGTCTTGCCATACTTGAGTAAGCTTAAAGTTGTTTCTAAAAAGTCTTTTCCCTGATAGTGATCTAAAAGCTTTTGCCGAGATTCATGATACTCTTTCTTGAGCGCTTGAGTTTCCTCTGAATCTAAGTTAGCAACAAAACTGGGATAGAGCAGATGGATGGAAAGGTTATTTCTTCTCTCACTAGATAAATAGTTCTTAATCGTACTTATAATTGTATAATTTTCTAAGGGTTGCTCCCAAGCCGAACTTAAATACACCTTTTTCCCCTGATTTCTTTCATAAAAGAGCCATGCATTGTCTCTTCCATAACCAAGAAGGGTTCCTATTAATCCTTCATGACCTCTCAACCCCAATTTAAATAGAGGTCGCATAGTCTTTTCATCTAAAAACCCTGATAGATTTTTTGTGTTTAACACTGCCTGAAAATCGGAAGCATGTTTTTGAATGACCTGATGAAATCTGTTTCTATTAATGAAGAGAATAATCCTGCCGTTTTCTATCCAAGGACTTTGTTCCACCCAGAAAGCAAAATGTGGATTTTCGAAATGATGCCTATATTTTAACCATGTATTCCACCCTTTTTGCATTTTCCTATTCTCGGGCAGAAGTGTTGAATATAAATCCTCTAGGCTTAAACCAGCACAAAAATACTGATATGCACCGAGGGAAATGGGTTTTTGTCCCAAAAGGGTATAACCCATACCGTCTTCTAAAACCAAACAACGAAAAAATTTCTCTAAGCTTTTTTTATCCCTTATAGACATAGATATCTTATATTTTTCCCCTGCAGGCGAGGTAATACAAACATCGACACTACGCATGTTATTAGCAAAGTTCGATAGAACTAAAATCGCAATTCCTAGTACTGCGATCCAAAAACCACATTTGCGCTTCAATACAATACCCCGAAATTAATCAGGTCTAGGTCTCCCACACTTTTTACAATAACGGGCTCCAGGACCATTTAAAGTATCACACTTTGAACAGACAAATGGTGTATATGGCCACTTTGACTCTTTGGGTGGAATATAAATTCCCTCCTGATCAGACATGAGTCCATGAATTTCGTAATACACGCCCTCAATTAGGAGATATATCTTTCCTTGGTCGAAACAAATATCTTCCTCATTTAAATAAAATTTGTGAGCTTCTTCCAAAGCAATGAGGGATGTTGAAAAGAAAACCAAAGCAGAGAAAAAAAATATCAGCTTTTTCATATTAAACCTCCAAAAAAGCAAGTCGCACTTCATGTTATCTTGCAAATCTTGTTTTTGTCAAAATATAAATTGAATGCAAATTTGTCTATGCAGCGAAATAAGTAGCACTCCGGGGTATCATCCTTTTTCATATGAAATTCAATCTTCATTTGTTATGTTCTAAATTATGAAAGCGCAATTCCCATTTAGACTTCCAATTATTCAGGCGCCCATGGCAGGAGGCATTACTACTCCAGAGCTTGTTGCTGCTGTTTCAAACACGGGGGCTTTAGGTTCTTTGGGAGCTGGATATATGGCGCCTAAGGATATTAGAAGCGCCATTCGAAAGATACGATCTTTGACGGATAAGCCATTCAATGTAAACTTGTTTATTACAGATGAACAGTCCTTAAATGTGGATGTCACTGAAGTGAAAGCTATTTTAGAGCCTATTTGGCATGAATTGACAGATGCTCCGTTTGATTCAAACGTAATGTATCCTGTTTCTTTTCACGAACAGGTGGAAGTGCTTTTAGAAGAAAAAGTACCGATTTTTAGCTTTACTTTCGGACTGCCTTCTCCTGCTATAATCGAGCAGTTTAAGAAGGAAGAATCTTTGGTTTTTGGTACTGCAACGACTCCTGATGAAGCAGACAGTCTCGAAAAGATGGGGGTTGATGCTATCATATGCCAAGGGCAAGAAGCTGGTGGACATCGAGGAACTTTTTCTCCTTATGATCCTCTCTATGGGCTTTTTCCCCTCCTTGCTCTTACTAGGGAAGTTGTGAAGCTTCCTCTCATTGCTGCGGGAGGAATCATGACAGGTTGTGCTGCGAAAGCAGCTCTTGTTGCAGGAGCTGCAGCTGTTCAATTAGGTACTGCTTTTCTCACCACCTTAGAAAGTGGCGCTAACATGGCGTATAAAAGGGCGCTTTTGCAAATGCCTCATAGACCTACTGTTTTAACCAACGTATACACTGGAAAATCTGCTCGTGCAATACCTAATTCTTTGATGGAGAAGCTTGAAGGCCTCAATATCCCTCTCTATCCCATCCAGCATTTTCTAACGCAAAAACTCCGAGCTCTTGCTGCGGATAAAAATCGCCCTGAATTTATGTCTCTCTTGGCTGGGCAGGGATATTCACAATGTCAGTCCCTTAGTGCTGCAGAACTCATCGAGAAGCTTATACCATTCGTAATAAATAAAGTCATAAATTGAGCTTGATCTTACTAACCTGAGTTTTGGGTTTATTTCACTCATTCTCAGGGATTTTTCTCTTTCTTCTCGGTTTTTTTATCTCGAAAAGGACATTTTGGCCCTTCCCTTCGATAAAAATCCCAAGAATCTAAGAGAACTCTCCTATGAGAATAAGCAAAATAAACTCAAAACTCAGGTTACTAGTTAAAATTGTGTTTTCAATTTCACTAACCAACAAGTGGTTAAGTTCATCTCCAAACTCAATTTCCCCATGGAAATCTCTGCGTCACTTTGTGACTTTATTTATATGGGAGTTTCTGGTAAAAAGCCTCCCACCTGCATCTTCCACATTTTAGAGTAGAGACCTCCTCTTTCAAGTAGCGCGCTATGAGACCCTTCCTCTACGATTTTTCCTTTATCAAAGACAAGAATGCGATCCATACGAGATAGGGTGGAAAGACGGTGGGCAATGACAATCGTTGTTCGGTTTTTCATGAGGTTTTCCAAACTTTCTTGAATATACTGTTCCGTGACTGAATCGAGAGAAGAGGTTGCTTCATCTAAAATGAGAATGGGGGCATCCACTAAAATTGCCCGTGCAATAGCAATCCGTTGCTTTTCTCCTCCGGAAAGTTTTGTCCCTCGTTCACCTACTCTAGCTTCATATCCCTCAGGAAGCTTGCGAATGAATTCATCTGCATGGGCAAGGCGAGCGGCTCGGATAATCTCTTCTTCACGAGCTCCGATCTTTCCATAGCAGATATTTTCTTTAAGGGTGCGGTGGAAGAGGATAGGATCTTGGGGGATGAGCGCTATTTGTTCTCTTAGTGATTCCAAGGTTACATGGGCAATATCTTGTCCATCGATTAAAATTCTTCCCTTATGCAATGGGAAAAAGCGGAGGATAAGATTGATGAAGGTCGATTTTCCAGCGCCTGTGAATCCAACAAGACCTACTCGTTCTCCTCCTTGAATATGAGCCTTTTTATCCCTAAAAAGCTTATTTTCTCCATAGTGAAAGGAAATATTTTCGAAAACAATCTCTCCTTTTAAAACCTTTAATGCATGCGCTTGAGGTGTATCGCCCAAGTCTTGAGGATCTTTCATCACTGAAAGAGCTTGTTTTGCGACTCCAATAGATTGGAAAAGAATGGGCAAAGAGGCTCCAACATTCCAGAGGATCATGGCAATCCACCACATCGTTGTAAAGACTTGAATCACCTCTCCTGTTGTGATGTAGCTATGAAGCCATGAGTAAATAAGAGAGCCAAACATGATCACAATCACAAAGATGAAGTAAAAAAGCGATAAATAAACCCGCATTTTTTCGACATACCATTTGGCAGAGGTGCTGGTCGTTTTTTCTTCATGTTGAAAAGGAGCAAGAACTCTTTTCTCGTATTTAAAACGACAAAAGAGATTAACCGCAAAATTATTTGTTAAGCTATCCACAATTTTTCCCAGAAGGGTGCTCCTCGCTTCTCCATGACGGTGCTCAAGGCGATCTGCTGGGCGAGCAAAAAGGAGGCAAATTGTCAAATGGATCCCAATCCAGGCGATTAAAAGCCACGTAAACAGGGGATTCACAAACCAAAGGAAGCCCGCCCCTAAAATGCAGGTTGAAATTGCAGGAAGGATAGGCCAAAAAAGTTGATTAATGATGAGTTCTACTTGGGTGGTCATATCAGTGATTTTATTCGCTAGGGAACCTGCAAAACGTTTATTAAAATAATGGGGAGAGTGGTGCTGGATATGATCAAAAAGAGCCATGCGAATGTTGGCTAGAAGCTTAGGAACCCCTTTTGCCATTAAAAAACCCATGGTTCTCGATGCCGTTTCGACGTAGATCGTAAGACCAAGCCCTCCTAAGATGATCCATTTTAAAGAGTCCCATGCAGCCAAACGATCTCCATCAAATCGGGTAAAAATGCTCACAACAAGATTAAGGATAAGGGGCCATAAAAGAGCGTCTAAGGACCAGACAAAGAGATCCAGAGTAAAAACAAACAGAAAAAGTCCCTTCTGAAGGCGCATAAACCTCCATATAAAGCTAGTGAGTTCTTTATAAGAAATCATTAGATAGCTCCTTCTTGTCGAATTATTGATGTTTAAGAGAATTTATACCGTTCATATTTCAAAAATGGGGAATTTGCCAAAGTCAACATCTCGAAATTTAACCTCCTCTGCATCGCCCCTATCTCTTGGATAGGAGCTGCTTCGAGGAGATTAAATTTCGAGCGTTGACTTTGGCAAATTCCCCATTTTTGAAACACGAGCGGTATAGTTTGAAAATGAATCGTTGCAAATGAGGATCAGATCGGTGATAGGGGGCTTCTTGAAGAGAAAACCATTTGATATCCTTAAATTCAGTGTGATCAAACTGGTAAGGATGGGATTCTTTCCCTTTGAGAATATACCATAAAGAAACATCAGTATGACCTGCTGTTTGTCCGACAGTTTCAGTAACAGTTAAAAAAAGGGGCTCTTTCATCAAAAAATCTCCCTCTACGCCAAGCTCTTCCATGATTTCCCGTTTAACGGTTTCTTCTGGATGTTCATTAGGCTCTACGTGACCTCCTGCAGGGAGCCATAGACCTGCTTTTTTATGATCCACCAGAAGAAGTTTTTTGGCTGCTTGGTCTATTAAGACAAAGTAAGAGACGAGATGAGTATCAGGGACTGCAGGCTTTTGCGTGCGGAAGAGGGGAGCACCAGAAGAAATCCAATTTTTTACAAATTCTATATGCTCAGCTTCAATAGGATCAAAAGGGATAAGTGAACAGACAAGATCTTGAATAATATTTCGCATGTTTGTTGGAGCTATAACCAATACACTTTCTCCCAAATACCAAAATCGAATGGAAAGTGTAGCAAAGTTTAAAAAACATTGTCAAAATGTTTTCAGGTCTTTGCAACTTTTTCGAATTGAAAAATTATGTTTGATTGGCAATAATGTCTCTGCGTATCTACTGGATTTCTAGAGATGGTAGAAAAAAACAAGGATTTGAATGATTAAGCAATTACTTACTGCGCTCAGTCTGCTAGCTGCTACAAATAAATTACATAAAGAAGATGCTGTGTTTTTACGCCCTCAGGAGCCAAAAGGGGCCATTCTTTACCATGAAGAAGAAGTAGAATACTCTAACGTAAGAGCAGGCGTTACCTTGTCTGGCACTTTAACTCTTCCCAGGTTAGGAAATCCATCCCCTGCTGTTTTACTCATTGCTGGCTCAGGCCCAAATGATCGTGACGAAACAGTATTTGGACATAAGCCTTTTTTGGTCCTAGCTGATCACCTTACAAGACAAGGTATTGCAGTATTAAGGGTAGATAAGCGTGGGGTTGGGCAATCCACAGGAGACTATGATCTTGCGACGAGTCAAGATTTTGCTGATGATGTATTAGCTGGTGTCGAATACTTGAAAACTCGCATAGAAGTTGATAGAGACCAGATAGGGTTGATTGGACATAGTGAAGGGGGGTTGATAGCTCCAATGGTTGCGGTTAAATCAAACGATGTCGCTTTTATTGTGTTAATGGCAGGAGCTGGAGTAACCGGTGAAACAACTGTTTATGCGCAAGAAACTCTGATTTCTCGTGCTATGGGAGTTGCTGAACAGCAGATAAGTCATCAGATTGATTTCCAGAAGGAAGTGTTGTCTGTAATCATCAATGAACCTGATCTTGAAAAAGCTGACATACTGCTCAGAGAAATTATTGCAAAACAGTTAGTTAAACTACCTGAAGAAGAACAGCAAGCAAGTGCTGACGTCATGGAAGCTCAAGCTAAACGTATCAATTCAAAATGGTTTCGATATTATTTGACTTATGATCCGATAACTTCATTAAAGTATCTTAAGATTCCTGTTTTGGTGATCAATGGTGAACTTGATTGCCAAGTTTTTCCAAAATTAAATCTTCCTATCATTGACAAAGCTCTTAAAGAGGCTGGGAACCAAAATTATAAGATTATTGAATTCCCAAAACTAAATCATTTCTTTCAAACATGTGAATCAGGATCTATTTTAGAGTATGGAAAAATTGAAGAGACGATTGCACCTGTAGTGTTAGATACCCTATCAGATTGGATTTTGGAAACCACCAGATCGAGATGAACAATGATGATTAAATCAAGACTTATACCCAAAAGAGTCAGTTATTTGTTGAGTTTCCTTTTTTGTTTTATTGGAGAAATTAATAGTGGAGAAAATGAAATTTTAAAAAAGAAAGAAGCTTCTATGGAATTAAAACAACAGACCATTGGTATTATTGGTGGTGTTAGCTGGGAGTCTACAGTGTTCTATTATAAGTTGATCAATGAATTAATAAGAGAGCAACTAGGGGGATTAAACTCTGCAAAAATATTGATGTATAGTCTTAATTATGAAAACATTGTGCAATTAGAATTAGACAATAAATGGGATGAAGTAGGAACCCAATTAGGGATCGCAGCTCGATCTCTTCAAGATGGAGGAGCTGATTTTATCATTCTTTGCTGTAATACATTACATAAAGTGGCCCCTCAAATTGAATCTGCTATTTCGATTCCATTTCTTCATATTGCTGATCCTATTGGAAGTGTGTTAGTCAATCATCAGATGCGTAGAGTGGGGCTATTGGGGACACAGTTTACGATGGAAGAAGGCTTTTATTCTTCTCATTTGGAAGATAAGTTTGGTTTAGAAATCATCGTTCCTGATTTAAACTCTCGAAAAATCTTAGATCATATTATTTATCAAGAGCTATGCCAAGGGAAGGTCCTATCTCAGTCTAAAGATCAGATTATCCAAATTATACAGTCGCTTCAAAAGGAGGGAATAGAAGCTGTTATACTTGGATGTACGGAACTTGGAATGCTCATTAAATCAGACGATTTGCCCATTCCTGTATATGATACCACTGTGTTACATGCAAAAGAGGCAGTAAATAAATCGCTCTACTATACCCAAACAACTTCAAAACTTGGATTTTCGGCGGCGCCAAAGCACTGAAATTCGTCGATCATAAGTGACCTCATATGTCTAATATTAGGTCACTTATGATCGGCGAATTTCGAAAGCTTTCGCGCTCGCCCAAAACCAAGTTTTGAAGTTGTTTGGGTATACAGAGCATTAAAAGGAAATTAATGATCGGATTACCATTAAAATCAAGGATGTATATCATGATCAATTCAGTGAGCGAAAATCATGGGTTAGCCCTGATGACCCAGAAAGATAAGATGATTTATAGTGTGGGGATATCGACAGGGGGATTAGCTGAAATACGGATGGTGACAGGAGATCCAGAACGGACCATTATTGCGACAACAATCGATCAAGCAGGGGCTGATTTTGCTAGCGAGCAAATCTCTAAAAGGCAATTAGATGATCAGATTACCATTAAAATCGAGGATGTAGCGCAGCCGCTTCCCTATGCAGATGAGTCCTTTGATTTTATTTATGCGCGACTCGTTCTGCACTATCTTCCAAAGATAAGTTTAGAGCGTGCTCTGATGGAGCTTTACAGAATTTTAAAACCGGGTGGGAAACTTTTTGTTGTTGTTCGATCTAAAGATTGCATAGAAGCAAGGGGCTTCACTCCAGATGCTATTACCGAGATGACAACCTATGTGTCGGTAAGTGGTGGAACCTACAGTAGATTTTTTCACGATACCGATTCGATCTCCTCTTTTTTAGTCCAAGCCGGGTTTCAGATCATTCACGCGAAGACTTATGAAGAGCAGCTTTGTATTGATTTTCAAAGGACAAAACTGTCGCCAGAGATCGACAGCCTCATAGAGGTATTTGTTTCGAAATGACTAAAGAGACAAGAAAAATTGAAGTTGTTCCCTATGATCCTCAGTGGCCTGATCAGTTTGAATCTGAAGCAGAGTTTATTAGGGAGGCATTAGGTGATAATTGCACTGCCATTTATCATGTGGGGTCGACTTCCATTCCGGGCCTTGCTGGTAAACCTAAGATTGACATTATTGCTGCTACTAAAAGCCCAGAAGATACCATTCAAAAATTAGAACACATTGGATTTAAGTATGGTGGAGAATACAACATCCCCATGCACTATGGTTTTAGTAAGCGTGGTGAAAGGGAAGTGAACCTTCATGTTTACAAGGAAGGAAATCCAAAGATCGAACTTAATCTGACATTTCGTGATTATCTGAGAAGCCATCCAGAGGTTCGTGATGAATATGGGCTACTAAAGCTTGAGCTCCTTAAAAAGAAAACCTCTTTTGAAAAAAATGCCTCGATGTTTACGGGTTATAACCTTGGAAAGAATACGTTTATTGCGAGTGTTTTAAGGCGCGCAGGTTTTAATTGTTTACGTTTTGTTATCTGTACCCATTTTGATGAGTGGAAAGCTGCAAAAGATCTTAGAAATCGGTATTTTTTTAACAAAACTGATCATCCCGATCCCTACACCTGGACCTTTAATCATAAAGATCACCTCCATTTTGTCTTATACAAGGGGGTGGATATTATCGGATATGCCCATATTCAGCTATGGCCAGAGGCGAGAGCTGCAATCAGGATCATTGTGATTGAAAAAACCTATCGTCAGCAAGGGTATGCTAAACAATTCCTAAAGTGGATAGAGACTTATCTCCAATCTAAAGGCTACAAAAGTATCCATACACAGGCACACCCTGATTCAGTAGGGTTTTATAAGCATTTGGAGTACGCTGATATGCCCTTTAATGACCCCGATGGATATGAAGGAGATCCTCGAGATACCCCGATGGGAAAATTATTGAGCGTTGAGCATTAATAAATCATTCATATCGAGTTCCATTTGATAGTGTGGCACAGGATTCCAGCTAGCAATAAATTCTCCAGTAATTTTAAAGCCGACTTTTTCATAAACATGAATCGCACGATGGTTCGTTTTCTCAGGGTCGATCAGAATCCTTTTCATATGGGAAAATTGATCTTTAAGGAACTTTTGAATCATGGAGGTCGCAAGTCCTTTTCCCAAGTAATGAATATCGCAGATGAAAACATCTAAAGTAATAGCATCTTCTCCTTCTGGAGAAGTGATTAAGAAAGCAAAGGGAGTTTCTTTATCAAATCCGATCCAGTAGGTTGCATTGGACTTACCTTGAAAAAATGCCTGTATGCCATTGAGTGTGTTTTGCAGCCCTACTCCATGGATCCACTCGCTTATATAGGGCTGCTTAAGCCACTTATGAATCAGAGTTTTTTGAGATGGTTTTGCTAGGTCAAAGGAAAAGTCCGAAGGCTCAATTAGGTCATCAAGAAATTTCCGGTTAAATTGATAGAGGTCTTTATCGGTTGTGTTCCAAGTTTCTCGTTTGACTAAGAAACCAATGGTTGCAATGGCTTTATTGAAACGGAGGAAGGGGATAAGCATTGGATAGTCAGGAAGCTTCCTGATGCTTGCATAGCCCAGGTAAAAGTCGTCTTTATGATTCTTTAACCAGTCTCCATGTTCAATGGAACAAAAATCTTCTTCTGCAAAGCTTGCACTGGCACCAGCCCAATCGATCACTCCTTTGAGCTTTCCACCATGAACGATTAGGTTCCCGGGGCGAAAGTCCCGATGAACAGCGCAGGGACCATCTACCGATGAAAGAAGATCTAGGTGAGAGTCATAATACTTTCGAGCAGATTTAATTAAGTTCGAAGGAAGGTGAGATTTACATTCCTCTAATCCTTCTTCAAATTTAAAAGTAAAATGCTTTTTGGGATCATCGCTTAGCCGAGCTTGGGTGGGATCGCCATAGCTGGAGAAACGGTTAAGATGGATAAGAGCTAAACTTTGGCCAAGCTCATGTGCTAGCTCTTTTGTGATTTCACTTGGGACTAAAAGAGATCCAGGTAAGCATTCCATTAAGATAGCCCCATAAATATCCTTTTGGGGTGGAACTGTGTTTACAATATGGGGAATGGGCAATTTATTTGAGAGAAGTCTTAAAAAATAGAGCTCCCTTGAATAATGGTTATCTTTTTCAGAAATTTTCAAAATGAGTTTTCTTCCGCTTGGCTGAGTCACATGATATGTGGTTGCAACAATTGCATCTTCATGATCAATGAGAGAAAAAGAGGCCGTTTGAAGCTCGAGCTTTTTTTGATAATAAGTGATATCGATAGGTTTCATGATTCTCTTAGGCTAGAGAGCTTTTCCACATCAGCTCCCACTATAGCTTGGATATTGTGTGTGATTTTCTCATAGTTCCAATCCCACCATCGTATTTTAAGTAATTCACTAATTGTTTCATCTGAGAAACGTTTTCGAATGATTTTGGCTGGATTACCACCTACGATTGTATATGGGGGAACATCTTTAGTGACAACACTTCTTGCAGCAATAATTGCTCCATCTCCGATATTAACAGCTGATATGACCATAGATTCATGACCAAACCATACATCATTCCCGATGACTGTATCTCCCTTATTCGGAAGATCTAGTTCATAGTCTCCCCACTGCGGGCATCCTTCACTCATTTGACCAAAGATAAAGAAAGGAAATGTTGAGAAACCACTCATCTGATGATTGGCATCACTCAAGAGAAATTTTGTGCCATAGGCGATTTGACAGAATTTTCCAATGGTCAATTTCGAAAAGCGTGCAAAAATAACATTTTCAGATTCAAAATTTTCTGGGTGATTTCTACCATCGTAATAAGTGTAGTCTCCTACTTGAATATTTGGATTTGTGATGAAATTCTTGAGAAATATGACCGCTTTACTCACTTTTTCGATTGGGTATTGAGTGTCAGGTGATAACATCTTTGGCTCCTTTCTATTTCTTTTCACTGATTCTGTAGAGAACATGTCTTCTTAATGGATGACCTTCGGGAAGTTTAGGGTGATCAAAGTCATCAACCGGGTCTCGGTGCATCCCAATCCTCTCCATGACTCGTCTAGAACGGATATTTTGCACGGCGGTAAAAGATACGATCTCCTTTAAATCGAGGGTTTCGAATCCATATTGCAATGCAGCTTTTGCTCCTTCAGTTGCGTAACCTTTTCCCCAGTGATCAAAGCCAAGTCGCCAGCCTATTTCTACAGCAGGGGTAAAATGAGCTTGAAAATAGACATCTTCTAATCCGATCATCCCTATAAATTTACCCGTTTCTATCAAGGAGGCTGCCCAAAACCCCCAACCACATCTTTCGATATGGTTGGACATGAGCTTAACAGAGGCATCACTTTCTTGACGGTTTAGAAGTCCTGGAAAATACTCTCTCACTCGGGGGTCAGCATTGAGCCTTGCAAAGGGTTCTAAATCCTCTTCTTTCCAGGGGCGTAGAAGCAACCGCTCTGTCTTAATTGTCATGGATAATTTGTGAATGAGCATTAGGGACAGCAATAAAAACTTCTAACTCTTTTGGTGATCCCGATAGGAATTTATCCCCATATAGTTCAAAGTCCCCAGTATATGTTCGCTTTAGATCCGATTGTTTCCAAATATTGCCCCAAGTTTCAATGAGGCTTGTAGGGTATTCTCCAATGGCGCAAAAAACGGCATAGGAACTCGATGGAATGGTCTTCGCCACCATCCCTTCAGGAATGATATCAATTGAGCTAACTGGGCAACCAATCACAACGGAGTAGGGGGCAGTATGATCGCCTTCATAGTCGCAGTATAGAGCAATAACTTCAGCGGAAACTTTATTTGGGATTTGGCTCATAATACCTTCGCTATAAAATCTTTCCCAGAGTTTAGGAATATCTTGGGGTCCTCCTTCTGGTGCATTAGATGTTCGACAATCGATTCCGATAACAAATATAGAAGGTTTTTGCACAATTTCGGGGTTTTTCATTATTTTCTCCTCTGCTTCATATCAATAGCAAAATGATAGCCAATAATTTTAAATCCATGATTTAAATATAGTCTATGTGCTTCATAACGTTGTGGACCGCTATCCAAGTGGACTTGATCACAATTTTTATTTCTTGCTTGCTGAATAACCCATTCCAAAAGTTTTGTACCATAACCAAGTTTTCTTGTTTCCGAATCGGTAATGAGATCATCGATATATAATACTTTTCCCCATGCTAAAAACTCCAGAAATCGAAACCCTATTACTGCTTTTACCTTTTTATTTTTAACATAGGCGATTAATTTGTATCCTTGGGCTAATTGGCGGTGGATCTGTTTTACGAACGAGGTTTCGTTTATCAAATGAGGGCGTAATTGCTTTAATACTGTATAACAAGATTGAATTTCTTCAATGGTGTTTATTTCCTTAATACCATGATCAATAGCATCTGTTGTACTCATTTTATTTTACTTAATTATTTGTATTTTAGAATTTTAATCATATCTTCTCATAGGGATAAAAAAATTCTTCAAGCTCTTTTTTAAGGATAAGAATCTTCATTTGAAGAGGATCAAGAAAAAATGGGGCAGGTAGGGATTGAACCTACGACCTACGGATTATGAGTCCGCAGCTCTAACCACTGAGCTACTGCCCCTAAAGAAAAAGGCAGTATAAGGGAATTGGAATTATTTGTAAGCTCGACTTTTTACATTTTGTAGCACAAAGAGCTCAAACAACTCCAAGCTTGGGTTTTTCACAAAATTTGGAGTGAGTGGCACTCTGAGGTTACAGCCTTCTTCGGCGCTGAATATCTTTGTCAAAAAAAGCTTTAATCTTCTTGTGATCTTTCGAAAGAAGAACCTCTTTAAGTTCTTTTGCTACTTCGGGATTCCTTTTTCCTAGTTTTTCAACCATGGGTGATGCTTTTTTAAGCAATTCACTTTCAGAAAGAGAAGAATCACAGCAAAGCTTAAAAAGCTCATTAAGTGTGTGCAAATTATCATGAAGATCTTCCGCTTGCTTTTTGAACTTCTTCGTTAAGTTTGATTCTGGTAGTTCTGCCATAAAGTGACTCCTGTTTCTTTAGAATATAATACAATCCATAATTTTTTTTGGTGATAATTGCAAGTCCTCTGTATATAGGAGTTAAAATTCCTCTATGAAAAAATAGATTTTTTTTTTACAGTCAGTGAAAATGAAGAAACGAACTTTTTTAGTGTTTTTTGCTACTTGCCTTATTTCAGCTCCCCCACTCTTTGGGAGGGTTGATTTTATGGCTGGAGGACTTACCCGAACTGATAGCATTCCTCAAGAGCATCTCAGTGAGGAAGATGATGCTTATCTCGAAGGGTATATCCAGGCGCTAGTGAATTCTTATTATTATGAGTTCAATGTCCTTGTCTATGTGGAAAATGGCGATGTCTACCTCTATAATCTTCCAAAGAATGCTTTAATTAAAAATTCGATCATCAGCTTTGTTCAGGACCTTCCGGAGGTGACTTCTGTCACGGAGGTCGATAAGTTTCCTGAAAAAAAACTCGAGAAACTCGAAAAACGAGAGGTGCGCCCCCAAATAAAAGGGGTTTGGTTTCCTCAACAAACTGTTCTTTATGCTCCGATGATTGCTAACCCGAGGGCTACCCTTTATTCAGCTGCCTATCATATTGGGGATAATATCATGGGTACTAAGTCGATTGCGGTTTCATTTGGTGACTACTTCCCTATTTTCCGTTGGCGCAATGTTTTCTATTGGCAGGGAGATCTTCAAATCGATGTCCAAGCGGGGGTTTGGTCGGTTTTTAAGATGGGGGTTCACCATGATGGGGAAATTTCTGAATTAATGAATACCGACTATCTTGTTGGATTTCCTTTGAGCTATGCTTTTGATAAATGGGCCTTTAGCCTCCGTGCTTATCACGTCTCTTCTCACCTAGGAGATGAGTACATGGATCATAATCCTGATATAAAACGGCTCAATCCCAGCATGGAAGCGATCGATCTTTTTGGATCTTATCAAGTGAGTATGAATCTTCGCCTTTATGGAGGTTTTGGTTGGGTTTTCCATAGCGATAAAACCTATCCTATCAAACCACCTCTCTATGTGGAGTATGGTGGGGAGGTGCGTGTTTTGGGGCGTAAATTCTTCTATCATCATCTTTATGGAACACCCTTTCTAGCTGTTTATCTTCGGAATTGGCAAGTGAATGATTGGCGCCTTGATGGAACTTATATGATTGGTTATGAGATTAGTAAGCTCCAAGGGGTTGGCCGAAAGATGCGTGTCTATATCAATTACCATAACGGCTACTCTGAAGGGCAGTTTTTTAAAGACCACACCTCTTATACAGGCTTTGGCTTCTCCTGGGGCTTCTAGGAGACTTATGATCAGGGATTGCTTTTAATTAAGGGAGAAGGCATCCTTACGAACTTCATTATGGTTGTTTATAAGAATAAGACCTTCGGGAGCATTCTCCTTGTTGGTGGTACATCAATCGGCGCAGGGATGCTTGCTCTCCCCCTGACTACAGGGGCTGGAGGGTTCTTTCCATCGTCGATTTTATTTTTTATCTCTTTTGCGTTTATGCTCCTCAGTTTGTTTTATCTGATGGAAGCAACTCTCATGTCGGAGAAGGTGAACGCGAATTTGATTACAATTTGTCGCGAAAGACTTGGTTCTGTTGGGGAATTTGCTGCTTGGCTCTCTTTTTTACTTCTTCTCTATTCGGTGGCTGCGGCTTATTTGTCTGGGGGAGGGTCATTGATTGCTGATGTGATCAGTTCGGTATCAAAGTATGACATTTCAGCAAATGTTGGAATTTTCATCTTTCTTGCAGTTTTTGGGTTTATTGTTGTTTTTGAAACAAAAGCAGTCGATGCGATCAACCGGATTTGCATGGTGGGATTGATTGTCTCTTTCTTGCTTCTTTTGATTTTTGTGACTCCTCATGTAAAGTGGGAACACTATCAGGGGGGAAGTCCAAAATATTTATGGGCAGCCGTTCCTGTTGTCATCCTCTCTTTTACCTCTCATATCATTGTTCCTAGTTTAAGAAATTATCTGGGAGGAGATGTGGGAAAGCTTAAGCGGGCCCTCTTTTTTGGAAGTTTGATCCCTCTTGTGTTCTATTTGGTTTGGGAGTTTTTGATTATTGGGATGCTTCCACTTACGGGAAAGTATGGTCTTGATTCGATTGGCGGGTCTCCTCATCCTGTTGCTGGGCTCACTGACGCTCTCAACGTGATCTTAGGGATCCCTTGGGTTGCTGTTGTGGTTGGTCTTTTTTCGTTCTTCGCTTTGGTGACCTCATTTTTTGGAGTAGCACTTAGCCTTTATGACTTTTTAGCCGATGGGTTTAAGATTAAAAAGACAATCAAGGGAAAGGGGATTCTTTTGCTTCTTATGTTTATTCCCCCTCTTATGTTTGCTGTGTTTTATCCTAGCGGTTTTGTGGCAGCTTTGGGGTATGCTGGGGTCTTTGTTGCTATTCTCTATGGCCTCCTTCCTGCATTTATGGTATGGCATGGACGCTACATTGAGAAAAAAAAGGAACATTTTCGTGTTATTGGAGGGAAATTTTTTCTCTTTTTGATGATTGTGGGATCTTTAGGGATTATCTTTTTCCAAATTGCTGCTACGCAAGGGTGGCTTCCGACCCTGAGTTAATGAACCTATCCCATTAAAACTTTTTAATGGGATAGGTTCATAGTGGCAAATCCATCAGGATAGATCGGTCCTTTGGGACCTATCTGAAGCTTCCCGCTAAAAAACTCTTCATAGACTTGAAGCCCTGCCTGAGCACTTTGGACGCAGAAGAAACAATTGCTAATCCATTCGGATCCTGCAATGGTTCCCGAAGCTCTATTGCACTTGTAGCGAGAGGTAATTTTTTCTCTCCAATATTCAGGAGATCCAATGAGGAGGACAGGAGTAGGATCTTTAAATCCTGTTTTACGGCGCGTTTCTTCTAAAGCATATTCAAAATCTGTCCCAATGCCTCCTGTAAGAAAAATAGGAAGATCGAGGTGAAACTCAGCTTGACGCTCGACTAAGCGATCAAGGCGGTAGGTCATTTTTGCCTCAACAAAAGGGTTTTGTGTTTGTTCGTTGATTGCCCCAGCTTTAGTTCCACGAAACCCAAGGATATTTGCGCATGAAAGAATGCCCAGCTTTTTTGCAACATGATTGCCTACGCTCATGATTCCTGGTCCCCCTCCCGTTACAAGGGCAAGAGGTGTTTTAGGATTTAAAAGGGGATGAGACATCTTTTCTTTCAATATTTCAAGCCCTGTTAGGAGCTTTTGAAGCATGGGCTCAAAAGTCCCTTCAAGAAGGTTTGACCCATAAATCCCAATCATTGTAGCGGCGATAAAGGTTTCGACTTTTGGAAGGGGGACAAACATTCCAGAATCTTTTCCAGGTTTAGGAACGTAACGGAGAATTTGCTCTGATTTCTCATCGAGCCAGAAAATAGAGATCCCAAATTTTGCTAAATCAAGGAGCATGGACCTGTCCTCATGGGAAAAGAAGTCTCCGTATGAACGAGAAGGATGATTGAAATAGATCCCTTTAAGGCAACTATAAACTTGCTCACTTAAAAGCATTCTTTTCATGATCGGAGAGGGAAAAAACCGGGTAAGGAGAATCCCTTGGCTTGTAATCATCCCTTTTTCTATCGCTTCTAAAAAGGGATAGGAGGGCTGAGCATGCATATATTTCTCTATTTTTTCTACTTGCTCAATGGGGTGGAAAAATCCTGGGAAATCTTCTTGAGACGATTCCCTTTGAATCCAATCGGAGGGGGAAAGGTTTAAGAGTTGTTCTCCTTTAACAATGAAGGTTGCACATTTATCGTGAAGGGGGGTGGGAGCGGTTTGAAGTGCTTTGAAAAGAACTTTAGGATCTTCAATGGAGGCTTGAAGCTGATCGCGGTCGGAGAAAAAGACATGTTCGCGATAAGGTTCAAGGGTGTAAAATTCGAGAGGAATTTCGGTCAGTTCTTCAAAGCTATTTCCGTGAAGTTCATAAATATTGCCGGAGGCAAGGGTGTCTGGTTGCAAGATGGAAGCGGCAGTGTGCTTTATTCCCTTAGGAAGGAGATCGTCGACCACTCGGGCAAAAACGGTGCGGATATGGAGAGGTAGGGTATTGACAAGGAGAAGTCCTCCTGCTACGACTCTTTTCTCTTCTTTCCATATTTGCGCAAGGTGAATGAGTTCCCGTACTTTGATTTCGGGATGTTTGAGCGCTTGTGCTAAAACCGGGATGAGGCCATGGACGTGCGTGTCATAGGTTTGAATTCCAGGTTTTAATGGGAGAAAGGCAACCATCCGTCCTTCAATCTGTTTTAGCGTCCAGTTCGATTTCCCTTCCCGCATCCCTAAGGAGAGGAGAGGGCGCCCTTTTCGATCGGTTCGTCCAAACATTCGGGAAAGGTAAATGGGGTCTCTTACTCGTCTTTTGGGATCGGCAGCAAAAAGCTTTCCGATGTAGGCATCTTTAGAAAGAGAAGAAAGAAAAAGTTCTCCTTCAGGTGAAAGGGCAAAAAGTTCGATGATGACTTCCCCCTTTCTATAAGATTTTGAAAGTTCAAAATCGATTGTTTTTGCATCGACGCCAAGTTGAGCTAGAGTACTTTTTAAGTTAAAAAAGACATTTTCTCGCTCAATTGAATAACCCAAAAAGGAAGGAGAGATCGCTTTAATTCCAATACGTGCTTGTCTCTTTTGATTTTCCATAGGGGAAATCTCGATGATTTTCCCATCGGGAGAGACAAGATCATGATGCAAAAAAGATAACGTCATACCCATAAATTTCGTATAACACATTTTTCTCCTTGAGCAATTAATTTTTAAGATTTACAATTACGCGGTTTATGAAGAAAGAGATGATCAGACCCCGTAGCTTTGGAACTCATGATGGGAGTTTCCACGCTGATGAAGTGACAGCATGTGCCCTTCTTCTCCTTTTCGACAAGATCGATATGGAAGAAGTTGTCCGAAGTCGTCATTTAAATCAGCTTGAGACTTGCGAGTATGTTTGTGATGTAGGGGGAGTGTATGATTCTAAGCAGAAACGATTTGATCACCACCAATCTGACTATAAAGGGTCTCTTAGTAGTGCAGGGATGATCCTTAAATATCTAAAAGAGGAGGGTGTGATTGGTGATAAGCTCTATCGCTATTTCAATCGCTCCCTTGTTATGGGGGTGGATGCGATTGACAATGGAAAAGCTTCTCCTATGGTTGGTCATTGCTCTTTTTCTTCCCTCATTGCTAATTTTGCCCCGGCTCGCCACGATGCGAGCGTTAGAGATTTTAATGCTGCGTTTTTTAAAGCTCTTAAATTTTGCCTGGGGCATCTCCGTCGTCTTTTGGAGAAATACAATTATATCCAAGAATGTCGGGATAAAATCCGAGAGGTGATGGAGAAAAAAGAACAAGTGATGATTTTTGAAAGGTCGATGCCTTGGATTGAATCTTTTTTCGAGCTTGGTGGAGAAAAACATCCTGCAGAATTTGTGATCATGCCAACAGGAGATCAGTGGAAACTTAGGGGAGTTCCTCCTAGCTATGATAAACGGATGCAGGTGCGCACTCCGATGCCAAAAGAGTGGGCAGGACTCATTGATCAAGAACTTCAAGAAAAAACCGGTATTCCTGGAGCTGTTTTTTGCCATAAAGGACGTTTTATCTCTGTCTGGAAGACGAAAGAAGATGCTTTTAAAGCGTTAGAACTCATTCAAAAAAAGAGGAAAAAATGAGTACCATTTTCGGGAAAATTATTCAGGGTGATCTTCCTGCGGAAAAGGTTTTTGAGAGTGAGACTATCCTTGTGATTAAAGATATCGCTCCCAAAGCTCCCGTCCATCTTCTCATCATCCCTAAAAAAGAATACAAAGATTTTCAGTCGGTTCCTAAAGAGGAGCTTTCGATTGTAGAGGAGATGGCAGCTATTGCCCAAACCCTTGCTGAGAAATTTGGGGTTGCAGACAATTACCGTTTGCTGACAAATATTGGGACGAAGGCAGGACAAAGTGTTTTCCACCTCCATTTCCATTTAATTGGTGGGAAACTCCTTGGCGAAATGGCATGAGAGTTTTATTATTTCTATTATTTGGGGCAGCCCTTTTTGGCTCTGAGCACTCTATTTTAAAACGGGTCTATTCCCATCTCCTTATTCATGACTATCTCGCTGCAGAAAAAGAGTGCACAGAGGGGCTTTCTCTTTATCCTGACTCTGAAAAACTTCAAAAAGTCTACATCAAAACCCTTGCAGAGGGAGGAAGAGATGAAGAAGCAATCCGCTTTTCTAAGAACTTAAAACTTAAAGAGCCCGATTCTGATTTGATTGAGATTTTGGCATGGGGAGTGATCCATAAATCAGAGGTTTCTTCTCAGTTTATTGTCAGTTTAGCCTCTTTAATGAGCGCCTATTATACCAATGATGTCCGTGGAGGAGAGCTCCTTTTACATCATCTTACTTCCTCAAATGCAATTTTGAGAAGTTTTGCAGCAAAATTTTCTCCAAAATACCGAGATGGAAGGGTGATTGAAGAGTTAAAACGGATGCTCACTTCAGAAAAAATTTGGTTTGTTCGGTTAGAAGTGATCCATGCATTAGGAGCAATGGAAGTGAAAGAGGTGAAAGAGCTTCTCGCTCATCTAGTGACCCATCCGCGCTCTCAAGCAGAAGAGAAAGGAGCTGCGATTGCAGCCCTTGTGAATATTTACGATCATATTGGGGAGGAAGAGCTTTCAAGTCTTTTCCACTCAAAACGAGCAGGGCTTCGCCATCTTGCCTGTCAGATCGTTTCTCATCTCGACCTTAAAGAAAGAGGATCCTCGATTGAAAGACTTCTTAAAGACAGAGCCCCTGATGTGCGGATTGCAGCGTTAAATACCTTAAGTTTTTTAGGGTTGAAAGAGCAAAACCCGACTGTTTTATCCTCTTTGATCGATCTTACCGATGATCCTCACCACGCAGTTGCATTAACAGCAGCGTGGATTGTTTCCCGCTTTGCTCCGAAGACCGCTTTGCAGGTCGTAAGGAGATGGGTTTATTCAACAGATGAAGCCTCGCGCAGACTCGCTGCCTATGTCTTGGGGAGACTCGGAGCCTCTGGAGAGGATCTTGCCCATGAAGTTCTTACAATTTCTCCCGATCCCTTTGTAAAAGCTAACCTTGCTCTTGGGGCGATTGGTCAAGGAGGCAAAAATGGAAGACTTGCCGATGTTCTCTATACCTTTCTCCTTCTTCGAAAGGGGAAACTTATGTGGGATCAAAGTCAAAACCCCTTATTTCAGGTTTTGGCTCCTTCGAAAGTCTGTCATACTCCTCAAGTAGTCCAGTATCCCTCGATGGTTGATCACCTAACGCGCCTTGAGATTCTAGGGACTCTTGCTGTTTTAAATCATCCGAAAGCAGAAGAGGCGATGAAGGGATTTCTTCGAGAGGAAGGATATGGCGTGAGTTTTACAGCCTCTTCCATGCTTATTGAAGAGGGAGGAAAAGAGGTTTTTGAGATTTTGCATGAGCTTCTCAGTGAAAAAGAAGATCAGATCCGTATTCAAGCTGCCCTTGTTTTAGCTTTAACAGGAGGAGAAACAGAGGCTATTGAAGTTTTGCAAAAAGGATACTTTTTGGTTGATCGGGACATGAAAATCAATATACTCGGGGCTCTTGGGGCTATTGGAGATAAAGGCTCCATCCCCTTTTTAATGGAGCTCTTAGAAGAGCCCCATCAAACCCTTAAAGTGATGGCAGCCTCAGCTCTCATCCAATGTGTGTACCACTAATGAATATAGAAGAAATTCAAAAAGAACTTGTTTTTTATAAAATCGATGGGTGGCTTCTTTATGATTTTCATGGAAGCAATCCCCTTGCTGTTTCTGTCATGCAGATTCCCCGTGGAGTCCTTAATACAAGAAGGTGTTTCTATTTTATTCCAAAAGAGGGAGTTCCCATAAAACTCGTTCATAAGATTGAAGGACATAATCTTGATCATTTGCCGGGAGAGAAGAAAACCTATTTTAGTCATCATGAGATGCATAAACTTCTAGGAGAGATCCTCAAAAAAGTCAAAACCGTTGCAATGGAATACTCTCCAAATCAAGCGATTCCCACCGTTTCCGTTATCGATGGGGGATTGATCGATTTAGTCAAAGGGTATGGGGCAAAAGTTGTCAGTTCTGCCCCCTTTTTACAACCCTTTACTTGTCTTATGAGTGATGAGCAATATCGACTCCATAAAGAAGCAGGAGAAGTTTTAGAAGGAGGGGTTCAAGGGGCATGGGATCTTATTCGCTCTCGCCTCAGAAGAGATGAGCTGATCAATGAGTATCAAGTGCAGCAGTTTATCTTAGACTATTTTGAAAGAAAAGGGTGTATCACAGAAGGTGTTCCCATTTGCGCTGTGAATGGAAATAGTGCAGATCCCCATTACATCCCCACTAAAGGAAAACATACTGTGATCAAAAAAGGAGATTTTATTCTGATTGATCTTTGGTGCAAAAAAGATCTTCCTCATGCCGTCTTTGCTGACATCACTCGAGTTGGAGTTGCTGCTGAAAAACCCAAGGCTAAAGAGAGGGAGATTTTTTCTTTAGTCCGAAAAGCGCAAAAAGAGGGAACAGAGCTTATTATTCAGCGCTACCGGGAGGGAAAAGAAATTCAAGGAAGAGAGGTCGACACACTTGTCCGGAGCGTGATTAAAGGGGGAGGGTACGGAGATTACTTTACCCATCGAACGGGACATAATATTTATACCGTCAATCATGGTCCAGGAGCCAACCTTGATGCGATCGAAACCGATGACCATAGACCTCTGATTCCAAGGACCTGCTTTTCTATTGAGCCAGGAATCTATCTTCCAGGTGAGTTTGGTGTTCGCCTAGAGTATGACGTTTATATTCATCCCGAGGGGAAAGTAGAAGTCACTCATACTCCACAGGAAGACCTTGTGTGTCTCCTAAAATAGATATTATAACAGCCTTAAACTCTCTTTTTGAAGCTTTTGGTAGAGACTTTTCAGCCCGTTAGCCCGACTTGGGCTAAGAGCTTCCAGAATCCCTAGCTCTTTGAGAAAGAGGGGAGGGCAGTGAATGACAGCCAGAGGAGGCTGTCCATCATAGACCTCTACGAGAAGTCGCGCAAGACCTGCAGAAATAAGGGCATCAGAGGTGGTTTGAATGGAGAGGAGCCCATTGATCAATGTCACCTTGAGATAGAGAAGGCTTTGACACCCTGGGACCCGATACTCTTCCTTCTGATCCTCTTTAGACATACGAGGGGCTGATTGCCCCAGTTGGATGATTTTATTGTATCGCTCTTCCTTTGAAGAGAGAGAATCAAAATTTTTTTTCAGGCGAAATTGTTTTTCTAAGCAGCTTGAAAAGTCCATAGTTTTGGATTATATACTGGTTCCGATTCAAAGACCTACAAATTTCTTCATCTGCATCTTTACTTTTTTGATCTCTTTAGTCGGCCTTATCTATTCGTATAAGAACCTATCCCATTAACAACTCACCTTACGCACGCAGAATGAGAGGAGAATGCTTTTATTTTGATTTTCAGTGGCTTATAAAAAGCGCAATCCTATTCTTGAATAGGATGAGCATTTTTTAAGCCACTGAGGATCAAAAGAATACACTTATCCTCCATTCTGCGTGCGTAAGGTGAGTTAACAAGTTTCAGCCGACTTGGGTAAGTTTGAACTGGAAGAGGTATATAGCCCCCCGCAAATTGGAGGTAAAACTCGGCCAAAATAATCCAAAAATTTGGCGAAAAGTTTTAATGGGATAGGTGCAAGGTCTCCTTCAGCGATCAAAAAATTAAAGCGCAGATTTTGCAAGTTTTTGAAATACAAGCGTTACATTTTTTGTATTAATATATATATTATACAAAAATTATGTATATTATTAAAAATAATTAAAAAAAATTTATTTTTGTGATCGGGATTTCTGCGAAATATACCGAACGTGATTCAAAAGTTAGAGTTTGTTTGAGTATAATTCCTCTATCGGTTAGTATCACCTGACGATAAGCCTATAGAACTTAGAGATGATATGCCGAAAGAAGATACGATTAAATTAGAAGGAACTGTTGAAGAGCTTCTCCCCAATATGACTTTCCGTGTGACATTAGAAAATGGAATGACAGTTCTCGCTCATTTGTGTGGAAAAATGCGTATGCGAAATATCCGTGTTTTTGTAGGGGATACCGTAAAAGTTGAAATGTCTCCTTACGATCTTTCCAAAGCCCGCATCATCTATCGTCAACGTTAATTTTTAAGTAAAGTCTGACGAAAAAATAAATAAATTGCTCGCAATTTCCCTTAAGAAATTTCACAAAAAACATCCAAAATCAAGTTTAGGGTTGCATTTTTTTTTGTGTATAGCTAAGCTTTAATGCATTCGCTTGAGAACTATTAGCGTGTATGCCGTTCCACTTCATCTTTATTGTCAATGCATAAGATGAAATGAAAGGGCATAAACCCTGATATGAAGGTAAAGGCCCAGATAGCTCAGGGGTAGAGCATTTGCATGGTAAGCAAAAGGTCGTAGGTTCAATTCCTATTCTGGGCAAAGATAAATGCGCATTAAAAAACCCTAAAAATGCGCATAATAGAAGAAGCTAAATTGAAATTGATATAAGATAGACGCCTATCGGAGGATAACTACAATGGCTAAAGAAGCATTTCAAAGGAACAAGCCCCACGTTAATATTGGAACCATTGGGCACGTCGACCATGGTAAGACAACACTAACAGCAGCAATTACGTGCCATCTGGCGAAAAAAGGTGGTGCGAAGGCTCGTGATTACGCTTCCATCGATAATACCCCTGAAGAAAAAGCACGTGGAATTACGATTAACTCAAGCCACGTTGAGTATGAAACAGCAAGTAGGCACTACGCTCACGTAGACTGTCCTGGGCACGCTGACTATGTCAAGAATATGGTGACGGGTGCTGCTCAAATGGACGGAGCGATTCTTGTTGTAGGAGCAACCGATGGACCAATGCCTCAGACAAAAGAGCACGTTCTTCTTGCAAGACAAGTAGGGGTTCCTTCTATTGTTGTTTTCCTAAATAAGATGGACCAAATCAATAAAGGTGACGAAGAGCTTGTTGAACTTGTTGAAATGGAAATCGGTGAGATGCTTGAAGCTCAAGGATACAAAGATTGCCCAATTATCCGTGGTTCTGCTCTTAAATCCCTTGAGGGAGATGCTGAGTGGGAAAAATGCATTGAAGAGCTGATGAAAGCGGTTGATGAGAAGATCCCCACTCCAGTGCGTGAAGTAGACAAACCTTTCCTTATGCCTGTAGAGGACGTTTTCTCTATCTCTGGTCGTGGAACAGTAGCGACAGGGCGCGTTGAGAAAGGTATTATTAAACTTAACGACAAGATCGAAATTGTTGGACTAAGACCTACTCGCGAGAGTGTTGCAACCGGCTTAGAGATGTTTAACAAACTTCTTGATGAAGCGCGTGCTGGAGAAAACGTTGGTGTTCTTCTTCGCGGAGTTGAAAAAAATGATATCGAAAGAGGGATGGTTCTTGCAGCGCCAGGATCTTGTAAACCTCATACAAAATTCAAAGGAACTGTCTATATCCTTAAGAAAGAAGAAGGTGGACGTCATAAGCCATTCTTCTCAGGGTATCGACCACAGTTTTATATCCGTACAACCGATGTTACGGGGACCGTTACCCTTCCTGAAGGAACAGAGATGGTTATGCCTGGAGACAATATTGAACTCACTGGAGAGCTTCTTAGCCCAGTTGCGATGGAAGAAGGAATGCGTTTCGCGATCCGAGAAGGTGGAAGAACCATCGGAGCAGGAACTGTTACGAAAATCATCCAGTAAACGGAAAAATTTTGGAAAGGAGGCTAATTGGCCTCCTTATGCCATGCTCTCAAATGAGAGTTTTTGGGTGTGTAGCTCAGCTGGTAGAGCAGCGATCTCCAAAGTCGCCGGTCGGGGGTTCGAATCCCTCCGCACTCGGTTAGAGAAAGAAGAAGCTTTCTCTAGAAGAAGTTAATAATAAAAGGTCAATGAAGAAAAAACCAAAGATGTCGGTTTCACAGAAGATAGTAGATTTAAACGCAGTCAAACAAAAAAGTGTTAAGCGGAAAGGGAATTTTTTCCGCGATATGAAAGAAGAGATGAAAAAAGTCTCTTGGACAAGTAAGGAAGAGCTTAGAACCTGCGCGAAAATCGTTATCGGATCGATTTTTATTTTAGGGATCGGGATCTACTTCATTGATCTTTTTATTCGCCTGGTCCTAAGTGGAATGGGAAATCTAGTACGCTTAATAGGAGCTTAAAGAGATGGAAGGACAGTGGTTTGTCATTCAGGTGATGTCAGGACAAGAAAAAAAGGTGAAAAAAAACCTTGAGGAAAACCGCCTTGCTACAGGCATGACGGATATGATTTTCGAAGTTATTGTTCCTACAGAGAATGTTGCTGAAGTGAAAAGAGGGGAACAAAAAATTAGCGAAAAGCGTCTCTGGCCTGGTTATGCACTGGTCAGAATGAAGCTCACAGATGATTCTTGGATGTATGTTAAAGAGACAACTGGAGTGATCGACTTTCTAGGGGGGGGAAAGCCCGTTCCTTTATCTCAAAAGGAAGTTGATGAAATCTTGAGTGATCTTCAGGCCCGAAAAGGTGAAGTGGCTTACAAGAATAAGATTCAAGTGGGTGATAATGTTAAGATTACCGATGGAGTTTTTGTAAACTTTATGGGAACGGTAGAAGAAGTGAATCACGAGAAAGGAAAGCTCAGCGTAATGGTCTCGATTTTTGGAAGAGATACACGAGTGGATGACCTGGAGTTTTGGCAAGTGGAAGAAGTTCCTGCCGACGCACGATTAGAATAAGGAAACATCATGGCAAAGAAACTAGAAAAAAAGATTAAACTTCAAATTCCTGCAGGAAAAGCAAGTCCAGCACCACCAATTGGCCCAGCACTAGGTTCGGCCGGTCTAAACATTATGGCATTCTGTAAAGAGTACAATGCAAAGACTCAAGATAAAGTAGGAGATATTCTTCCTGTAGAAATCTCTGTTTTCTCAGATAAAAGTTTTACTTTTATCACTAAAGAACCTCCTATGGCAAGGCTCATCCTTAAAGAGCTTGGCCTTGAAAAAGGGTCGGGTGTCCCGAATAGAGACAAAGTTGGAAAGCTTACAGAAGAGCAGATCAAAAAAATTGCAGAAAAGAAAAAACCTGACTTGCGCGTACGTTCCTTAGAGGCAGCAATGAAGATTGTGGCTGGAACTGCAAGATCAATGGGTATTGATATTATAGAAGGGTAAAATATGACAAAGAGAAGTAAAAGATATAGAGAAGCTGCGAAGCTAGTGAATCCGGAGAAGAGTTATACCTTACCTGAGGCTGTTGAGGTTCTTAAAAAAGCCCCTCCTGCAAAGTTTGACGAAACTGTTGAGATTGCTCTTAAAATAGGTGTTGATCCAAAGAAATCCGATCAACAAGTTCGCAGCACTGTTTTTCTTCCTCATGGTTCAGGAAAAACGATGCGTGTTGTTGCTTTGGCAAAGGGGGATAAAGTGAAAGAAGCCCTTGATGCTGGAGCAGATGAAGCGGGTGATCAGGAACTTCTTGATAAAATCAAAGGAGGATGGACCGACTTTGATGCCCTTATTGCAACGCCAGATATGATGAGAGAAGTCGGAAAACTCGGTAAGGTTCTTGGACCTAGAGGACTGATGCCCACTCCAAAAGCGGGGACTGTCACCACTGATATTAAGAAAGCTGTAGAAGATCTCAAGAAAGGAAAGATCGAGTTTAAAGTCGATAAGAATAGTGTGATCAATAGCTTAGTCGGAAAACTCTCTTTCACAAAAGAGCATCTTGTGGAAAACATTGAAGCTCTTTTAAGTGCGATTTCGAAAGCTAAGCCCTCTACAGCAAAAGGGCAATATTTATGCTCGCTTTTCCTCTCTTCAACAATGGGAGCAGGACTAAAAATTGATATTAACTCACTCGCTCTTAGTTAGGAAATAGAACATGAGAAAAGAAAAACAGTTTCTCTTAGATGAGATTAAAAATCAGCTGAATGCATCAAATGACTTTGTCATTACAAGTTATGAAGGTATTGATCCTAATACAGCTGCTGATTTCCGCACTTCAATTGTTGATAGCGGAGGACTCTTTTGTGTTGTTAAGAAGCGTGTTTTCTTAAAAGCTGCAAAAGAAGCTGGGATTACGATTGATAAAGAGATGCTTAAAGGGCATATTGGGATTGTTTATTCACGCGAAGATACTATCGCAATCGCCAAAGCTGTTTATAAATTTAAAAAAGACAACGACAAACTCCTTGATGTATTAGGTGGCCTCTTTGAAGGGAAGCTATGCAGCCCTTCAGATCTAGAGGAGATTTCAACATTGCCAAGCCAAGACGAGATGCGCGCACAGTTTCTTGGAGTGCTTGAAGCGCCTCTCTCTGGACTCGTTTCTGTTATGGAAGCTGCAATGTCAGGTGTCGTTAGCTGCATGGACCAACAAGTTCAGAAAAAAGAATCACAACAATAAACGTACAAAAAGGATAAAGCCGTGGCAACACAAGAACAAAATATTGATAAGCTTGTAGAAACGCTCAGTGAACTTTCAGTTTTAGATCTCTCTAAACTTAAGAAAGCGCTTGAAGAAAAGTGGGATGTTAAAGCCCAAGCGGGTGGTGCTATCATGATGGCTGCTGCACCTGCTGCCGCTGCTGCTGAAGAAGAAGCAACTGATTTCCAAGTTGTTCTTGAAGAAGCTCCAGCTGATAAGAAGATCGCTGTGATTAAAGTAGTAAGAGAAATTACAGGACTCGGTCTTAAAGAAGCAAAAGATCTTGTAGAAGGAGCTCCAAAGCCTGTGAAGGCTAGCGCTCCTAAAGCAGAAGCTGAAGAGATCAAGAAGAAGTTGACTGATGCCGGTGCTAAGGTAGCACTTAAAGGTGTCTAAGAGAGCAAGAAGCTTTAAATAATGAATGGTAAGCAGGAACCTTTGTACAAGGTTTCTGCTCTTTCGCATGCAGAGCTATAGCGAAGCGTTAGAAAAAATGTTTATAACTTTCACGGAGGCATTTCCATGCTAAAAAGACCCCCAAATCGGGTGAGTTTTAGAGGCCGAGAAGAAATTATCGATCTTCCAAACTTAATTGAAATTCAGGTTAAATCCTTCCGTCAGTTTTTCCAAGAAGATAAACTGCCCCATGAGCGTGAGAACATGGGTCTTGAGGAAGTCTTTAGAGAGATTTTCCCGATTAAATCTTACGATGAAAAAACCTCTTTAGAGTACCTCTCCTATATTTTAGGGGTCCCTAAATATTCTCCTGATGAGTGTATCCGTCGAGGGATTACCTATAATGTTACTTTGAAAGTCAAATTTCGCCTAACGGACGAAACAGGGATCAAAGAGGAAGAGGTCTATATGGGGACGATCCCAAAAATGACCGCTCCCGGAACCTTTATTATCAATGGTGCTGAGCGTGTTATCGTTTCGCAACTGCATCGCTCTCCTGGAGTTTCTTTTGAGCAAGATAAACACTCAAAAGGGAATATCCTTTATTCTTTCCGCATTATTCCTTACCGTGGAAGTTGGCTAGAAGCCTCTTTTGATATTAATGATCTTATCTATGTCTATGTCGATCGAAAGAAGAGACGACGTAAAGTTTTAGCAACTTCTTTTATCCGTACTCTCGGATATTCTTCTGATGCCGATATTATTGAGGAATTTTTCAGTACTCATAGAGCTAAGATTAAATCTGATAAAGATTTTCCTAAACTTGTCGGTAAAATCCTTGCAGAAGATATTCTCGATGAAAATACTGGAGTTATTTTTGGAAAAGCAGGGGAGAAATTAACAACTGCGATGCTCAAGCGGATGTTTGATGCAGGTGTGAATGCACTCCGTATTGCTGAAGATGCCGACGAGACAAGTCCGATCATTAAAATGCTTGCAAAAGATCCAACCGATTCTTATGAGTCAGCTCTTAAAGATTTTTATCGCAAGATTAGACCTGGTGAGCCTGCAACCCTTTCGAATGCTCGCTCAACGATTATGCGTCTTTTCTTTGATCCGAAAAGGTACAATCTTGGTCGGGTTGGACGTTATAAGTTAAACAGAAAGCTAGGACGTGAAACAACCGATGAAGAGCTGGAAATTGTCACTTTAAAGAAAGAAGATATCGTCGATGCCCTCAAGTACCTTATCAAACTCAAAGAGGGAAGTGAAGAGTTTCATGTTGATGATATTGATCACCTTGGTAACCGTCGTGTACGCTCTGTGGGTGAACTCATTCAAAACCAATGCCGTATTGGTTTGGCAAGGATGGAGAAAATCATTAAAGAGAGAATGAATCTTTTTGATTTCTCTTCTGATACGCTCACCCCTGGGAAACTTGTTTCTGCAAAAGGACTCGCTGGCGTTTTAAAAGACTTCTTTGGTCGTTCACAACTTTCTCAGTTTATGGATCAAACAAACCCGATTGCTGAACTAACCCATAAAAGACGTCTATCGTCTCTTGGGCCAGGAGGTTTGAATCGAGAAAGAGCGGGATTTGAAGTCCGTGACGTTCATTCAAGTCACTATGGAAGAGTTTGTCCTATTGAAACTCCTGAAGGACCAAACATTGGTCTTATTACTTCTCTTTCTTCGTTTGCGAAAATTAACGAATTTGGATTTATCGAAACGCCTTATCGTATTGTCCGAGATGGAATCGTTACTGAAGAGATTGAGTATATGACAGCTGACCAAGAAGAGAAGTCAGTCATTGCTCAGGCCTCTGCAGCATTAGACAAACATCATATGTTTGTAGAGCCCATTGTATGGGCGAGATTCCGTGGTGAACCTCTAAAGATTGAATCGGAAAGGGTGACCCATATGGACGTTTCATCTAAACAGCTTGTTTCTGTTGTAACAGGACTCATTCCTTTCTTAGAGCATGATGATGCGAACCGAGCTTTGATGGGTTCGAATATGCAACGCCAAGCTGTTCCTCTCCTTAAGACCGATGCACCTCTCGTAGGGACAGGGCTTGAGATGAGGACAGCACGAGACTCGGGAGCAGTCCTTCTTGCTGAAGAAGATGGAATTATCGAATATGTCGATGGTTTCCAGATTGTTATTGCTTCTAAAGCAAACCGGATGAACAAAAAGACTTATCATCTCAAGAAATTCATGCGTTCTAACGCGGGAACATCGATTAACCAAACCCCTCTTTGTAATGTGGGTGATGAGATCACAGCGGGAGATATTCTAGCTGATGGTCCTGCTACCGATAAGGGAGAGGTGGCTCTTGGAAAAAACGTCCTTGTCGCATTCATGCCGTGGTGTGGATATAACTACGAAGATGCGATTATTATGTCAGAGAAACTCATCAAGGAAGATGCTTATACCTCTGTTTACCTTGAAGAATTTGAACTCACTGCTCGTGACACCAAATTAGGAAAAGAAGAGATTACGCGCGATATTCCGAATGTTTCCGAAGAAGCGTTAGCAAATCTCGGAGAGGATGGAATTATCCGTATTGGTGCTGATGTTAAGCCAGGCGATATTCTTGTGGGAAAGATTACACCGAAGTCTGAGACAGAGCTTTCTCCAGAAGAGCGTCTTTTACGTGCTATTTTTGGAGAGAAAGCAGCTGATGTGAAAGATGCTTCTCTAACAGCACCTCCGGGAACGGAAGGGGTTGTGATGGATGTTAAGGTCTTTAGCCGTCGTGATCGTCTTTCTAAGACTGATGATGAGCTTGTCGAAGAAGCAACTCGTATTAAAGACGTTCATCGTGAGTTTAAAGAAAAAGAAACCGATATCCTCATGCAGTTTCATGAAAAGCTTGGAGCCCTTCTTCTTGGAGACGAAGCTCCCGAGTCAATCATGCACCGTATCACTGGAGATGTGATTATTAAGAAAGGGGATAAGATCAATCAAGAAATGCTCGAAATGCTCGAGTCTGAAAATCCTGATCATCTTATCCTTCCCCAAAACGATACCTATGATGCACTTCGGAAAATTCTTCGCGGCTACGAAAAAGCTGTTGAAGAGCTTCATATGGAGCATAAGTCTGAAGTCGAATACATGCGAAAAGGGGATATAGAACTTGACCCAGGCGTTATTAGGCAGGTTAAGGTTTATGTTGCTACGAAGCGGAAGCTTCAAGTTGGGGATAAAATGGCAGGACGCCATGGAAACAAGGGTGTTGTGTCAAACATCGTTCCTGAAGCGGATATGCCTTATCTTCCTGATGGGCAGTCTATTGAAATCATCTTGAATCCTCTTGGGGTTCCCTCGCGGATGAATATGGGGCAGCTTTTAGAGACTCACTTGGGTCTTGTGGCGCGCAAAGCGGGTATCTATGTAAAGAGTCCGGTCTTTGAAGGATTCCCAGAAGATCGTATTTGGGAGATGATGAAAGAGCAGGGCTTTAGCGAAACAGGAAAAAGTTATCTTTACGATGGAAGAACGGGAGAGCGTTTTGATAACCCTGTTGTGGTGGGTTATATCTACATGCTCAAGCTTTCTCACCTTGTTGCCGATAAGATCCACGCTCGTGCGATTGGACCTTATTCACTCGTTACTCAGCAACCTCTTGGAGGTAAAGCTCAGATGGGTGGTCAACGGTTTGGAGAGATGGAGGTTTGGGCGCTCGAAGCTTATGGCGCTGCGCATCTTTTGCAGGAGATGCTTACCGTAAAATCGGATGATGTCTCTGGACGTACCCGCATTTATGAATCTATCGTTAAAGGGGACAATACGCTCAGAGCGGGAACGCCTGAGTCATTTAACGTCCTCGTTAAAGAGATGCAAGGTTTATGTCTTGATGTCCGCGCAGAACGCGAAACAGAAGAAGTATAATTTATAGGAGCTCCTTGGAGAAATTTCATGTTTGATGATGAATTTCATGATTCTCAATTTGATAAACTAACGATCAAAATCGCCTCTGACGATGTCGTACGTAACGAATGGTCACGAGGGGAGATCAAAAAACCAGAAACAATTAACTATCGAACCTTTAAACCTGAGAAAGGTGGCCTTTTTTGTGAAAAGATCTTTGGACCGACACGTGATTGGGAATGTGCTTGTGGAAAATATAAGAAGATTAAACATAAAGGGATCATTTGTGACAGGTGCGGCGTTGAGGTAACCCTCTCTAAAGTGCGTCGCGAAAGAATGGCACACATTGAGCTTGCTGTTTCTGTCGTTCATATTTGGTTTTTCAAAACACAACCTTCTCGGATTGGAAATATTCTCGGCATGTCTGTTTCTGATCTGGAACGGGTTATTTACTATGAAGAATATGTCGTAACCGATCCCGGCAATACCACTCTAGAGAAAAAGCAGCTTTTGAGTGACCATGAGATGCGCGAAGCGCAAGAAAAATGGGGTCTTGATGCATTTAAAGCAAGTATGGGTGGAGAGGCGATCCGCGAGCTTCTTGAAAAAGAGGACTTAGTCACAGTGATTGCTGAGCTCAAAGAAAAGCTTAGAAAAACCCGATCTATGCAAGCACGGATGAAGCTTGCAAAAAGGCTCAAAATCATTGAGAGTTTTGCATCTTCAACAAATAGTCCTGATTGGATGGTGATTTCATGCATTCCAGTGATTCCACCCGATCTAAGACCTCTTGTTCCTCTTGATGGAGGGCGCTTTGCAACATCTGACCTTAACGACCTATATCGTCGTGTGATTAACCGAAACAACCGATTGAAATCCATTTTAAAACTCAAAACTCCTGATGTGATCATCCGCAATGAAAAACGGATGCTTCAAGAAGCAGTTGATGCCCTTTTTGACAATGGACGTCATGGACACCCTGTGATGGGTGCAGGAAATCGTCCCCTTAAAGCTCTTTCTGAGATGCTTAAAGGAAAACAGGGACGTTTCCGTCAGAACCTCTTAGGAAAACGGGTCGACTATTCAGGACGTTCGGTGATTATCGTTGGTCCTGAACTGAAATTTAATCAGTGTGGGCTTCCCAAAAAAATGGCCCTAGAGCTTTTTGAACCCTTTATTGTGAAAAGGCTCAAAAGTCGAGGGTTAGTTTATACGATCCGCTCTGCTAAGAAGATGATTCAAAGGGGAGATCCAGAAGTTTGGGATGTTCTCGAAGAGATCATTAAAGGGCATCCAGTTCTCTTAAACCGTGCTCCAACCCTTCATAGACTAGGGATCCAGGCGTTTGAACCAGTCCTGATCGAAGGAAAAGCGATCCGTATCCATCCTCTTGTTTGTAGTGCTTTCAACGCGGACTTTGATGGAGACCAGATGGCGGTTCACGTTCCTCTTTCCGTCGAGGCTCAGCTTGAAGCAAAGCTTCTGATGATGGCACCTGATAATATCTTCTTGCCATCCTCTGGAAAGCCGGCAGCAGTCCCTTCTCAGGATATGATTTTGGGCCTTTATTACTTGATGCATGACCCGATCTATTCCCCTGAAGATCATGGAAAGAAAACAAAAGTCTTTGGATCTTCAGAAGAGGTTCTTCATGCCCTTTATGGAGCGGGAAGTTATAACTGGTATGAAAATGGAGCGACCGATGTTCGTTTTGATGATTATGGACTTGGTCTTCATATTCATGAGAAGATTAAACTTCGCTTAGAATCGGGGGTGATTGAAACAACACCTGGACGTGTTGTGTTTAACACTATCGTTCCAAAAGAACTTGGATTCCAGAACTACGCTCTTCGTAAGAAGAAGATGTCGGAACTTGTCCTTAGCACCTACAAAAAAGTAGGTCTTGAGGCGTGCGTACGCTTCTTAGATTCGCTGAAGAACGTAGGGTTTTCCCATGCGACTAAAGCAGCCCTTTCCATGGGTGTGAAAGATATCGCGATTCCTGAAAATAAAGAAAAAATTATCAAAGAAACGCAAGAGAAAGTTGCTGTTGTCCTTAAGCAGTATGAGGAAGGGGTGATTACCGAAGGTGAACGTCACTCTAAGATTATTAGTATTTGGACAGACATTTCTGAAGTTTTAGCAGATGAGCTTTTCAAGATGATTTCAAAGCCTGATGGAGCCACTTTGAATCCTCTTTATCTCATGATGGATTCTGGAGCAAGAGGAAATAAATCTCAGGTTAAACAGCTAGGAGCTCTTCGCGGTTTGATGGCAAAACCATCTGGTGAGATTATTGAATCGCCTATTACGGCAAACTTCCGTGAAGGACTATCGGTTCTTGAATTCTTTATTTCCTCCCATGGTGCCCGAAAAGGTCTTGCCGATACCGCCTTGAAGACAGCTGACTCTGGATATCTTACACGTCGTCTTGTTGACGTTGCACAAGATGTTCTTGCAACAGAAAAAGATTGCGGCACCCTCAATGGGATCGAAGTGTCTGCAATTAAACAAGGACAAGAAGAACTGCTTCCGATTAAAGATCGTCTTTATGGTCGAACTGTTTGTGATGATCTCTATATGCCTGGAGACCAGACGAAAATTCTTGCGAAAGCTGGAGATATGCTTACAGCTGCGCAAGCCGAAGCTATCGATGATTCTGGGATTGAAACAGTTAAGATTCGCTCAACGCTTACATGTGAAGCTAAAAGAGGGGTCTGCTCTGCTTGTTATGGAATTAACCTTGCAAATGGCCGGAAAGTTGCTATGGGAGAAGCGGTAGGAATTATCGCTGCTCAGTCCATTGGAGAACCGGGAACACAGCTCACCATGCGTACCTTCCACTTAGGGGGGATTGCATCGGCGCATGCAACACCAGACTTGATGGCTGATACAGATGGAATTCTCGTTTATGATGGTCTCCGTACCGTTAAAAATAGTGAAGGGATGCATCTTGGACTTAACAAAAATGGATTTCTCCATGTTGTCCGTGATGAAGGGCGTCTCCTTGAAGATTACAAAAAGCTTTTAAGTACGAAGTCGATCGAACCTCTCCAAACTTTTACCATTGAACTGGGGACACAAATTGCTCTTGAAGATGGTGCAAAGTTGAAGAAAGGAGCTCGGATTGGATATTGGGAACAACATAATATCCCAATTATTTGTGAAAAGCCCGGATTTGCAAAATATGAAGATCTTGTTGAAGGAATTTCAACCACAAGAAACATCAATAAGCAAACAGGACAAGCTGAACTTGTTGTCCGTCAACACCGTGGTGAACTTCATCCACAGATCGTTATCTATGCCGATAAAGACTTTGAAGAACTAATTGGTACTTACGCCATCCCGTCAGGAGCGATCATCTCTGTTAGCGAAGGTGATCGAGTTAAGGCTGGAGATATTCTCGCACGCCTTCCTCGTGGAGCGATTAAGACGAAGGATATTACTGGGGGTCTTCCTCGCGTAGCTGAGCTTGTCGAAGCACGTCGTCCACGTGATGCTGCTGAAATTGCTAAACTTGATGGAGTGATTGACTTCAAAGGTGTGCAGAAGAGTAAGCGGATCGTTGTGGTTCGAGATGAAGATACTGGCATGGAAGAAGAACACCTCATTCCGCTGACCAAACACTTAATTGTGCAGCGCGGGGATACGGTGATTAAGGGTCAGCAACTTACCGATGGACTTGTTGTTCCTCAAGAAATTCTCGATGTTTGCGGTGTTCGTGAACTCCAGAAATATCTTGTGAATCAGGTTCAAGAAGTGTATCGCCTCCAAGGGGTCGACATCAATGATAAACACATTGAGATTATCGTCCGTCAAATGCTCCAAAAGGTTTGTGTGACCGATCCAGGTGATACAACCTTCCTTTATGGAGAAAATGTTGATAAGAAGACCTTCCATGAGCAGAACTCTAAAGTGATTGAAGAGGGAGGAAAGCCTGCGCAAGCGGCTCCTGTCCTTCTAGGAATTACGAAAGCGTCACTTGGAACAGAATCGTTTGTTTCTGCAGCATCCTTCCAAGAGACAACACGTGTTCTTGCCGATGCTGCTTGTGAAGGAAAGACAGACTACCTTCTCGACTTTAAAGCAAACCTCATTATGGGTCATATGATCCCTGGAGGAACAGGCTTCCACGATTACGAAAAGCGTGTGAAAAAGCTTGTTGATGCAGAAGAGGAAGATGTCCTTGACTTTGCTTTCTCAAGCTATTAGAAGACGAGGCTATGGGCTATAAAATCTCTCATCTGCCACTTGTAAAAGATATTGAGACAACCCCTGTTTTAAAAAAGCTTGTTCTTGCTCATAAAGCACTTGCAGAGCTCAAAGGGGTTGCTCATACAGTGCCCAATCAAAGCGTATTAGTTGCGACACTTTCTCTTCAAGAAGCAAAAGATAGTTCAGCCATTGAAAACATCATCACGAGTCAAGATGAACTCTATAAAAGTGATTATTCCTCAAAAAGTTTTACGAGCCTTGAGGCAAAGGAAGTCCATAACTACGCCTTTGCTCTTCGACAAGGATCTCATGAAGTCGAAAAAAGAGGATTAATCCGTCTAAATGACATCCTTTCAGTGCAAAAAGAGATCGTACAAAATACAGCTGGATTTCGAAAACTTCCAGGAACTGAGCTTAAAAACAGTCGAACGGGGGAAATTGTTTATACTCCACCTCAAGATCCCGAGGAAATAATAGACCTCATGAAAAACTTAGAAGTATTTATCAACGACGATGCTTTGAGCAGTTTAGACCCTCTAACGAAAATGGCTGTTATTCATCATCAATTTGAAAGTATTCATCCTTTTTATGATGGAAATGGAAGGACAGGGCGTGTATTAAGCGTTCTTTATCTGTTAAAATTAGGGCTTTTAGAGTCTCCTATTTTGTACATGTCTCGTTACATCAACCAAACAAAGGACGTATATTACAGACTTTTGCAGCTTGTTCGTGAGACAGGGGCTTGGGAAGAGTGGATTTTGTATATGCTTGAAGCTGTTTATCAGACATCTCATGAAACAGTTATCATGATTAAAAAAATTAAGGACCTCATGCAGACTTTCAAGAAAGAAATAAGAGAAAAGGCTCCTCAAATTTATAGCCAAGAGCTTTTAAATAATCTTTTTCGCCATCCTTATACAAAAATTGAGTTTGTTTCTGCCGAGGCTCACATCCATCGCAATACTGCCTCAAAGTACCTGGAAGCATTAGTAGAAATGGGGCTATTAACAAAACATAAATTTGGAAAAGAGAATTTATATTTGAATGAAAAACTCTTTAATCTATTGATAGACAAAGACAGATAGAGGCGCCTTCCAATACATGCACACAAAATCCTCTTTTTTGTGCATGAAGAAAAAACGTGCACAAAAAACGGAGAAATTTGTGCATATATACCTCTTCCAGTTGAAACTTACCCAAGTCGGCTGATTCAAAGCCTCGGATTTGGATTATTTTAAAAGGGGTAGTATTAAATTAATACA
>Ga0075163_10000580_pt1 | contig 47343 bp, 57 predicted proteins | sample JI1023141ADNA_FD_71478 | JGI IMG/M metagenome (GOLD analysis project Ga0075163, IMG submission 71478) | Wastewater effluent complex algal communities from Wisconsin, to seasonally profile nutrient transformation and Carbon sequestration -... | ecosystem: Engineered > WWTP > Effluent > Algae...
GGCGTGACAGGGTTGACTGGCCCACAGGGATCACAAGGCGTGACTGGACTCACTGGTCCACAGGGATCACAAGGCGTGACTGGACTCACCGGCCCTCAGGGATCACAAGGCGTGACTGGATTGACCGGCCCTCAGGGATCACAAGGCGTGACAGGTCTCACTGGACCTCAGGGTAGAGACGGCGTGACAGGGTTGACTGGACCACAAGGTAGAGACGGCGTGACAGGGTTGACGGGCCCTCAGGGTAGAGACGGCGTCACAGGATTGACGGGCCCTCAGGGATCACAAGGCGTGACTGGACTCACCGGCCCTCAGGGATCACAAGGCGTGACTGGACTCACCGGCCCACAGGGTAGAGACGGCGTGACAGGGTTGACGGGCCCTCAGGGATCACAAGGCGTGACTGGACTCACTGGTCCACAGGGATCACAAGGCGTGACAGGTCTCACTGGACCTCAGGGATCACAAGGCGTGACTGGACTCACCGGCCCTCAGGGATCACAAGGCGTGACTGGACTCACCGGCCCACAGGGTAGAGACGGCGTGACAGGGTTGACTGGACCACAAGGTAGAGACGGCGTAACGGGCCTCACTGGACCTCAAGGTAGAGACGGCGTGACAGGGTTGACGGGCCCTCAGGGTTCACAAGGCGTGACCGGCCTCACTGGACCTCAGGGATCACAAGGCGTAACCGGCCTCACTGGATCTCAGGGATCACAAGGCGTGACTGGATTGACTGGCCCTCAGGGATCACAAGGCGTAACCGGCCTCACTGGCCCACAGGGTTCACAAGGCGTGACCGGCCTCACTGGACCTCAGGGATCACAAGGCGTGACAGGTCTCACTGGACCTCAGGGATCACAAGGCATCACCGGCCTCACTGGACCTCAGGGATCACAAGGCATCACCGGCCTCACTGGACCTCAGGGATCACAAGGCGTGACTGGATTGACTGGCCCTCAGGGATCACAAGGCGTAACCGGCCTCACTGGACCTCAGGGAGCACAAGGCGTAACCGGCCTCACTGGCCCTCAAGGTCCTCAGGGTCTTGGTGGAGCAACAGGGACATTTGGTGCACCTGTTAATATTGGAGCGCATTGTACTGGATCAACTGGGCCTTTTCCAAGACAGGGAGATTTATTACAGTATGACGATACATCAGAAGAATGGCATAACGTACCTGGTTTATGGGATGACTTGAGAGTTCCCGTAACAGCAACAACAAGAATGGGATCGAATGATCCAACTTTTAGTAGATATAAAACAGATGGCGCAGGATCACAAGGCGTGTTTTTGTTTTTCTTTTCACAGTTCACTGAAGAAGAATTATATTTTACGGCTCAAATGCCACATTCATACAAAGAAGGAACTGATTTGCAGCCCCATATTCATATGCTAACTAATACTGGAGTATCTGGAACTGTTGGATGGGGTTTAGAATATACGTGGAGTAATGTCAATAATAATTTTTTAAATACAAGTATAATTAGAGGTAATGTTCTAGTTTCTTCTGGAACAGGTAATAGACATTATGTTTGTGATTTAGGAGGCACTACAGGAATTATTGGAGCTGGTAAACAAATATCTAGTATGCTTATTTGCCGTGTTTTCAGAGACGTTTCAGTATCTGGTAATTATCCTGCTCCCATTGCATTATTAGAAATTGACTTTCACTTTCAGCAGTGTGGTATAGGTTCAGGAGAAGAATTTATAAAATAGTCAAAATATCAAATTAAACAAAAACCACAAAAAATCATAAATAATAAAATTATTTATAAAAAGTAATGACAACAACATATTCTTATTATGTTGGAGTAATTGTTGGAATAGCAACAAAAGTAACTAATCTTGAAAATAAAATTTTAAATGATTTCGAAATTTCATCAACTTATGTATCTATATCATATAATGTATCATCATTAATAATTGATATAGTTTTTTCCTCGAGTTTGTCTCCTCGGCAAGCGACAATTTTATTTAATTTGATAGAACGTAATATTTTTGATAGATATAATTCATCCTACGTTGTAGACGCAAATGCAACAGTCAGAAATACATTGTCAGTTTCTTCAGTACCTACTAGTAATCATGATGTTAATAGCGGCTATGCAATTGGTTCATTAGTTACAACAACAACAAATCAAGTTTATATTTGTACTGATGATACAGCTTCAGCAGCAGTATGGTCTTTAACGAGTGGGGTTACTGGGCCACAGGGACCCGTTGGAGTAGGACAGTTACCTGAAGTTTTTAGCGGAGTAGATACAACAGGAGGTGTAACAGGTATTATTGGTACATTTATAGACATTCCGTTAAATTTTGAACACAAAAAGACGGCAGGAATGACACATACGGCAAACAGTGCAGAAGTAACTGTAGGAATGACAGGTACATATGTATTTACAGGTTATATTTCTATGATTTCTCTCAATGCCAATAGTGCAGCCGAAGGTATATTAGTTAGAAATAGAGGAATTGGATATTCTAAAGTAACTGGTACACTTGTCAACATGCCAGTAGATCAACAAGCAAACGATGATAGAGCAACGGGGACTTTCTCTGTCATATTAGATGTTAATGCAAATGAAAAATTCAAAATGCAATTTAATCAAGTGAATGGTCAAGGTAGAACGACACCAGCATCAGGTTTGGCAATACACTCTATAGGAATAGGACCACAAGGACCACAAGGTGTTCAAGGAGTAACAGGTCCCTCAGGCGGCCCTGTTGGTCCTCAAGGTCCGGCTGGACCACAAGGGGCGTCTACATTGGCTGCATTAACAGATGTAGATGTTACAGGCGTAACGGGGACAACTGATAGTTTAGTGTATAATTCTGCAACTGGAAAGTGGGAAAATCGTGAATTATGTATACCATTGGGTGAAGTTTATGCATGTGGTAATGGTACTTCAACATATCCACTAACATTAGTAACTTCTTCTGTATGGTATCAAATAGGTTCAGGAGGAGGATTTTCTGGTGCAGCAGGCTTTAAAATTACAACAAATGACAGTAAATTTCCCTCTCCAAATTGGACGCAACCTTCTCCTGGAAGATTACAATATATAGCAGAAGAGGAAAACTTTGCTCACACTGCTTTTAGTGTATCAGGCGTACCTACATCAGCAAACGACAGCTATCAAGTTTGTTTATTTCAAAATGGTGTTATCGTTCCAGGTTCCGTTTCAGGATGGGATTTTGCTTCAACTGTTATGACAACTTCATTTGCTTATCACAAAATTTTATTATTACAACCAAATGATATTATAGATATTAGAATAAGAGATACCTCGGGAACTCCAGAAACCGTGACATTTAACAATGTTAATCTTGTATGTGTCGGATGTTGTCCAACATGATTTTTTGATATCTTTTTCGTAAATCTAAACATCAATCTAAACAAAAATACCCATAACCAAAAATAATATACTTAATGCATATTCATTTAATAAAATGAATAATGAGGAATGGGGACAAGAAAAATGCGAATATATAGAAGAGTTTCCTTTAGATCAAATAAAGAGATCAGAAGTCATTCATATCATCGGACGACCAGGTTCAGGTAAAACGCATTTAGAACTATTTCTAGCTTATGCCAAAAAGCACATTTACCCCGTTGCAAGTATAGTCTGCGGTACCGAAGATACACAGCATGCATTTTCTCCTTGCTTTGGAGGGGCTTTCGTTTCGTCAACCTACAACGAATATAACCACAAAAAACTTTTTATGAGACAAAAATTGTGTGTGGCAGAAGGATGCAAAGGTTTAGACCTAATTTCTATCATTGATGACATTGGCTATGACAAAAAGGCTAGCAAATCAGAGTCGATCGTTCAGGCTCACAAGAATGGTTCTCAGTGGTTCAATGAATTGTTGATTATGGGTTATCAATCTATAAAGGACATTCCAGAGGAACTGTTAAATTCTCCATCAAAAGTTTTTATTTTTATGGAAACGGAAGATAGTAATAGAAGAAAAATTCATAGAGCATATTTCAAAACAATGATCCCAGAATACGCAGATTTCTCCAAACTAATGAATGATATTTGCGTCGATTTCACATGTCTCGTCGTAGACCTCAAATCTCAATCTGGAAAACTGGCCGATACTGTGTACGCTTTTAAAGCCCCAGGCTGGAACTGGAAAGGCGATACCAAATTACATCCGTATCCAGAAGGCTGGCGTTTTGGTTGTGCTCAATTTAAGGAATGGAGCGACATTAGACATGATCCAAATGCAATCCCTGATTTCATCGCCGACTTGAATAAATTTTAGAAAAAATTGATTATTTTCCCATCGTTTTAAAATTTTTATAAATGGGAAATTATTATTCCAAAACTCCTGATGTTGCTAGTGTTGATGTGGTGGCTAATACGAATGACACCACATCTAATCAATCTACAGAAACTATTATATCAGCCAACATCGAAACGACGACATCGTCAAATACGGAAAATCAATCTACCGAAACGACGACATCGACCACTACAACTATCAGTCCCACTGACCAACACATGGCGGCGAGTATGCCAGTAACGTCTCCACCAAAGCACACTTTTGATCCTAAAAATCTCGCAAAGCTTTTGACATCTGGTTACGACGTTTTCAACATTATCGATGGTCACACACTTCTAACTGAAGCTGCAGAAGCTGGTGATTACGAGCAATGTCTTCTTTTGCTCCGTTATGGATCGGATCCAAATCCGGCATTGCCAGGTGGCGGTCGTTTTCTTGATCGAAACCCTGTTCTCAAGCCAAGTGTCAAGCGCCTTCTTGAAATTGCTGATCGCGCAAATCCTGCATTGATTTCCGAGATGAATGAGAAATTGGATGAATGTCTATCTGTTTTCAAACTGACGACACTTTTGCCTCCTCATCTATGCAATTATATCCGCGACGACCCTCTAAAGAATATTCAGGATTGGTTGCAATTTGTACAGTATATTTCTTTTGTAGACGAAAATTTGGGTCGAGAATATGGTTTGCTGTGGATGGTGAATAATAATTCGTTTATGTGAGGTTTTTTGATTGAAGAAGCTATACTTAGAACAAAAAGAGATATCACAAAGCCAACCAAAACTGAAATAAAAATTCTTTTTTGAAAAAGAATATATCATGGTTAGATTGGGTTATGCGTGTATAAACGAGAGATTACCGACTTGTAATAAATCGTGTATCTTAAGGACTCTAAAGGAAAGTAAAGATCCATGGGGTTTTTTGCTAGAGAAATCAATGTCAAATTTATATGCTTTAAAAAATATAATCATTTGGAATGTAGAAAACAACATTAAATTTTATAGGTTGTCATCCTCAATGTTTCCTCATATCGGCAATCCAAAGATTATAGATATTATCGGAGAAGAAAAATCTAATCTATACATTTCTCTAAAACCATTTTCTAAAATCCTAAAGGAAATTAAAAATGTAGCAAAAGGTTGTCGATTATCCGTTCATCCAGGACAATTTTGCCAGTTGGCATCTCCAAACAAAAAAGTCGTCGAAAATGCAAAAATTGACCTTTTATGGCATGCAAACCTACTAGATTTTGTAGGGAATAGGGAATCGACGATATGCATTCACGGAGGTGGTACTTGGGGAAACAAAAAGACAGCTCTAGAAAGGCTAGAGAAAGAGTTGAAAACTTTACCGGAAAACGTTTTATCAAAAGTATGTTTAGAAAACTGTGAGAAATGTTGGTCAGCAGAGGAATTATTACCTGTATGTAAGAACGTTGGCATACCTTTGATCTTTGATTTTTTTCATTATGAATGTTTTTCAAAGTTGCATCCAGATGTAAAACAAAAACCTATTCCTCTTCTTTTACCAAAAATTTTGGAATCATGGGGTAAAAGGAGACCAAAATTTCATTTATCAGAACAAGACCCGACAAAGAAAACCGGTGCCCATAGCGAATATGTAGAGACTATTCCCACTATCCTACTTGATCTCGGAAAAGGTTTCGATATTATGATTGAAGCAAAACGTAAAGAAGCAAATATATTTCGCCTAAGAAAAAAATATGATGGCGTCTAAGTTTTTATGGTTGGTTTGGTTTTTCGTATGGTTTTTATGGTTGGTTTCCTCTATACGATACGAAAAACAACAAAAAGACCATATAAAAACAAATTTCATATATACAATATGAAAAATTACTCTACGGGTTTCAAAAGTTTCATGGCTCTTTTGAGCTCTAAAATATGTGTTTGTTTAGGTTTTCCATTAAAAATCACTCCATCTTTTACTCTTTGAATGAGATATTTCCATTCATTTTTCTTTTCGATAAAAGTTCTATATTCGGGATGTCCCTGTTTAAATTTTTTATCATATTCATTTACGATATCGATGAGAAACTCGATAGCTAAAGTTTTATCGTGACAGAAATATTGAAATTCTCCGTCTATAAATAGACCATAGACAGATTCGTTTTCATCTGTCGAAACAAAGGTTTTTGACGCGAGTTGTAAAGGTTCACCCATTTATAAATGTAATTTTTTAAATAAATAAATTATATCCACGAGATTGTTTGTCCTTCGATTATCGGATTAGTTGTTGTTCCAAATGGATTAGTTATAACATCAAACTCAAATGCTCCGCTATTGTAACGCAATATAATATACGAATGATTATTCAAAGATATTCCATCTTGAATAATCACAGATGATTTATGCAAGCCAGATGGAAGATAATTTGCTGGTAAAGTCGTACTATTAATAGTAATGTCAACATATCCCTGTGCTACAAAAGCGATTGACGTCCTCGACATTCTTATAAAAGTGACTGGACCTAATTTGTATGCATAGCAATTAAGAATAAAATTATCATCTGAGCCTACACCTGCAACTGCAGTTGCAGTACAATCAAATACAAATTCTACGAGCGTAGAATCGATACTAACCTCCAATATATCAGAAACAGTGTTAACAGTAACACCTGTAACACCAGCAATTGTTCTAAATTCTAAATTAGAACAATTTACTGATGAAAATACTTGGCCTGTAGCACCACCTATATTTACGCCATCTATAACGTCTTGAAGATTTAGTTGGCTATTAGAGAAGAATGCTGCTGGGCATGGACAGACGCAGCTTTGAAAACATGTACTTCTTATGCATTGACGAGCTCTAGATGATGTACGAGAGCAACTCATTTTTATTATAGAAATAATAAATTTTTTGTTATTTATTTCTTTTTAGTCATCAAAAATTATTCTTTTTTAGCCATCAAAAAATTTCTTTTTAGCCATCAAAAAATTTGTACTTTATTTGTTATTAAAAGTTGACCTATAAACGTGAGTATGAAAGGCGTAACGACATACGTTAAAATTCTTCTTGTTTCGACATCCTCGAAAAACTGGGACCAAAAGTAATAGACTGATCCATCTTCGGATTGGAGGTAGACATTACTTACGTCTTTACAGTCTCCCTTGATAATAACGTTTACGTAACAACTCGTCCATGAAACGACAATAAAAAAGCTGTATATGATCAACATTGTTCCTACTGTTTGCCAGGACGTGATGTATTTTATACCTGAAATAATCAATCCAAAATATTCAAGAACAAGTACGCAGCAAGTCAAGATTACGTAATAAACGAGTAACCCTGTTGTAGGCGTTAATTTATCCATAAAAGTGAGCCATGATCGAGTTGAAAACATAAAACCCATCAATGCAAATACAAAAGGTAGGTATATCATTTTACAAAATCAAAAATATAAAAAATTGAAAAAAGAATTAATAGAAAAACATATTAAAAATGTCTGGAATCACGTTTACAATTGAAGCTGTCAAAACCGCCTTTAAAAACTCTGGCGTCCCATACCCACAAGTCAACGTAACCGAAATGTCTCAATTTCTTTCTAAAGAGTTGGAAGTTAAACAACCAAAGGTCCTGACAGCCCTAAACAAGTACTTTGATCAAGACACTGTTTCCACATCTGTTGCTCCTCGGCCTGCAAAAGGAGATTTTGCAGGCGATGGCACTTCGTCTGACGATGAAACAGAAGTGAAAAAGCTCGTTAAACCTACTGATACACCTGTCAAAGCTACCAAAAAGCAAACTCAGGCCACCGAATCGAGTGATGACGAGCCACCAGCCAAGACTAAATCGGCTCCAGCTGCGGAAGATTCAAGCGACGCTCCTCCAGCAAAGGCACCAGCTAAAAAGGCTCCTGTCAAAGCAGCTGCTAATTCGGATGACTCTAGTGACGCTCCACCAGCAAAGGCACCAGCTAAAAAGGCTGTTGTCAAACCTGCCCCTGCCGATGATTCGAGCGACGCTCCACCAGCCAAAACTCCAGCTAAAAAGGTTCCTGTCAAGGCTGCGCCAGCCGATGATTCAAGTGACGATGCTCCACCAGCCAAGACTCCAGCCAAAGCCTCTAAAGCTGCGCCAGCTGATGATTCAAGCGACGACGCTCCACCAGCCAAGACTCCCGCCAAAGCCGCTAAACCAGATGATTCAGACAGCGAATCTCCACCAGCCCCAAAAGCTGCTGCCAAAGCTAAATCGGCACCTGTAGATTCAGATGACGATGCCCCGCCGCCAAAAGCTGCTGCCAAAGCTAAATCGGCACCTGTAGATTCAGACGACGAGGCCCCGCCAAAGGCAAAGGCTACAAAGATTAAACCTGCTCCCGTCGATTCAGATGACGAGGCCCCACCGCCAAAAGCTGCTGTCAAAACTAAATCGGCGACTGTAGATTCAGATAGCGATTCTCCTCCTAAAAAAAAGCCATCAAAAAAAGTAGCTGATGTGTCATCTGAATCTTCAGAGTCGACACCCCCACAGAAAAAAAAACAAGTAAATGAAAGCGTAAAAAAGGATGTGGATGAGTCGGACGATTCCGAGCCACCAACACAGGCATCGAAAATGGAACTTGTAAATAAGCCTCTTGGTGGAAAAGACTTTAAAGAAGTACCAGAAAACTATCAGTTTGTAAAAAAGACTAATTTTGTAGTACTCGACGGAAAGGTCGTCGCCGGTTGGGGTAAGGCCGGTCTCAGAAAATTAACTGCTCGCGATATTACAACATGTCAGAACAAGGGTTATCCATCAGAACAAATGGAAGTCGCCAAGGTCTTGAAAAAGTTGGGTTAGGTGGTTGATTGTGTGAATATCTATACTCAAATAACGACTCGAACAACAATACCAACCCAAACAAAAATGAAAAAAAAGTTTATTTTTCAGAAAAAAATAAATGAAAATCAAATATACCAAGAGGTTAGAGAATCATTTTTCGGTATCTGGAGTAAACGGGATACCAGACGAAATACTCTTGGACATCATTGGTTATATCGGAGTTTTAGGGGCTGTCTCTCTAAAAACAGTATGCAAGAGATGGTATCGAATCATCAAGGGAGACATGAAACCACCAAAATGGATCAACCGATTCATTATCCCTAGTATTTACCCGTTACCCTACCAATTCGATGTTGTCAAATGGATGGTTTCTCAGAAAAAAGGAGGTATCATCAATATGGAGCAAGGTATGGGTAAGACAAATACTTGTCTAACTTATATCAATGCCACATACTCTCTCAGAAATCTCGTTGTATGTAACAAGTCACAAATCAAAATTTGGAGAGATGAAACAAAAAAATTTTACGGTAACAAACTCAAAGTAATTTGCTGTCACGTCGAATGCGACGGAGACGTCAGAGACTTTTCTAAAAAGACTCTAGAATTGTACGATATCGTGGTCATTACGTATCAAGCAGTTAGATATCTATCCATTTCGGCTTACGATATTTCGCACATGTATTGGAACAACGTTTTCTGTGACGAAGTTCATGTCCTTAGAAACAAGCCAGCCTCTATGTATCCTTTCATTGATTCTATCAAAAAGACTAAATTATGGGGCTTGACTGGTTCCCTTATATTTAATAGTATAAACGATATGAAAAATATCCAGCATTTGATAGACCCTCCGTCTGCGTATTCCAACCACAACGTCAAAAAGCTCTTGTTTTCAGACGTAAATACTAAATTACCTTCACTTGCTGTACATCAAGAAAGTACTCCAAGAACAAAAGAACAAGACAGGATCTATAAGCTATACGAGTCAAAGGCGATTGATTTGTTAGCCAACATGGGAGCGAATTTCAAGACTATGGCGTCTATCTTTACGATCATTCACCGTCTAAGACAAATTTCTATTTCGTTGGCTTTACTCAAAAAATCACATACAAAGATGGCTGACTTACAAATTACAGATACATACAAGTCACCGCGTATCGAAGCGATATGCAAATCTATCCAAAAGGACACGCAACAAAGTATCGTATTTTCCTACTATACTGATACGTTGGAATTGGTTTCCATGAATCTAGGAGAAAGAGGAATAAAATGCTGTGTAATCTATAGTACTGATACTGTAGACCAACGTGACTATAAAATTAATCGGTTCATAAATAAAAAATATAGAACACTCTTGATGACTTATGGTGTTGGATCTCACGGTTATAATCTAGTAAATGCATCAAAAGTCTATCTTGCAGAAATTTGGTGGAATATGCAAATCATGCAACAGGCCTTTAAGAGAGCGTATCGTCTAGGCCAAGACAAACCCGTTCATGTGTATATGTATGTCACTGATGATTCTATCGAAAAAAGAATGTTAGAAATTTGTGTAGAAAAGAAAAAGATAGAAGATGCCCTATTATCAGAATGCAAGTCGAAAACAAAATTGACTCTTAGCGAAATAAAAAAGTTGTTTTGAGTTGGTTTTGTTGATCGAGTTTTCATGCGGTTTACTCTATGACCTAATTTCATTTTCTAAATGAAAAATCTACCTATACAAAAAAAATCTAACTAATCGCCTTGCAAATATCTGAAAATTCCATTTTGAGAAATGCTTTATACCAATCGTCGTCATCAGGCAAGATTTTTTTATCTATGCCATATTGAATAAGCTCTTCTTTTGTCGATAATTTTTGGCCAGCGATATTGCAAAACTGGACGGTTTTATTACAGGAATTAATAAATTTTTTACTTGATTCGCATTTCATATACAACTCTGGTCTAGAAAGAGCTGATAACAAAACCTTGTATTTTGTCAGGTATCTCTCAAACTTTTGGAATTTTTTGGAATCGATGATATAGTTTATCATTCTGACAGTATCCCAAACTATATAACCAAGCGTGACGTAATATATACCCAATGAATCCTTATTGTATATCAACGAGGATTTGAAAAAACCCTGACGTGATACTATTCCAGTAAAGTCTGCCTTTTTAAAATCCTCTAGTAATTGATCCTTTTTAATATCCAGTGGTCCGTAGAACAAAGCGTGCGATGGGATGTGGGGAACGATATCAATGATAGAATCGTTTTCTCCGTTTAATTTATATTCAATTGTAGTTAGAAATCCGTGATGAACAGTCTTAAACACTGGATTAAACTTGACTTTAGACTCTTTAACATACAGGTTTAGGAAATCTGTAAAAGCAATAGCAATAGCAGATGAAATGTCCAACATCCATTCTTCAATCTTTTCCTTACCTTCTTTAAAAAGGGGAGATTTACTTGGTTTCATGTCAAGAAATAACCGTAGGTCATAGTCATGGGTTTCCAATACGATTGTTTTTGGAGTACGTTTAATATAATATCTAAAAGCTGCTCCTCCTCCTATTATGAGCTTGAGATATTTCGTATATTGATCTAAACCATTTTCAAAGTTGCTTTCAGCTAATTTTTTATTTACAAAGGAAATGTATTTCAAAACTGCCAGTGACAATTGTTCTTTAAATTTGATTTGATCTTTTGTACTTGAATTTAATTTTAAAATTTCCTCCATTTTTATTATTTTTATTTTTCTTTTTATTTTTGTTTGGATTTCTAGATTTTGAAAAATTAAAACAAAGAAAAAATAAAAATTTACTAATAAAAATGCCTTGTGTACCATCTCGTGCCAACCATACATTATTACGCTCATGTTGTACTAGTAAATGCAATACATCTATAGTGTCTTACTCTGCGACACATTATTACTCATGCAAAGAAAATATTGATTTGCCACCAAAACAAATTACATTATGTGATATGATTAGTTCGTTTGCTGGACGCACTATGACATCTGACGAATTTGTAGCTGCCTTATCGTCTGCCTTATCGTCTGTCTGTGGTCCAATTAATGCTGTTATTACAGTCGATTCACCTGCTGGATCAGTAGATGTAGCCACAATTATAAATGGTGTTGTCGAAATAAATGATGAAGGACCTGTTGGTCCTCTTACATATGAATTTGTTATAACTGGTAACGATAGATGCGTTCCGTCTTCTCCAATTGGGTTCATAATTTCGTAGATTGCTTAAAAATTTCCAACTTTTTTCACTTCTCAAATATTTAAAATTAGTAGCCCAACCGCAATTGTTCCTGTTGTTACCATAACTAACGGCATTATAACATCTTTCCCTGAAACGCCTCTAGTACCAAGTCTATATAATTTTATGGTTAGTGGACGCGATGATTGTCCTACACAGCTTGTTAGCGGAACCTTGGGTGTTACAATTGTCTAGATTTGCGATCATTACTTTTTGGAATTTCATGCCTCGAAAAGTTTAATTTTTCGAAACATAATTTCACATAATAAAAAAGTTTAATTTTTTTATTTCCTTATAATAAAAAATGCCTTGTGTACCATCATCTCGTGCCAACCATACATTATTACGCTCATGCTGCGACGACACTGGATGCGGATGCGAAACCCGCTCCGCGTTCTTTGCCGACAGATTCTGCCCATGCAACGAAACTCAAATCGATCAACCAGCACGCCAAATCACAGTCTGTGACTTGCTTGCTCCATTGGGAGGCAGAACCTTTGCTACTTCAGCTGCCTTTTTCCCAGCTTTGGGCCTCGCTTTAGCTCCCATCTGTGGATCTATTGATGCTACAGTTCTTGCTGATGCTACTACCGTCGCCACAATTACAGATGGTGTTGTCTCTCTTGGTACAACACTTGCTGCTGGAAGCTATGATCTCACTGTTACCGGTGACGATGCTTGCACACCAGCCTCTACGATTACAGTCGTAATTTCAGCGTAAAGAAAAAATTACTTTTATATTTATATATAAAATGAGTAAATGTCTAAACGAATGACTATTATTTCAGTGTATGAAAAGCTCTTAATTTATACAAGCTACAACAGCGACGAAAATAAAGAGGAATGTACTCAAAATATGAGATACACAATTATAAAGATTCATATTAAAAACTCAACCTAAAATTTTCAAAACTTTATTAAAATCTTCGGCTCTTTTATAGTCATCATAATTCAAGAGCAAGAATAAACATCTTCTAACTTTTTGATTTCGTATTCTTTTGATAATCGACTTTACATACCTATGATCGAGTAATCTATAGATAGGATAGGAAGTGTTTAGTTTAGTGTCTTCTATAAACTCGGCCGTTGGCTTCTTACCAACCCATCTCGTATAACTAGGTACATAATTCTTTGGATGATAGTACCACCTTAAAACAACTAAACCTATACACCAATAATCATGCGATTCCAAAAGAGACCAAGGAACTATTGCTTTTTGCATTCTTTTTCTTTCAAAAACTGGAGACGCTATATAACTTGTTCCATATGTCCCACATGGAAAATTTCTAGCAGCTAAATCGAGTGTATTTGATTTTTTGACACACGATAGTCCAAAATCGATATATCTAAATAGTTGCATATCGTCGTCATACATTATGTTATCGTCTTTGACATCCTCATGAACTAAACTATGAGAATGGAATATTTTGATTCCCTCTACTAAATCCTTCAATAATTTTAATCCATCTGGTCGTTTCTGATTTTTCCTTAGGATTTGACCTACAGTTTTTCCGTTTACAAATTCCATTACTAGATATGGCGTAGAGTCTTCTACAAATGAGTCGATAACGCAAACGGCATATGGAGTACATTCTTTAGATAAAGAGGCGATCATTTGCTTTTCGTGCTCCCAGTCGATCATGGCGTTATCGAGGAAAATCTTTATGGCTACAAATTTACCTGTTATCTTATCTTGAGCTTTCCATGTCGTCCCAAAACTGCCGACACCCAATACGTTTAAAAAATTATATTGATCTCTCATTTAATATTTATTTAATTTTTTATTCTGTAAATAAATGAAAGTCGATTTTTTTGATTGGTTATTCTTTGGATCCAATTTTTTAGGTGATTTTGATTCTTTGGATTCATCAACAAAAAAGACATCACCAGCAAAAATAAAAAATCTAGATGAATATTTTCTAAAATGTCTTTTACTCGTAAATAAACAATCTCAGTTATCTAGGTTCAAAAAGAATATGTGGAAAAGGGGTAAAACTAGATTGCCCATTGGCATAAAAGTAGTTTTAGATGATGGAATACATCTAGTTTCTTCTGTCCATGCAAATTATTTTATGGATGACGAAAACAATAAATTCAAGTATGAACAGATTATAGATATAAAAACGTTTCCCAAATTGCCTAAATTTTCAATGAGAAACATTAAAAAGGGAATGAAGCTTCGTCTATATAATAAACGTTTTACTGGAAATGTCTATACAGTTACAAAAACATATAAAAATGGATTTGACGCCAAAAATGGAAAATACGTGTTTTTTATGTTGGGTTATGATACAATCGATTTAGTTTTGTAGGTGTTGGTTTTGTTGGTTTATTTGGTTGATTACATAAAGACAAAACATCAAATCAACAAAAAGACATTAAACAACTAAATAATAGAAATGTGGTTTGTCTTTATTCCCGGCTTGTTTTACCTTTCATGGAAATATTTTTTGACAAATTCATATAAGGAAACGGTGATTAGTTATATTCCTCCAACTCTAGTTGTTTATGGCAATGTCATTTATAATGTTGCCCACAACTATCTTATTCAATCTTTGGGTGTAACGGGCATCGTCGACACGGTTGTCCCAGATATTAAATGGATTCGCTATTATCACCAAGGATCAGTTTACAAGTTGCCTATCAAACTCCAAAAAAGAGGTCCAAAATCCTTTTATGAAGACTTTGATACAGTCTTTGGTGATCAAGTAAGAGGTCCTTTTGGAGATTACCACAACTGCCACAGCATTCTTAGAGAACTACACGACAAGATCCGACCACCAGTAGTTCAACCCGTTTCACAAGAGACTGTTGGTGAGGCCTATATGTAGATGGTTTTTTCGTTTAGTTCTTGTTAGAAATCCAAATCAAAAAAATGATTCTCGATTATGTCTAGTTACTTGATAAAAAAATGAAATTTCTTTTCGATAAAAAGAAATAAATACCAAAATGACTGAACTTTATAAAGCGTGTACGACTGGAGACACTAAAGCTGTGAGACGTCTTTTGGCTGATCCTAGTGTGGATCCCTCGAATAATTTTACTATTCTTTGTGTTGCTTGTAACGATGGGCATGTTGAAATAGTGCGTCTTCTGTTAGCCGATCCTAGAGTGGATGCAGGATCAGCGAATAATTTGGAGATTCGATGTGCTTCAAAAATTGGCCATGTTGAAATAGTACGATTACTCTTGGCCGATCCTAAAGTAAATCCGGCAATTAGAAATAATGCTCCTATTCGATGGGCTTCACTATATGGTCATGTTGAAGTTGTGCGTCTCCTTTTAGCTGATTATAGAGTTAACCCAGCAGACCTTCATAATCATGCTATTCGAACGGCTTGCAGAAACAATCACGTAGAAGTAGTCTGTCTTTTACTTCAAGACTCAAGGGTTGACGCGTCAAAAGCAAAATCAAACAACCCAGAGATTCGGGAGATTTTGGCTCAATGGAAATATCATCCTAGGTAGACTATATTTTCTCACATAGATCAACAAAAAATGATATTTCTTTTCGATAAAAAGAAATGTATAGAATGAATATCAAACAAAACGTCGAAAAAGTTTTGAAACGAAGAGGTTATACGAACCTTACCGATGAAGAAAATGATGACGAAACGATTGGTTTTGTCATTTCCTTTCTGAATAAGGCAAAGAAAGGTCAAGTTTTGTATTGTATCAAGGACAAACTACAAATTGAAGACTTGAGTAATATTTTTGCTCCACGAATTGACAATAATGTCCAAATTATCGTAATTTATCGTGACATTACAAATCCTTGTCTGAAAAGTTTCAATGACAATATCTCTAATTTCCTAAAATCAAGCGAATTAATCAATGAGCAATTTTTCGTCCAGGACATTTTGTCACATCCACTCATTCCAGAATACAAAAAACTAGAAAACAACGAAAAAGCTGAAATCATCAAACTCTACAAATCCGATGAAAACAAATTTCCACATCTTAAAATAAATGACCCAGTTTCCATCATCATGGGATTTAAAGTCGGCATGATGATCAAAGTGGCAATGTACTATAACTTTACAAAAAAATGCATCGATAAAGAATTACCACCCATGATCACATATTGCGTAGTCGTAAAGTGATTGGCTATAATGGATTGTATATATAGGCAAAAATGATTCTCGTTTCGCTCGTCTCGATTTAGTCTACATTCGCTTTGCTCATATAGACTAGAAAAATTGAATTTAAAACGCGAAAACCATATGGTTTTCATTAATCGCACACAAAAACAGATAATCATGTTTTACTCTATATTCAAAAGAGCGAACAACCATATTAGCATCAAAACAGTCATTAATATTGCTGTAGAGGTGAAAAAACTCGTGGAACTAAAACAAAAAACAAAAAATCAAACCTTTTGATTTACTCGTCTGACTACAAAATTGAATTTAAAACGCAAAAACCATATATTTTCAACACACAACTGAAAAATGTCTATTCTCGCAAACGAAGTCGTCTCCCTCGTTTTGGCTAATCTCTTGAAACTCGATGGCGTCTTTCTCAAGGGAATGACAAAAGAAAAACTCTTGCAGAAGCTTGCTTCTGTCGATGCGGATGCTGTCGATGCGGATGCTGTCGATGCGGACGATGCGGATGCTGTCGATGCGGATGCCGCCGATACCGTCGATGCCGTCGCAGACGAGAGTGAACAAGAGATCAAGTTGAAATCGACTCCCAAAAAATCGGTGACCAAAAAGTCGGTGGAAAAGAAATCCACTACTGAAAAGAAATCCACTACTGAAAAGAAAACCACTGAAAAGAAAATCACCGAAAAGAAAACCACCGAAAAGAAAACCACAGAGAAAAAGTCGGCAGAAAAGGAAGATTTGCCGGCTGGATTTGACGCAAAGAAGCGCGACAACTTGAAAAAGGCTATCTCAAAGACTTCTCCGGGCAAATATGTCAATGTGGCATCTTCAAAGTCGATTCAAGAATCTGCAACAAACAAAAAGAAATTTGTGTTTGACAAAAAGGCAAAAATTGCTGTACCAAAGATCGAAGACACAGAGGAAATGCGAGCATACATCGATGCGATCAAAGCTATGCTCAAGTGAAACCACCTCGGAAAACCACAACAAAACGAAAAAACCACCAAGAAAATGAAATAAAAACTCGAAAAACATTCAAATACAACAATTTGAATATGATTATTACCCCTATTATCAAGCTCGAGACAAAAGCCAACAAGGATTGCTGTGTTTTTGCTAATTGCACAAACCAAAGCCATCCTTATGAGCAAGCGTGGCCATTTCGAGACAATTTGTGTCATGCTCATTATGAGGACGTGCAAAACAAGTATCGTCAATTGGAAGAAATCAAGAAAAATCCATCTCTCATCCTAAAATATATAGAAAAATACAAAAAAGAAGAAACAGTTTACACATACGAAATAGACGATACTCTACTTCAAGTTTGTAGCCAATTTGATTTGGTTCATAAATGGTTTCTTCTCAAGGGATTCAATGTTCACGACTGCATTTGCATGAATGGCGTCTATTCAATCCCTCAGTGTCACGTGTTGGACTTGATCTTTAGTTGTATTCAAAGAGATATCAAAAAGCACATTAAGAGTGGCAAATTGCGTCTTGTTTGATTACTTCTATCTTCCATAAATCAACAATATATCATAAAAGCAACCATAACTAATAAAAACATAAGCAATAAAATCAATAAAAAAATGATTTTAAAACTCAAAAACCATATGGTTTTCACCAAATGCAAAATATGTTTACTGAACTCTCTACTGAATACACCCGCAAGATCATCGAGGCCGTTGCTGCTGTGCTGTCCACGAAAAAGTTGAAGGCGAACATGACCAAGGCTGAAATTCTCGAGCTGTTGGACTTTCAGAGCGATGTTCAGGAGGAGATTGATGTCGATTTTGAGGGCATGCCTGCAGGAATGAGCAAGTCGCGCGTCTTGGCTGTTATTCGTTTGTGCAAAAAGGGAGTCAAGAAAGGTCAATACGTTCACGTCGAAAAAGAAAAAGTCGTCGCGCCAACCAAACAACAAGAAGCGTTCTACAAGAACGAAAAAAGTCGCATCTTTGGCCCAATCAAACACAAGAAGTTGATTGATTGGATTGCGACGAAAACGGGACGTGTTTCTGAGCCGAAAATGCCCTCTGTCAATCCAGAAATCCCATCTGATTGGTCTCAGGCCAACATCACCAAGCTCCTCAAGCACGTCAAAGCATGCCCTGAAGACAAGCTCGTGAGCGCCTTTTCTTCCCGCAAAGTCGATTTCAACCCAAGTAAGATGATCAAATCTGACAAGTATTTCATCTGCGCAGCAAACAAAGACGAGCTCAAGTTTCTCCAGCTCGTCACCTTTCTCGATACCCAAGTCGACTGGAAGGACATTGAAAAAGAAGAGCCAAAGCCGACTAAGAAGGGAGCAAAAAAGGCGACTAAGAAAGCCGCTCCCAAAGCTCCCGCCAAGAAGCGCCCGTCTACCAAAGAAGCTCCCAAACGCGCCGCCGCCACTTTGCCTGTTGACGACGTTGATGAAACTGACGACGAAGCCGAAGAAGCGGACGACGACAATACCGAGGTAATGCCAAAGGAAGACGGTACTAACAGCGATGACGACGACAGCGAAGAGGAGAAGCCGGTTCGCAAGGCAAAGGTCGAGGAGAAGAAAAAGCCAGCGACCAGAAAGGCAAAGGTCGAAGACGACGAATCGTCTGATATCGATCTCGATGACGATGAGGCTGATGAGGCTGATGAGGCTGATGAGGAGGCTGATGAGGAGGCTGATGAGGAGGCGGACGAGGAGGCGGACGAGGAGGTGGATGAGGAGGCAGACGAGGAGTCGGAAGAGGAGGCCGAGGAGGCGGACGAGGAGGCGGATGAGGAGGCGGATGAGGAGGCGGATGCCGACGACGCTGATGCCGACGACGATGAGGACGAGGATGCCGACGACGCTGAAAAGGACGAACTCAACTACATTAAGATTTTGGCTGCACTCAAAAAGGCAAAGGAGGACGAGTGGGTCAACGTCTATACTTGCAAACTGATCAAGAAGTATCAAGTCGAGGATTACGAATACGACGACGACATGCGCATCGCGGTGAAAAAGGAGGCCAACGCTCGCGCAACAAAGGCCTCCATCTCGAAAATCAAGGCTGCGTTGAATATCGCTTGCCGAAAAAACTCTACTCTTTGAACCAAAAAGACAAACAAAAGAAAACCAAATTATATAAACAATTATATAAAACTTGCATTAATATAAAACACGATTAAAAAGATGGATGTAATACAAAATAATAAGACGATGCTAATCCATATAGGGGTCGAATTGGTATTGGTTACCAGCATCGCATTTTGGCTAAATAGTAAAATATCGTCAAAAGATGAGACAATTGCAAAGCTAGAAAAAGAAAATAAAGAAATTCTAGCAAGATTAGCCAATATCGAAGCATTTTTATCTCAGGTAATGGGTAAACCGGCTCCAGTACCCAAAAAAGAAGAGCCTCCTAAAAAAGTATCCAATGACGCAGGATCCGATGACGAAAGCATTATCGAAAGCGAAGATCATGATATAAATTTAGAGTAATCTAATTTTCCTTTTTTGATTTAACAAAAATCAAAACGTAAAATTTTCTCGATCTAAATTAGATTAATAATAAAAATATAATAAATGAAAACGATTGCGTTTTTGACGAGTTACGGAGGCCAACTATTTAATCCAGAAGCGCAACTTGACTCGATAGAGGGAGTTTTCGGAAGCGAGTTGGCATTGTATGAAACATGTAGACGTCTTGGGGTAGACTATGACATTTCAGTTTTTATTTCTAAACCAAAGGGATATTTTCTCAATCGTTGGAATATTAAATGGAGATCGAGTATAGATTGGGAAACATTTGAAACTCCTGATATCGTCGTTGTATGTAGATATATGAATATTTTTCTAGACTATACGATAAATAAAAAGAGTAAAATATTCGTCTGGGCTCATGACCCATATTTCCTCCCCCAATGGAACGGCACCCTCATCGGAGATCAGTTGATGAAAAACGTTGAACCTTTTGTTGACAAATGGATTAATGTAGGCGAAGCTCAGTTTCTAGAGAAATTGGCTCCGCGTTATAAATTGTCTCTGTATAGAGATGTAGTAAATAGAGAGAATCTAGTAGATAGAGAGAATCAAGTAGATAGAGAGAATCAAGTAGATAGAGAGAATCAAGCAGATAGAGAGAATCAAGTAGAAACCAAAGAAAAATCATATTGCGTAATTCGAAATGGCATTACACTCGAGCCAAATTATAGTCCATTTGGAACAGCTAGACATCCATTGTCTTTTGTATGGTGTTCATGTCCGACTCGTGGTTTATGGTTGTTATTGGAGAAATGGAGTATGATCAAGACGCATTTTCCTGCAGCAACCTTGACTATTTATTATACCAAATCTCCAGAAAGTGCTGAACGATTTCGACAATACGAGAATGACAAAAGTATAACATATATCGGAAAAGTTTCACAAAAAGTCTTGTTTGAAAAATTAAAAAATACAGAATATTGGCTATACTGTAGTTCGTTTGAATCGTGTTGTACTACAGCTATAGAAATGGCGTACTATGGACCTATCGCCATTGCCGCTCCTCAAGGTGGTCTACGTGAAAATGTCGTTACAGAGGGTTTAATAGAAAAGGAAAACGTCAATATTTGGTATGAAAAGGCAATGTCGTTAATACATAAACTAGAAGATTCTCCCAATCTAAAACAAGAATTTCGTCAAAAACAATTTGACTGGGCTTTAGAGCAAACATGGGACCATAGAATACCGCAATGGAAAGAATTGTTTGGTTGATTTTGGGTTTTTTGGGTTAGATCAAGAAAAAAATCAAGAAAATATAAAAATGATTTTTCTTTTTGGTAGATTACGATTATTAAATGCAAATCTTTGTAAAGACTCTTACTGGCAAAACTATTACACTCGACGTCGAATCTGGCGATACTATCAACGCAGTCAAGCAAAAAATTCAAGACAAAGAGGGCGTGCCACCAGATCAACAGCGACTGATCTTTGCTGGAAAGCAATTGGAAGATGAACGAACTTTGGCCGATTATAACATTCAGAAAGAAAGCACACTCCATCTCGTCTTGCGATTGCGAGGAGGCTAGTTTTCTGTATATTCGCTCGTCTCGATTATTCTCTTTGCTCACATAAAAAGATAATCGCACAAAAATAAATCCTCGCTTCGCTCGTCTCAATTTAGACTACATTCGCTTTGCTCATGTAGTTTAACAAAAAATTGATTTTTTACCTTAAAATCAAATAAACTAATAAATGACCGACTTTAATATCAACCTTGCTACTGGCTCTATTCGCCTTGGAGAGAAAGTTGTGTGCTTTGGCTATCACAATACGTCGACTGTGATTTGCGATGACGTCAAGATCGAAGTGACTCCACAAATGAATTGGTGCATCACTGTTGCCATGTTGGGCGGCACGAGTCTCCGCATCTTTTCCATTTCGCGAGAAGAGTACAACTCGATCTCGATTCGCTATGCTCCTTGGCGTCAGACGGCTGATCGCGTTTGGTTCATGGCTACGCAAAAGAGCGTCGAAGGCCATCTTCGCAAATGGTCGAGTGAGAAAACTTTTGGCGTTTTGTTTGAGGAAATCGCCAACGAGCAAACAATCGCCGAAATCATGAACCAAACCACTGATCTCTGCATCTCCTACTTTCTCTGCCACAAAGACAATGACCTGTACGAAGAAGTCAAAGAATCGTGCATCTACCAGACTCTCATTTGGAATGGCACGAAATTCATTGGTCCTCACGTCCCCGAATGGACTACGCCGCCAGCGCAAATCAAAGAGCCGTTGGTCATTGGCTCGAGTTTGGTGCACAAGCAAAACCTTCTCACTATGCGCCTTGAGGAGGGTCGTCCGATTCTTTTTACTGCGTTTGACGACACTGGCATGATTATGTCGATCAAATACATTATGGCGGATGACGAATACTTTCGTCGTTTTCGTTGTCGCTCGCATTCTCTTTACGCTGCATTGTTTATTCTTTCTAACCTCTTTGAAAAGTCCCCTCAGGACGCTGAACTCCAAAAGGAGTTTTCGGTTGCGATCGAGTACTTTACGAAAAAGGATTTGCAGTTGTACCATGAGACAGTTGAAGTCGCCAAAAACAATTTCATGAACGACGTGCGAAACAAGATCACAGGAATGTACGTCGTCTTTCCTCCAAGCATGTACAAGGCTACAAACATCAAAAATTCGCTCTTTAAATCTGGAGCCGAAGATCTCATTTGGAAAGCTCTCTGCAACACAACAAACATGGCGGCGATCGAAGAGTTTTTCCGATTCTATCCAACTCGTCATTGATGTGTTGTAAAACAAAAAACAAAAAAAATTATATATTAAATATATAAAATGGTTTCATTTGAAAATCTTACAGTTGTTCAACTAAGAGAACTTTTAGGAGCAAAAGGTCTCGCTAAAAACGGGACAAAGGCTGAAATGATTATACGTCTTCGGTCATCTAAGAAATTGTCATCGAAAAAGTCGGCATCTAAGAAATCTGGATCTAAAAAGTCGTCGTCTAAAAAGTCGTCGTCTAAAAAGTCGGCGTCCAAGAAATCGTCGTCTAAAAAGTCGGCGTCCAAGAAATCGTCGTCTAAAAAGTCGGCGTCGTCTAAAAAGTCGGCGTCTAAAAAGTCGGCGTCCAAGAAATCGTCGTCTAAAAAGTCGGCGTCCAAGAAATCGTCATCCAAAAAGTCGGCGTCCAAGAAATCGTCATCCAAAAAGTCGTCATCCAAGAAATCGTCCTCTAAAAAGTCGGCGTCTAAAAAGTCGGCGTCTAAAAAGTCGGCGCCACAACATAAAGAATTGTATGATTTAATAAAGACTCATATGATGATTTCCAAAAATGCTATATCGTTTATACCTAAACAAGAAATCGAAACTTCACCAAAACATACTTTTAAATTTGAAATAAACACAGCTTTACCAAAACAAAAAGTAAAATCGGTGATTTTTGATGTTTATCTTGGCACGACATTATATAAATTAGATTTTAATAAACTCGAAACAGTAAAGTATGCTATTTCTGCCGCGGAAAAATTTTTATCGATTCCATTAGACTCTGCATATAAAAATTTGGTGGATAAAAATTCTAAATTAAAACCATTGTATAGGTATACTAGAGGAAGTATACGCAGGAGTGATTATATTATACAGGGACTCTATGTATCAAACGGTATTTTGTTTATATATGCCAACGACAACTTGTATTATTGATGTTTTGGTGTTGTAGTAGAAAAGTAGTGGTAAAAGAAAAACAAAACCAAACAAAAAATTCATAAACAATTATGAATTTATACTAAAGTTTTAACTCGGGCTTTTAATTCTCTATGACTGGAAACTTCGTCAATTTCAACAGTACCAAACCAATTTTTCAATTGCTTGCTAGACTCTTTCCAGACACCTTTACTATATCTATGCAAAACTCTAGCAGATGTCGTAATGTAATGTTTTTGTTCTCCTTCTAATAAACCCATGCTATAATTTAATAAAAACTCTTTTGAACCATCTTTACGATAAATCGTTACTGGTCCATCTAATAAACCATTTCTATAACGAGTCATAATCTCTGGTTGTCTCCAATTAAACGTAACATAACCGGCCAAATATCCCGTAAACGACGACGGCATATAATCGGTATATTTTACATAGTCGCCACTAAATTGCCCATCTATGGCATTCAATGACCAAATTAAAAGTTTAGAGTTGTAGACGTTCACTTTGCCAGAAAAACGTCTTACTCCAACCTCGTGTTTAACTGTACCTAAATTTATATCTCCGGCAAAGCTCGATTTTTCAACTTCACTTTTGCCTAATTTAATAAATTCGATGTAGTTCATTTATAGTATATAAAAAAATAATTGAGGTTTTTTCACAGGTGTTTCATTAAAAATAAAATTTTTAGGATCTTTAATTTGTAGTACTTTCTCTCTAAGATCATCATAATAAAACCAAGTATCATCGTTACCTTTGACAGCACACGTATAATGAGCTTTACCCACAAAAAACAATACTGCCTCTAAACCTTCCATAGATTGAACATGTACTTTTGTAGTAGGAGGATCGTCATCACCTAAAACTACATGTGGTGCATTCTTAATCTCAGATGGAAGAATATCTAAACCTAAATAAGTCGCCAAAATCGTATAATTATCCTTCTCTACCTTGAACTGCAAATTCATAAACGCGTCTGCAAATAAAGACCAAATATGTGTTCCTGACTTGATCTCAAAACAATCAGTCTCTGTCCATTTGCTTATAATTTTCTGAATAGGAATAATGCTTTCTCTCCATTTTTTATGATCGCCATATAACCCTGTTATTGCAGGTAAAATTTCTTCCCTAAATTCCTTTTTCGTTTCAAACTCTCCAGGATTGTTTAAAATTATGTTTATGAAATAAGAATGTTTACAAAAGAAAATGATATAAAGTAGAGAATCTATTGCACATGAATTCCCATAATTTTTCAAGAAATGTCTAGGTGGATATTGAATACTTGTACCATCATCTAAAGTAAAATTTGATAAAAAATCTAGAGTTTCCTGTCGATGATTCTGATAAATTTGGCACATTTTTGGAATATTATTCGTTCTAATAAAATGTATTAACATTTGCTGATTCATTTATATTATTATGAAAAATTGATTTAAAAATACAAAATATTTCATTTATACAAATGGAAGAATTTTATCAAGCCTGTGAAAATGAAGATATTGAAACGATTGGCTGTCTTTTATCTGATTCTCGAATTGATCCATCAACCTGTGGTAATTATGCTATTCGTTTTGCATCTCTAGAAGGTCGTGAAGATGTTATTAGACTTCTTTTGGCTGACTCTAGAGTGGATCCAGCAGACTGTGATAATAGAGCTATTCGAATTGCGTCAATAAATGGTCATGTAGAAGTTGTTAAACTACTTTTAGCTGATTCTAGAGTTAATCCGGCTGATCAGGATAATTGGCCTATTCGATATGCATCTGAAAATGGTCATGTAGAAATTGTGCGTCTACTTTTGGCTGATAAAAGAGTTGATCCATCAGCCGATGATAATTATGCTATTCGATGGGCATCTCGTTGTGGTCAAGTAGAAGTCGTTAGACTACTTTTAGCCGATGCTAGTGTTGATCCGTCTGATAATTATAACTTTGCTATAAGAATCGCATCTGAAATGGGACATGTAGAAGTAGTTAGACTACTTTTGGCTGATTCTAGAGTTGATCCATCAGATCATGATAATTATGCTATTCAATGGGCATCTGAAAATGGTCGTGTAGAAGTAGTAAGGCTTTTACTTCAAGACTCTAGGGTTGATGCATCATATGCCGAATCTACCAACCAAGAAGTACAGGAATTGTTGGCACAATGGAGATATCATCCATCAAGAAACTAAAGTTTCCATATACATCAAGAAATTGAAAATTTGATTTAAAAATACAAAATATTTCATTTATACAAATGGATGAATTTATTAAAGCTTGCAAATGTGGGGATGTTGAAAAGGTTAAACAACTTTTGCCCAGAGTTGATTCATCAGATCAAAATAATTATGCTATTCAAATGGCATCACAAAATGGTCATGTAGAAACTGTGCGTCTACTTTTGGCTGATAAAAGAGTTGATCCATCAGATGATGATAATTTGGCTATTATATGGGCTTCTGAAAATGGACATACAGAAGTTGTGCGTCTACTTTTGGCGGATAAAAGAGTTGATCCATCTGATGATCGTAATTGGGCTATAAGAATCGCATCACAAAATGGTCATGAAGAAGTAGTAAGGTTACTTTTGGCCGATCACAGAGTTGATCCGTCAGACGTGAATAATTGGGCTATTCGACGGGCATCTAGAGAAGGTCATGTAGAAGTATTACGCCTCCTTTTGGCTGACTCTAGAGTGAATCCATCTGATTGTAACAATGAAAGTATTCGAAATGCATCTATGAATGGCGATATAGAAGTTATGCGCCTTCTTTTGGCTGATCATAGGGTTAATCCAACAGCATGTAATAACTACGCTATTAGAATCACATCTGACGAAGGTCATCTAGAAATAGTAAAGCTGCTTTTGGGCGATTCCAGAGTTGATCCGTCAGATGATGACAATGAAGCTATTCGATATGCATCTGAAAATTGTCATGTAGAAATAGTCAAGCTTCTCCTCCAGGATCCGAGGGTTGACGCGTCAGATGCAGAATCTACTGATCCAGAAATACATGAATTATTGGCGCAATGGAAATATCATCCATCAAGAAACTATTCGTCTTGTTCTATTATTTCTTCCTGAGATTCCTTCCATAGTTTTGTAAAGTAGTTGAAATAGTGCTTATCATTCGCTCTAACCAACTTTGAATTTACATTTTGGACGAATAATAGGATTGCTTTTTTGTGATTTTCGTTATTTTCAGCCATATAAATTAGAGCATCACGAAACAATTTTCCTCCTATTTTAGTAGTTTGATTACAGATTTCATCTACAGCATAAGGATAAACCGGGTAAAGGTTTGTTAACTGACGTTTTGCTAAACGCTCATTCGCATTTAATTTGTTAAATGACATTTATATATATTGGATATTTATGTTGGTTTTTCAATACTACAAAAAATGATAAAATATGTTGTTATGCTTTATCCAATAAATGGATGAAATGGATGAAATGGATGAAATGGATGAAATGGATGAATTTGATCCATCATGGGATTATCATATTCGTTTGGCGTCTGAAGTTGGTTTTATTAGAGAAATGCGTCAACTTTTAGATGATCCTAGAGTAGATCTAAGTGATCTTAGTAATTGGGCTATTCGAATCGCGTCAGCAAATGGTCATACAGAAATTGTTAGATTACTTTTAGCTGATAAAAGAGTAGATCCATCAGTTTTTGATAATATAGATATTTTCACAGCATCACAAAATGGTCATACAGAAATTGTTAGACTACTTTTGGCTGATCCTAGAGTCGATCCAGCAGATGGGGATAACTGTGCTATTCACTGGGCATCTCAAAAGGGTCATGTAGAAGTAGTAAGGCTTTTACTACAAGACGCTAGGGTTGATGCTTCAAAAGCTGAATCTGACAACCCAGAAGTACAGGAACTATTGGCACAATGGAAATAGCATCCGTCTAGAAATCCTTAGATACACAATAAAAAAATGATATTTATTTTTAAAACATTTCATTTATACAAATGAACGAATTTATGAAAGCAATTCAATGGGCATCTCATAATGGTCATGTAGAAGTTGTACGTCTCCTCTTGGCTGATTCTAGAGTCGATCCAGCAGATGGGGATAACTGTGCTATTCGATGGGCATCTATGTATGGTCATGTAGAAGTTGTGCGTTTACTTTTGGCTGATCCTAGAGTCGATCCAGCAGATGGGGATAACTGTGCTATTCGATGGGCATCTCAAAATGGACATGTTGAAGTTGTACGTCTACTCTTAGCCGATCCTAGAGTAGATCCAGCAGACAGAAATAATATATCAATTATTGATGCTTCCCAAAATGGTCATGTAGAAGTTGTGCGTCTACTTTTGGCGGATACTAGAGTTAATCCAGCAGACAAGGATAACTGTGCTATTCAATGGGCATCTCAAAAGGGTCATGTAGAAGTAGTTAGACTTTTACTTCAAGACTCTAGGGTTGATGCATCAAAAGCTAAATCAGCCAACCAAGAAGTACAGGAATTGTTGGCACAATGGAAATATCATCCGTCAAGACGCTAAAGCATCCATATACATCAAGAAATTGATATTTATTTTTAAAAACTATTTGGTTATCAACAATGACAAACAACATGGTCGAAGCGTGGAATGCAATCCTGGTAGAGAGAGATGTATCAGGTATTAAATTCATATCAGATCGAGGAGGAATTAGAGTTTTGTGTGAAACCTCTTTTTATGTGAGACCAACTGAACTCTGTCTGCTTGAAAAGTTCGAGCCTTTGGAGAGTTTGAGAATGTTGTTTTATGGTGGTCATATGGCTAGTGCTAATCCTGAGTTTTGGCTTCCATTAATCAAATCTTTAGTATCTAAAAAGTGATAACCCAAAAAAAATGAAAAGCAATTAAAAATTCTTATAACAATAAGAATGTTTAGAGATCATTGCGATTATTTACCTATATATATTAGTGTTTGTGTAGTTTCGGGAACTATTATGACCATAATTTCTGGAGTATTATGTTTTCATATTTCCTCTCTCACAAATACATTAAATTCTTTTGTTTTAAATTTAAACTCTACTGTTAATCAGTTAAACGTAACTGAATATCAAGAAGATTTTGACTTGATTGCCCACCAAATTCAAAACATTACCATCCTACTTAACCAAGTTGTTCATAAATTTATTTAATGGCCTTGATGACCTTGATGGCCTTGATGACCTTGATGACCATGTCCCCAATGATTACCCCATTTATTGCCCCAACCCCATCTCGACCAATTTGGTGTGCCATAATAATCTAAACCATAACTTGGCAATAAATACATTGTATCAATATATTTATCACTAAATGACTGCGGTTGGGGCTGAGGATTAGCGCGAGTATAGAAAGCATAACCTATAGCGGCTACGACAACGATTGCTAATAAAAATACAGCATCCATTTTTATTAATGTCTGAAATAAAAATATGTCAATAAAATTCCACCAACAATTCCAAATAATATATATTTTCTATTATTTTGAGGATGTACAACTCCATCAATAGAAATATAATCGGTTTCTGAAACCAATACAGCTTGTTCAAGGGAAATATCAGTAAAGTAACTAGTATTTCTTTCTACATAGAGCAATTTATTTTGTAACCTTATCATATTAGTAATGTAGGCTTGTATATATTCGAGTATATAGTGTTCTCCATTAATGCATGGAATGACGTTTCTTGGAGAATGTGGTAAATTGTCATGAATCATATTCCCAATCCATTTTTTATATTTAAGAGATGGGATAGTCGGATCCCATAAAAATTCTTTAATAATTTTGGTTTGGTTATTTTCAAAATAAGTATCCCAGTCTTTATTATATTCTCCCTTGCAGATTATGTTGAATTCGTTTATAACCATATCTTCAAATTGATCATGAATCTGGAGTCGTGGACTTGCGTCCATCGAATTTACATCCATCTCTTCATGTACCATTTTATAATAAGAAATTTATTTAACCAAATACGTCTCACCTTATCAAAAAATCCCGGATTCCAAATTTTGTTATATTGTGTTGATAAATACATTTGATCATACTTTTCAGAAAGAAAATTTTCAACATCGTTTACACTAGGCACAGTAGGAAAACATATAACGTCATAATCCCCTTCCTTAACATACACCTCTTTTAACTCGTTCTTTATATGAATCTTGTATCCTGGAGGAACATGATTTCTGTCATTTATTATTTTGACAAATTTATTTGTTGACGATCGTCAAATATATACATCTTATAATTTTAAATTTTTTTCTACTATCATAAAATGTATATTCACTGTAATTATCCAGGTTGTATGCTTCCAATAGCAAATTCTACCCTATGTATTGACTGCTTTAGAAAAGTCACGAGATATGAATTGGAACTAGATATTTGGCTCGATAAAAACTACCCAAGTTTGACATTAGAGGACGTCTTTGGTTGGTATACTTATTGTCAGCGTGATATATGTATTCAGGATTGTTTAGATATTTACAAAATTGGCGGTTGTGACTGTTGTATTCATAACCAATTTTTATGTTATGACAAGGAGAAAATCGAAAATTTAACGTTTCCTTCGAGTTTTTGGATAATAAAAAATGTCTTGACTGTTGAAAATTTATGTTGATACTTCTGTTATGGGTTTTGCATCGCAGCAATGTATGTAAACTTTCCATGATCCATATTCTCCGCAGAGTCCTCCTATACAAAGAGGCATTTTTTCATCGGTTGGTTGATATATGTTAAAAACGACTGTACTTGGTTGTAATTTAATGAGATGTTTCAATTCATTTATATAAAAATTTTCTTCGTAAATTGGATGGTCTTTTTTCAAAATACCATATTTTTCCGATTCACTATTATCTATCGTTCTTGTAAATTTTATGAATCCTGGTGTTTGAATTCTTATTCTAATTTCTTCTTTTACAACTTTTCCACTTTTTACAGCGGGCTTGATTTTAAGAAAGGGAAGAAAGTCTTCTTTATGGATGGTAATTGGTTGTTCATAGTACATGGTTGCTGGTGGTTCTTGAATTTTCATTTCTGGAGATAGGGACAATTTAATTTTTTTATCTTTTTTGGTTTTTGATGAACCAAAAATTGTAATTTCTAAATTATCTGGACTATCTTTTAAAACTGTAAACTGAATTCTATTTTTAATCTTGACTTCTTGAATTTTTTCAATTAGCCATTTCAATTCGAAACGAATTTTTGTTACAGGTTCTTCATATTCATAAATGTAATTGACAAGATTTTTCGAATCTAATGAATAATTAAATAAAATTCTCTTGTTGGAACTCACCTCACTACAACGAATCTCGTTTCTCGAAATATGAAGTGTCGTAATCTTGTCCTGTATTATCGTCGATAAAAATAAAAATAAAGGTCTCAACTTTGTTCCACGAATTTGAAAATTAAATAACGTCATTTATTATTCTTTTCGTCAAAAGAATGTTTTCTCGACGTTTTCCTTAAGCGTATTTTTCTCTCTGAGGATTTCATAGTCACTCACACCATAGATATATAGATATCACCACACGCCATAAACATAGACTTTTTTACCGTCTACGTTTACGTATTTGGCGCCCCTTTCGGTAACATAGACAGTACGTAATCTACCTGCATACTGTAACTTTCCAAATTTTTTACAATCCCAAGCTACTTCTCTACCGTTTCTTATATCGTTTTGCTCCCTATAGTAACATGCGCGGCGTTGAGCAGAATTTACAAAAGGCATTTTTATATTACGCTAGATAATAATTCGACAATTTCTTTGTGTCCATACTTTTTAGCATAATATAGAGCTGCTGAATCATCGTCTTTTGGATTCACTCTGGGATCAGCTAAAAGAAGTTTGACGATTTCCAAGTGCCCAAATCTAGAGGACGATCGAATACCAGAGTTTTTCCACGAAGTTGGATCTACTCTAGAGTCTGAAAGTAGAATCTCTACGATCTCAGTATGACCAAAAGTACAAGCCAATCTAAAACCTTCGTTATCGTTGATAGATGGGTCTATCAATCTAAGTAAATCTCTTACTGTTTCTATTTGGTTATCACAGCAAGCATTTATAAAGAGTGGTTCTAGTAGCTTTACGTCTTCAGTTGATTTTAAGACGAGTCTATAAAACGGTGTAGGGTCAACATTTTTTAACAATTCTTTTATAATCTTATCCATCTTATAAAGTGAAAAACGATAGAAATATAAAAAATGAATAAAATATAAAAATAAATATAAATGGAGACATATGAACAAGTAAAACCTAGCGTGTTCGTTGGACCAGCCACATGGCATACCCTTAAATGTTTCGTAGCAAACTATGAACCAACCGAGAAAAACAAGCGTTTATATAAGCAATGGATTGAACTCACTCTTGCCTTGTTTCCTTGCGATATCTGTTCCAAACACGCTATCGATAACTATAAAAAACACGATATAGATAACTATTTACAAAATAAAGATAGATTATACTTGTATGTGTCTGGTGTTCTTCAAGATGGCGCTAATGAACACAAAGGAATCGCCGTCGAAGATAGACCAAACTATTACGAATCCAAAAGATTCATTTTCGAATCCCTCCATGGACACTGCAAACATTGCCAGTAAGGGTGTTTAATGCGACAGAGTAAATGTTGAGTCATGGAAAACCAGCCATAGAAAATAACCAACAGCCATAGTAAATAACACCAAAAAATCAATCAATTCTTTGCTTTATGCAGTCGATAATACTATCAAACGTAGCAAAGGCAAGAGTATTATTGGCATGAGTGTTTTTGAGATGTTCCATGCCTATTTTAGCGTCTTCGATATATTTTTTTATAGATTTTATATATTCGCTCATTCCTTCTATTTCTTTATATTTATCGTATAATCGTAGGGCTTTAATGATTACGTTTTTGCAGTATCTTGAGCATGTTTGACCATTTTCTTGTTTATACCATATTTGGCGACTAACACAAGAGAAAATGTTTTTGGACACGATTTTTCCGGTAGTGCAATTGAGGAATTGGTTTTCACCTACAGACCCAATAAAACGTAACTCTGCCATTATTGACAAATATTCCTGATCGTCCATTTATATTTTATACCAAAAAATATTCGTTTTTATAAATGAATGCGTACAATTTAGCCTTTAAAAATATCATAAATGTGGCAAATTTTAACGTAATGTCACATAAAACATCTCATTACTCTATGCCATTTGAAGGAGACGCACGAAGCATCTATGCCGGAGAAACAGAAGAGCAATGGCAATCTAGATATAGCCACTCTGTAGATTTCATTTCCAAACAAAATTCAGATATAATTTGTCTTCAGGAAGTCACAAAGGAATATTTTGAGATGTTAAATTCAGTAGTAACTAGATACTTTTTACAATATTCCTCTAAAGAAAATTTAGTTACAATGGTTAGAAAAGAATTTATAATTGGTGCACCTCTCCAAATCGATCATAAAACTTTTAAATATTCAAAAATTAGAGGTGATAGCTTGATGCTAAAAGACGGTAAACTTATTAATATTTTCAATGTCCACTTGATAGGAGCACCAAATAAAACCCACGAAAGAAGAGAGATTTTAGAAAAATTGGCTAAACCAGATTCAATCATAGTTGGAGACTATAACGATGACATATATAGCATACTAGGAAATCGACCCATGACGCCATTTATACTGGATAACATAGGACGTGTAGCAACTAGCTATTCCAGATACACTATTAACGACTATGGTATGGTATCTCAAACAAAGAGTGATCAAGAGGCATGGACAAATATAGACAACATTTTATACGATTCTAGAACATTTTCTATGCTTCATAAACTAATTTTTCCAGATAATGGCTTATACGGTAAAGTCGTTCCTTATCTTGATAGACAACCAAATATTTGGGTATCGGATCACTCTTTTAACGTTTGGGTATTTGTTGTGGTATAGGTGGGTATTGAAAAAAAAACATAAATTTATATCTCTAATATAAATGAGCGATTTTGTAAATTCAGCGATGAATGGTAAAATAGACGAAGTAAAACTTATGCTTGCGACAGAAGACATTTCGCAAGAAGAGGCTATAGAAGCGTTAAATGATTCGGCAGAATATGGCTACCCAGAGGTAGTTAGAGCAATTTTAGATGACAAGAGATTTGATATTAGCGACACAACCGCTCTTACAAATGCATCTACAACAGGAAATGCAGAAATAGTAGAGATGCTTTTAAAAGATGGTAGAATTGATCCTATGAAAAATTTTGATGCAATTATATATGCTGCACAAAAAGGTCATTTGTCAGTTATAAAGCTTTTTATGGCTGATCCTAGAGTAAACCCAGCATGGGTTCCTCCTCCGCGTCCAGCTGCGAGACCTCCTCGCCCTCTTGTTGACGATGCTTTTGCGCATAAACATATGAATGTAGTTGAAGAATTAGCTAAAGATCCTAGAGTTTTTAATAGCTTGACTAAAAACAATCAATCTTATGCATACGTTAAAAAATATCTAAAATCTCAACATGACAGTATAATAGGTGGAGCTATGGCCTTTAGAGATTTAGAATTGTCGTCAGCTCCATATCGTATACCTCCATATGTTCTCGCCCAAATACTTTCTGAAAACGTAAAAGCTTATAATTTACACGATATAGTTACGTCAATCACACCTATTCTCCAGCCAACAATGGAAGGTGAAGATGGAAGAATAAAACGTCCTCCACAAAAATTAAAGAGACGCAAGGTAGATTAAAGATTGACAACAAAAACTGATTTAAAAATTAAATTCATAATTTTTATCAATGCAGACAAATAATTTTTGGGCTACGTATCCAAAAATTACGTGCAAGGACAAGCAGTTCAAAATTAGTCATCCAAAACTGACAGTGTCATCAAAGATCAATTTTGATATTACATGTTCTTCTTGTAAAAAGAGCTTCATGACTTGCCCAAAAGATTTTGTGAGTTTAGGCTTTTGTCAATTTTGTCACTACTACCTCATCACACTGGATAAAGAATCTCTTAAAAATACAGCTTTAGAAGCGATCGTCAATTCAAAATCAATAGAAGAGTACTTTGACGCTATTAGTGGTTTAAAGCCATACGAATTGGGTTACATTCAGGAATTTTTCGCCATGATGTATTTCAAAATCCACAAACATTTGTTCAACATTGAGAAATATTTCTCATACTCCTTTGATGAAACCGATGAAATCTGTAAATTGGGCCTTCCAAAAAATGATCTTGGGACAGATGCAGTAATAGTTCATACTGATAAGACGATTTCATTAATTCAAGTAAAATGGAGATCTAAACAAAGTTGCCACAACCGTTCTGTTTTCGCTGGAATGTCTATTGATGCTCTTGACTGTAAGGCAATAGTTAAACATTTGTTTCTTTTTAGCAATTCAAACGAGTTGTCTAAAAATTTACCGACGACTGAAAAGTTTAAATATATTTTACTTTCTGACTTGATGAACATGGATTGGGGATTCTTTAAGAAAAATGTTGAAAAATACAAGACTTTTGGGAAAATTTGTTCTGTCCCACCTGTCATCAAATATCGTAATTGGCAAATTGAGGCAAAGAAATTTGTTAGTCAGCATAAAAAAGTTTGTTCTGTAATTGCGCCTTGTGGTTCTGGTAAAACTCTGTTTGCACACAGTATAATTAGAGATTTGGATAGCTATAAGGTTTTAATTGTCGTTCCGTCACTTCAATTGCTATCTCAGTGGTTTTATAATTTTGCTATTCGTGAAAAATCCACGGAATTTTTGCTTGTTGGAAGTCAACATGAGGAAAACGAGGCAGATGTTGCGTATACGTTGACGACTAGTAAAGAAGTTATACAAGGGGTGTTTGACCATGCCTATAAAAAATTTGTTACGATTTGCACTTATCACAGCTTAAAACAAGTTTATGAATGTGATTTTTCATTTGACATTACGTTTGCTGATGAAGCTCATTTGACAACTGGAACGGGTGAATTTACAATCGTTAACAAAAAGGATTTCAAAACAGATAAGAGAATCTTTTTGACTGCTACGCCTAAAATTTTCAAAGGAGAACATATTGAAAATGTCGTTTCAATGGACGATGAAAAGAAATATGGTAAACAGTTTACTTATTCTTGTCGCCAAGCAATTGAAGACAAGATTTTATGCGATTATAATGTGATTCTCGGTAACGCTCAATTTGAAGAGGGAACATTTGATGACAATCGCCATGATTTATATGCTAAATTTCTATGTATTTGTCTTGAACAGTTTAATCTCAAAAGAGTTTTGATTGCTTCTAATAGTCATGCGTCTAGCCTTAAATTCCACAAGACTTTTATTCAAATGTATAAAGGTGACATTAAAACAGTCTTGATGCGGCCAAATGCATCAGCCTGTGATAAAAATAAAGTATTGGCTGAAATTAATAAGACACCTTTAATTATTTTTAATGTCCGAATTTTTAATCTTGGAACTGATATCCCTTCTCTTGAAGCTGTATTTTTTAATGGAGATAAGGGTTCCAAAATTGACATTGTCCAAACAGCAATGAGATGCTTACGTGTTCATGAGAATAAAGAAAAGGCTTATATTATTGTCCCTGCTTTTATGGGAGAGGACTTGGATTCTGAAGGCGATTTCCCAATGGTTAGAAATACTCTTTCGGCTTTAGGAGCACAAGACACTTTTATCCATGACGAAATTGTCTTGAAGGCTAGAGGTAAAAAGATCCCAAAGAAAAAATCTATGATCCAATATGTTGGGGTTGAAGGAGATGTCGATTTTGGAGAGATTTCTACTAAAGTATTTGATAGACTGGGTAACTTGAATGGAATCTCATGGGATGTTATGTTTTTGGAATTGGTGGATCATTTAGAGAAGAATGATGAATTACCTAAACGAGGGTCTAAATATAATAAATTGGCTAATTGGATTAGGACACAACGACAAAATAAAGATAATTTATCAAAAGATCAAATAAAACTTCTGAAATCAATAAAATATTGGTCTTGGGACCCATTAGAAGACCAATGGAATACACATTGTATTGAAGTTAAGGCTTATGTAGAGAAGAATGATGAATTACCTAAATATGGATCTAAATATGATAAATTTGCTAATTGGATTGGGAAACAACGACAAAATAAAGATAATTTATCAAAAGATCAAATAAAACTTCTGGAATCAATAAAATGCTGGTCTTGGGACCCATTAGAAGACCAATGGAATACAAAGTGGAGTGAAGTTAAGGCTTATGTAGAGAAGAATGATGACTTACCTAAACAAGGGTATGAATATAATAAATTGGCTAATTGGATTGGGACACAAAGAAAAAATTACAAAAAGGAAAAACTCTCTCCACAAAAAATTAAACAATTGGAGGAAATCCCAAACTGGAAATGGTAAAAAATTATATATCTTAATATAAATGAACGATTTTGTAATTTACATGATATAGTTACGTCAATCACACCTATTCTCCAGCCAACTATGGAAGGTGAAGATGATAGAATAAAACGTCCTCCACAAAAATTAAAGAGACGCAAGCTATAAAATTGAAATTTGAAACCAAAATCAAATCCAAGCAATTGTCCATGGAGCGCGTGGAAAATGCTCCAAGTGTGATCTCGACGAGTGTGCGATATGTCATCGTCTGATGTGCTTTAACAGCCCTCACTCTAATTTGTGTTTGAATTGTTGTCTGAACAAACAAGTGGTTAAGAGGTTGTTGGATGATGGTGTCGATCTTGCTGACATGTGTGCATGTGGCGCAGTTTGGAACGAGTTCTGTGAGCTGATTGCCAAGTCTCAAGAACCTGGCAATCACAAGCAGATCTTCCCGTAGATCAAACCAAAAACCAAAATATTTATATCCATAAATATCTCAAAACTGAAAAAATAATAAAAATTTTTCATCCATATAAACATGGATGACTATAAAGTGAGTCTAGTAACAATCCTTTGTTATTATCAAAATTTTTGCATAAACGCAAAGGAGTTATTTGATTCTTTAGAGCTTCCTATTATACGAAATCCCCCAATGACCAAAAAAGGCAAGGAGGTCGACATTAAGAGCATCGTAACTTCCTCCGGGACAATTATATCAGCCAAATCTGGCAATTGGATAAAAGGTATCGATCCTAAACCATTTGGCGAGTATAATTACCATGTCGAAATAAAAGGAAAAATACAAATTTTTAAAGATACTTACAATCCAGACAAATATCACGACAAAGGAAAATTGATAAAGATGGAAAAATTAGGAATTAAAACAAAAAAATCGTCATTCCCCAACCAAATAACTATAAATTACGCTTATAAAACTGGACAAAACATCAATATGTTTATTTTTCGAAAGAATATTAAATTTGCTGGCTTTCAATCTGAAAAATACGCCATCAAAATGATCAAGAAAATGTGGGTGAAGCACATGCTGAAAAATCCGGCTGCAATCACATTCTTCTCAACGGGTCCACCAAGTTTGATTTTTGAAGCTAGTATGACAAATTCTACCTTTAAAACAAACTATAATTTCGTCTTGACAAAAGTAAATACCTTGATGCATGCCCTCAAAGAGAAAGACAACCTAATCTTAAACAGTGACTTTGAAACTACAATCGATAATGGTGTTAAAATTACTTTAAAGGCTATTAAGCCAGAAAACTATGCATTTAACGAAATCATCTGGGAAAATGGTCAATGGACCGATTCTATTTCGCTAACTATTGATGGTCGAAATAAGAGTGCTGATGATGAGAAGAAATCGACAATTTGTCTTTATAACGAGAAATTTGTAGTTTCGACGCGTTATGGAGTAATTCTAAAGACAACAAGTGAATATATTGATAATATTCTTGAACAAAACAAATCTTCTCTCGAAGTCGTAAAGCATGATAATATTAAAAAATATCAACCATGTTTTATTTGATGTATTTCAAAATTTTGGATAAAAGAAAAAATGTCAATAAATATTTTTTAAAGATTTAAAAAATGTCACGTGCTAATCACACATTACTAAAATCATGCTGTAATCCATGTAAAAACTCATCTTTTTATTATACACCTTATTGTAGAGACTATTTTCCTACTCTTATTCAAAATGGAAACTTTGAAACTGGTAATTTAGCTCCATGGAGAATCAATGGTCCATTAGATATGGGTACTTGTCCAAATGCGATAAGAAACTGGCATGTTTCAGACTCTGATTCGACTGGATGTCTATCAGTAGGTAATCCGATATATGGAAAATATGCCATGTATAATATGTTGGATGGTGTAGCAAATACAACATATGACTTGGAACAGGACATAAACATACCAAGACACAATTCTGCCTTTCTTAGTTGGGACGATAGTTATTTTATATCGATGGTACCTGTAATATAGCGTACCATTAGCATAGATTTTTACAATGGGACTGCTTTAGTTGGTAATGTATATTTTTTCACGTTTCCTTTATCTGGAAATCAACCATGGACGCATCATTCAGTCGACGTTACATCTATTATTTCTGGTTATTCAAGATTGACTATACGTTTTACTATATTTATTCCAGATACTTGGACAGGACCAGGAGGATACGTTTTGGACAACGTATCTTTAACTGTAAATTGAGTACCATCGATTTGGTTTCGTGGTCTCATATCATTCATGAAACATTTCTTACACACTGAATTTAAAGACAATGACAATATTTCAATACCACAATATTTACATTTAGTTCTGTTCATTTATTTTTATTTTTATAATAAAATGGGGAAAATACAGTCTAAAAATTATGATGAAATTAGGTCGACCGTTAATACATACACTACCGTTAATGAAATAGGAGCAAACGTCATATACTCTTGGAGAGAAAACGAATTGGAAATTTTGTTTCAACTGGATGAAAATATCTATAATGAAGATGAAATCAGAGAAGAATTGATGATTCTTTTGAAAAAAATAAAAAATTTTCCTTTTGAAATAAAATTAATTATAACAGATTCGTTCTAGTCATTCATTTATAGAAATGAATTTGCTCATCTATCCCACAATTTTATCAATAGTCAATTTAAACAATTCATTAAATTTCTTTTCAGAGAGCCAACCTTCATCAATAAATTCAAGACGCAATTCCTTCTCGACGTTATTTTTATTCTCGAGAATAAAGTTGTTAAACATCTCCTTTTCTCCAATCATCGACTCTAACAATTCATCACAATTTTTATCGTGTCTGATGCACGCCATTAAGCGAGCTTTGATGTTTGCAATAAACTGATCTTTAATGTCAACAGAGCCCTCCAAGTCGTCGTAAAAGCCTACCATTACGTTTACGAGGCGTTTTGCGTGACCAGATGAGCATGTATTTGCCATATCTTCGAGTTCTTCGAGGAAGCGTTTTTCGAGTTCATCTTTTTGATTATGGGTTTGAATAATTGTCCAGATGAGTCTAAAAATGTCGCCAGTTGAAATTTTTCGTTCTGTATGCAAGGTTGGCTCGAGCATAATACGATCAAGAGACTGACGAATCTTGAATAGAGAGTCTTCAGACATGTCAGAGGAAATTTGTTCAATAGAATCAAATACTGTTTGGATTTTTGGCATTTTACCAACATATTTCTGATGGGAAGATACCAAAAATTTAGAAAATGTGTTATTTAGGTAATGGACATTCTCCTTGTTTGTGAAAATATTCTTCTCCAACTCTGATTGTCCAGATTCTCCAATCTCTTGAATGATTTCTTGAGCAATGGCCGCAAATGGTTCAATGTTGTGGTTAAGAAGTACGTCTGCTGCGTCGGCACGTGTTCTGACGTCTCTTGATTTGTCGTTTGCGATAGATAAGAGTTTTTCGCAAACGACTGTATATGCGGAAGTGTCGTGTTTTTGCTCCAAGAGGAATTCACAAGACATGATAATGTAAAATAGATCACATTTTGTATTTATAAATTTCAAAAAGAGTCGTGTCAATAAAGGCTGATTTACTTCAGAAATGTTTAGTATATTTGATAAAAATTTGCTTGAAATGCCCGTCGTGGTGACGTAGCTAGCCAAGCATTCATATCTAGTGTCGTCGTCTGCGTCACTCTCTATGATGTCTGTTAGGTGTTTTTCAATGGCTGGAACGTATTTTTCGTCATTAGAGTAATATAGAAATTTACAGCATTCGTTTCTTATTTCTAAACGTGAATAGGGACAAATTATAATAGTGTGGTAAAGATCAAAGCAATATTCTAGATAACTCGATAAGTAAAATGCAGATGCAATATTCAACTTGTCGTCAGAGCTAATTTCTTTACGCGGAAAAAGGGTTTTGCACATCTCATAGATTTGTTTAACTTCAACTTTGTCATTTTCACAAACACCAACCCATACTGAAATTACTTCGATCGCTTTATCCGACCAATAATTTTCCTCTTCTGGATGATTCTTTTCCCATGCGATGCATTCTAGTAAGAATTGTGCTCTGTTTGGTCCACTTTCTATTTTAGATCTCATAACGTGAGGAAGCATTTTGATAGTCTGCGAATTAATTTCAAGAGGTATTTTGGCGTTTTGAATAGGCTTGAGTTGACTTTCAATTTGTCTTTTCAATAGTCTCAATTCTTTAGGGTTTGTTGTATTGGCCAGCAAATCAGATACAGATTTACCTGAAAGTTTGAGAGTAGCGTTTGGATTATTTGAATCGATGACATCTATGATGACTTTAGGTGGCCCAGGTTTATAGTTTGGGTCTGCCAAATATTTTTCGCGTGTAATTCTTACGCGTTCTTCGAGAGTCAATTCAGACATTTTATAATGTTTTATTTATTAATATATATAAATGACGTCTATAGAAACGTTGGACCTTGATGAAATTCAAGATTTAAGTCAAGATGAGGCAGGATTTTTACACATCTCAAAGCCCTCTACTTCGTCGTTTGCTCCTGTTATAATTGCACTTTTTATCGTAGTTTTGGTATTTATTTTTAATACTGAATGGCTAAATTCTAAACTACAAGAAATTCCCTATTATAGATTAAGTTTGTATGGATTATTATTTGCTGCTACGATAATCTTTATTTTATTTTTTGTATGATGGTTTGGTTTTTGTTGGTTTTACAAAATCATCAGAAAAATAAACATCAAAAAATCAACCAAAAATAATGTATTATTTTTGATTTGTCTAATAAATGTTGGATATCAAGACAATAATTTTGATTTCTGTAGGAATATTGACAATAGCAACAATGATTTATTGCATAGTTAGAGAATCGGCGCCTCCTAAACAATCCAAGTCTGATATTGAGATTGTCGATGACCATTCAGAGAGCAATTATGACACCATGGATGAAGAAAGCGTATATGAATCTATGTAATTTTTGGGTATTTTCTCTAAAGGTGGTATTTTCCAAGGTGGATTTCTCTAAAGGCAGATTTTTCCAAGGTGGATTTCTCTAAAGGCAGATTTTTCCAAGGTGGATTTTCTCTCACAAAAGTAACCATCAAAAAACGACAAATAAATATATCTAACCATATAAAAAATGCCATTTGTAAACGACGCACAGAGAAAGGCTTGCTATGCTCAGGCCGCTTCAGCGAAAAAGAGAGGTGAGACTCCTAAATGGGATTGCCACAAATTTGCCAACGAGGCATTTGTTGCTGGGAGAAAAAGAAAGGTTCACAAGGGACCTAGAGGAGGTAAATATGTTGTTATTCGCGGTGAAAAACGATATATATGATAAACATTATTGTTAATGTTTTTGTTCTATTTGTCTTCTTCTCTATCTTTATCCTTCTTATCCCTTTATCCACACTATCCTTTTCTCCTTATCCAACCTAAACTTCTCTATTGGAAACTATGGAAATATAGTCTACTTTAGAGGTACCTATTGTCTGAGTGAAAAATGTCGAGGCAAACATATCGAAATCGACAACGTCAAGTGTTCCAACTAGTACATCATCCAAAAGGAATTTTATATTACCACAAGCTTTGATTGTCAAAGTATGCCAGTTTGCATCAGCTGCTATTCCGAGATCAAGCTTAGTTGCTTCAGGACGATTCATTATAGCGATCCAGTTTCCATTTTGTACTATGCTTAGAGAATTTGTTCCATCACTGATACCAAATTCACATCTATTATCGGCGCTTATAGCCTTTAATCTTATTTGCCATTCAAAGCCGACTATAGGGTTAACTTTTAGAGATGTCAAATCAAATGAACCGCCTTCTGTTATTTCAATCTGGCCGCCAACAGCTGGAAGGACGTTGGTATTGACACAAGCCCAGTTATCTGGGGGCATTGAGAAAAAGTCTACAAATTCTTTGCATTGTGTTTTAGTATTCTTTAAGTTCTTTGCTGTTCTCAAGGCGACGATAGATGCCATCTTGGAATAGTCTACTGTCTGGAAATTCGTAAAGTAAACATAATCCCAGTCTAAAGCATAAACCTGAAGCGCAAAGGCATACTCTACCTTAGCCTCTATAGCTGCGGCTTCTTCCGCTCTACCATTTTGAATAGCTTGATTTCTAAACGCAATGATCTTGCAAACTTCTTGAGCCCATGCAGAGGCTGATCTCAAGTCAGTAGGCGGAGATATGGAAAGTAAACTAAAGTTATTGGCAAACTTGGCTTCCGATGATACCCAATCAATTCTTCTTGGTATTGTTGAGGAAATGTAAGGTTTAATGCCAGCTGGTAATTCTTGAGCGACTACACCAATGCATGTAGCTCCTGAAGCAATATCAGTATAAAGTCTTGCAGTAATGTCATTGCATAGGCAATCAGCCATGTCATCTGGCAAGTTTATAATATTACTCTTGGTTCTGCAATCTGAAGTCAAGAGAGTTCCCTGTGCAAAAACCGCTCCGTCTGTAACTACTCTTGATACATTGCCATCACCAAGCTGAATCCAGTTGGAATCGAGAGCTTTGGCGTTATAACCTATAGATGTGCTATTTTGGAAATTTGGTCCCGTTGTGCCAGTTGGCCCTGTAACTCCGACTCCTGGTCCAACTCCTACAAATGGACCAGCTTGTGAACCGAGAGCTGTATTGCGTATTCCTGACAAGCCATTGAAAATAGCTTGGTAGCCTATAGCTGTGTTATCTGACCCAGTTGTGTTTTCTTGTAGAGAAGACACGCCTAAAGTTGTATTGTTATTACCAGACACATTGAAAAACATCGCAGATAAACCAATGGCTGTGTTATTCGAGCCTGTAGTATTGGTAACAAGAGCATTTCGTCCAAAAGCTGAATTTATTTGACCAGAACTTGTATTTTGCATTGATGCCCAGCCAACTGCAGTATTGAAACTGCCTGTTGTTAAATTTTTCATGGATCCTACACCGATAGCTATATTAGACGAGCCATTGTTATTATATAACGCTTGATAGCCAACAGCAATATTTTCAAAACCTGTTGTTCCGTTTAACATTGTTTGATAACCAATTGCTGTATTGACATTTCCTGTTCTATTTGATCCAAGAGATAGATTACCAATAGCAACATTTTGTATACCCGTTGTATTATTGACTAAAGACTGAAATCCAACAGCAGTATTTTCGTTACCGGTGAGATTAAAAAACATAGATGCATAACCGACAGCAGTATTAGATGAGCCAGAAATATTAGTTCGAAGAGATCTTGATCCCAATGCTGTATTTAAAGTTCCACTGGTATTATCATTTAGTGCTTGTGCACCAACAGCAAGCATATAATCTGTCGTATTGACGGATCCGGCTTGATATCCAATAGCTGTATTGAAATAACCCGTTAGACCATTTTGAAGCGTTCCATAACCTACTGATGTATTAAAATCTCCAGACGTTTTTTCCATTGATGACCAACCTATAGCAGTATTAGAAGTTCCATTATTTGTATATAATGCTCCATTACCAATACTAACACAATATGTAGGTGCCAAACTTGTATACATAGATTGATAACCAATTGTTGTATTTTCTTTTCCTGTCGTATTTTGAGCTAAAGAATCTGTTCCAATTGCTGTGTTAAATTTACCCGTTGTATTACTATATAAAGCTTGGCTTCCAATAGCAACCAAGTAGTTAGATCGATTTTGAGTTAGAGTGTTATGACCTACAGCTGTATTGTTTGATCCATTGCCTGTAACTCCGGAATTATTACCTATAATAACATTTTTTTGTCCAAATACATTTTCTCGTAATACATTTAAACCTATTCCAATATTATTATTTTGAGAACTGTTTATTAAAGCTTGATAGCCTATGGCAGTATTAAAACTACCTGTATTATTATACAAGCTTTGATAACCAATAGCAATATTATAATTTGTACTGCTTCCAGTGTAGAGTGTTTGATATCCCAATGCCGTATTAAAAGTTCCAGACGTGTTATTCTTTAGAGCTTCAAAACCTATAGCAACCAAGTTAGACGCTGTATTATTCAAAAGCGTATTGTGGCCTATAGCTGTATTTGACGATCCAGTGGTCCCAGTGTAACCAGAAAAATTACCTATACACACATTGCCTGTTCCATCGGTATTTGCATTCAATGCACTAACACCTATACCAATATTGTTATCAGCTACATTATTCAACATTGTTTGATAACCAATGGCCGTATTATAACTGCCTGTTGCTCCGTTCAACATCGTTTGATAGCCCAATGCTGTATTAAAAGTACCCGTCGTGTTAGCTTTCATTGCCTGATAGCCAACAGCAACTTGTGAACTAGAATAAGATAGATGTAATGCTTGGCTTCCAACGGATACATTATCAAAACCGGAAACTCCCTGTACTAAACTCAAAGATCCAATGGCTACATTATTATTTCCGTTTTGATTAAATTTCATTGCGTCATTACCAATGGCTACATTAGATACGCCTATATCATTAGATATCAAAGCATTAAGGCCAAACGCACAATTAAAAGCTCCTGATGTAGTATTTTGAAGCGATGCCCAACCAACAGCAGTATTGTATCTTCCTGTTGTTAAGTTTGTCATTGATGCCACACCAATAGCCGTATTTGCGTTTCCGTTGTTGTTATATAAAGCACGATAACCAACAGCAACATTTTCATAACCCGTTGTACCATTTAACATTGATTGATAGCCGACTGCTGTATTAATATTACCTGTCGTGTTTGAATTCATCGACTGATATCCCAATGTCGTATTTTCTGTACCTGTAGTATTATTCTTTAGTGCTTCAAAACCAATAGCAACTAGACTTGATGATGAATTACTCAAAAGCGTATTGTGGCCTATAGCTGTATTTGAACTGCCGTTTCCGGCAAAACCAGAACTATTACCTATACATATATTACCTGTTCCATCGGTATTTGTTTGTAGTGTTTGAAATCCGATACCAATATTGTTATCAGCTACAGTATTCAATAATGCTTGGTAGCCAATGGCCGTATTATAACTACCAGATGGCCCATTTAACATCGTTTGATAGCCTAATGCTGTATTATAACTACCTGTCGAGTTGGTTTTCATTGCCTGATAGCCAACTGCAACTTGTGAACTAGAATATGACAGATTTAATGCTTGGTGTCCGATTACCACATTTTCAGAACCATAAAAACCCTGAAATAAACTATCAGTACCAATAGATACATTGTTATTTCCGTTTTGATTAGAATTCATTGCGCTAACACCAATGGCTACATTATTATTTCCGTTTTGATTAAATTTCATTGCGTTAATACCAACAGCCACATTAGATGAGCCTATATTATTAGAATACATTGCATCAGTACCAATGGCAACATTAGATGAGCCTGTATTATTAGTTATTAAAGCACTACGACCAAACGCACAATTAAAATCTCCTGATGTCGTATTTTGAAGCGATGCCCATCCAACAGCAGTATTGGCACCTCCTGTTGTCACGTTTGTCATTGATGCCACACCAATAGCTGTATTTGCTGCTCCATTGTTGTTATATAAAGCACGATAGCCAACAGCAACATTTTCAGTTCCTGTTGTACCATTTAACATTGATTGATAGCCGACTGATGTATTAAAAATGCCTGTTGTATTGGATCTCATAGATTGATAACCAACTGCAGTAGATGAAGAGACAGCGTTGTTGTATAATGTCTGATAGCCAACAGCAACATTTTCTGAGCCTGTTGGGCCTAAAAATAATGAACGATAACCAATAGCTGTATTAAATGAACCATTATCGATGCCACCCATTGATTGAAAACCTATTGCTGTATTTGAATCTCCTGTATTATTTCCACCATTTGTTCCACCACCGACACCAATATTATACGAACCGCTTGTTACGAAAGTCAATGCTAACGCACCGACAGCTGTGTTTGATACACCACTACCTGTATACAATGCCTGATGTCCTACTGCAGTATTATAATTACCCGTTGTACCAAGTGAAAGCGCCTGATAACCAAGAGAAGTATTATATGTTCCTAAAGTATTCTTTTGAAGAGCTTGATAACCAAAGGCGGCATTAAACTCACCAACAGTATTATCCTTTAGAGCATCAAAACCAACTCGAGTATTAGCAGGAAGATTTCCTCCTCCAAATCCTATCATAACTAGAGAAGTTACACCTGTTGGCCCAGTACCACCTACAGCAATATCTCCTTGATGATAAATTAATTTGACTAGATCATTTGTACCATTTGGTTGATTAGAACCAAACCAATCACTTCTCCAAAAATCAGCTGACGGACCAATTGCTCCCTGTGGACCAGTGAGTCCAGTGACACCTTGTGATCCCTGTGGACCAGTGAGACCTGTTACGCCTTGTGATCCCTGTGGACCAGTGAGACCTGTCACGCCTTGTGATCCACGTTGGCCAGTGAGACCCGTTACGCCT
>Ga0075163_10000581_pt1 | contig 47329 bp, 42 predicted proteins | sample JI1023141ADNA_FD_71478 | JGI IMG/M metagenome (GOLD analysis project Ga0075163, IMG submission 71478) | Wastewater effluent complex algal communities from Wisconsin, to seasonally profile nutrient transformation and Carbon sequestration -... | ecosystem: Engineered > WWTP > Effluent > Algae...
CGGTCGATTTGGTCCGTCGGACGATCTTCGCGTTCATTGACGTTGGCCCGGCGGGCGCTTCGTTCGTGAGCGGAGTGACGTGGGGAGACTGGCTAGTGCCGATGTGGCTCGAGGCAATAATCATCGCGGCAATGGGTCTGATCATGGTCTGGGTCGCGGTCATTCAGTTCCGGAAGGCGTAGTCCCTTAGATAATGGGTAGAGGCATGACTAACGACGAGGAATCCCGCCCTTTTGACTACCTGATCATCGGATCGGGCGCGGCCGGGCTACTGCTTGGTGCCGAGTTCCTCTCGCGCGCACGGCTTCGCCGAAAGCGGATCGGGGTTGTTGACGATGGTTCTTTTCCGCTGCGCGGGCGGGGCTGGGGCTATTGGACTGATCAGCATCGGCCGGTTGACGAACTTGCCGAGTCTGAATGGACGACGCTTGATGTGTTTGCCAATGGCGAGTGTCGGCAACTGGATCTGACGCCATACCGCTATTGCTACGTCAGGGCCGAGGCCCTGTCGGAATGGCTTCGATCAGCTTCCGAGGCTGCTGACGTGACATGGATTGCTGATCGCATCGAGCGCGTTCCGTCGAACAAAGACGGCGCCGTCGCCGTCGGCAGAAGTGCTGAGTACAACGCATCATGGGTGTTCGATTCACGCCCACCGCTTGGAGGTCTCGACGGTTCCATTCGCCTCCACTTCCTGGGGTGGGAGATTGCGACGGCAATGTCGGCCTTCAGTCCGGATGTCGCAACCTTCATGGATTTCCGGCTGGGCGTTGATGGCCGAGTTCAGTTCGGATACGTGCTCCCGCAGTCGCCGACGTCCGCACTCGTAGAACTCGCATCATTCACCTCTGGTCCCTGGGATCACGAGCGGGCGAGCCATGACCTCGCTGCGTACGTCAGCGATGTTCTCGACATCCCGAACTGGTCGGTCACCCGCAACGAATTCGGCGACCTGCCACTGATCGTTGGGCCGTCTGACACGGCATCCGATCGTGTCGTCGCAATTGGTCGTTCGGGTGGATTACTTCGGGCGTCGACTGGTTACGGGTTCGACCGGATGATGCGCCACGCGAGGCAGATTGCAGATGGTCTTGAAGCGGGCGCAACAGATGCTTCGTCGCTGCGATTCGCCGAAAGTCGGCGTCAGACCTACCTAGATCGGGTCTTGCTCGACGTCGTTACAGCTGAACCGGAGATGATTGAGCCCACCTTCGCTGCGCTCTTTGCCCGCAACCCGCCGACTCGGATTCTGCGATTTCTCGACGGCGATTCAAGTCGCCGCGACGAAGCGAGGATCGTGATGTCGATGCCCAAATCGCCATTCCTGCGCGCGGCAAGGCGAGTCGCAAGCAGCTAGGCGTTAGTTGCGCTTGCGGGCGCGGCCGATCGTCTCGGCGACAATCTCGGCGGACATACCAACGAGTGGCAAGCCGCCGCCTGGATGTGATGAACCACCAACGAGGTAGAGCCCCTCAATCGGCGAGGTATTCGCTGGACGCAAGAACGCGGCGCGCATGCCGTTGCTTGACGTTCCGTAGATCGAGCCACCAGGTGCTCGGGTGCGGGCTTCCAAGTCCGCGGGAGTGATGAGTTCGCGCCACAAAATGCGACTACGCAGGTCCGTGCCACGCTCTGCGAGTAGCTCCACCATTCGGTCGGCGTAGTTGTTGGCGAAGTCTGTTTGCGACCAATCGAATTCGTTCTTGCCATGGCCATGTCGAGGTGCGTTGATGAGTACGAACCATGATTCGTGCTCTGCGTCTGGCCGCATGAGCGGGTCATTGGGGACGCAGGCATAGATCGTGGGATCTGTCGCTGGCCGACCCTTGAAGACGGCATCAAATTCTGCGTTGTAGTCAGATGGAAACCACACGTTGTGGTGGCTGATGTCGGAAGTTCTGCCCTTGATCGCGAGCAGCATGACGAAGCCAGAGAACGAGGGTGTCGCTTTGCGAAGTTGACGCAGCGCGGCATCGGCTCGATTGCCCGACACGAGATCGCCGTAGAGATGGGAAGCATCAGCGTTGGAAACCACGATGTCCGCCTCAAGGTGGCTGCCGTCGGACAATTCAACGCTGCGGACTCTGCCTTCGTCGAGCACTATGCGCGTCACGTCAGAGTTCAGCAAGATGTCAACTTTGCGTTCCTCGCAGCGGGCTGCCAGTGCGTCAGCGAGTTTGTGGACACCACCACCTATGTGCCAACTTCCGAAGGTTTGTTCGACGTAGGGAATCGTCGACAGCGCTGCTGGTGCTTTGCGCGGGTCGGATCCGGAATAGGTTGCGTAGCGATCAAGGAGCATCCGCAGTCTCGGGTCTCGCAAGTACTTGCGCCCCAAGCCTCGAAGGCTGGTGGTCGGGGCAACGGTTCGAACGTCTCGGGGGCTCTTGGCCAGGGCGAGCAGTTCCCTCGTGCCGGTTAGCGGCGACTCCAGGAACGGCTTCCGCGTGATCCGCCAGATCTCGGCTGCCCGCGCTACGAGAGCGAGCCAATCTTCTCGCGCGGTTCCGCCGAGCGCGTCACCAAGCGCGGTGGCGGCAGCCGCCGGGTTGACCCCAGGAAGCGTCACCCGGGTGCCGTCTGACCATCGATAACTTGTGCCCGGTTCCACCGGCTGAAGGTCCACGTTGTCTTCCAGTGAGGTGCCAGTCTTGAGGAAGAGGTCGCGGTAGACCGCCGGGAGCGTGATCAGGCTTGGGCCCGTGTCGAACACGAAGCCGTCGCGGGAATACGCGCCAGCCTTGCCGCCGACTTGATCGGACTGTTCAACAATCGTGACCTGGTGGCCTTTGACGCTCAGACGTGCAGCCGCAGCCATACCGCCGATTCCGGCTCCGATGACAACAATGCGGCTCACGACGCCTGACGATAGAGCGTTCTTTGCCGCCCGTGTTAGCCAACCTTGCGCTTGACCGTTTGGACGAACTCAAACAGTGTCGAAGTTGCTGGGGCTCGGGCAGTCAATGTGACCGTACGCTTCCCGGTCGCCTTCCTGCACTTGAGCTTCCCGCCTTTGACTTTGCACTTACCGGTCTTCGAGGCCGACCACGCGATTGGCTGACCTTCAGTGGTGCGAGTTGGCAGCGTGTATGAGCGGTTGCGCTTGAGCTTCTTGGCGATCGCAAGACTGGCGGTTTGGGCCGCTTTTGTAGGCGTCGCAGGTGCGGGATTAACTGTCAGGGTTGCCGCCGAACTTGTCTGCGAACCGACCCAGTTCGTCACCACGACGTCGTACTGGTCGCCGCTGTTACTCAGCGACGGGTTCGAGATTGTGAGGGTGGCGCCGTTCTCGCCCGGGATGCCAACACCGTTGCGCTGCCACTGGTAGTACAGCTCACCATTTCCGGTCGCCGCGACACTGAAGGTCGTCGCGGGGTCTCCGACGCGCGTGGTGGCGTCTGCGGGCGAGGCAGTGATTGACGGAGCGTCAGTTGAGATCCAGGTGCAGTCGGACATCGTCGCAAATGGCGCGGTCCAACTGGCTGCGGTTGATTGGTAGCGAAGTTCACAGCCGACGTGGCCGTCGAATGCACCGTCGGTAATGGTTGGCTTGACCCCGCGGAACCGCACGTAGTCCAGGTTCGAATTCGGACCCGGGTTCCCAAGGAGGAACGCTGAAGTTTCGATAGAGGCAGGGGAGTTGCCGCCGTTGATCTCGATCGTTTGCAGATCTGGGACGTCGACGAAGGCGCCGTTCTGGATAGTCCTGACCCTTGATGGGATATCTAGGTGGGTCAGAGCTGTGCCGGCGAATGCCATGGGGCCGATCGTCAGGTCGACGCCAGGTTCGATTGTGAGGCTGGACAGGCCCGTTCCCGGAGTTCCCCGGTAAAAGGCTTGGTTTCCGACGCGGCGCACGGTTCCTGGGATGGTCACGCCGAAGATTCCAGCCCAATCTGAAAATGCCCGGTCGCTGATCTCAGTGACGTTATAGGTGAGAAAGCCATCGGAAACCTGACTTGGGAGCGTGAGCACGCCGCTGCCGTCAATACCAACGCCGAGGTTGGCTGCGCACGTCGTGACACACGCATCGACCAATCCATCACCAATGCTGACTTCACCTGGGTCGCCGACTTTGTAGATCAGCACTCCATCGTTAAACGTCGTGACCGTCGCCTGGGCAGCCGGACCGCCGACCAGTGAACCCGCCGCGACGAGCAGCATGGAGCCCACGGCCACGGCCGTGTGTCGCAGCGCCACGCGTTTCACCTCTTCATGATCAATCAAGGGTTACCTTTCTAACACCGTGGTTCACCCGTTTGGCCGTGCCCGACTCTGCTGCAATTGATGACCCGAGGTCACTCATCGAGTCAGGCGTACTCGACCATGTACCCATGAGCTCTGACGGTCACCCTCGACTCACCAGCCTGCCGACGTACGACTGGTGTGGAGTGGACCCGGCAACGGCGTTGTCGCTTGGGGCGGTGCCACGTCAACCTCCGATTCCGGAATTGCTGTCTGATCCGAGTGGGACGGCCTTGCCGCTGGTGGGTGATGATGCAGACGGCAGCGATGAACCCCTCATCAATATCCGGCACCCTCGAGTGCGGGTGCTTGGCGCGTATTGGCACAGCGGGTGGCCCTACGCGCTACCCGAGGCAGTCATGCGCCAGGGCGCGGCACTGCGATTGGTCAACGCGGTCGATGATCTGCCGGAGGGGTTCGGACTCGCGGTCTGGGATGCCTGGCGGGATCCGCGGTTACAGGCTGAATTGCATAAGTTGGCGTATGTGGATGGGACGCTGGCGCCCGGTTTTGTGAGCCCACCATCAGCGGATCCGGCGACACCGCCTCCGCACGCAACCGGTGGGACTGTCGACGTGACGCTTACCTGGCAGTCGATTCCATTGAACCTGGGTACTCGCTTTGACGAGTTCTCACATCAGGCACACGCGCGCTCGCTGGAGACCGTGGCGGACTCTGATCCGCTCGCGCTAAGCCGCGATCTTCGCAGGCTGCTTCGCGCCGTGATGTTCAAGGCCGGTTTTGTTCAGTTGGATTGCGAGTGGTGGCACTTCGAGAACGGAACCCGACTTTGGGCTGCCGTCAAAGGAAAGGCTCCGCGTTATCTGGCGACCTCGCCGTTTGAAGACGAGGACGCAGCGACCTAGGGGAGGGGGCGACCCTTCCACCGCAGTTCGCCTCGGCGATGCCGCCAAATTGAGATCACCGTAAGCGCGCTGAAGGCGGTCACCGACAGGGGCTGGGTGAGCGCCTCGGGCCATACCCGTTGACCGGTCTTACGCGCCACGACGACGCGACTTGCCACCCCTGCGGCGTAGCCCACCGCGCCCCAGGCCCTCACGTTTCGATCGCGACTTGTCGCAGCGAACAGTGGCGGAAGCACGTACAACAACTTGAGCAGACCGGCAATACCTAACGCACCTAGTTCACTTCCCGTTGCAGCCCACAACGATTTTGTATAGCCGTCAACGAGCTCGCTGTCTGTCTCATACATGCGGCACTTGGCGATCGCCGAGCCATCGACAACCGCCGTTCGATACCCGGCCCGCCGCATCGCACGCGCTAGGCCAACATCCTCAAGCACATCGCCCGCAACTGCGGCATGACCACCGACGCTGCGATAGGCGGGCGCGCTAAAGACGGCAAATTGGCCGTTGCCGACAGCCATACTTGGGAGCTGCCGGTCCATGGACGTGGTGACTGGGATGAACGTCAACCAGGACCACTGCAGCAGCGGCTGCACGAGTCGGGTCAGTGGCGTGCTTGTCAGTTGCTCGGGGTACGGGCAGATCATGTCGACATTGAGCTCGCGCATCAGTCGAACTGCGGAAACCAGGGCGCTGGGATCCAGGGTCACGTCGGCATCGACAAATGCCAGTACGTCCCCTTTCGCCGCCTGAGCAAGCCGCTCGCACGCCCAGGACTTGCCAAGCCAACCTGGCGGAATGCTGGTGCCGTTGTCTTGCAGTACCGCTGCCCTCGGGTCGGCCTCCACTAGGCGCTTGGCGATGGCTGCGGTGCCGTCGGTCGATTGATCGTCGAGCACGAGGATCTCGGTTGCGCCGTGTAGTGATAGCAGCGTCGGCAGGCACCGTTCGATGTTGCCGCTCTCGTTGCGCGCTGGAAGGAGGACGCTGATCGTTGTGTCGGGTTCAGGGTTCGTGTCGGCGTCGTTGGTCGGCAGCGCGACCGGCAGTGATCGAGTGTTGCGTAGCGTCCCGACGGCCAGCGCTGTTGTGGCGAGACTGAGGGTTGCGGCGACAACGCGCAGTGGAATCCTCACCCCGACACTCCTTCGCGGATCGATGGATCGATTGTTGTCGCGACGCCGCGCTTGTTGGCCAGCAGCCACAAGTAGGGAACCGTCACCACAGCCATCGCGACTCCTCCAACCAGCGCGACTGTTGGCCGGTCAAAGAAGAATGCGTTGGCCACGATGCCACCGATCCAGGTCCATGCCCACAGTGTGGCGGGCACGGCTTCGGAAACCGCTCTGGTCGGCAGCAGTGACAGCAACAACATCAGCACGAAACTCGCGCCAAGCCAGCCGAGGTAGTTCATGGCTGGGATACCGGGAACCCCCGGCAGATCGACTGCGTTGTGATTCCACCTCCAGTACCCGGCCGACACCATCTGAGGGTCAAGGAACAAGTCCCACGAAGTGAGCGCAAAGGCGCCAATTCCGGCAAACACAAAGCGGCTGCCGACGGACGGGTTCAGGGCGGCTGTAAGCCGACGGCTTAACAAGAGAACTGGGTACGCCGTCATTGCCCATGCGAATGGGATGACCAGGGGAACCTCGGCAAGACGAATGCCTAGTGCATCGGTGTAGTCGTACGGTGAGAACGGAAACCCAGTATTCGTCCCGAGCGCCTCAATGATGAACGCGAATCCCACAGTGATGACGACGTATCCAGCCGCCCAGCGGAATCCGAGGTAGATCCACGAGTGCAGCACACTGGTGGCTGCGAAGATCATTACCGTGATGATCGTGAGTTCGGTTCGTTGTTGACCGCTGGTCAGTGGCCACAGGATCTGTAACAGGATTGTGGCGGCAGCGCCAACAACCGGTAGCCACCACAGTCTGGGTCGTGCGCGGGTCATGGGCCGAATTCCAACGGTCGCCCGCAGAATCTCCCCGTCGCCTGCACAACACTGAACCGGGCAAACAGTTCCTCGCTGTACCACCCGACTCGCGATGTTTCGTTCACCACGTGTTGGTGTGGTGCGGCATTGGCAAACTGATTCAAAGCTTCGCCCGATTCCCAGACCGAAAACGTCCCCTGAAGGCCGATTGGTGCCTCGCCGATTCCTGTGCTCAGCAGCAGTCCGGCAGCCGATGCGGAATCAGCGGCGACGGGTGGCACTTCGCTGGCAAACCGCCGCCATTGGCTGGGCTTGATCTTCGCCCGGGTGATTGCGGCTACTGGCCCCGCGACTGGCGGTTTTGCACCGGGTCCGAAGGGTTCGCGCCCGGACCAACTCCCGCGGCTATGAATTGTGGAGAGAACGAATCGAGCCTTTTCGTAACAGTGGTGATCCCACGTTGTCACCAGTGATCCGAGTTCGAATACGCGAGCGTCAGCAACGTCGTCCCAGACCGCGATCAAACCCCAATGATGTGGGTCTGCATCGCGGAGGCTGAACGTCTCGCCGGACCCTGTTCCGAGCAGTTTCGCGAATCGAAGTCCATGGCTGCGCCTGACTCGGGACCGGTCTGTTGCCATTCGCCACAGCGCTCCCGGAACGGCGCGGTTGCGTACACCCCAAATGTGCATGGTGACGACTGGTGGCGTCGACGCGGGGGTGGTCATGGCACAACGGTAGATGCGCCTGTGTGTCACTCGGTGGGCAACTAGCCAATCAACTCGCCAAGATGGGCCATGTGGAAGAGCGCGCAGCAATAGACAACCCAGCATTCACTGCTGATGTTCAGGCGTTAGCCCATGCGGTCGGGTTGGCAATTGACCCACCAGTTACCGACCCGCTGGCCCTCGATGCGCTCCCGGAGTCGATGCCCCAGGAAGGAATCGGCCCCGACGCGGCAATTGACCTCGTGGCTCAGATTGCACTGCCAGAGTCATCGTCCCTGCGCGATCCGCTGGCAGCTTCTCGGATGGCGACCCCGACACCTTGGTTAACGTGGGCCGCCGCCGTGTGGGCAGCAGCCCGTAGCGAGAACCTCCTTCACAAAGCAGATACTCCGCAGGTCAATGCTCTGCAGGACCGAGTTGTTGATTGGCTGGCGCCCCTGTGGGGGATGGAGACCGGGCATCTGGTTCCCGGCGGGACCATCGCGAACCTCACTGCACTGTGGGCCGCTCGCGATGGTGCGGGTGCAACGACGATCGTCACTTCAGAGGCCGCGTCGGTGTCGGTGAAGAAGATCTCCAGAGTGCTGGGGATGCCGTTGATTCTCATCGACAGTGATCCCGACGAACGAATCAACCTCGATGCACTCATTGATTTTGCTCGCCGAGATCCTGACGGGATGAGTCGCACCGTTGTGGTGCTCACTGCCGGAACCCAGAACACTGGAGCGATAGACCCACTAAAGGATGCAATGAAGGGTCTCGCCCACTTGGGGCTGTCTCCAGCGTGGTGGCATGTTGACGCATCGTGGGCCGGACCATTGGCGTTCTCGTCGCGCTATCGCGGTTTACTCAAAGGCATCGACGATGCGGATTCGGTCACCGTGTCGACTCACAAGCTAATGTTCCAACCCACCGAATCTGCCCTGGTCCTGTTTCGAAATGCAGTCCGGTCAGATGCGGTTCTGGAGTTCGCCGGACCTGACAACACGACCCAAATCGGATTGTTGGGATCGCGGTCTGACAGATCGTTGGCGATTGCGTTGCTGTTGCTTGCCTATGGCCAAGACGGACTTGCGAGCTGGCTGGAAACGGGCATTGGCAACATGATGACGGTGGCTGAGGCGTTACACGGCCGAGACGATGTTGAGGTATTCAACAGCCCCACTTCAGGTGTGCTGTTATGGCGTCCGCTCCTTAAGGACACTGACGACGTACTGGCCCAACTTGGGGCCACGGTCGCGGGCCTTGGGCTCGCCGACGGGCGTCATTGGGTGCGCCAAGTGGGATCGAATCCGATCATGGATGTCGACGAGTTGATTGAGCGGATTTTTCACGTCCTGGATGACCCCGAAGTAGAGGCCGCAGTCGATCCAACGCGCACTGCTGAAATGTAGTTGCGCGGCATGACGTCACCCTCTAGTGTTCGAACATGAGTTCGAATAGGCCCGTCACCTTCGCAGATCAACCGTCGCCTGATGTTGCGCTCACCCATGCGCCGACTCCACCACCCCAGATCAATGCCGTTCCGCCTGAAGCTGTCCAGCTTGTTGGGCTCGCTGTCGATGGTCTGGCAGCTTGTGCCCGCGAGCAGGATCCAAATCAACGGTTCGCTGGTGCCCAACTGGCAGCATTGCGCGCCGCTGCTGCCCTGGTGGCTGTTCGTTCCCGAACGTCGTCAGACCCGCAGGGGATGACCCGCGGGCGGGCACTCAATGTGTGGCAACTGCTTGCGCGTGTTGCCCCGGAGTTGTCGGAATGGGCTGCGCACTTCCACTACTCCGCAGAGAAGCGGACGGCTGTGGCGGCGGGAACCACCGCCGTCAGTACGCGCGACGCTGACGACACATTGCGTGACGCTGCGAAATTCGTCGCCGCAGTTGCCCGGAGGCTGGGCATTCCTAGCCGCCGTTTGGATCTCACCACCCAATGGTTGGCTGTGACCTAATCCGCGTCTCAAAGGGTGTTGTTTCTAGGTGATTTCAGGTGGTCAGTGAGAGAGTGGCCGTATGCCAGACAAACCTGCAGCTCGACCAAGCTTGCGGCTCATCGCCGGTGACCTGGTGAGCTCGCTCGCTCACGATGTTGCTGAAATCGCCGAAGTTGCCCTCACAGGCAAGACTTCAGAGGAGCGAGAAAAGGTCGAGGCAACATCAGACCGACCGGACAAGCAGTCGCGGGCCCGCACAGTTGCCGTCATTGGCGGAGGCATCGCTGGTTTGTCGGCCGCTTGGTCGCTGGTCAGTGATCGTCAAGCTGATGCCGACGTCATCGTCTATGAATCATCGCCATCGGTTGGCGGCAAGTTACGTCTCAACGAGATTGAGGGCCTGTCGTTAGACGCCGGTGCCGAGTCAATGCTTGCGGTGCGTCCCGAGGCAGTTGCACTGACCAAGGCTGTCGGGTTGGGATCTTCGATCGTGAATCCCGCCACCACATCTGCAGCTGTGTATTCACGCGGTGAGTTGCGCCCCCTGCCGACTGGGTTGATCAGTGGTATCCCAACTGATTTGCGTGCGCTTGCAGCAAGTGACGTGTTGTCTGTCCCGGGCCTGTTGCGAATTCCACTCGACCACGTGTTGCCCAAGACGTCTATTCCTGGCGATGTGTCCGTGGGTGACTACGTGGCAACCCGGATGGGTCGAGAGGTTGTAGACCGACTCGTGGAGCCAATGCTTGGTGGTGTCTACGCCGGGCGCGCTGAGGAACTCAGCCTTGAGATGACCGTGCCCGCCCTCTACCGCTTGGCTCGGCGGGAGCGTTCGTTGCTCGCCGCAGCGAAGGAGGCACGCAAGACCGGCGCTGCACCAAGCGGCGCTCGGCGAGGTCCGGTATTCGCGGGGATTTCTGGCGGCGTAGGTCGGTTGCCGATCGCATTAGCCGAACGACTTGAGCGCCGTGGCGTGACGATTGACCGCGGCACCGAGGTCACCGGGATCCGACGTACGTCGCGTGGATGGCGAGTACTTACCGGTGAAAAAGGAGACCGTGAGGGCCGTACGGTCGACGCGATTGTCCTGGCGGTCCCCGCCCCTGTCGCCGCGAAACTTCTGCGCAAGGTGAATTCCGGCGCAGCTGCGGGTCTCGACACAGTCGGTTACGCAAGTGTCGCTTTGACTACCTTCCTCTATGCGCCGGAAGAGGTGTCAGCGAAGGTTCAGGGCAGTGGATTCTTGGTGCCCCCGGTGGAGGGTTTCGGCGTCAAGGCGGCGACCTTCGCATCCAGAAAGTGGGCGTGGGTTGCTCGTTCTGGGGCGGTTGGTCGCAAACGTGGCTCGGACAAGCGCAGCTTCATGGTGGTGCGGGCATCGCTGGGTCGCTTCGGCGAACCCGGGCTGCTCCAGCGTTCAGACGAGGAATTGGCCGCACTCGCAGCAAAGGAACTGACTCAGCTCGCAGGACTGCCCGCTAAACCGCTGGTCAGCCGGGTCAATCGCTGGGACGACGCGCTGCCGCAGTACACGGTTGGGCATCGCGGTCGCATGGCGTTGGTCCGCGAAGCACTCGTTGATACACCTGGGTTGGTCGTGTGTGGCGCGGCTTATGACGGAGTTGGGATCGCAGCTTGCATCGGCTCAGCACAGTTTGCCGCCGGGCAGGTCGTGACCTACTTGAGTGAACGGGGACAATGGGCGCATGGCTGAGTCGAAGGAAGTTCAGAAGCCCAAAGCACGTGATCTCAACGATGTCATCCGTTATGCGATGTGGTCGGTGTTCAAGGTCGATCGCACCGCAATTGACGAGCTCCCCAAAGATGCCGCCGACGAAGTTGAGCAGGCGCTTTCAGCGCTGCAAGCATCCGATGACGTCGTCGTCCGGGGTTGGTACGACGTGGCAGGTCTACGCGGTGACGCTGACCTCATGTTGTGGTCACACGCCGAATCAAGTTCAGCGCTGCAGGCCACCTATCACGCGGTCCTGCGCACGGCCTTCGGTCGATACCTGAAGCCGGTGTGGTCCCAAATGGCGCTGCATCGCCCGGCGGAATTCAACAAGTCGCACGTCCCCGCTTTCCTGGCGGACGAACGCGCACACAAGTTCGTCTGTGTATACCCATTCGTCAGGTCGTACGAGTGGTACCTGTTGCCGGACGAAGAACGTCGCGAACTACTCGTCGAACACGGCGTGATGGGTCGCGAGTACCCAGACGTGCGCGCAAACACCGTCCCCGCATTTGCACTCGGCGACTATGAGTGGATTCTTGCCTTTGAGGCAGATGACCTCTCGCGGATCGTCGATCTCATGCGGCATCTGCGAGCTTCGCGTGCCAGGCTTCACGTGCGTGAAGAAATTCCTTTCTACACGGGGGAGCGCCGTGCGCTCGCCGACTTCATAGCTGACGTGAGATGAGGCATTTGTGAGTTCTCCCAAGAAGGATGGCCCGGCTCGGCCCGACGGCTCCGCGTACGACGTCACAAAGTCGGAGGACGAATGGAAGGACTCGCTGTCGCGCGAGGAGTACTACGTCCTGCGTGAGGCTGGAACCGAGCCGCCGTTCACCGGCGAGTACACAGACACCAAGACTGTCGGCACCTATCGCTGTCGGGCCTGCCAGGCCGAACTTTTCTCGTCGGACAGCAAGTTCGATTCCCATTGTGGGTGGCCGTCGTTCTTCACGCCGCTGGCGGGCGATTCCGTCGTGCTGCTTGAAGACCGCTCGCTGCTCGGCGGGGTGCGCACTGAGGCTCGCTGCGCGAAATGCGGATCCCACCTGGGTCACGTCTTCGAGGGCGAGGGATACGACACTCCTACAGACCAGCGGTGGTGCATCAACTCCATCAGTATCACTCTCGACCCCAAGCCGTAGTCGATCCCTCTCGCCTTGTTATGACGAGCTTGTCCGTTGCTGAGGTCCGCCGCCTGAGGTTGATCTCGTTGCTGCTGGCCGGGCATGATTTCACGACCCCCGAGCAGGTCGTCGAATGGTTTTCGGCAATGCAGGCTCAAGACCTCGCGAGTGTGAAGTGGTCGCTCGGAGTCAGGCTGCCCGGGCTGACTGAGACTGATATTGACGAGGCGATCGAGCGCGGTTCTATCCTGCGAACCTGGCCGATGCGCGGCACGATCCACCTTATTCCCGCCCGTGATGCGCGATGGATGTTGGCCACGATGGGCGTGCGGCAACTGTCCGGAGTTCAGAAGCGGTGGGACTACCTCGGGCTCGATCGCCCAACCGTCGAACGCGCGGGGGAGTTACTCGCCGAAGCACTGACGGGTAACAAACGCCTGACTCGGTCGCAGGCAGCCGCCCTGTTTACCGCTCAGGGAATCGACGCGAGTGGCCAACGGCTTTACCACTTGCTCTGGCACTCCTCGCAAGTTGGCATCACGTGTATCGGGCCCACGGTAGACAAGGAGCAGACCTTCGTCCTGCTCAGCGATTGGGCGCCGGATCAGCGACAACTCGAAGGCGAGGAGGCGTTGGCCGAGCTCGCCTGGAGCTACTTCCGAGCTCATGGGCCAGCCTTCGTTACCGACTTCTCCGGGTGGGCTGGCATCCCGGTCACGGCCGCCCGAAAGGCGATAAAGGCCAATGCCGACCGATTGACCACTGTCGAAACGGAATTCGGAGACATGTGGTTGTCCTCGGATCGCGGCGATGAAGCGGAAACTGTGCCCGGCTCGCGTGCCCGCTCGAGCGTCTTGACGCTTCCGGGCTTTGACGAGCTGATTCTTGGCTACAAGGACCGTCGAGCATTCCTGGAGCCGGATCAGTTTGCCGCTGTCGTTCCGGGCAACAACGGCGTCTTCAAGCCGACTGTTGTTGATGCGGGCCGCGTCGTCGGCATCTGGAAGCGAACGGTGACCAAGTCGAAGGTGAAGGTGGAGGCGATTCCATTCGCCGAGTTCAGCCCCACACAACGCAAGGGGATCGGGCGAGCTGCCGCTGGCTTCGGTCAGTACCTGGGTCTTCCCGCTGAAGTTGTAGACGCTTAATCGCTGTCCCAGATGTAAGTTGGCTGGTGTGTCAGAGGGTGAACAGACGAGCGAATTTCGCCAGTGGGTGAGGGACCGTACGTTGGCCGTTGCCCACGAGCACCTCGTCGAACAAGGCTGGGACCGAGTGCGGGTCGGTCAGATCGCAGAAGAAGTTGGTGTCAGCCGCCCGACCCTGTATGCGGAATTCGGAAACAAGGAAGGCATCGCCGAAGCGCTGGTATTAGCCGAGACCAGTCGGTTTCTTGTGGGGATCCAGCAACGTCTCGAACGGAACGTGGAAGATCCTGAGAAGGCGATCAGAGTGGCGATTCGCTACACCTTTGCCGAAGCCGACAAGAGCGCGCTGTTGCGGGCGATCCTTACGTCGTCGGATGAAGGCAACGACACGATGCTTCCGCTTCTCACGACTCGGTCTGAGCCGATCTTCCATTCGGCGACCCAGTTTCTCGTCGCTTGGTTCGCCGAACATTACCCCGGCATCAACAAGGGGCAACTGACAGACGGAGTTGATGCCTTGGTGCGACTTGTGGTCAGCAACCTGATGTTCCCGGGACCGCGACCGAAACAGACTCCCAATCGCGTGGCGAACGTTGCACTTGCGTTGTTCGGCGATCAGTTAGAAGGTCCTAGCGCTTAACCCTCGCCGCACGAATGTGCCTGCGCAAGGTGCGCAGCGATGCGGTGGACCTGTTGGTGGTCATTCATGCGACGTGCGCGGTTGAGGTCGGCAATAGCTTCTGGGCCCAGCGCGACCCACTCCTCCCAGATACCAACGGATCCACACACGACGTTCAGTGCAAAGTCGCCGCGGTCGCTCGCCCACAGGCTCCAGGACCAACCGACCTCCGTCTCAATCCACCAGTTGGCATCATCGGACTTCAGCCGTTCCGGCCAGGCGTCGCGATCAACTTCTCGTCGATTGGCTGGCTGCATCTGCGGAGTCCGCGCGCTACTCGGCGATGCGGTACGTCGCTTCGAAGCTCGCTGAATCAAGCACGTGACCTTCGATCGCCGCCAGCAAGGTCGGCCCATCGAACGTGCCCTCGATGGGAGCACGATCCAGGTCTAGCGCGTAGACCGTGAAGGTGTAGTTGTGGGTGCGTTCGTCGTTCCAGGGCGGGAACGGACCGTCATATCCGAAGTATTGGCCACCCATGTCAGGGTCCCCAGCAAACCAATCCGTGTAGCTATTGATTCCGGCACGCAGGTTTGCGCCCGATGCCGGACCGGGCTTACCGCCGGGTGTGACCCCAGTGCTGAACGCCGCCTCCGCGAGTTCTGTTTGGTCGGCCGGGATATCGACGAGAACCCAGTGGAAGAAGTCTGCGCGCGGAAGTTCTGCTGGGACGCTGCGACCTTCCTGGTTGACGTCATCGGGAACGGTCGGTGCATCGGAATCGTGGACCACCACGGCAAACGAACGGGTTCCTTCGGGGGCACCTGACCACCGCAGGTGCGGACTGACGTTGTCGGCGAACGTGGCATGGGATTCGGGATCCGGCTTACCCATGGCGTGCACGGTGCTGATCGGCTGGCTGGGGGCGATGCTGAGGCTCGTCAGTTCCATGCGGTCAGCTTACCGACCCACGCCTGCGGTTGGGTTCAGCCCGTAATGCCCGATACCTTCAGGCATGGCCAAGTACGGAGATCCCATTGAGATCGACGTTGCCGGGGTGCCGGTTCGGGTGTCGAATCCGGATCGGCCAATGTTCGCCGATGTTGATGTCAGCAAGCGAGAGCTCGTTGAGTACTACATCAGTGTTGGTCCCGGGATCCTGCGTGCTCTGCGGAACCGTCCCACCACGTTGGAGCGTTGGCCGGACGGTGTTCATCCTGGAGTTGAACTCACCCAGCGAACCGGTCCCGCCAAAGAAGCGTTCTTTCAAAAGCGAATTCCGAAGGGTGCTCCCGATTGGGTACCCACGGCTCGGATCACCTTTCCCTCAGGCCGGTTTGCCGATGAGGTGTGCCCCGACAAGGTGGCGGTCATCGCTTGGGCCGCGAACCTGGCAACGATCACGTTTCACCCATGGCCAGTTCGCCAGGATGACGTTGACCATCCCGACGAGTTGCGGATTGACCTCGACCCGCAGCCGGGAACGAATTTCAAGGATGCGGTTCGCATAGCTGGCCTGGCTCATGAACTGCTCGACGAGCTCGGATTCCGTGGGTTTCCCAAAACGTCAGGTGGCCGCGGGCTTCATATCTACCTGCGAGTTGAACCGCGATGGGACTTCATCGATATGCGACATGCGGCCATTGCGTTCGGGCGCGAACTCGAGCGTCGAGCGCCGGACATGGTGACGACAAACTGGTGGAAGGAAGAGCGGGGCGAAAAGATCTTCGTCGACTACAACCAGAACGCGCGCGACCGGACTATCGCCTCGGCGTATTCGGTCCGACCTCGCCCGGGTGCCCCGGTGTCAGCGCCGATCGAATGGTCGGAACTGCCAGACATCGCCCCACTCGACTTCACGGTCAAGACGATGCCGGAGCGCTTCGCACGGCTTGGGGATCTGCATCACGAGATTGATGATGTTGCTTACGACTTGGCGCCGCTTCTTGAGATGTATGAACGCGACGAACGCGATCGTGGGTTAGGCGAGATGCCGTACCCGCCTGACTACCCCAAGATGGCGGGGGAACCACTGCGTGTTCAGCCCAGTAGGAAGGCTTCGCAATGACGTCGGCGAATGTGCCTGACCAAGGTCACCTGGATCTCCCCGTGATGCCGCCGGTTTCGCCGATGCTGGCCAAGCCTGCGAAAGCGATTCCGCTCGGTATGCACTATGAGGGGAAATGGGACGGCTTTCGCGCGATCATCTTCCGCGACGGCGATGAGGTCGTGATCGGCTCTCGAAATGAGAAGCCCCTAACCCGCTACTTCCCTGAAGTTGTGGCACTTGCCCGAGCAGGACTGCCCGACAAATGTGTGGTCGACGGTGAAATTGTCATTGCGCGCGATGGACGTCTCGATTTTGATGCCCTGCTGAACCGCATTCATCCAGCAGACTCGCGCGTGCGGCTGCTTGCTGAACAGACGCCTGCGCAGTTTGTTTCCTTCGATTTGCTCGCAATTGACGACCGGAATCTGATGTCTGAGGAATTCGGACTTCGCCGGGATCTCCTTGTGCAACGAGTGAGTGGTCGCAGCCCCGGGATCCATGTGACTCCCGCGACGCGTGATGCGGACACCGCCGCACTGTGGTTTGAGCAATTCGAGGGGGCCGGGCTCGACGGCATCATCGCCAAGTCCCTGTCGGGCGCTTATGAACCGAACAAACGCGCCATGATCAAGATCAAGCACGCGCGTACCGCGGACTGCGTCGTCGCTGGATTCCGATGGCACAAGTCAGGCGGCGTTGTCGGGTCGTTGCTCCTCGGGTTGTACGACGACCGCGGCCAGCTGCAACAGGTCGGCGTGAGTGCGTCCTTCACCATGGCCAAGCGTCAGGAGCTAGTTGACTTTCTTGCGCCCTATCTCATCGGGGAGGGTGAGCACGAGGGACATCCGTGGCTCGCTGACGTGGTTGAACAGGACGGCACCCGGGTTCCTGGCGGGCTGTCGCGCTGGAATGCGGGCAAGGATCTGTCCTGGCAGCCACTGCGTCCCGAACTCGTCGTGGAGGTTTCATACGACCACATGCAAGGCAACCGATTCCGGCATACGGCTGGTTTCCGCAACTGGCGTCCCGATCGCGATCCAGCGTCCTGTACGTACGAGCAACTCGAGATCCCGGTGAAGTTCTCGTTGTCAGACGTCTTTGGTGAAGAGCCAGCGAGCAAGTAGCGAGTCTCCCGCTTCGATCAAAGATGCGAGCCTGGCAGTGGCATGCGGGTCTGCGTGCCCAGTGAGTCCCGGGTTGGGCGGGCTGCCCCGACCGACCACCAAGGGGCTGGTCGTCAGGCACAGGTCATCGACAAGACCTTCGTGCAGGAGATCGCCGAACAGAGTGGGGCCGCCCTCGCACAGCAGTCTGTGAAGTCCCAGACCAGCAAGCTGGTTGAGCGCATCGTGGAGATCAACGCCGTCCTCTCCAGCGATGAGGATGTCCGCGACAGTCTCCAAAGCGGTCACGTTGTCTTCCGGCGCCTGCGAACTGGTGACGACGATTGTGCGCGCGTCAGCGGGTGCCTCGGTGAACATTGGTGACCTCGGATCGAGCCGTCCCGAGGCGGTCACAACGACGAGCCGTGGTGGCAGGGTCAGGCCAGCTTCCTGGCGCAGATCAGTCATCGATTCGCGGACCTTCACTGGCCCGTAGCCCTCGGTTCTTGCTGTTCCGGCACCAACTAAAACGGCGTCGCACAGGGCCCGCAGCAGTGCAAAGACCCGCTTGTCGTCAGGGCTGGAAACACCGGCCGAGACTCCGCTTGAGTCCGCGACAGCTCCATCGATCGATGTCGCGAAGTTCGCGCGCAGCCAGGGTCGCAATTCTTCGTGTTGACCCCAGGCGTAGAGGTTGGCAAGTTGACGGTCGGTGACCTCGTCGAGAACCTCGGGAACCAGTGCGCGCACGTCACCATCACACCAGGTTCGTTGCGCGGTAGCCACTATGGGCGATCACACACCGTTGTCATCCCCGGGCGATCTATGAATGGCCGACAGTTGGGGTTAGCCTTGTTGCGTGTCTAGCACCACGGAAGATGGAACGCTGCGTCGGCTCTGGCGTCGGCTTGGTTCAAGCGATGAGCAGATCGAGGCGGCGGAACTTCAGGAGTCGTCGCGCACCGCAGGTGCGACGGCTATCGACAACTGCAACTGTGGTGATGTCGTGACCGTGGCTGGACCACTGAGGTCCGTCACATTAAAGCCGGCAGAAAGCCTTCCTTCGGTTGAGGCGGAAATCTACGATGGCTCCGGTCGCGTGGTACTCGTGTGGATGGGACGCCGCCACATTGCCGGAATTGATCCCGGCCGGGTTTTGGTCGCGACGGGTCGAATGAATCTCATCGACGGTCAGCGCGTCATGTACAACCCGCGATACAGCCTCCGCGCGATCGCGGCGGGCGAGTAGTAGTCCGTGACAGCACCCATGGAGGGGGCTGACCCTTCGCGCCCCGAGATCGCGTCGGACGATGATTCGTCGACCCAAGATTCGTTGACGAAGAGTGCAATGCCGCTGCCTGGACCGATTGGTTCGTTGGGCGAAGAGCTTCGCAGTGACATCCCGATCCAAAACAGCATGCTTGCCGACGCGATCGGTGGTTGGCGCGGAATCATTGACTCAAGCCTGCCATCGCTGGTCTTTGTCATCGCCTACCTCACGACGTCGCAGAACCTGACGATCTCAATTTGGTGCGCGCTCGGAGCGGGCGCTGTTATCGCACTGTGGCGATTGCTTCGGCGGCAGAGTTTGCAGCAGGTTTTGGGTGGGTTCGGCGGAGTTGCACTGTCAGCGTTCATCGCGGGTCGCACGGGCAACGCCGCGGACTTCTTCCTGCCCGGATTGTTGATCAACCTCGCGTACGGCCTGGCCTTCGCGATTTCAGCCCTCGTGCGTTGGCCGTTGGTTGGCCTGGGAGTTGGTGCGGCGACTGGCGACCTGACCGGCTGGCGCAAGGACCCGCAGCTGAGGCGCACGTACTACATCGCGACTTGGCTCTGGGCAGGAATGTTCGGCCTCAAGCTCGCGGTTCAGTTGCCGCTGTACTTCGCTGAACTTGTTGGCGCGCTTGGAATTGCCAAGATCGTCATGGGCTGGCCGCTGATGCTCATCGTCGGTCTCATCACCTACCGACTCGTGAAACCAGCTCTCGCCGCCTACCACCGTCGGCAGCGCGAGGAAGACTCGCAGTCGGACACCTTCACGGCCGTGGAGTCTGAAGAACCTCGCTAGGTCGCCGCCCTCGCTACTCGGCCATCAGTCAGCGAGCAGATTCTCCAACGCTTCCTCTTGATCCTCGGCGCTAACGAACAGCAGCTCGTCGCCGGCTTCTAGGGTGTCGTCAGGCGTCGGGGTGATAACTCGACCGCCACGAACGATCGCGACCAACGCGGTGTCCATTGGCCAGACAACTGTGTCGACACGATTGCCGACCACCCGCGACTCCGGTGACAACGTCAATTCGACGAGGTTCGCGTCTCCCTGACGGAATGTCATCAACCGAACCAAATCTCCGACCGTGACCGCTTCCTCGACTAGAGCCGACAGCATCCGCGGAGTCGAGACAGCAACGTCGACGCCCCATGAGTCGTCGAACAGCCATTCGTTCTTTGGGTGGTTAACACGGGCGACCACACGTGGCACCCCGTACTCGGTCTTAGCGAGCAGCGATACCACCAAGTTCACCTTGTCGTCGCCTGTCGCGGCCACAACAACCTGGCAGCTGGGCAGTCCGGCCTCGTCGAGGGCCGAGATTTCACAAGCATCGGCGACGAGGACAGCGGCACCGCTGACTGCACCCTGCTTCGCCTTCGCCGCGTTTTTATCGAGAAGTAGCACTTCGTGATTGTTGGCGATGAGTTCGCGGGCGATTGAACGTCCCACCTTGCCTGCACCTGCGATTGCAACCTTCATGACTGCCTCTCTGCACCGGCATTGGCGGTTTCGACGAGCGCGGCTTTGTCATCCGGGTGGCACAGCACGTGCAGGAGATCGCCCTCTTGCAGAACGGTCATTTCGTCGGTCAACATCGCTTGGCCGTAGCGAGTGATGAAGGCGACCCGGGCTCCCGTGCCGCGGATCACGCTCACAGCTGGTGAGCCGATCCAGTTCGGGTTGAAGGCAACTTCGGCGAGCACGAGTGTTCCTGTGGAATCCCGCCACTCTTCGATGGCGCCGCTTGGGTCAATCCGGCGCAGGATCTGCCCGGCGGTCCAGGCCACGGTTGCGACAGTAGGGATACCTAAGCGTTCGTAGATCTCAGCGCGGCGGGGATCGTAGATTCGAGCGACGACGGTCTCAACTCCGAACGTCTCGCGTGCGACGCGCGCGGCAATGATGTTTGAGTTGTCGCCACTGCTGACTGCTGCGAATGCGCTTGCCTCTTCAATGCCGGCTTGCATGAGTGCATCACGGTCGAAACCGATTGCTGCGATTGTCTTGCCACGGAAGTTAGATCCGAGCCGCCGAAATGCCTCAGGGTCTTGGTCAATGACAGTGACTGAGCGACCCATTTGATCGAGTTTGTTGGCTAGTCGGGATCCAACGCGACCACAACCCATGATGACGATGTGCACAAGTAATGACGCTACACGCCTGCCCGTAGCGCGCGCGCCCTCACCTGAGGCATAACATCATCCGACGTGGCATCAGTAACAGGCCCAGCGAAGCGATTTTTCTTCGGCCGGGCCCTGCGCAGCGAGAATATTCACTCGACGCTGCTCCCAAAGCGCATCGCGTTGCCGGTGTTCGCATCCGATGCGCTGTCCTCCAACGCTTATGCCACCCAAGAGATCCTGCTCATGCTGTCAGTGGGTGGTGTGGCGCTCTACAGCTTCACACCGTGGGTCGCCCTCGGCGTGATCTTGGTGTTCTTCGTTGTGGTGGCGTCGTATCGCCAGAACGTTCGTGCGTACCCAAGTGGTGGTGGGGACTACGAGGTGGTCTCCACAAACCTTGGTGAACGCGCTGGGGTATTCGTTGCAAGCGCCCTAATGGTTGATTACGTGATGACGGTGGCTGTGTCGATCTCGTCGGCAGTGGCGAACATCGCGTCGGCTTTTCCGCCAGTCGGCAAGCAGGCAGTCATCGTCGCTGTGGGTCTCATCGTGATCATGACGCTGATGAACCTGCGCGGGGTTCGCGAATCCGGGACGGCTTTTGCGATCCCAACCTACGGGTTCATCGTGGGGATCTTCGCAATGGTCGCCTGGGGAATTTGGCAGATCTCCGACGGCACGATTCCGCAAGCGGAAAGTGCGACCTGGGAAATTGAGCCTGAGACCACGGCAAGTGGTGCACTGCTGATCTTCCTGCTGGCGCGCGCCTTCTCGTCCGGTACTACCGCGCTGACAGGTATCGAGGCCATCGCGAACGGAGTTCCGGCCTTCAAGAAGCCGAAGTCCAAGAACGCCGCGACCACTCTGCTCCTGCTCGGCGTGATTTCGATGTCGATGTTCGCGGCGATTACCTGGTTGGCGATGGTCACCAATGTGCGGGTCACCGAACACAACGAGAACCTGATCGGCCTGCCACCCGGCCAGGAACAGAAGACGGTGATCGCCCAGGTCTCGCAGGCGGTCTTCTCGGACTTCCAGCCAGGGTATTTGTACATCTCGATCATGACTGCGCTGATCCTGGTGCTTGCCGCCAACACTGCCTTCAACGGTTTCCCTGTCTTGGGATCGGTGTTGGCGCGTGACGGCTACCTCCCGCGTCAGCTGCACACTCGCGGAGATCGCCTTGCTTTCAGCAACGGCATCATCTTCTTGGCGGGTGCGGCGACGGTCCTTGTTGTCGTGTACGACGCAAGCGTGTCGAGCTTGATCCAGCTCTATGTCCTCGGTGTGTTTGTGTCATTTACTTTGAGCCAGATCGGCATGGTCAAGCACTGGAATCGACACCTGCGTGAGGAGACAAATCCGAAAGAGCGCCGTCGGATGAAGCGCTCGCGGGTGATCAACACAGTCGGGTTCCTCATGACCGGCTCGGTGCTGATCATCGTCCTAGCGACGAAGTTCACCCATGGCGCTTACCTCGTGGTCATCGCAATGCCGATCCTCTACTTGATCATGCGTTCGGTTCGCAAGCACTACGACCGAGTCGCCGCGGAACTCGAGACCCCTGCAGACGAAAAGGTCACGTTGCCCAGCCGGGTCCACGCGATCGTCCTGGTCTCGAAGATTCACAAGCCGACGCTGCGTGCGCTTGCATATGCGCGGGCAAGTCGGCCGTCGACGCTGGAAGGCGTCACAGTTTCCGTCGATCCGGGGGACACAAAGGAGATGGCGGCGGACTGGGAACGTCGCGGCATTTCCGTGCCATTGAAGATCCTCGATTCTCCCTACCGGGAGATCACTCGGCCGATCGTTGAGTACGTCCGTGGTCTGCGCAGGGCAAGTCCGCGCGATCTGGTGACCGTCTACATCCCCGAATACGTGGTCGGGCACTGGTGGGAGAACCTGCTGCATAACCAATCCGCGCTTCGTCTCAAGACCAGACTTCGGTTCACTCCCGGCGTCATGGTTGTGAGCGTTCCGTGGCAGTTGATTTCCAGCGAACGCATTGCTGATGAGCCGGTGCCGAATGCGCCCGGTGCCGTGCGACGAGGTGAACCACAAGCGGTCGTCGCCGAGGCCTACGTGGCTGAGCAGTACGGAACTCCGCCGGTTGACCCGCCCGATCCAGCGGACTTGCCTTCCGGTCGCTAACACGGCGCAAACGACCTTCGACTAGATTTGCCCCGAGCGCAGTGACACCAGCTGCCAAGACGTCGAGGTGAGGAACCGCAGATGGCGAGTAAGGACAGTTTCGGGGCCCGTTCTGAATTGACAGTCAATGGGACGAGTCATGAGATCTTCCGGATCAGCGCCGTTGAGGGATCGCAGCGGCTGCCCTACTCGCACAAAGTGTTGCTTGAGAACCTCCTGCGGACTGAGGATGGCGCGAACGTCACCGCCGATCAGATTCGTGCCCTCGGCAATTGGGACGCGAGTGCACAACCCACCGAGGAGATCCAGTTCACGCCAGCACGCGTGATCATGCAGGACTTCACCGGAGTGCCGTGTGTTGTGGACCTGGCGACCATGCGCGAGGCGGTCGCAGAACTCGGCGGCGACGCAGCTCAGATCAACCCGCTTGCTCCCGCTGAACTCGTCATCGACCACTCCGTCATTGCGGACTTCTTCGGGACCCACGCGGCGCTGGATCTCAATGTCGCGCTGGAATACGAACGCAATGAGGAGCGCTACAAGTTCCTGCGTTGGGGCCAGAGTGCCTTCGACGAATTTAAGGTCGTCCCGCCCGGAACCGGGATCGTCCACCAGGTCAATATCGAATCGCTCGCCCGTGTGGTCATGACTCGCAATGGTCAGGCGTACCCGGACACCTGCGTTGGTACTGACTCTCACACGACGATGGTGAATGGACTCGGCGTCTTGGGCTGGGGTGTCGGTGGCATCGAGGCTGAAGCAGCGATGCTGGGTCAGCCAGTGTCGATGCTGATCCCTCGGGTCGTTGGCTTCAAGCTCTCTGGCGAGTTGCCGTCGGGTGCGACCGCGACTGACCTCGTCCTCACGATCACTGAACTCCTGCGTGAGCATGGCGTTGTTGGCAAGTTCGTCGAGTTCTATGGCGAAGGCGTTTCGAGCGTCCCGTTGGCAAATCGCGCGACGATCGGCAACATGAGCCCGGAGTACGGCTCAACCGCAGCCATCTTCCCGATTGATGCTGAGACAGTGCGGTACCTGCGGATGACCGGACGCACTGATGATCAGTTGGCGCTGGTTGAGGCCTACGCCAAGGAGCAAGGCCTCTGGCACGATCCGGCGGCGAACTCGACGTACTCCGAAAGCCTGGAACTTGACCTCAGCACCGTGGTGCCGTCGCTCGCGGGTCCAAAGCGACCCCAGGATCGAATCCCGTTGAGCGAGTCGAAAGAGGCATTCCGCGCCGCCCTCGCAGACTACGCCGAGCCGACCGCGCTGACGGCCGTCGATGAGGCTGATCGGGAGTCGTTCCCGGCATCGGATCCGCCCGCGATTGATGCAACCGCAGCCAATGGCCACGCACATGTGGCAGTGGCTACTGCGACTGGGCGTCCCACGAAGCCAACTGAGCTGACGCTTGCTGACGGAACCTCCATGACGATCGATCATGGCGCTGTGGTCATCGCCGCCATCACTTCGTGTACCAACACGTCGAACCCATCGGTGATGCTCGGTGCCGGGCTCTTGGCCAAGAATGCGGTCGAGCGCGGATTGACCCGCAAGCCGTGGGTGAAGACAACGTTGGCCCCCGGTTCAAAGGTCGTGACCGACTACTACGAGAAGTCAGGACTCACGCCCTACTTGGACAAGCTCGGGTTCGATCTTGTGGGCTACGGCTGCACCACGTGCATCGGAAACTCGGGGCCACTGCAACCGGAGATCTCAGCCGCCGTCAATGAGTCTGACCTCGCGGCGGTGTCGGTGCTCAGTGGTAACCGGAACTTTGAGGGACGAATCAATCCCGACGTCAAGATGAACTACCTGGCCTCGCCACCGCTTGTTGTTGCGTATGCCCTGGCCGGAACGATGGACATCGACCTCGCCACCGAACCTCTCGGAACTGACCCAACAGGCCAGCCGGTATTCCTCAAGGACATCTGGCCGAGCGCACAGGACATTCAGGCAGTCGTCGAGCAGGCGATCGATGCCGACATGTTCACGCGGCGGTACGCAGATGTCTTCGCGGGGGACCAGCACTGGCAGTCGCTAGCCACTCCTGATGGTCAGACGTTCGATTGGGATCCGCAATCCACCTACGTGCGCAAGCCTCCTTACTTCGACGGAATGTCGGCGCAACCATCGCCCGTTACGGATGTCGCCGGTGCCCGCGTGCTGGCAAAACTCGGGGACTCGGTCACCACTGACCACATTTCGCCAGCGGGTTCGATCAAGGCGGATACTCCGGCCGGGAGGTACCTGGCGGAACACGGCGTGGAACGCAAGGACTTCAACTCGTATGGGTCACGTCGCGGCAACCACGAAGTCATGATCCGTGGCACGTTCGCGAACATTCGCCTTCGCAACCAACTCGTGCCAGGCGTGGAGGGTGGCTACACCCGCGACTTCACCTTGCCGGATGCACCGCAGACCTTCATCTACGACGCAGCGCAGTCCTACGCGCGCGATGGCATCCCGCTGGTCATTCTGGCGGGCAAGGAGTACGGGTCTGGGTCGTCGCGCGACTGGGCCGCAAAGGGCACCTCACTGCTCGGCGTGCGGGTTGTGATTGCGCAGTCATACGAACGGATCCACCGTTCCAACCTGATCGGGATGGGTGTGTTGCCCCTGCAGTTCCCCGAAGGTGAAACCGCGGACTCACTGGGGCTCACTGGTGAGGAGACGATCAGTGTCACCGGGATCACCGAACTCAACGAGGGTTCAACTCCTGCGACGGTGGCAGTCAGCGCGACCAAGCCAGACGGAACCGTGACCTCGTTCGATGCGGTGGTGCGAATCGACACCCCGGGTGAAGCCGACTACTACCGCAACGGCGGCATCCTCCAGTTCGTTTTGCGCTCACTACTCGCCTAGCCGAACGGCTCGTTTGTGGGCCTACACTTGCCAGACACACACCAATAGGCGAAGGGAACCGGCATGGCTCTGCTGGAGAAAGTTCGCCAACCTCGTGATCTTGACGCGCTGACACCGGGACAGATGGTGCAGCTGTCAGCGGAGATTCGCGACTTCTTGGTGCAGAAGGTGTCGGCGACCGGTGGGCACCTCGGGCCAAATCTTGGTGTTGTTGAACTGACGCTGGCCCTACACCGAACATTCGACAGCCCCCGCGACCTCATCCTGTGGGACACCGGGCACCAGTCGTACGTTCACAAGATTGTCACCGGGCGGGCCGGACAATTTGACTCGCTTCGTCAGACTGCTGGTCTTTCTGGCTACCCAAGCCGCGCAGAAAGCCCCCACGACGTCATCGAGAACTCCCACGCCTCCACTGCTCTTTCATACGCCGACGGCATTGCAAAGGCGTGGGATTTGCAGGGCGAGCTTGCCGCTGGTGAGTCATCGGGTCGGCACGTGATTGCTGTTGTCGGCGACGGTGCACTGACCGGCGGGATGTCCTGGGAAGCGCTCAACAACATCGCTGGCAGTGGTCGCCAAGTGATCATTGTGGTCAATGACAACGCTCGCTCATACGCACCAACAATTGGCGGCGTGGCGCAGCACCTCGCGACATTGCGAACGACGAATGGTTACGAGCGCTTCCTGCAGGGCGTCAAACGCGTGGTCAGTCGGACACCGATGGTCGGCCCTGCTGCCTACGACGCATTGCACGGCTTCAAAAAGGGCGTCAAAGACATGGTGTCGCCGCAAGGCATGTTCGAGGACCTCGGCCTGAAGTACATCGGCCCGATCCCTGGGCATGATCTTGAGGCTCTCGAGTTTGCGTTCGCCCGGGCAAAGGCATTCAGCGGGCCGGTCATCGTGCACGCGATCACCGAAAAGGGTCACGGCTATCGCCCCGCCGAGCTCGACGATGCCGACCGTTTTCATGGTGTGGGCATCATTGACCCGGACACGGGTAAATCGGTCGGCACCTCAAGCCCATCCTGGACTTCGGTGTTCAGCGACGAACTTGTGAAAGCGGGAGCTGTTGACGAAAGCATCGTGGCGATCACTGCAGCGATGCTGGCTCCGACAGGCCTCGATGCCTTCTGTCGTGAGTATCCGCAGCGCACGTTTGATGTTGGGATTGCCGAGCAGCATGCGGTAGCCAGCGCCGTGGGAATGGCTTTCGCCGGGCTACATCCGGTGGTGGCGGTTTATGCCACGTTCATCAACCGGGCCTTCGATCAGGTGTTGTTCGACGCCGGCCTGCATCGTGCCCCAGTGACCTTTGTCCTGGATCGAGCCGGAGTGACCGGCCCAGATGGGGCAAGTCACCACGGCATGTGGGACATGTCCTTGCTCGGCATCGTGCCCAACCTGCAGATCGCGGCCCCGCGCGACGGGCAACGGCTCCGGGACCTGTTGTCGGAGTCCCTCGCGATCAGCGATGGCCCTTCGGTCGTCCGGTTTCCAAGTGGTGCGATCCCGGAGGATCTTGCGGCAACTGGCACGGTTGGCACTGTCGACGTGCTTCGCGCCAGCGACGATTCATCTCGGATCCTGGTCGTTGCCGTGGGCGCGACAGCCCAGCTGTGTATGTCCGCCGCTGAGCGTGCGGCGCAATCGGGTGCCTCGATCATGGTTGTTGATCCGCGCTGGATTGCGCCACTGCCGCCGGAACTCATCGACCTCGCTCGCAATAGTGCAGCAGTCTTGACGGTGGAGGACAACACGCGCACCGGTGGCGTCGGGTCGCGGCTATCGCAGTTGTTGAGGGACTCCAATGTAGATGTGCCGGTTCGTGATTGCGGGCTGCCTCATGGCTTCTTGGAGCACGGCAAACGTTCCGACGTGCAGCAGGCGGCGGGCCTGAGCGTTGCCGCTGTCAGCCACCACCTCGGCGAACTTTGGGATGTAGTCACTTCGGATCAGTAGACCGGTGAAGAATGACCCGTTCGGATGACCTCTGATTTCCGTGAATCGCTCACAGAGTGGTGATCACGTCGTTACTCTGCGTTGAGACGCACGCAAGACCGGCGCGGAATCATCCAACGGACAAGGTGACACATGCGGCTGCAGAGTTCGCTGCACGGCGAAGAGCGCGCGCTGGCGTTGTCCGATATTCCCCGCGTCTTTTGGGGGTTCGCTGCGTTCCTTGGCGGCTACGCAGTGCTTCTCGTCCTTGAAGAATCCCTCCGAATGCAGAATGGGCTGAGCCCGATTGCTGTCTCGGCAGGGCTGGCAGTCGGCGTCCTTGTTCGACTACGAGGTGCGACTCAGGCCGTTTTTGCCGCAACCCAGTTTGTGATCGGCGCTGCGGTTGGTGTGATTGCCGGGGGCTCGATGGTCGCTTCCACGGGCGCATCCGCGATCGCGACTGGCTGCTGCATCGTGGTTGCCTTGACGTTCACGGGTGTGGGGCGGCGCCTGCCGCGGTGGAGTGGCTTCGCTGTCTTGGTGATCTCGGCCGCTGCAGTCGGCGCGATTGGTGCCACCTTCGTGGTGGTTCTCGCGGCGTTTGCGATGCCAGGTACTTCCGCCGATGTGTGGCAGACGTGGTGGGTCGCGTTCAGTACCGGCGTGGTCTTTGCTGCTCCGGCGGCGCTGATGTTCCGGCGATCGCGAGTTGCCATGACGGGGCGGCGATTTCTTGAGCTCGCGGCAGTCAGCGCTGCAACCATCGCTGTCCTGATGTCTGTGTTGGGTGCCGCCGGCGACGGCTCAGCGCAACAGTGGGGGACTCAGTACCTCCTGATTCCGCTGATCCTCTGGTTCGCGGTTCGATTCGGCATGGCCATCACGGCTGCCGTGACGTCGTTGGTCGACGTGGTGGCGGTGGTTGCAGCACACAATGGCTTTGGGTCGCTGTCGAACTACGGCATGGACGTGGGTGCATTGCTGTCAATGCAGTTGGCGCTCGCACTCGTCGGGCTCGCGATGTACGCGGTAGCCCTCAACGAGGAGCAGCGCCGCGCCCGCGACCTCGAACTGGTTGCTGCCAACGGGTTGGTCGATTCTTTGCTCGCCAATAGCGACGCGATGATCAGCATCCGCCAGTACGACTCACGCGGTTCAGCCAGATACACGCTGGCGAACCCCAAGTTCGCTCGAGCACTTGGCTTGTCTGTGGACCAGATCGTTGGCCAGACTCAGGCCGCAATTGACCCCGATCCGCGGTCTGCTCAAGACGTACGTGAAGAAGACCTCGCGGTCTTGGAGTCGAATCGATCGCAGGTCTTTGTTACCCGATCGGTGTCGGGTGCGACCGACGATTCGGCCGCTGGATCGGGAGGCTCCCGGGTCTACCTCGTGACGAAGTTCCCGGTGGCGACCGCAGACGGCGAATCCACTGCGGTGGGTTCCATCGCACTCGACATCACCGATCACCGTCGTCGTGAACGGCTAATGCGGTTGACGTTCGACGAGTCGCCGGTGCCGATGGTTCGCCTGGCGTGGCGCGATGGTCGGGCCGCGGAGGTCCTCGACGCGAACCGGTCGGCAGCGGACTTGCTCAAGGTGTCAGCCGGTGACCTGGTTGGCCACGGACTGGACCGCTTTATTCATCCCCACGAACGCGGTATCTCGCTTGTCCCCGTCGACGGTGAACGCGGCAGGCCACGAAATCGAGAGGCGCGGTTGGTTTGCGGCGACGGTCAAGATGTGTGGGTCGCGGTGACCGCGACTGTTGTCGACACCAACAACAAGTCACATCACACCGACAACGAACAAGTCGACGAAGCATTCGCTTTGGTCGTCCTTGAGGACATCTCTGCGCGTCGAGTCGCCGAGCAAACGCTGACGCATCAGGCATTGCATGATGCTTTGACCGGCGTGCTCAATCGTTATGCCTTCATTGATCGCCTGGATGCCGCGATCAACCGGTTATGGCGCGATAGCAATCACTTGGCCGTGCTGTTCTGTGACCTCGACGGCTTCAAGAATCTGAATGACACCTTGGGTCACCGTGCGGGTGATCAGATGTTGATCTCTGTGTCAGAGCGCCTGCGCGCCGTGATGCGCCCCCAGGACACAGTTGCTCGGTTGGGCGGGGACGAGTTCGTTCTCATCTGCACTGACCTGCCGTCCCCGGGGCAAGCCCGAATCATTGGCGAACGCATTCGGGAAGCCATGCGCCAACCCTTCCGGATTGACGATCGCGACTACGGCGTCACCGTCAGCGTCGGTATCGCGACAACCACCGAGCCAGAGACCAGGGCAGAGGATCTACTTCGCCGGGCCGATTTGGCGATGTACCGGGCGAAGGACAACGGGCGCAATCGGGTCGAGTATTACGCCGAAGAACTTGAAGCCAAGGCGGTCGCCCACGTGGAGGCAACCGAAACCTTGCGTCGGGCAATCGCCGAGAACCAGATTCTTGTCCACTACCAACCCATTGTTGATATGGCCGAAGGTCGAATCGTGGGGGTGGAAGCCCTCGCGCGAATTCAGGCCGACGATGGTTCGTTGGTTCATCCGGCAACCTTCATCGGTGTCGCTGAGACGTCAGGATTGGTGACCCCGATGGGGGAACGGGTCCTGGAAATCGCGCTGGATCAGCTCCAGGCCTGGTCGGACCTTGGCATCGACGTCCAGCTCAACGTGAATGTGTCTCCACGGCAACTGGCACGAGCCTCGTTCGCTCCGATGGTGTTCGAACGCCTTATGGCCCGCGGAATCGCACCGAGATCTTTATGCCTGGAGATCACCGAAGGTGCCGTCGTTGATGCCACTGGTCCCACATTGATCACGCTGCGCCGCTTGCGCACCTATGGCGTCCATGTGGGAATTGACGACTTCGGCACTGGATTCTCAAGCCTCACGACCTTGAAGTACTTGCCTGCGGACGTTCTGAAGGTCGACCGGTCATTTGTTGAAGGTCTCGGCGAAGACGCAAACGACTCAGCGATCGTCAGTGCCGTCATTCAGGTGGCCCATGACTTGGGCTGCGTCGTGGTTGCCGAAGGTGTTGAGTCAGAACTGCAGGCCCGCGAGCTGCGTGACATGGGATGCGATCAGATGCAGGGCTACCGATTTGGGCGCCCAGTTCCGGCCGAGGCCATGCACGCCATGTTGATCCACGGATTCGCAACGCCGGTCGAGGTTGACCTCACCGATCAGCAGGCGATGTCCGACGACATCTCCGACTAGTCAGACTTGACCGCACCTGCTCGCGTGCTGCGGTAGATCAGCGCGAGTGCAGTCAGGTACCACGATGCGAGCAGTCCCCAGTACAACCAGGTGATGAGTGCGCCGAGCCACCCGCCGATGAAGAAACCGTTCACCGATGTCAGCAGGTTGCTGATCACCAAGATGATCCCAAGAATGATGGCCGTGACGATGTATCTGACGGCGCGCCCACCGATCACGCGGAAGTTGATGGCTAGCGGATTGCGCTGGTCGTCGGCTGCAGCCAGCGTCACGAATGGCAGGACCAGCAGAACGGCGAGGCCAACGTAGGTGTTCACGATCAGGCCTAGCAGGGTCAACAGATACATGACGACCGACCAGAGAACGAACCGTCCCCATTGTCCGGCCGATCGTTTGAATACCGTCGAGAACTTCGGCTTCTGCGTCGCGACGGTCAACGCCGTGAGGTTCAGGAAGTAGAACGAGGCGACCAACACGACGAATGAGATGAGCGCCGTGATGATGAAGACCGCGCTCACTGCAGGTGTTGGATCAAAGAACCCGACGAGGGCGGTCTGAATCGCGGCATTCACCAAGATGATCACCACGAACAGCAAGAAGCCGCGGAAGAAACGAGCGATCGCGGTGAACAGAACGGAGATCCGGTAGTTCAGCGGCTTCGCAGTTGAGGCAACTTCGGTGGGGGTTGATTCGGTTGTTGTCACTTGGCACCACCCTGGCTGCTGTCAATCACTGCTTGGGCTTGACCTTCGTAGATCACTTTGCCACCAACCTTGACGACCATCGGAAGTTGCAACGTTCCGTTCGGAACCGGCGTTGGGGTCCCACCCGGTGAAAGTGTGAAGTTGTTCGAGGCCCCGGCGGTACCGGTTGCGAGGATTTCCTGGCCAGTGGTTGTCTTGCCCTTGCATTCGAACTTCGTACTGTCGTTGTTCACCTCGACGCAGTTTGGCGCAACGAGGATCGGCACTTTGTTGTTGACCAGCACCGTTCCTACGGCAATCTGCAACGTGTTGATGGGAACACCGGATACCTGCTTGAGCGAATCCACCTGAGAGCAGCCAGCAGTTACGGCCGCCACTCCAGCAACGACTGCTGCTGCCGCGATTACTCGCCGGGCGTTCACTTTGGTTGCCTTTGATCGAAGCTGGCAATCCGCGCTCGGCTCTTGGCTTGGTCCGCTTCGACCTGAGCATCTGTGATCGTTGACAAGTCGAACGGTGCATTGAGCAGCAGTTCGGTATTTCGGTCGAGGGGAGACCCGATTCTCATTGGCGGATTCTCAATCCAGTCGTTGGCAGATAGCTCGCGGCTCAGCGAAGCAAGGCCCGTTTGTGAGAAGTCATTCTTGGACCACTTCGCCGGAGCAGCGTGATCGAGGACGGTCACGAAGATCGACATGGTGCCGTCCCGGTTGTCGACGAATTCAAGGAGTTGTTGCTGTTGGGGGTAGTCAACGCAGGAGGCTGAGGTGATTTCCCAGAAGCCACGGCCTTGCGCATCGCCATGTGGCCTGATCGTGTTGATGTGCGTGTGCCCGTTGACCCAGGCCACCATGTTGGGGAACTCGCGGAGCATCGAGATGAATTCATCTGCGTGGTACAGCGTTTGCCCGCCGATCACGGGTTCTGCAGCATTCTCGAGCGTCACGCTGTTGTGGTGGCTCAAGACGATTGCCATCTTCTTCTCTTGCTGAGCCTGTGCGAGCCCCGCCTTGAGCCAATTGAATTGATCTTCGGGCACTGCCCCATCGGCGCCTGCCGTCTGGTTGCAGGTGTCGAGGCCGAACACTCGGAATTGGCTGTTGAGGTCAGCGGCCCAGTACGTCTGCCCGGTCGTCAGGTTGTCCTGAGTGAATCCGTGGCCGACGGGTCCCGGTGTCGCGGGGGAGTTCAGGTGCGCCGAGATGAAGTCGAGTTGCTCGAACAACTTGCGTTCGCCGTCGGCAGTGACGTGGCGCATTCGCGCGTCGAGGCCCTGCTGAGTCCAGATGTCATTCGTGAGGCGGTTGAAGACGCTGCCATCCTGACCCATGCCGCGCAGGTAGACCTCGCCGAGCGCCTGCCAGTCATCGGCTTTGCGATCTCCGGTTGCCAGCGCGCGCAAACCGGAATCGATCGGCGCAAATCCGTTCAACAGGGTGTCGTGGTTTCCGAAGACTGCGTACCAAGGGACGGCCAGCCCAGGAGACGTCACGGTTTGGCTCACAGCGGCGTTAAGCAACCCTGGGATTGCGGGGAACCCATACGCGCCGAAGTCGTCATTCGACGGATCCTCGGGGTGCCATGCCCACGTGTTTTCCCAGACCTGTACCCCTTCGTACTCACCGGCCTTGCCGGAGTTGGGAGTGAATGAGCCGCCGTCCAGAACACCGAGGTACCAGTCGAGTTCAAGTGTCGAGTGCTGATCAGCGCTGTCACCGGTGTTGACCGCGGCCGCCATCGGCGCTCCGGTCAGTGGTGACAGCGTTGCGGCGTTCATGGCGCGTGTCATTTCGGCCAAGATGTTCATCTGGAGCGTGTCCTGCGGGCGGATCACACCGGCCCATAGCGACATGCTCTGCCCATTCATGGCGTCGAGCCGGGCGGGTGATTGCGCATCGATCATGTGGATGTCTGTGTAGTGGCCGAGGTATAGCAATGATCGGCGGGTTTGCGTCCGAGCGGCGTTGGCGACCTTCTGAGTGATGTCGTACCGCGGTAGGTAGGCCTCACCTGGACCAGCGACGAGTGTTCGGTATTTCTGGTAGGTCGGCGCCCCGATGGTGATCGTCTGCTGCAGGGTTGTGGGAACGTTCGCCGGCTTTAGTGGGGCCGCAAGGACCGCTGCCAGGGCGTCGCGCGGTACGGCGAACGTTGCCGCGAGCGCGGTCGATGCGGCGAGAAATGCGCGCCGAGAGAGTCCTGCCACCTGTGCCTCCAAGAACACCACAACGTTCGGCAACCGACAACAAATCGGTTTCAGCGTCGAACGTAGTCCGCGGCGGAGAAAATTCGTGGATTGACGGGCAAGAGTCGAGCAGTTCGCCTACGTCGAGGAGTCGGCGGAGATCTCTTCGGCCGGCGCCGCGGGCGCCTCATCGGCAGTGCGTCGGACTGTGAGCATGGCGAGCAGGCTGATTGCCGCGGGAAGAGCTGTGACGGTGCACAGGATCGCCGGGGAAGGTTGCAGGATCGCAAGTGCGAGCAGTGCGGCCCCGCTGAGCACGGCCCACCACGGCTTGAATTCGTGAATGTCTTGAGCGAGGTCTTCTTCAACTTTGCTCGGGAACAGCCAGGAGAGTTCGTTGAATGTCCAACGAAGCGACAATGCAACCAACACTGTGCCGCCGATGCCGAGGAACACGCAGATAACTGCGGAAGCGGCAGCAGGGGTGTACACGGGGAAGATGATCAGGATCAGGGCGGGCATGTCGACGGAACCGCCGCCGATCATCAGCATGCCGATCACGCTCACCAGGCTGATCGCGGCGGCAATTGACGCTGCAGTGATCAGCCGAGCGCGCGAAACGTCGGTCCGTCGTAGCGCGGGGTAGGCGATCGCGATCAGCATGATTGCGATGAGGTAGCCGATCGCAGGCCAGGTTTGCGGGCCGGGCAGGACGACGTCTGGGTTCGTGACGCCTCCGGGATCGCCCACGATGAAGCCCAGTACGACAAGCATGACCGCGGCGGCGATCGCCGTTCCTAGAGCAATTCGAGCCATGATTGCGCGGCCAGCACCGCCAACGGCAACTGCCAGTCCGGTAAGAACAATTCCGACGCAGACCCAGCGAGTATTCAGTTCTGAGAAGTAGGCGATCATCACGGCCGCGAACATGACGCCAATCGCACCGATGCCCAAAGTGACGGCAATGCCGCAGATTCGACTGATCGTCGCCGCCGCATCGGAGGGAACCCGGGACTCCCTGGTGGGACGTGAACCGAGCAAAGCGGCGATCACGAGCCCCACATATGCAGCAAGTGTGCACGCGATTGCCCACCCGAAGTTGATGGCCGAGTCACTCACGTAGCCGTAGCTGACGATGAGGATGGGCAGCGCCGTGACGATGAGGCCCGCAGGTTTGTTAAGGGTGCTGGCCTTGCCGAGGACACCCCAAAGCGCGACCACGATGAACGTGGCGGAAAGTACGAGCGCGATCTGCACGAGCCCTCCTGCTGGCCGGCGTGTGTCATGAGGGAAGTCCATGGACTACGGGTTTGTCTTGGCAGGGTGGCATAAGCAAGCGCCTGCTTGCCCGTTGTCTGGCCTGCCTGGTCTAGTGAAGGTGCTGCCGTGATGCGTGGGCAGGCTCGTTATGGCATGTTGCATTTTCATGCGGCTGTCACTTGTCGCCAAGCGGCGATTGTTGGTGTTGATCCTCGCGATCGGTGCTGTCTTGGCAGTGGTGTTGGCAGTCACGCGTTTCGACCCGATCGCGACTACTGGTGGCGCGCCGGTCAGCCTGCTGAACTCGCCGGACTTGGCCACTGTCGGAGCGGACAAGAGCGCACCGTTCTACAACCCAAAGCCGGTCGCCGAATACACGCTGCCCGGAACTGTGCGTCGGGTTGAGGACGTTGCCGGAGCGCCTCCGGGTATCAAGGTCCAGCGGATGGTCTACGTGTCTCAAACCGCGGCAGGTGAGGCTAAGGAAGTCTCAGCGCTGTTTGCGGTCAAGGATGGCGCCCCGCCACCGCCGAATGGTCGTCCACTCATCACAGTTGCGCACGGCACCAGCGGGGTAGCTCCCGGCTGTGGCATCTCAAAGGAGCCCTTCCGGCTGGGCTCGAACGGCTACTTCTGGTGGTACTTCTACACCGAGCCGTTGGTCCGAGCCGGATACGCCGTCGTGATGTCTGACTACGGAAACCTCGGTACCCCCGGTGTTTCCGACTACATCGTGAAGAACGGAGCGGGAGCCGACGTCTTGAATGCCGCACGCGCGGCGCTGAAGCTGGACGTGCGGGATATCGACGCGAACAAGGTGGCGATCGTTGGGCACAGTCAGGGCGGCTACAACGCGCTGGCAGCCGCCCAGATGGCTCCGAGCTACGCCCCGGAGCTGCCGATCAAGGGGACCGTGTCCCAGGCGCCGGGCTTGTTCCCGCCTGCGCCGCTGATGAAGGTATTCCTCCAGATGGGGCCAGGCGCAGGTCCTGACGGCACGGCGGACTTCGCGGCGCACCTGGCCGATGCCGTGGTCTCGTGGTCAGCGAACTACCCGAACGAAATCAAGCCTTCCGATGTGCTCACCGAAAAGGGTGTGCAAGCGCTCAAGACGGCTGAGACCAACTGCATCGTGGAAACACGCGCGCCGTTCGACGGGCCGTATCAGGACTTCGTGAAGCCGGACATTACGGCGAACATCGCCGGGATCGTTTCCAAGAACATGCCGGTGTACGACAAGTTTGCCGCCCCCGTGCTGATGCAGCAGGGTCTCAAGGACACGGTTGTGGTGCCCGGAGTCAATATCGCCGCCTACCGGACCTTCTGCGCCGAGGGATCAACCGTCAAGCTGGAGGAATATCCCAACGATGTTCACTCATCGGTCCTGCTAGCGGGATGGCCGAGCACTCTTGAGTGGCTCGACGGCAGGTTCTCCGGCAAGCCTGCGCCGTCTACCTGCCAATAGAGTCCCAGCCATGAGTCTCGAGCATGTCGGTTGCCTCATCGGAGGATCGCAGTGACATTTGCCTGGTTCTTCTTTGCGGTGGTGTCGGGCGCGGCATTCGTCAGCACCTTGACCAGCTTGACCAAGGCGCTCAAGAATCGCTACGACCTCAAGCCGTATCCAGCGGCGATCGTGTGGCGCTTCTTTCTGCTCGTGCTGATTCTGGAGATCTGGGTTGCGACGGCACACGTTGCGAGCTCGGACCGGACCAATATCGGGCAGTTTGCGATGTTCCTTGTGCTGCCCGTGGGAGTTCTGGTACTTGAGGAACTCGTCGACTACACCAGCGATGAAGAACTCGATGCGCAGTCCTATTTCAACCGCCAGCGGGTGCCGTTCTTCACGGTCTTGGTGGCATTGCCGATCTTGAGCATCTTGCGTCAGATGTTCCTCGGTGAGCTCCAATTGGATGGGGACCTGTGGTTCCAGATCGCCCTGATTGTGGCGGCCGGAACTGGCTTCTTCATCCGTAGTCGCCGAGGTGACACGGTTCTCGCATTGGTGATGCTCGCGCTGATCGTCGTCTATCTCGGCGTCGAATACCCGAACGTGAGCGTCGAAAAATCCTTCGAACTCCCGTAATCATTGCGATTCCGCAGAGTTTGCGGTGCTGGCAAACTGCCAATCGGGCGGACACGGAAACACATTCGTAACAAAAATCGGGTTTAGGCAACTGAAACGAAACGAACTCGCCCACATCGTCACCTGCGCGAAACGCTCACAGCGATCGCAAGTAACAGCCGCAACGCAATGTTGCTCCTGTCATCCCGGAGGGGGAACGAAAGGAGCACAACATGCCGGAGATTCCGGAAATTAGCGCTGGGGATACCGCGTGGGTACTAGTGGCAACTGCACTGGTCCTGCTCATGACCCCAGGACTTGCGTTCTTCTATGGCGGCATGGTCCGCATGAAGAGCGTTCTCAACATGATGATGATGAGCTTCGGAGCGATGGGCCTCGTTGCCATCCTCTGGGTTCTCTACGGCTACTCGATGGCGTTTGGGAACGACGTCGGTTACGGCCTACTTGGTAGCCCGACGGAGTTCTTCGGACTCGCTGGAATCACCGCTGATTCCATTTCAGGTGCGATTCCGACCTTCGTGTTTGTGATGTTCCAGGCAATGTTCGCCATCATCACGGTGGCGCTCATCTCTGGAGCCATCGCCGACCGCACCAAGTTCGGGGCATGGATGGTCTTCGCCGGTATCTGGGCGACAATCGTCTACTTCCCGGTTGCTCACTGGGTCTTCGCGTTCGATAGCGACGGCGTCACCGGTGGCTGGATCGCCAACAACTTGGGGGCTATCGACTTTGCAGGTGGAACCGCGGTTCACATCAACGCAGGTGCAGCTGGCTTGGCACTGGCACTCGTACTCGGCAAGCGCATCGGCTTCGGCAAGACGCCGTTCCGTCCGCACAACCTGCCGTTCGTGATGCTCGGTGCTGGACTGCTGTGGTTCGGTTGGTTCGGATTCAACGCGGGATCCGCGCTTGCCGCTAACGGCACTGCTGCCGTGGCCTTCCTCAACACGGTGGTTGCCACCGCTGCTTCCATGCTTGCGTGGTTGCTCGTTGAGAAGATCCGCGACGGACACGCGACTTCGTTGGGTGCAGCTTCCGGTGTTGTTGCCGGTCTGGTTGCGATCACCCCAGCGTGTGCCGCTGTGAACATCGTCGGTGCCATCGCAATCGGTGTCGCCGCAGGTGTCCTCTGCGCAATGGCAGTAGGCCTGAAGTACAAGCTCGGCTACGACGACTCACTTGATGTTGTGGGTGTCCACCTTGTTGGTGGCATCGTCGGAACCCTGCTGATCGGCTTCTTCGCCACCGACGCGTACATCGCCGATTCAAAGCTCGGCCTGTTCTACGGCGGCGGCGCAGAACTGCTCGGCAAGCAAGCAATTGCGGCTGGCGCTGTCCTGGCGTTCAGCTTCGTTGTCACGGCGATCATCGCATTTGGCATCGAGAAGACCATGGGCTTCCGGATCTCGTCTGAGGACGAACAAGCCGGTGTCGATGTTCGGACGCACGCAGAAACCGCTTACGAGTTCAACGATGCCGCATACGGTGGATCGTTCACCAAGGGATCGGGCTCGTCGGTCAACGTCACAGCTCCTGAGAAGGAAGGTGCACCAGCATGAAGCTCGTAACCGCAGTGATCAAGCCATTCAAGCTGGACGACGTGAAGAACGCACTTGAGGCATACGGCATCAACGGCCTGACCGTCTCAGAAGCCAGTGGCTACGGCCGCCAACGTGGGCACACAGAGGTGTACCGGGGGGCTGAATACACCGTAGATCTGGTGCCCAAGGTGCGGGTCGAAGTTCTCGTCGATGATGACGACGCGGAAAGTGTTGTTGACGTCATCATCAAGAGCGCGCAGACCGGCCGGATCGGAGACGGAAAGGTCTGGATGATTCCAGTCGATTCCGTAGCGAGGGTCCGGACCGGGGAGCGCGGTCACGACGCGCTCTAGACCGCACCGCAAGGAACGCAGGTCCCACCTCCTGGGGTGGATCTGCCACCAGGGCGGGGTCGCCTGCAGTGTGAGCGCAGGCGGTCCCGCCGGGTGACAAGACTCAGGGCCCACCTTCTCCCGACTGGTGGGCCCTGAGTCGAGTCATTTCGGCTCGCGGAAGTGGTTCAAATTCAGACAATCGTTAACACGGCTGTAACAAACGACATCTTTGCGTAATCAGAACAGTGCAGGCTCCGGCGAGGTTTACGCACCACCGAGTCGGGAGAACTCATGAGTTTGCAGTTGGTTGGAGCCGCCACAGTCAGTCCAGGGGACACCGCCTGGGTCCTGATGAGCGCGGCGCTGGTGTTGTTGATGACGCCGGCGCTGGCACTGTTTTACGGCGGCATGGTTCGAGCAAAGAACGTGCTCAACATGATCATGATGAGCTTCCTGTGTATGGGGCTTATCACGGTGATTTGGGTGATCTACGGATATTCGCTCACCTTCGGCACAGATGTCGGTGGGGGGATTCTCGGCGGATTGAACTACCTGGGATTGGAGGGGACACTCGATGCAGTCGTTGGTCCCGAAGGCTCACATATCCCGATGCTCGCCTTCTCTGTCTTCCAGCTCACCTTCGCGATCATTACTGCGGCGCTGCTGTCGGGCGCTGTCGCTGACCGCGTCAAGTTCGGTGGCTGGGTGTTCTTCATCGGGCTGTGGGCCACGTTTGTTTACTTCCCAGTGGCTCACTGGGCCTTCTTCTTCGACGGCGGCAACGGTGGCTGGATCGCCGACCGCTTGCACGCGCTGGACTTCGCCGGTGGCACGGCGGTTGAGATCAACTCAGGTGCTTCGGCGCTCGCACTTGCCCTCGTTGTGGGCAGGAGAATGGGATGGCGTCGCGAGCCCATGCGCCCCCACTCATTGCCACTGGTCCTACTCGGAGCAGGGTTGCTGTGGTTCGGGTGGTTCGGATTTAACGCTGGTTCGGCTCTCGCCTCTGGCCAACTCACTGCGACGGTCTTCATGAACACGCAAGTTGCGACCGCGACAGCTGCGCTCTCCTGGATCTTGGTGGAGAAGATTCGCGACGGTAAGCCGACCACGCTAGGGGTCGCGTCAGGCGCCGTCGCAGGTGCAGTTGCGATTACGCCCGCGTGTGGGTTTGTCACCCCAATGGGTGCGCTTCTGGTCGGCGCTGCCGGCGGCGCGATCTGTTCGTTAGCAGTGGGGCTTAAGTACAAGTTTGGCTACGACGACTCCCTTGACGTTGTCGGGGTCCACGGCGTGGGCGGGCTCGTCGGCATGATCAGCATTGGCCTGCTGGCGACGGTCTCAGTGAACTCGGCCGGTGCTGATGGCCTGCTCTATGGCGGCGGTGCCGGGTTACTTGGTCGACAGTTGATTGCTTCCGGTGCCACGCTGGCGTACGCACTGGTCGTCACGGCAGTGTTGGCGTTCATCGTGGAGAAGACGGTGGGGCTGAGGACTTCACCAGAAAACGAGTACGCCGGACTAGACATTTCCGAACATGCCGAGAGTGCGTATGACTTCACCGGATCTTCGGCCGGAGCATTCGCCGGGGTCGGACACGGCGGGTTTGGCCACGCTGGTGGTTCGGGAACTGGCACTCTGGCACCACCACCATCAACGGAGGGCAACTCATGAAACTTGTAACTGCAGTGATCAAGCCGTTCAAACTCGAAGACGTGAAGAACGCGTTGGAGTCCCTCGGCGTTGAGGGACTGACCGTTTCCGAAGCCAGTGGCCACGGCCGTCAGCACGGACACACCGAGGTATACCGGGGTGCCGAGTACACGGTGGACCTGGTTCCCAAGGTTCGCGTCGAGATCCTGGTGTCGGATGCGCAGGCAGATGCCGTCCTCGACGCGGTTGTTTCGGCTGCTCGAACAGGGCAAATAGGCGATGGAAAAGTGTGGGTGATTCCGGTCGACCAGGTCACGCGGGTTCGTACCGGCGAACGAGGAGAAGAGGCCTTGTAACTATGGACTATCCCAGCGCTCGATCCGAACTGCTGAGCCGACCGGGGCGGCCGACTGCCGCCCGGCGGCGGGCGCTGGTGGGCCTGACTGACGACTGGCTGCAGGGGCTCTTCGCCGAGGCCGGTGCTGACCCGCAGAAGACGGCCTTGGTCGCGGTCGGGGGCTACGGCAAAGGCAATCTGGCGCCTGCCAGTGACCTCGACCTTGTTCTGCTGCACGAGCCGCGCGCCGACGTGGTCGGTGTAGCCGACAAGATTTGGTATCCCATCTGGGACGCCGGGATGCGCCTCGACCACAGTGTTCGAACTGTTCCTGAAGCCCGGCGACTTGCCGGTCAAGACCTCAAGGTTGTCCTCGGGATTCTTGACGTCCGCACAATTGCTGGCTCGGAAGAGCTGACTGAGTCCTTGCGCGCGGCGGTCTTGCAGGACTGGCGAGCGTTGGCACCACGGCGGCTTTCGGAATTGCGGGAGGTCGTGGATTACCGGGTGGAACGCAGTGGCGAGTTGCCGCATCTCCTGGAGCCCGATCTCAAGGAGTCGTATGGCGGGTTGCGGGATCTGACAATCCTGCGTGCGATCTCAGCGTCGTGGGTCGCGGACGCACCACACCAGGCACTCGATGTTCACGCCGAAGCACTTCTGGACGTTCGCGACGGATTGCACACGGTGACCGGCCGCCACGGTGACAAGCTGACACTGCAGGAGCAGCCACCGGTTGCGGCGCTGTTGGACGACCTCGATCCGGACGTGCTGCTTCGCCGGGTCTCGGCGGCGGGTCGCGCGATTGCGTACGCCAACGACGAGGCCTGGTACCGAGTGGGGCGCGCAACCGCATCGAGGCGGTCGCTGAACCCCGTGAGGCGACTTCGGTCCACGCGTCCTGAGCGGGCCCCGTTGGCTGAAGGGGTCGTCGTTCAAGACGGAGAGGCAGTCCTCGCCGTAGATGCCCGACCGGATCGAGACCCCGTCCTGTTGTTGCGTGCCGCCGCTGCGGCTGCCCAGGCCGGGTTGCGATTGAGTCCCTACGCCGTGGCTCGACTGGCCTCGGAGAGCGCACCACTGCCTGAACCCTGGCCAATCGCGGCAAGAGATTCCCTTATTTCACTTTTGGGTGCCGGGCGCGCTGCAATCCCGGTCTGGGAAGCGCTTGATCAGGCAGACCTCATCAGCCGTCTGATCCCGGAGTGGAAGGTCGTGCGTAGTGCTCCACAGCGCAACCCCGTTCACCGCTTCACCGTGGATCGCCATCTGGTCGAGACCGCTGTCAATGCCTCCTCGCTGACGCGCGAGGTCTCGCGACCCGACCTGTTGCTGGTCGGCGCACTGCTGCACGACATCGGTAAAGGCCAGGCCGGTGACCACACCGAAGTGGGCGTCCGAATTGTCAGCGAACTGGCGCCGCGGCTGGGTTTTGATGCCCAAGACAGCGCGGTGCTCGTCGACATGGTCGCTTACCACCTGTTGCTTCCCGACACCGCGACCAGGCGTGATCTTGCCGATCCAGCAACGGCGGCTGCAGTGGCTGCAGCGGTCAAGACTCCACTGGTCCTGGAGTTGCTTGACTGCTTGACTCGCGCCGATGCAGCGGCGACGGGGCCGGCCGCCTGGAGTCAATGGAAGGCGAGCCTGGTGACTGAGTTGGTTGGTCGTACTCAGGCCGCATTGGACGGTCGACCTGAACCTGCCCGTCCTGCACTGACGCCCTCCCAACGCGAATTGGCGACGGGCGAAGGAGTGCAGGTCCTCATTGAACCGGGCGAAGGCGTGTGGTGGGTCACCGTCGCGGCCGATGACCGACTCGGTCTTCTTGGTCAGGTCGCCGGGGCGCTGGCAGTGAATCGGCTTGCGGTGCGGTCGGCCCGGACGGAGACCTTGGGCAATCGAGCGGTCACGGTGTGGTCCGTGCAGCCGGAGTTTGGCGAGCCGCCCACCTTGGATCTGCTGCGAGAGGACATTCGCCTGGCGCTGTCGGGAGGGCTGGACATCGACAGCAAGCTTCATGCTCGAGCCGCCGCCTACCGCCGCGTTGGTACTCGGCGACCCGCGCCCGCTCAGTTCAAGTTGGTTGCTGATGCATCCGACCGGGCGACGGTGATTGAGGTTCGCGCCCAGGATGCTCCAGGGCTCTTGCGGACGATCGCTCACGCGATTTCGTCCGTGAGCATCTCGATTGAAGCTGCCCAAGTGGCGACGTTGGGGTCTGATGTTGTTGACGTGTTCTACGTGCTTGCACAGGGCGAACCATTGAACATGGCACAGGTAACCCTGGTCCGATCTGTGGTGCTCGAAGCGCTGGCCGGGTCGGACGGGTAGCCTTGCCGGGTGTTTAACGCGCTGTCCGACCGCCTATCCGCGACGTTCAAGAACCTACGCGGAAAGGGTCGCCTATCTGAAGCTGACGTCGACGCGGCCGTTCGGGAGATCCGGACTGCCTTGCTCGAGGCCGACGTCTCGTTGCCGGTTGTTCGCGGGTTCTGTGCGCGGGTCAAGGAGCGGGCGCTCAGCTCTGAAGTCAGTGGGGCTCTGAATCCAGCCCAGCAGGTCGTCAAGATCGTGCACGACGAACTTGTCACCGTTCTCGGTGGCGAGACCCGCCGACTTCGCTTCGCGAAGCACCCACCGACAGTGATCATGCTTGTCGGACTCCAGGGTGCTGGCAAGACCACGCTCGCAGGAAAGCTCGCAAAGTGGCTCGATGGTCAAGATCACCGGACGCTGCTCGTTGCTGCGGACCTGCAGCGACCGAACGCTGTTGATCAATTGAGCGTGGTTGCGGAGCGCGCGGGTGTTGGCATCTACGCTCCCCAGCCCGGCAACGGGGTGGGTGACCCGGTATCCGTCGCGCGGGACAGCCTCGTCTACGCCAATGACAATGCCTACGACGTAGTCATCGTTGACACTGCGGGACGACTAGCCATTGACGAAGAACTCATGGCCCAAGCGCGTGGAATCCGCGACGCCGTTGAGCCCAATGAAGTCCTCTTCGTGGTCGACGCGATGATCGGTCAGGACGCAGTTAATACGGCCGTCTCGTTCGAGGAAGGCGTCGGATTTGATGGCGTCGTCCTCACGAAGCTTGACGGTGATGCTCGCGGTGGAGCGGCGCTATCCGTACGTGAAGTGACCGGAAGACCGGTCATGTTCGCATCCACAGGCGAAAAGCTTGAGGACTTCGAACAGTTCCATCCCGATCGCATGGCGTCGCGAATTCTCGACATGGGCGACATGCTGACTCTCATCGAGCATGCCGAGAAGGCATTCGACGAGAAGCAGGCCGCCGAGATTGCGCGGAAGTTCGAAGCAGGTGACGAGTTCACCCTGGAAGACTTCCTGCAACAGATGCAGGCGATGAAGAAGATGGGCTCGCTGACGAAGCTCATGGGCATGATGCCCGGGATGGGCGACATCAAGAAGCAACTTGAACAGGTCGACGACCGCGACATTGATCGAATCGCCGCGATCATCCAGTCAATGACGCCACAAGAGCGGACGCACTCGAAGATCATTGACGGGTCTCGACGAGCTCGCATCGCCAAGGGCTCGGGAGTCCAGGTGAGCGAGGTCAACAATCTGCTGACCCGATTTGCAGAAGCGCAGAAAATGATGAAGCAGATGGGCAAAGGCGGGGGAATCCCTGGCATGCCCGGCATGGGTGGCGGTAAGAAGTCTCGCGGACGCCAGGTCAGTCAAGGTAAGAAGTCGAAGAAGGGTCGCAGCGGAAATCCGGCGAAGCGGGCGGCGCAAGAGGCCGCAGCGGCCACCACTAGCAGCGCGGCGCCAGGTTCAGGGTTGCTCGGCGGGGGAATTCCGAACGGAGCGGATGCTGCGAGTTTGGAAGGATTGCCACCGGAATTCCAACAACTCGTTGGCGATCCCGACAAGAAAAATTAGGGGTCCGCTGGGGCGCGGTTGGCCGGTTTTGACCCCGCTGAGTCGTACGAGGTTGACGCCTCTGGCAGAATAGGACGGTCGAACCAAGGCTCGTGGCCCTCTCACCACGTGGAACTTGGATCCCGTCAAGGTTTTGCACGCGACCCCACTCGTGTTGCGCAGAGCCGAGACAAACCAAACGCAGGAGAACTAAGAACTCGTGGCCGCCAAAATCAAACTCAAGCGCCTAGGCAAGATCCGCAATCCCCAGTACCGCATCGTCGTCGCAGACGCGCGCAACAAGCGCGACGGTCGCGCGATCGAAGAGCTGGGTCTGTACCACCCCAAGGAAGAGCCGTCCTTCATCAAGGTTGACTCAGATCGTGTCCAGTACTGGCTCGGAGTTGGCGCTCAGCCAACGGACGCCGTTCGAGCGATCCTCAAGGTCACCGGAGACTGGCAGAAGTTCAAGGGCGAGCCTGGCGCTGAAGGAACCCTCAAGGTTCGTGAGCCCAAGGTCGACAAGCTGACCTTGTTCGCCGCTGCAGTCGAAGACGGCGAAAAGGCGAAGAACGAGCCAGCTCCTAAGCCGAAGAAGGTCGAGCCGGAACCGGTCGCCGAAGCCGCACCAGCCGCCGAAGAGGCACCTGAAGCACCAGTCGCCGAAGATGCGGCCCCTGCCGACGAGGCCCCGGCGGAAGAAGCACCCGCAGCAACAGAAAGCACGCCAGCCACTGAGGAGGCATAGTGCTCGTCGATGCGCTTGAGCACTTGGTGCGTGGAATCGTCGCCCATCCTGACGACGTAGACGTGAGCACGCGACGCGGTCGTGGCCGTGGAACAACCCTCGACGTTCGCGTTCACCCGGATGACATGGGGCGCGTGATCGGTCGCGCAGGGCGCACCGCAACGGCTCTGCGAACTGTCGTCGGCGCGCTCAGCAAGGGTGGCCCCGTGCGCATCGATTTTGTGGATGTCGACGGACGCTAGCGGCTCGGGAGAACGAGTCGTCGTTGGACGGATCGGGAAGCCGCACGGCATTCACGGTGACGTTTACGTACAGCCGTTAACCGACGTCCCAGAGATTCGGTTTTCCGAGGGCACAGTTCTGAACGCGGGCCCGCCCGTCAGCGGACTTTTGCGGATCGAGACGACCAAGGAACACTCAGGCCGACTCATAGCGCATTTTGAAGGTATCGATACGCGCAATGACGCCGAAGCGCTGCGCAATGCCCTACTCGAGACCGACGTAGATCCCACTGAGTTGCCGGGCGAGGACGAGGAATTCTTCGACCGGCAACTTCAAGGGCTAGTCGCCACGGATCTGTCAGGCACTCCAATCGGCCGCGTGACGGACGTGGTGCACCTGCCCGCACAAGACCTGTTGGCGGTGGAGCTCACGACTGGCGAAGAGCGATTGGTCCCGTTTGTCTCTGCGATTGTCCCAACAGTTGATCTTGAAGCGGGAAAACTCGTGATCGATGCTCCGCCAGGACTCTTGGTGGACGAGGTCGAAGACAGCGATGAAGCTGTGAACCCCCAGGACTAACAATGCGTATCGACGTCATCACTATCTTCCCGCAGTACCTGGAACCACTCTCATTGTCGCTGGTAGGCAAGGCAATCGGTCGCGGTGAAGTTGAACTCCACATCCACGACCTGCGCGACTACACCCATGATCGTCACCGGACGGTGGATGACACTCCATTTGGCGGCGGTCCCGGAATGGTGATGAAGGCGCAGCCATGGGGCGAGGCGATCGATGAGATCCTCGGTTCGGCGCAGACCCCTGGGGCTGGTTCCCCTGTTCTTGTGGTTCCCACACCCAGCGGCGTCCCATTCGACCAAAAGACAGCGGCATCGTTCGCCGAATCCCAGTGGCTGATCATTGCCTGCGGGCGGTACGAGGGAATCGACTCGCGAGTTTTTGAGTACTACGGCCAACAGATTGACGTGCGCGAGGTCAGCATCGGCGACTACGTGTTGGCAGGCGGAGAGGCAGCAGCTCTCGTCATTGCCGAGGCGACAATTCGGCTGATCCCAGGTGTGCTGGGCAATGTTGAAAGCGCCGTGGACGACAGCTTCGCGCCCGATCGCGAAGGCGGGGCGCTCGAAGGCCCGGTATTTACGAAGCCGCAGTCGTGGCGGGGCCTCGAGGTGCCTGACGTGCTGCTCTCCGGCGATCACGGAGCCATCGCAAAGTGGCGTGCTGATGAATCGATTCGGCGGACCTCGCAACGAAGGCCTGACCTGTCTTCGT
>Ga0075163_10000582_pt1 | contig 47316 bp, 26 predicted proteins | sample JI1023141ADNA_FD_71478 | JGI IMG/M metagenome (GOLD analysis project Ga0075163, IMG submission 71478) | Wastewater effluent complex algal communities from Wisconsin, to seasonally profile nutrient transformation and Carbon sequestration -... | ecosystem: Engineered > WWTP > Effluent > Algae...
TTGCTTGGTGTTTTCCAAAATGCTCTGTTTGATCCTATCACGCTCTGCTTTTAAAACCTGAATTTCGTCTTTCAGTTTTTTAATTACTTTGGTAGTCCCCATCTTATGCGCATTCTCTTTAAGTTCTGTCCATGAAGGCAGAATGGAGAAGGAAAACAAGGTTGAAACAATAAAGTAGAATAGATTAAACAGAATAAAATATCCTGGGCTAATGTGGACCTCATGGTTCGCCATATAGCTTGACCTGAAAATTGCAAGTACAGCAAAAACCAATGTTACTGTTAGGAGCGAACCGAAAAGGATTATCCTACGATACAACTTGCTATTTGCCTCTTTATAGAGGAAAGGAACCATGTGCGAAAACACCATCACCGCGAAGGAGATGGATATAGAAAGGATTAGTGAGAACAGAAAATTTTCTCCAGTTACTTGAAAAGATTTGCTATTGAAGATTACTTCTCCGCTAAATATCATTAGGCTTGCAATTACTGCCCATCTGATTCGTGAAGCGATGTTCCCTTCACTGTGGTTTCCTAACTCATATTCATGATTGTGGATTTGGCTCTGCTTTTCAAGAATCTCTATTTCAAGACTCTTGTCTCTGTCCTTAAAGTAATCAGCATCCATTTTAGCTTCAGGGAAATTAGCTCCCGGCTGTATGTGATGTAGAACATCTGAGGCGAGCATTTCATAACCCGTTTTGAGTTCTCCAGTATAGTTTTCGAGTTTGTCATCCTCGAGAGCTGGGAGATTGCGCTTGGCAAAATGCTTTGCGTTTTTAATTGCTAATTCTTTAAGGTTAGCATCCTTTTTTCTGATTATTTCTTCCAGTTTTGAGTCCATGGGACTTCCGGAAGCAATTGAAATTGCGTTATTCATTTTGGTTAATTTTAAAGGTTAGTAATTAGTGATTTTGGTAAAAAAGGGATTGCACATGGAGTGCGGAAATGTGGTGCAGAAATGCACCCTTTTGCATCAAAATGCAGGGTAGGTTCTGGCGGTTTTATTGGTATTCCAGCGGTGTAGTGAGGACTTAAAATCCTGTGGCCATTGCGGCCGTATCGGTTCGATTCCGATCCCGGGTACAAAATTCAGAGCGAAAATGAGAGCGAGAGCGAGCATTTTTGTTCTGAATTTTTCCTCATTCTCATTTTGTTTCTCACTCTTTTTTCAGTTTTTTCTTTGAACTCCAACACCAGAGGCTTATCAAAAGCTAAGCTATTCAATTGCCAAAAACAAAATTCAGAGCGAAAATGAGAGCGAGAGCGAGCGTTTTTGTTCTGTATTTTTCCTCATTTACATTTTGTTTCTCTCTCTTTTTTCAGTTTTTTGATAGAATTCCCCGTACCCGCTAAGCTTTGCGGTTACGGGGGTTTTGTGAGTGAAGCCCAAGAATGGAGACTTAGTAGTGCAAATCATGGTAGTCCAATCAAAAGAGAGTTGCAATAATTCCGAGCAAAGCTCTATAAATTAAAACTACACGAAGCAAAGCTTCGCGGGTACGGGGAAGTTGCTAATTTGCTTGATGATGGGGGTGTGCTTAATTCGTTATAATCAACGGTACTGTTTCGACAGTAGAATTGCTGCTAATTTTTAGGTAATACACACCATTGGACATAGCTGGTGGCAGGTTTACTTTTATAGCTTGATTTGTAGTTGTAATCGCTGCTTTGTCAAGCTTAACTACTTCAACTCCGGTACTTGTATAAATTGTAATTGTGGTAATTGTTGTTGTTTTCTCGTTTGAAGCAAGGTAAATTACTTGCCCTTGCAGTGGGTTGGGGTAAATGGACCAGGTTTGCTTTTGATTCGCAATTTTACCCATGCCTGAAATTATAGCTGCCGAATCGTTCAGCAATCGCGCAAGTATCATATCGTTGTCGGTGAAAGATCCAAATCCTCCAACCATGATTTTTCCATCGGCTTGCATAGCAACTGCATTTAAATCTTCAAAACCGCCCGATAAGCTTAACACCCAACTACCGCTCACTCCAAATGCATTATCAATAGTACCATTGCTTAAATAACGCACCGTTAATAGGTCTCTGGTAAATGCAGCAGAGCCTGTTGTACCTGCAACTACAATTTTACCATCGGGTTGAACCAGTACACCATAAAATGCATTTAATCCATTTTGTGTATAACGAGCTGTACCGCTTGATCCAAAGCCAGCACTAATAAGTCCGGATGTAGAGTAACATGATATTGTACCTTCGGTAACAGAAACTCCGGCTGCATAAATAAATCCATTTGCATGCGCCATGCTGTATACTTTTTCAACTCCACTATTGGTAACAATGCCATTTGTTCCAAAGCTTGAATCAACATTTCCGAATGAATCAAAACCTGCTAAAAACAATCGGTCGCTGCTGCTTTGTTTTGACCAACCTCCTGCAACCATACTCCCATTTGGCAATACTACCAACGATTTGAAAGTTTGACTATATGTAGCAACGGCTGGTTGGGAAACCAAAACCCCATTCACACCAAAGGTTGAATCAAGACTGCCGTTTGGATTTAATCTAACTAAGGTTCCTTTAGTTGTAGAAAATCCGGCAATCCCTGATACTCCGGCAATAACTATTTTGTTATCGGGTTGGATTTCTACATCATAGGCATTGTCATTTCCTGTTGTTAATGCCAAAACAAGTATTCCGGTATGATTAAATGTAGTATCATAGTCGCCATTTGCATCTAAACAGGCCACCACCCAATCAACATCGTTTAAAGTGGTGCTTTTAGCTCCAACAACTACTATTTTACCGGTAGCTCCAATTGCTAAACTGTAGGCATAATCAGAACCTACTCCAAAGTCTTTTGTAACATACCCATTTGTTCCAAAACTCGTATCAATGCTACCGTCCAAATTTCTTCTTCCAGTTACCATATCAAAATTAAACCCTGAAGTTGCTACAATTCTTCCAGTTCCACAAAACACGGTTTTGCCATCTGCTTGAATAGCCAAGCTTTGTAAATTATCGTGTTGATTTCCCGGTTGAAAAACAATCGGACCGCCGTTTCCAAAAGCAGGATCAATGGTTCCGGCAATTTGTGCAGTGAGCATACTTGTTGAAAAGCAAATAAATGCAAGCAGTAAAATAACTTGTTTTTTCATAGTAAAAATGATTGGGTGTAGCGTTTATTGAATGCTAGTTAGTTTTTAATAAGTTGTTTACGATAGCTCTGTTGAGCGTTTTTTACCTCAATTATATAAAACCCTGCAGGAAAGGATTTCATGTCGATGCTAAGCTTTGATTGGTTGTTGTTGAGGGTACTATACACCAATTTTCCTTGCAAATTGATAATGTTTATAGTGCTTTGTTGAGAGAAACTTATGTCGATGAATTCAAGCTGTAAATACGATGACGTAGGATTAGGATATATACTTACTTTATTGCTTTGTGCTAATTCATTCACGGAAACACTCATGGTAACACAGTTGGAGGTATCACTGCATCCATTTTTTGAAACGATTACTGCATAGCTGCCTGTGTTAATTGGTGTAAATGTTTGCGAGGTGGCTCCAGCTACTGTGCTGTTGTTTGCACAATTTATCCATTGATAGTTTGCACTTGGAATGGATGCCGAAATGGAGGTACCTGCTTGAGTAGCTGTAGGATTAAATACTATTGTTGCGTTGCCAAGCACCCAATTGGAACTAACTCCACTTAAGGAAAAATTAGTAAGGGTTCCGTTATTCGCTGCGTTCGCAGCGTTAGTAAGTGAAGTAAGACCTGCATTAGTCCCAGATGCTGTACCCTGGTCGAATTTAAAATATGCCACAAGTCCTGTTGTTGGTGGACACATGCGCAGATTCATATCGGCTGCAATTTGTGTCTGACTTTTCGCAATGTTCCAAACTCTTACCTCGTCAATTTGTCCCGAAAAGTAATTATTTGCATCGTTTCTTCGTCCAATAATAATTCCGTTTACTGAACTAGTAAGCGTCGCTACAGAAGGATCTCCTGCGGCTGCCTGTTGACCATCAACAAACAATTTAAGTTTATTTGTTACGTTATTATCAAATGTTGCAGCAATATGATGCCATACATTAGTGCTAATGGCATTGGTAGCACTAAATCCACTTCCTCCAACCTCTATTCTTGGTAAACCATTAATGATGTTTAAGGTAAATCGTTGCCCAATTGCCATATCGCCCCAATCGACAATTACCCTTTGGTTAGTACTAAGGGAAGAAATTTTTACCCAGGCTTCTACTGTTCGTGATGCTGTCCCGGTTGGTCCCGGCTGCGTGCATTGAACATAGTCATTGGTACCATCAAAATGCAACGAGTTTTGTGCATTCGACAATAGTGCACAAAAAAGAAATAGGAAAAGTACCTGTGTTTTTTTCATAGTTAAATTTGTAAGCAAAAATTGGGTTTTTCTGCTTACAAATTTAATGCATACTGCTGCTTTTCTATGTAAGAATATTACTACAAAAATAGAGTATCATAAGCCCCTTCTTTTGTTTAGAAATTGTGTGCCAAGTATTGGTTTACAAATTACTGAAATTGCATCGTTTGGTTTGCCTACTTTTTATCCACACAGTATAAAACGCTAAAATTATTCTATTCCCCTTAGTACAAACTATTAACTCAGGACTAATTGATCCACTCAAAAGTAAATACGCTCTGAGCTAACATCCGCCCATGTTTTAAAAACGAACACTATTCATCCTTCTCTTTTCCATTCACATATTTACACATTTTTGTAGCGTGTGCTTTAAATATATTTGCCATACCTTCATACTGTCCGAATAATCCCTTTTCCTCTTTAAAAATTACAGGAGAGCTATAGTATGTTCGTGTACCACAGTAAAACTGACCTATGTTTTTTGCTTCTTTATCTGAATCTTCTGCTTTTCCAGGATTAGGCCCCATCATCGTCATTACAACAGCATTTACTCCATAATCATCCTTTGCCGACTTAATTTTACGTGTGCAAATATATACTACCACAACTGCATCCACATCCAAGCCTTTAGCCAAGTCATAGCCCAAACTGGAAGTTAATTTTCGATTTGCTGAAAAAATCCCTTGGTCGAAATTAGAAAGTGTTGATTCATCAGCTGCTTCATTGCAAACAAAAAAGGAGCGGTATCCTTTTCCTGCTGGCGAAATTTTTAATGTAGAAGCAGTGGCTACGGCAACATCCCAAACGTTGGAGCTTGCAGCCCCTCTTTTGGTGATTGTTGTTTTTTCCTTTTTTGCTGATTCCTGATTAAAGTTGTAATAGAAATCTGATTTTTCAGGTGTGTCTAAAAACTCATCGGGGGTAAGCAAATCAACTCCATTTTCTTTAAAGGATGATTTCAGCGCAGCAATGCTTTCGCCATAAAAACCATTTATTTGTGTTTGTCCAATGATGTCGGAAGTTCGCCAAACCGAAGTAGTAACACTGCCTGTGTATGTGCCGCCCTGTACCTTTCCTTTACCCGGATCATATAGGTAATAGCTTATGAGCGCCACTTTTTTGGGTTTTGATTTAAGCAAATCCATATTCGCACTGTAGCCTCCTCCATTGCTGTTTCTTCCCTCTCTAGGGAAATCGTATTTTACTTTTATTTTATCGGGATTTTGAGTTTCTTCTGCAAACGGAGTTACTTTATTTGTAAGTCCTGTTTCCTTTAAATCGGCTCCATTTTTTATAAATAATCGTATAATTTCTTCATTGCCAAACCCTCCGGCAATAGCAAGTGTAAGTGGTGTAGTTGGTTTACCTCCTGCAAATCCTTTGTTTTTTTCGTTGATATTTAAGCCTTGACTTAAGAGCAACGCCATCATTTCATCAGGAGTTCCCAATCGATCTTCAGGCATGTCTTCGGCATACCATTCCGGCATTTTTATGCCATATGATTCCATGCTTGTTTTGGCAGCAGCAAACACCTGTCTGCGTGCACTTATTGACTTGGCGTATAGCGCAAAAGTATGCATCAAACCATTGCCATCGTATACTGCTAAATCGGCCTTTGCTCCTTTTTCAAACAGCAATTTAGCGCAGGGCACGCAATTCGTATTCATCACCACACTATACAAAGGGTATATTTCTGTAGGTTTTGCAGCTTTAAGCGCAGTTTCCCATGCTTTAATAAGGTCTTTATTTCCGTCTTTGCCCTTTGCTTTTTCCTTTTCTATTAATGATTTAAAGGTAGCTCCCGGATTGGTTTTACCGGGTTTGTTTGGATCGGCACCGGCAGCCAAAAGTAACTTTATAACCTCGGTTGAATAAAACGTTGCTGCTTGAACCAGTGCCGGATATTCGCCAAGATTAGGATCAGCTCCTTTATCCAAAAGTAATTTTGTGATGTCGGGCCATAAAAAAGCCGAGGCAATTGGTGGGTTCCCGGCATCCAAACTATTTACATCAGCGCCGGCAGTAATTGCAGCGGTGGCTTTTGCTAAATCTCCCCCTTTGCATGCAGCAAAAAGATCTTCATTTGCACCGGCATAGCATTCCATACTTGCAAAGAACACAAGTAGTAGTAATAAAGAGTGTGTGTTTTTCATTTTAAGAAATTTTTAGATTTAAGACAATAGTATATAATAGTTGATTCAACAAGAACGAATTGAACGTCTGTTTTTTAAATATCTTACTCGTGTTCATTTTAATTCGTTAAATCACTTATTTCAGGATGAGGTAAATCTTAAATAACAGGTTATAAACATTGTTGCCCTTTTTCGTAAATCTTTATAAGTATTAACGTTTAATTTTCTGCTTTACCGAATTTTAGCTACAATTGCTTAAATGTAAGAACACAATGGCTCAGCCCGGTTTTAATTCATGGACTTCAATTTTTTTGCTTGCTGCAATACAAGGTGTTTTTGTTTCATTGGTATTGCTGATAGGAAAAAAACAAAACCAATTTGCCAATCGCATGCTTGCTTTGTTATTGTTGTTGTTTTCAATTACCCTTTTCGAATATGTTCTTTACTGGACAAATTACCTCAGCTACTTGCCTCATTTTATGTCGCTAAGCGATGGATTTCCGTTTTTGTTTGGAGCTATTCTGTTTTTTTATTTTCGATTCGTTTTTGAACAATGCAAGATTGAAAAACAAGACTTTTTACACCTCATACCCTTCTTGTTGTTTCTGGTTTATCTGTTGCCAAGGTACTTATCGTTAGCAGAAGTAAAGCTACTCTGGATACAAGGCAAAGGTGCCGCCCCTTCCTTGTTTCATTATCCTCGTTGGTTGGCCGATTTACCGGGCTTACACTGGGTAAAAATACTATCCATGACAGCTTACTTATTTGCGATTTATTATCGGTATTACGCTATCAGCAAACTAAATCCTGAAGTTAAAGTGTGGTTTAACTGGATAACATTGCTTTTTGCAGGTTTTATTTTGAGTTATGCCTCCTATTTTGTGTTGATTAATTTTTCGTTTTTTAATAGCGCATGGGATTATATGATTTCGTTTAGCATGTTATTTATGATTTATTTTATTGCGTGGTTTGGCTACTTGCAGCCCAAAATTTTTCAAGGTTTTTCGCTAAAAGAGGCCATTGTTACGCCTGAGAAATACAAAAATTCACCCCTAAACGATTCACTGGGAGGTGAATTATTGACCATTTTGGATGCGTCGATGAATGATAAAAAAATGTTTCTCGATCCTGAAATTCGACTTGAAAAACTTGCAACTAATTTGGGAATTAAAAAACATCTTTTATCGCAATTAATAAATGAGAAAAAAGGAATGAGCTTTTTTGAATACATCAACAGCTTAAGAGTCGAAGAAGCTAAGCTGTTGCTAAAACAAACTAGTAAAAAGCAATTAACCGTTATTGAAATAGCTTACATGGTAGGCTTTAATAATAAGGTTTCGTTTAACTCGACCTTCAAAAAAATTACCGGACAAACACCCAGTGAATTTCGGAATGGGTTGGTAAATACTAACATAGTAACTGGCTAATTGGGTGAATTCAAAATGAAATTCAGTGCTTTTTAAAAGTATTTGGTAAATCTTTATCACAATTTACCATTCATGGTGCAAGTGTGGTTTATTTTGGATTAAATCTAGAACCAAAAAACTATGAAAAAATCAATTTTACTTTTAGCGATGTTGTGTAGTGTTGCAATAAATTTACCTGCACAAATTTTTACTCGAGTTACGACCGGCTCAAACCCAATAGTTAGCGATCCTGTTCAAACCTTTTACAATGGTGCAAGCTGGATTGACTATGACAATGATGGATTGCTTGATTTGTTTGTAAGCCGAGCTGCTTTGTATCACAACAACGGCAATGGCACTTTTGTAAAAGCAACTTCGACTGCGATTGGTTTAACTACAGGTATTGGAAATACTTGGGCAGATGTAGATAATGATGGGGATATAGATTGCTTACAATCGGGTGGAAATGCTGGTGGCACAAAATTGTATTTAAACAATGGTAATGCAACGTTTAGCCAAAACACCCTGGGCCCTTTTGCCAATGCCACTAGTTTAAGGGGCTGGGGATCGGCATTCGGAGATTTTAACAATGACGGTTTGGTTGATTTGTTTATCGCTTCTCCCTTTGGTTTTGCGGGAATAACAGATTCGTGTAAGTTTTTGGTAAATACAGGAAACGGTACTTTTTTACGTCTGGATACTACCGTAATTACCGATACAGTTGATGCATTTACTGTTCCAAGTTGGAGCGATTTTGACAACGATGGAGACCTTGATTTATTTGTGGGTGCCGGAAGAGTAAATGGTTCGCTATCGAACGATTATTTGTTTACCAATACACAAAATTCGGGTGGTGGGACAGCTTTGTTTTACAGAAATACAACAAGTCCGTTAGGAACCGATGTGCACGATGGGCAAATTTGGAATTGGATTGACTTTGACAACGATGGTGATTTAGATGCTTACCTTACCAACTACAAAGGAACTTCGGTAAGTGGTTATCCTAATGAAATGTATAGAAATGATGGGGCAGGCTTTGTAAAATTAACCTCATCCGATGTGGGTCCTATTGTTACCGATGCGGGTATGTCGCTGTCGAGTAATTGGGGCGATTTTGACAATGATGGTGACTTAGATTGCATTGTAACAAATGAAAGTCAGCAAAAAAATTGCTATTACCAAAGCAATGTTCGTCAGGGAAGTACCGTGTTTACTAAAATTTCCACAGAGCCTTTTACATTAAATAATGGAGATCATTGGTCGGCTTGCAACGGTGATTATGACAACGATGGTGATTTAGATCTTTTTATTTCGGCCAGTAGCGACAAGGGTTTGTTTTTAAACACAACTACTCAACACGATTTTATAAATATCAAACTTGTAGGGGGTAGTTCAAACAAATCGGCCATAGGAGCTAAAGTACGGATCAAGGCAAATGGCTTTTGGCAAATGCGCGAAATTTCATCTCAAAATACATTTAACGGAATGAATATGTTGAATGCACATTTTGGTTTTGGATCCACTGGCATAGTTGCCTTAACCTGCGACACTATAATTATACAATGGCCCTCAGGTGCTATTGATATCTGCACTAATATCGCAACCAATACATTTTATGTTGCCACTGAAGGTCAGTGCTTATCGGCAAATGGCATTGTAAAAAATGAAGTGCCAAGTACGATCAAAATTTATCCCAATCCAGTTGGAAACAGTTTAACTATTCAACCCAAGATACATGCACAAAAAATTACGGGATGGAAAATTGTAGATAAATCCGGTAAAATCGTACAAAGCAAAAACCAAACCTTGCAAGGAGAATTTAGCATTGATGTATCGAAGCTTTCTTCGGGCAGTTATTTTATTCAACTATATACCGGTGCGCAAGATACATTGGTTCCTTTCATAAAACAGTAGCAGTTATTGGCTGGTATTGATGTTGGTTTTTGTGCTATCGTTTGAAATAGTTGGATATTTTTTATCCTTTTATTTCTCTTAGTCGATCTAAGACTTCTATTCTTTTTCGTCTCGAAATTTCGAATTCCTTGTTGTTAGATATGCTTAACAAATATGGTTCGGTTTTGCTATACGAAACTATTCGAGTACTGTTTACAATGGCGCTTTTGTTGACACGAATAAACTGTTTTATTCCTTCCAACATAGATTCAAATTCTTTTAAATTTTTGGATGAGATAAATTTCTCGCCGCTCTGTGTTTCAATGTGTGTGTAATTACCATCGGCTTCAAAAAATAGTATTTCGTTAAGTTCCACAAACCTTACAGTATTTGCAGTATGTAAAGGGATTTTTTTCTCCTTGTTTTCATCGGTTAAATTTGACAGCAGATTAACAATCAGTGGGGCCGATGATTGCTTTTCTCGAATGCGTTGTTCTGCTTTGGAAACAGCCGTTTTTAAATCGTTAACCTCAACCGGTTTCAACAAATAATCCAATGCATTAAATTTAATTGCCTCAATGGCAAAATGGTCAAAGCTGGTAACAAACACTACTTCAAAATCAATTTTATCAAACTTACGAAGCAAGGTAAATCCGTTTCCCGATGGCATGTGTATATCCAAAAAAACAAGCTGGGGTTTTTTTTCTTGAATTAAAAAATAAGCTTTATCGGCATTGTCAGATTCTCCGCAGATGCTAATCTCGGGACAAAATTTTAGCAACAATTGCTTCAATACATTTCTGCTCGAAACTTCATCGTCAATGATAAGTGCATTAATAGTCATGTTAGGATACAAGTGGTATGGTAATTTTAACTAAGGTTCCGGATTTATTTTCGGAAATTTCTTTTAAATCAAGGATTTCAATACGGGCTTGGCTTTTGTATTTGGAATCGAGCAACGCAAGCCTTTCTTGAACCAATTGAATACCCAGCGACTTGTGGTTTTTATCTGTACGCAAAGCTTGCGCCTGATTGTATCCAATTCCATTGTCTTCAATTTCAACCTCCAAAGAAGTGTCATTCAATGAAAATCGCAGTTCAATTTTCCCATTTACCTTTTCCTTAATGGGCATAATGCCATGCCAAATCGAATTTTCAATAAATGGTTGAATTAGCATTACCGGAATCTTTACTTCGGAATAATCTTCTTCTTCATCCTTAAAATTTACTTCAAAGTTGAAGCTGTTTTTAAACCTGATTTTTTCCATTTGAACATACAATTCAAGTGTTTCAATTTCGGTTTTCAAAGCTAGTAAGCTTTGCTTAGAATTATTTAAAACCAAGCGCACCAACTTGGCAAATTTTGCAAGATAATCGTAGGCAAATTGTGTTTCGTTATTGAGAATAAAGCTTTGGATAGAATTAATTGCATTAAAAATAAAATGTGGGTTCATTTGCGCTTGCAATGCAGCCATTCTCGATTCGTTTAACATTGCATTTAGCTCCGATTTTAACTCTTCCTGTTTGCGTATTCTCGAAATTCGCCAAATAACAAATAAATAAACTACCGCCGCCAGCAAGGCAATCATCAATAAAACAAACCATACGCTGCTCCAATATGGGCGCTTAATTTTAAACTTAAATAGTGCTGCGCTTTTTGAGAATACTTCATTGTTATTAATACCTCTTACCTCAAGTGTATAATCGCCCGGCTCTAAATTTTGAAATTCAAGAATTTCATTTTCTGAATAATAGACACTGTCTGAAAAGCCCCTTAAAGTGTACATGTAACCTGGGGAAAAATGCTTTTTATAACTTGGGCATTCTACAAAAAAACGCAAGGTGTTTTGCTTGTATTCCAGTAAAGAATTATTTTCAATTTGTAGATTTTTTGTATTGTCAACTACCTTGCTAATATATATTTCTGGAGCAGTTGTGTTGAAATATTTTTTGCTTAAATCAATACGGCAAAGGCCATCTCGTGTGGCTACAAAAAGTTGATTTTCACTTCTGGCCAAAGATGAAATTTCGTTGGTTGGCAAGCCATTGCTAATTGTAAGCGTTTTTATTTTTGTTGGATTGTTGCTATTAAAAAAGGAAATCCCTTTATTCGTAGCAATCCACACAGTATCGTAGTTGTCGACAAGCGCATAGTTGCATATATCAGAAGCTAATCCGGTTAGTTTGTTTAATGCGCTCCAGTTTCCGCTTTCTAAAATAAAAATCCCTTTGTTTTTTGTGCACACGTACACGCGTTTATTGTCGCCGGTTATATGGTTTATTCGTTCATGGGCAAGTACCGAATTTTCGACTAGTTCGAACTTGTTTCCCTTTCGCACAAAAAGCCCATTAAGTGTTCCTACATATTGTTGTGAATCGACAGACAGGAATAAAGTAGTGGCTCGCTCGGGTAAAGAGATTTTGAAATTCGCTTTATCCTTTTCAATTTCATAAAACATACCTTGAGCAACGAAAGCTATACGTCCATTGCTTCCTTGACCTACCGCACCTGCAAAATAAAATTGATTTTGACTCCCTTTTAAGTAGGTAAATTTTTGTGTAAGGGTGTCAAAGGCTGCCAACAAAGAACCACTAACCATTAATTGACCTTGTGTGGGGTAAAAATTGATTTTAGTTTGCAGGTTGGCTTCTTTGTAATAAGGCAGTTCCTTTACTTGATTTGCTTTATCAATTGCATAAATAAAATTGCTGGAAGTTGCTACATAAATGTGATTGCCAAAGGAGGTAATACCTGCAATACTAGAGGAAAGTTCGGCCTGACTTGAAAAAATAAAATAATTCAAAAAGGGGGCATAAAAAATTCCTTTCTCAAAAGTGCTAGCCCATATTCCGTTTTCGTTATCAAAAAGCATATGGCTAACTGAAAAATCTTTTAAAAAAACTTGTGGCTTTCCTGTTAAAATTCCATTCTCAAAAAAATACACACCGCCTCTTGCCAGTCCTACCCATGTGTTACCTTCCTGATCTTCTTGAATGGAAATGATTGTTTTAGGAAAACTATGTTCTATTATGGAACCATTTCTATATTCAAACAACTTGCTCTTATAGGAAAATAGTAGCCGGTTATCCTTTGTATGAAGTGAGAAAAGTTTAGGATTATAGGGGGTGGGAATAGAAACAAAGCTGAGTATTGCAGGACGATTGTATGGCTTTATTTGAAAATAAAAACGATTGTCGCTCTCAAGATTCTTTACTTTTTGAGGAATGGAAAAATTGACAGATTCAATAGTTTTACCATTGTTTAATTCAAAAATAAGCGCGTTGGCTGTGTCATTAATTGCACCAATATCACTAATGGACGAATAATTATCGCTTTTCTTTAATGCACAAGGGAAATTAGAAGTACCAATCCATAAGGTTTGTTCTTTATCAAACTGAATAGAAGTTACAATAGTGCTTCTTTCTTTTAATTTATTTCGCAGAAGCAAGGCTCCTTTCGGGATGATAAACTTTCCCTTTTCGAAATAACAAATTGTTCCGTTAAAACAATTCATCCAAATTCTTCCTTGATTATCTTCGAGCAGGTCAAAAACTGTATTATCAGGAAGTCCGTCGGCTGTTGTATAGCACTTAATTGTGCGCCCATTAAATCTACAAACTCCGGCGTCGGTACTAAACCAAATAAACCCTTGCTTGTCTTGAATAATGCGGTACACCTCGCTACTAGGTAAGCCCTCGTTAATACCTAGGTTGCGAAAGTTTGGTTCGCCTATTTGCATTGCATGTGCAAAAACAAGTTGAAAAAAAATACCTACTACCGCAATTGCTTTTTTCATTCTACAACAAAATTACTTTTTCAGATGAATGAAAAACGGAATAATACTAATTGTACTAAAAACCTATTGAACGGTAAGTCGCTTTGTGTTGTCGAAGTTAATTTTGTAAGCACTATCTAAAAGATATTACAATGAGAAACCACAAAAAAAATTTCCAACTAAGTTGTCTTTTGTTTTTGTTCTTTTTACTGGGAATGCAAACGTCTACATTTTCTCAGACAGCGCTTAACTGGGCGTTTATTCCAACCAGTACTTCCCTATTTCAAAATCATATAACAATAACAGCTAGCGATCAATTGGGAAACATCATAGAGGTTGGTAAATTAACCGGTCATGCAGATATGGATCCCGGAACCGGACCTAACGATACTTCTTATACTCGCTTTTTTTACAATCATTATATCTCAAAAACTTCTTCTAATGGTCAATTATTGTGGATATATTATTTTGAAGATAATTCACAGATTAGTACATTCGAGTTTAAGGGGTTAAAAATTACGCCTACTGATGAAATTATTGTTGCCGGAAATTTTACCGGAAAAGTTGATTTTGATTTGAGATCCCCCGGAATTGATACATTGAGAAGTCATCATACCTCATTTCCTGATTATTTTATAGCAAAATATGATGCTTCCGGAAATCACCTTTGGGCCATTCATGGAGGAAATACAACTTCCGGTATTAGCGCACAAGCACTTTGTTTGTTACCAAATTCAACCATTTTGCTTTCTGTAAATCCATCCGGCATAACCGATGTTGATCCAGGGGGATTGGTCCATAACACAATTGGCGGGAGTGCCAATCTTGTTGCTTATACCCAAACCGGAAATTATTTGTGGAACAATGCTATTCCGACAAATTTTACTTATGCGGTTTCATTTAATAGTATTGATGCCGATGCTTTGGGAAATAGTTATTTGTTGAGTGTTGGTTCGTATGAATTAACTGTTGCTAAGTTCTCTGCCAATGGTGCTTTTTTATGGGGAAAAACTATAGGAAATTTTTCGACGGGTGCTCGTGTGAACCCTCAATCTATTTTGGTAGATAAAAATACCGGTGGTTTTTATTTGGCAGGAACTTTTGATGGTACTGTTGATTTTGATCCTACTATTGCAGCCTTAAACTACACCTGTTTATCTGCTAACAATCAGGACGCTTTTGTTGCTCACTATGATTCAAGTATGACACCTATTTGGCTGAATCACTATGTAGGTAAAGTAAATTTTGGAAATTATGGTTTGGCCTTTGATGGCAACGAACTTGTTTGTGTTGGTTATTATACGGCGGCGGCAAATTTTGGAAATGGAATTAGCTTTACTACAGCAACGACTTATTCACCTTTTTATTTACGTTTAAATTCTGCGGGAACAACGTTCGATGGATTTGCTCTTAGCGGAACAGGGCAATATAGCGGCATTTGTAAAGCGCTGAATCACACTTTTGTGCTAACAGGAAATATATTGGCTTGGGTGGATATGGATCCATCTTCGGCCATTTACAATTTGCATGCAGGGACTGCCAATTTTTTTACCGGCGTTTACCAAATTGCTTCACCAACAGCGCTTCCTGAACCAATTAATAAGCAACAACAAGAATTTGCTGCTTTTCCCAATCCCTTCGAAGATGAACTCACTGTTGATTTTTTTACAAATGTATCAGAGATTGAGGTTTTGATTTATGACCTCTTCGGTAAAAAAGTTGCTTCGAACAAAATGGAAATTTTTGCAGAACATTTAACAATAAATACAGCAAATTGGTTGGAAGGTGTTTATTTTGTATGCCTAAAAACTCCAACTAAATCACATAATTTTAAATTAATCAAACAGTAAATTACACGAATTATTTCCAATAAATTTCTTAAGGCTTTCGCCCTAGTGCATTGAAGCCTCTGCAAATATTCAGGTTTTTGATAAACGCATAAACTGGAATTCGAGTCGAAGTACCATTCATTTTAGTGATATTAAAGCTTGCGCTACTCCTATCAAATGGTCATAATTTAATTTCAATACATCGCTATAATTCTGAACAGGGTATGAAAGTGTTGGGCTAAGAATGTAAATTCAAAAATGTAGTGTCTAAAATTATACCCTAACACCAATTATGCATACGTCGTCGAGCTGTTCTTCTTTTCGTTTCCATTTTTCAAAGGCAGTATCTATTATTCCTTGCTGAACATCCATGTCCTTACTTTGTACTGATAACAATAATTGTTTGAGTTGGGAAGATTTAAATTTTTTACCCTGTTCGCCGCCAAATTGGTCTACAAAACCATCGGTAAAAATGTAAAGACTGTCACCGTTTTTTAAATTAATTTGGTGAGTTGTAAATGGCGTTTGAACCGAGTAGGTGCCAATAGGCTGATGATCGGGTTTTACTTCTTCAATGGAGTTTGCCCCCTTTCTAATAATCCACAATGGGTTATTTGCACCTGCCCATTTTAAAATATTACTTTGTTGATCGAGCACGCAAAGCGAAATATCCATTCCATCTTTTACTTCGCTCTCACTTTTTTCGAATGTTTCAATTACCAGCTCCCTTACTTTGTCTAAAATTTTTCCGGGATCGGTAAGGTTAAATTCTTTAATCGCTCGGTTTAGCGCATTACTACAAACAACACTTACAAGTGCACCCGGCACTCCATGTCCGGTGCAGTCGGCTGCGGCAAAAAGCGTCCATTCTCGATTCGTTTCGAGCCAATAAAAGTCGCCGGCAATAATATCTTTGGGTTTATAAAGAACAAAACTTTTGTTGAGTTTTTCTCGAATTAATTTAGCAGGTGGAAGAATTGCTTCTTGCAATCGTTTACTATACCTGATGCTTTGTAAAATTTCTTTGTTTTTTGTTTCAACAATTTCCTTTTGATGTTCAATTATTGCTGAAGCTTTTTTCTTTTGCAGTAAACTACGGTATACCAATATTATTATTAAAAGAAGCGCCGCTAAACCCCCAAATAATATTTTTTTTTGGATTTGATTTTTTGAAAGCTCTGTTTGTTGTTTCAAAATTTCCTTTTCCTTTTCTACAGTTTCATACTTTGTTTGCATTTCAGTCATTCCGTTATCGTAGGTTTGCTTTAGTTCAGCCTCGCGCAATACATATAGTGAATCAGAATAAAGTAATACTGAATCGGTGTAGTTGTTTTCTTTTAGAGTTGCGAGGTAGGTTGCCAATACTTGGGCTTTGGCTCCTGGGTTTGATTCTCCAATTGCTCGCATTTGATTTATTGCATCCATGGCAAATTGAAGCGCTAAAACAGGGTTTTTTTTGCGGATAAGTAAATTATCTGCCAGTTCAGATTTGCACATTATTATTCCGCGGGTGTTGTTGATACTTTGGCTCAGTTGCAGAGCTTTTAGCAAAAATTCGTATTGAACGGTATAACTGCCAATTAGCGCGGCATACTTTGAAAAATTATAATATGATTTTAGGAGGATATCTTGGTTGTTTAATTGCTGACTAATACTAACTGCATTCTTAAAATAGCCTTCAATTAATGTGTCGGGGTTGGCCCCGTCGTTTAGCCTGCTGATATAGGTTAGTCCAAGGTTGTTATAGGCGCTTGCCAAGTATAGGAATTTATCTTTTTCCTCCTTTTCAATCATTTTTAAATACTCAGTATCCCAGCTTTTTATTTGCCTCAAATTTTCCTTTTGAATGCTAATACTCTTCTCCAATTGCTTGGTATCTTTATACAGATTGGCAATGTCGCTTTGCATGTTTACTAATGCCAACTGGTAAAATGCCCTTTTTACTTGGTTGTTTTCGCTTTCGAGTTTATCTTGTAGGTGTTGTTTTGCTTCTAGGCCCAGAAAAAGCGCTTCTTTGAAATTCCCTTTTACTTTATTTATTCCACAGCTAATGCGTTTAAAATAAAAATCACTCAAAAAAACCGGACTGCTTGTTTTAATTTTAAGTGCTTCATTTAAACATCTCTCCGCCTCTTCAACATCGTTATTGCGCAAGCGGTGCCACGCATAGTCAATTAATATGCGTTGATGCAATTCGATGAGTTTATTTTGTTGACTAAGTTTGATGGCCAGCAAATAAACCACCTGAGCAGAATCGGGATTTACTAGCGTATGCGCCAATTTTATGGGAGCATAAATTTTTTCGACTTTGGGAACTGAACTTTTGGAAGCTAGACTGCCAGAAATTTCCTTTAATTCGAAATCGCTGATAGATTGAGCTTTTAAAAAAACACTGCAGACAACCAGCATTGCAACAAGAAATAGGGATACTGATTTTTTACTAATATGCATCATAATAGAGAACAAAGAGGTATGGCTAAAATTCAATTTTTAAGCTATTTATAGAGGTCGCGTTTCATTTCAGTTTTCATAAAAACATTATACTAATTAGGCATTTTGATTCGTAAATCGGGTTTAATTTTTGTCAACTTTTACTTCGTATAAACTACAAATTTTAATGTTTCGGTTTTTTCATTTCCCTTTAACACTAACACATATAAACCATTTGCCAAGTCACTGCAATCAATGGGAATAACTGTTTCGTTTTCATAGGTTGATATTTTATTTTGGCTTAAAATTTTAGCTTGAGCATCTATAATTTGATACTCATTATAAACTTTACCAATAATTTTTAATGTCATGGTACCAATTACCGGATTGGGGTAAACCATTGCATTGCCAACCTTATCATTAGACATATAAACTGCTTCAATTTGTGAATAACTTTGCGCTGAATTAAAATCAACTTGCCTTAAACGGTAATAGGTATAATCTTTAAACGGGCTTTCGTCGAGTACTTTATAATTAACAATGGAGCTAGAGTTTCCGGCTGCTTTCACTTGTATAAAATCGAAAAAGTTTTTGCCATCTGCTGATTTTTCAACTACAAAATAATTGCTGTTTTCTTCAGTAGCAGTAGTCCATTGAATGTCGGTTTGTTGATTTGAAGAGAGCTGTGCAGTAAAAGCAATTAGCTCAACAGGCAAAGGGTTAGCTTGAAGTGCTAATGTATACACACTATTAAACAGGGTCACACCAGGTACTGTTACCTGAAAAGCAAACGGATTTATTTGACCAAGAACAGGAAACTCCCAGCCATCAAATGCTTGATTCCAGCGCTGTGCTCGAATACTGGTTGTACCATTGGCCGCTGCTTCAAGTGGGTCGTGCGTAAATACTAAGGTAGCAGTACCGGTAGGACCGGTTTTGTCAATTTGCCAAAAACGGTCAACTGTGTTTGCACTATTGTTGACGCCAGCTATGTCTTTAACATGTGTAACCAGTATAGGCGCAACCGGTAAGGGTAAATTGTTGGCAGATGTTGGGTAAGTCGAAACAGTAACATCGCCAATGTTTCCAGCTGTGGTATTTATTTCGACAGGAATTTGTAAGCCGGCAACATTGCCAAATGGTATTTTGTGGGTTGTAATGTTGGAGCCAATTTGCCAAGTAAACTTTGAACTATTATCTGTTCTTTCGCTTAGAACATAGCCCCCTCCAGCTCCGGTAGTGTAAGTTAGTGCAGTTGATAATGGATTAAAAAGCGTAAAGGTATTGCCGTTTAAATCCAACACACTGGTGCCTATGCCTAATACTCCAGTGGCGGCACTTCCTCCAACAGTCGTGTTTATTAGTAATGTTTTGGTACCTGTTCCGGATAACGTTAAATTATGAAACAACGTTGTATTACTACCACCAATAGTTTGATTTGCACCATTTAAAATAACAGTACCCGCCGATATACCAAAATTATTATTGGTTGTGTTATTTATCCAATTACCCGATAAGTCAATGGTGCCGGAGTTATCGATGGTAGTTAGGTTTTGGTTTTGAATAGTTCCTTGAACAGTTATTTGAGTCGCTGATTTTATGGTAATGCTAACATTGTTGTTGGTAAGTAGTTGCGCATTTGCTTTATGGACATAAAACAAAAAAAGAGCAATTAATACTATGCGCTTAAGGTAATTCATTGCATAAATTTATTTTGTAGATGTACTATTCACAGAAAGGTGAAATTTTTTTTCGATAACTAATTTTGCTTGAAACAACATAAAGGTAGAGGGGTTTAGTATGCTTATTAACCGCTAATTTGCTAAGCTATGTAAACGAATTATCCGATTTTTGTTAAGCATTTGATTTCGACTATTTTTATTGCTAAATAATCACCTTTTATACTCCTCCAACTTTTTAGACAACTCATTGTATCGCTCATTCATTTGAGTTTTCAAAACTTCAACTTCTTTTTTTAATTCTTCGTTTTCAAATTGCAGTTGCTGATTTTGTTTGCTTAATTCTTGAATTCCGATGAGTGCTACCCCCGAAGGGTCAATGGTGCTTATGGCTTTATCATCAAGGCCAACATTAAACAATGCATGAAATTGTTGCGCTAAAGGCCCAATGTGTGTTTCATGATATTCAGAACCAATATATTCCCACTTACTGATGCGCAAGCCATTAATCTTACGCAGTATTTCAGCACTATTGAGGAACTCGAAGTTTGTTTTTAGGGTACTGTCTGATGTGTTGGTCCATACGCCGGCACTAGTTAAATAGGCCCCGTTTCCATCGGTTACATTTGCTCCAACTTGTATTGCTCTACCACCAGGTACATTAGTGCCAAAACCCCAGCGATTAACGTTATTATCGCCAAATCGTTGAGCATTGCTTGCAAAAACTTGAGTATTGTATCCAAATGAGGCTGAGTTAATGAAGGAAGAACCGCCTCCATCAGCAAAATAACCAATATAGGTATTATTACTTCCGCCACCTGAAGCGAAACCTGACAATCCTCCATAGAAAGTATTTTGATTGCCTGTTGTAATATTATACCCCGACCATACTCCACCAAACGTATTATAATCGCCGGTACTTAGTCTTCCACAATCTGTTCCAACAAACATATTGTTGTTACCGCTAATATTGCTAAAACCTGCATTGGTTCCAATAAACGTATTGAATGAGCCTCCTGCATTGCTATATCCTGTATTGTATCCTGAGAAAACATTGAAACCGCCCGTAGAGTTTGTGTAGCCGGCTGCATCACCAACAAAAACATTGCGCGAGCCCGAATTTGTTAACGCTCCTGTATAGGAACCAATAGACACATTGCTTGAACCGCTTGTTAGAATAAGAAGCGCACCAGTGCCTATGGCTATGTTTCTGCTTCCAACATTGGTAGGTGCTCCATTTAGGGCCGACCAACCAATTCCAATATTGTCAACATTGTTCAATCCGTTACGCATCGCCTGATTTCCAATTGCTATAGATCGGGTAGACAAATTATCGGAGAAAAGCGCTTCGTAGCCAATGCTAACATTTGAGGCACCGGTTACATTTGAATAAGAAGCTCTATAACCTATTGCTACGTTGTTGATACCGATTGTATTGTAATAAGCCGCTCTGTAACCCAATGCTAAATTGTAAGCGCCGGTATTTAGTTTTAAAACGCCTTGCCCAATGCCCACATTATAATTTCCAACCGATGGAAAGCCCAACGATAAAACACTATCACCAATGGCCACATTTTGATTTCCGGTTTGGTTGTTAAACAACGAGTATCTACCCATAGCCGTGTTTCCAAATCCGCTGGTATTTTTTTTGGCTGCTCTTTCACCCACTGCAGTATTGCCACTTCCTGTAGTTAGGTCTTCGAGCACGCCGATACCCACAGCTGTGTTGTTGGCTCCAGAGCTTACATTGGTTAATGAATAAGATCCTAAAGCCGAATTGCCTGCACCGGTTGTGGTAGTATTTCCGGCATTTTCACCCAAAAATATATTGTTTAGTGCATCAGTACCCTGGTTATTTGTAAAAATTTGTCCATTTGCTTTTATTCTTAAACGTTCGCGGTTGTTCGTTCTAATCACAAAATCAACACTGTCTAATGTTCCAATAAAATTGGTTGCTGCAAGTGTAGAATCATTTCCTAAAGTAAGCCAAGCACTCGAAACATTTACATTAGATGCACTTAGTAATCCTTGCCAGAATGATCCGTTATAAACTAAATACTTTTTTAAGGTTATATCGTAAACAAGCAAGCCTACCGCCGGAGTGGCAATTAACAATCGTTGAGTGCTAGTCATGCGCGGCGCCAAAAAGCCTTGAGTTGTAGAGGTTAAATCGAGCAAGGCGCTAGCATGGGGAGTGGGGTTATTTATGCCCACACCTTGGGCAAAAATTATATTTGAGAGTGTTGCAAAAAAAATACTTAACAATAAAACCCTGCTTAAGGGATGGCGATATTTTTTCATTCCAATTAATTTATTTTTTTTGCAAGAAGCTAAATAGACATCACACAAAGTATTTCAAAACTAGGTGCTACAGGTGGTTGAAACAATACCGCATTTGCTGTATTTTATTCAGCTAATTAATTTGTTTTCATAAGCATAGCGAACCAACAAAACCGTTTTCTTTAGATCTAACTTGCTCAATATTTTTTTGCGATGTGTACGAATTGTTGAAGGACTTAAGGTTAGGTGTTGTGCAATTTCACCATCACTCATGCCGTTGCAAATTAATTTTACAATTTGCAATTCGCGTTTGGTAAGCTTTTGAGAGGCGGTCATTTTTGTCTTCGTTTTAGTTGGCTAAAACTAGGAAGGAAGCAAGGCTATATAAAATACCGCATTTGCTGTATTTTGTGATGCTTAATAAGAAAATTGCGTGTTAAACAAGTTCGCCGACAATATGAATGCGACATCCGGCTCCGGGTTGAGCGCTATAAAGTAACTTTCCTTTAATGTTTTTTACTCGTTGTGTAATGTTGTGTATGCCGTTTCCTGTCTGCTTCTTTTCATCCATCAAAAATCCCTTTCCATTATCGCTTACAGTAAATTCAAATTGATTGGAGTTGATGGTAAAACCCAAGTGAACATTATTCGCTTCGGCATATTTGAGGCTATTGTTTAGTGCTTCTTTAGCTATTAAAAATAAATTTCGTTTCAATTCTGGGTTAAGCAATAGCGCGGTGTTAACATTTGGAAAATCAGTGGTAACTTTAACTTCGCTATCAGCAAAAAAATTTAGAGCATATTGTTTTAAATAGTCAAGGAATTTTTCGAGCGAATCATTTTTAGGATCGCTTGCCCAAATAATTTCGCTCATCGATTGATTTAGCTGATGCGAATAAGAGGAAAGTTTTTTGGCAGAAGATTTTACATCCGAAAATGAATTTGATTGCTCAGATATTAACTGACTCAACATTGTAATTTTAGTAAGATTGCTTCCCACATCATCATGTATATCCTGAGCAATACGCAAACGAACACTAGCTGCCTCCTTTTCTTTTTCGGTAACAATAAGTTGTGCCTGAGCTTCATTAAGTTGAATTATGGATCCAGCTAACTGAGTGCTCAGTTTTTTACGTTTAGTATACAACCAAAAAGTATAACTACCAACCAACAATAATAGTACAATACCAAAATATGCATATTGCTTTTTTTGAGTTTCTTTTGCATGTTGCAATGCCTTTGCTTCGGCTTCTTTGGCTAATAGCTTTAATTGTTGCTCCTTTTTTTCAGATTCATACTTTATGGTGAGCTCCCCAATTGCTTTTATTTTTTCTTGATTCATTATTGAGTCTTCCAGCATTCTTGCAGTATCGGCATATAAATAGGCATTTTTAAAATCGTTCAATTCGTACAACACTGTAGCCAGCTCAGTACATGCTTTTTTATACAAATCTTTAAATCCATGACTGTTTGAAATGTGAACACTTTGCACTAAGTTGCTTTTTGCGTCAGCCCAGTTATTTAAATCTTTGTTGATAAAACCCAGTGAGTTTAATATAGAGGCTTTTGTGTATTCATCACTAGCTTCATTGGCGTAATTAAGAGCCTGGGTTAATTTTAGTTTTGCACTATCTAAGAATTGATTTGCATTTAATTTCGCATTTGTGTGCTTTGCATTTTTAAATGATAAATAATAATAATCGGCAAAATTTTTAAGTGCTAAAGCTAGGTCTCCTTTCGCGTCGGCTATTTTAAAAAAGTGTACCGATTTGCGATAGTTTACCTCAACACTGTCGAGTAGTTTTAAATTAACTAAATTGCTCGCAACAATATCGTAGGCAATTCCCATTTTTTTATAATCCTTAATTGACTTCGCCAAATAGATGGCTTTAGTTGCCGATACAATTGCATTTTTATAATCATTCAGTTCAGTGTAGGAGTTTGCTATATTGTTTAAGTTAGCAGCAACCACTTCTGAATCTTTTTGTGCTTCACCAATTTTTAAGGCTTTTGTGTAATTGTAGGTGGATTTTTGAAAATCTCCCTTAAAGAAAAAAAGGTTTCCCGAATTGGTTAAGATGCGCAGTAATTGTGCTGTATCTTTACGGGAGGTTGCCAATTTAACAACAGTATCGTAGTAACTCTCTGTGGTCTTAAAGTCGCCTAAATCGTAGTAGCAATCTGCCAATTGCTCATAAGCAACTGCTTGAATAGCCGGAAACTCTTTCAAATAATAAATACTCTTTCGAACATTTAAAATTGCTTGCTCAAAATTATATTGCTTTTTATAGGCACGACCTATATGGAAATAAGCTTTACCTATACCGTTGTTAAACTTGAGATTTTTGCCTAACCCTACCGCCTTTTCGAGTAAACGTATTGATTGCTCATACTTTGAAGAGTTATAATAGTGCTTACCCAATTCCAGCATCGACTTTACTTTATTTGTATCCATAATTGTTGTATTAGCAGCAATTAGGAGGCTATCTTCCTTCATTTGTTGAGCCAGTGAAGTTTGAAGGTTGATAAGAATAAAATAAAACAATAAGCGGCTAATTCTCGTTATCACTTTGTTATAGTTACAGTTTAGTGAATTACAGTTTAATTTCTGAAAATTTTATTAATAGCTTCTGTTTTAGATTTCACTTGCAGCTTTTCATAAATATTTCGAATATGGGTTCGAACTGTTTGAGGACTAATAAAAAGTTTTGCGCCTATTTCTTTGTAGTTGAATCCATCAGCCATAAAATTAATTATTTCGACTTCGCGCGAAGTCAATGTTGATTCGGATGCTAAAGGTTTAATTTTTTGAAATGAATTAACAACCAATCGCGCTATATGGGGCGACATTGGTGAACCACCATTTTTTACTTGCCTAATACCATCCAAAAGTTCACTGGTTGAATTAGTTTTTATAAGGTAGCCACTGGCTCCAGCACACAGAGCTTGGAAAATATATTCATGATTGGGAAAGGCTGTGTATACAATAAATTGAACTTGTGGCATCATTAGCTTTGCTTCTTGAATACACTCAATGCCTGTTTTTCCGGGTATACCAATATCCATTAAAACTACGTCAACTTGAAGGTGTTTGAATTCAGCTAAAAAAAGTGCTCCGTTGGGGAATGCTCTAATTAACTCCATATCATTTTCAACAGAAAGAGTTTTTTTGAGCATTTCAATTAGTTCTGTATCATCTTCTACGAGCGCTAATTTGATTATTGAATTCATGACTAATTATAAATAAAATAAATCTACTGATATTTTTGGTAACCCCAAGTTTTAAAAGAAAGTTCTTATTAGGTAGTTTACAAAAACTGTAAATGAATTAGTGCCATACACTACATAAAAATATATAAAAACAACCTTTCCTTTTCAAAAATTAATTGGTTCTGCTTGTGCTGAAAATCTATTTAATGGTAGTACTCTGGATTTAGAAATTGGTAATTTTGTCGCTCACATCACTTCTCATATCAAAAAAATGAATCGCATCCTTTTTTTACTATTAATTGTTTCATTCCCGAGTTTATTATTTGCACAACCCGGCACACTCGACAGCAGCTTCGGCGCCAATGGAATTGTACGAACTTTTGTGAATAGTTCTAATGCCAAACTAACAGCAATGGCGATTCAACCTGATGATAAAATTCTTGCTGCCGGATATGATCGATACGATACTACAAATTTTAAAAATGCCTTTGTTGTAATACGATATACCGCTGATGGTATACTTGATTCGAGCTTTGCAACAAATGGAAAAATGATGTACAATTTTGGAAACGGTAACGCAATAGCTAATGCCATAAAAGTGCAAGCCGATGGAAAAATAGTAGTTGCCGGAAGAAGCTCAGCTCCGGGTCTTATTGGGATGGCTAGTATTCGTTTAAATATGGATGGTTCGCTTGACACAACTTATGGTACCAATGGTGCAGTTATTACCGCTGTTGGAACAACTAATGATTTTGCACTAGGAATTTATTTGCATTCAGATGGGCGAATAGTTTTAGGAGGGGCAAGTTATCTTTCAAGTTTTTCACGTATGGCTTTGGTGCGTTACCATTCGGATGGAAACATTGACACGTCTTTTGCTGCGAATGGTGTTTTAATTGCCGCTATTACAGGGGAAAATATTTATTGCAATCAAATTGAAACTGATTCAGCATCCAATTACCTAGTTTCAGGCAATGTAACGAATATCACCAGTACAGGTGCCTTTCTAAAAAAATACACTAGCAATGGAGTGCTGGATGTTACCTTCGGATTGCTTGGCTCCTGGTATCCTGCTGTTGGAAATAATTTTACAGAAAGTACAACAGGATTGATTAAGCAGCCGGATGGTAAGTTGATAGTTGGGTTAACAACCGACGCAAATTCTCCGCGGAAATTTGGGGTTGTTAGATATCTTCCATCAAGCTGGTTAGTAGATTCTTCATTTGGTATTTATACAGGAGAATCTTATTTAACAACCGGTATCAATAAATATGTTGCTACGCATATCGCGCAACAACCGAGTGGAAAAATTGTGATTTCTGCAAATTACCAACTAGGAAGTGAAAATAAATTTGCTGCTATTCGCTATTTGGCCAATGGTCTTTTGGATAGTGCGTTTGGAACAAATGGTTTTGTTGTTACCAATATTACACCAACAAACAACAACAGTACTACAGCGGAAATAGGAGTGCAGAGTAGCGGTAAAATAATTGTTGCCGGCAACAATACTGAAAATGGTATTAAACGCTTCACTCTTGTTAGATACCATGATACACTAAGCATTAACACCTTTGTTCAAAGAGTTGAAGAAAATCAATTTTCACTTACTGTGTTTCCAAATCCGGCAAGTGATATTTTAAAAGTAAGCTGCTATTCAGAAAGCAGTGCCACATTTGAAGCACCATTGAATCTGAAAGTGTTTTCTTCGTTGGGCATTGAATTAACCTCACCAAAATACGCCAAAACTGTTCAAAGAGACAAGGTGCTAAGCCTTGAACTATCTATAAAGGATTTGTTGCCCGGCTTATACTTTATTAAAATTGGAAGCGCTACAGCTCGTTTTGTAAAAGAATAAAACGTAATAATTTGTTATCATTTATTGTATTGAAACAACTAGTATTTAGCTAGTTTCAATATGCCAACACTGAACCTAACCATCGTTCAACCTCCTCCTGTTTCATGTTTTTTCGTTGGGCATAATCTGCAATTTGGTCCTTTTCGAGTTTTCCAACTGAAAAATAATGTGCATCGGGGTGCGCAAAATACATTCCACTCACCGCTGCTGTTGGATACATAGCCATGCTTTCGGTTAATGTTATTCCGGTATTTTTTTCAACTTCTAGAAGTTTCCACAAAGTAATTTTCTCGGTATGATCGGGTTGCGCCGGATAGCCGGGAGCCGGACGAATTCCTTGGTATTTTTCTTTAACAATTTCTTCCTTCGAAAGTTTTTCATCACTTGCATAACCCCAAATTTCGGTACGCACTTTTTTGTGCATTAATTCGGCAAAAGCTTCAGCGAGCCTGTCGGCCAAGGCTTTGAGCATAATAGATGAATAATCATCGTGTTCTTTCTCAAATTTTTTGATCCATTTTTCTATTCCAAAACCCGTACTAACAGCGAATGCCCCAATATAATCCATATCGCCATTTGATTCCTGCTTTGAGTTAATAAAATCGGCAAGTGCAACATTTTTAAAATTGTCTGCCTTTTGACTTTGCTGTCTCAGCGTGTGAAAAGTGGCAATTTTTTCTTTGCCTGTTTGGTCGTACACTTCAATGTCGTCACCATCCGAAAGTGCAGGAAAAATACCAACTACGGCTTTAGCGCAAAGCCATTTTTCAGCAACCAGTTGTTTCAACATGGCTTGTGCATCATCAAACAGTTTTTGCGCTTCAATACCTCTTACCGGATCTTTCAGCAATTTCGGGTAAGAACCTTTCATTTCCCAACTGATAAAAAATGGAGTCCAATCAATAAACTCAATTAATTCCTTCACATCAAAATCCTCAAACACTTTAACACCTAAAAAATTAGGCTTACTGCCCTTTTGTTTGCTGATAATGAATTTGTTTTTCTGAGCTTCTGTTAAACTAAGGAATTTAGCCTGTGCCCTATCCGCTTTGTGATATTCGCGTGTACGTTCGTTTTCGGAACGAATTTGTTCAATAAAACTATCTCTCAATTCTTTCGACAACAAGCTGCTCACAACCGGCACACTTCTCGATGCATCGTTTACATGCACAACCGGATAGTTGTAATGAGGTTCAATTTTCACAGCAGTATGCACCTTGCTAGTTGTTGCTCCTCCTATTAACAAAGGAATAGTAAATCCTTCGCGTTTCATTTCTTTAGCCACATGCACCATCTCATCCAGCGAAGGAGTTATTAATCCACTTAATCCAATAATATCAACTTGTTCTTCTTTAGCTTTCGCAAGAATCTTATCCGCTGATACCATTACTCCCAAATCAACAATATCGTAGCCGTTGCAAGCCATAACCACACCTACAATGTTTTTTCCTATATCGTGAACATCCCCTTTAACCGTAGCCAATAAAACTTTCCCGTTTTTTGCTCCTACCAATTTGTCCTTTTCAAGAAATGGTTGCAGGTATGCAACGGCCTTTTTCATTACCCTGGCGCTCTTAACCACTTGGGGTAAAAACATTTTACCGGCGCCAAATAAATCACCTACAATGTTCATTCCGGCCATCAAGGGGCCTTCAATAATGTGTAAGGGTTTATCAAAAGTGATTCGTGCTTCTTCCATATCGCTTTCAATGTAATCGGTAATTCCTTTTACCAAAGCATGTGCAATACGTTTTTCGAGTGTTTCTTTACGCCATTCTTCATCTTTAATTTCCTTTTCTTTGCCATCTCCCTTCACCAATTCGGCATGCGAAATGAGTCGCTCGGTTGCATCGTCGCGGCGATCGAGCAATACATCTTCAACCAACTCCAACAAGGTTTTATCTATTTCATCGTATACAATTAACTGACCCGGATTTACAATACCCATGTCCATTCCATGGTTAACTGCATGATACAAAAAGGCTGCATGTATAGCTTCTCGCACATGATCATTTCCTCTAAACGAAAAAGAAACGTTACTAACTCCACCCGACACCTTTGCATAAGGCAAATTTTGCTTTATCCATTTGGTGGCATTAAAAAAATCGAGGGCATTTTTGCGGTGTTCTTCCATGCCGGTTGCAACCGGAAAAATATTGGGATCAAAAATTATGTCTTGTGGTGCAAAGTGAACCTGCTCAACTAATATGGTATAAGCTCGTTTGCAAATATCTATTCTTCGTTGCAAGTTGTCGGCTTGTCCTTGTTCGTCAAAAGCCATTACAATAACTGCCGCACCGTATTTCTTTACCAATTTGGCTTGGCGAATAAATTCCTCTTCACCACCTTTCAGCGATATTGAATTAACAATAGATTTTCCTTGTGTACATTTTAGGCCCGATTCAATCACCTCAAATTTGGATGAGTCAATCATTACAGGAACCTTGCAAATATCGGGTTCAGAAGCAACAAGGTTGAGGAATTTGGACATGGCAAAATCAGCATCCAACATACCTTCGTCCATGTTAATATCAATTGCCTGTGCCCCTCCTTCCACTTGATCGCGCGCAACACTCAAGGCTGCGTCGTATTGGTTGTCTTTGATTAAACGTAAAAACTTTTTTGAGCCCGTTACATTAGTACGTTCTCCAACGTTTAAAAAATTAGAGTCTGGTCTGTAGGTTAGTGCTTCTAATCCGCTTAATCGCAAGTGTTTTTCAATGGTGGGGATTTTCCGTGGTGCCACCTTTTTAGCATGTTGAGCAATGTGTTTGATGTGGTCGGGAGTAGTTCCACAGCACCCTCCAACAATATTGATAAAGCCGCTTTGTAAAAAATCGTCAATTTGCACGCACATTTGATGCGGAGTTTCATCGTACTCACCAAACTGGTTAGGCAGTCCGGCATTGGGATAAGCGCTTACAAAGAAGGGTGCTTTTTCTGACAACTCTTCCAAATAGGGACGCATATCTTTTGCTCCCAAAGCGCAATTTAATCCAATGCTTAGTAAGTTTACATGAGAAACTGAATTTAAAAAAGCTTCAACAGTTTGACCCGAAAGAGTTCGTCCACTTGCATCGGTTATGGTACCGGAAATCATAATTGGCAGTTCTCGCTTTTGTTCTTCAAACACCGTTTGCACTGCAAAAAGCGCAGCCTTCGCATTGAGTGTATCAAATATGGTTTCAATTAAAATTAGGTCAACTCCGCCATCCATTAATCCCCGCACTTGTTCAGCGTAAGCATCTACAACTTCGTCCCAGGTTACAGCACGAAAGCCCGGATCGTTTACATCGGGAGATAAGCTAAGTGTTCTGTTGGTTGGTCCAACAGCTCCCGCAACAAATTTAGGAGAGCTACTTTTAAATTCAGCAATCGCTGATTTTGCAATTTTTGCAGCCTCTAAATTTAATTCGTACGAAAGCGATTCCATGTGGTAATCGGCAAGTGAAATACGTTGTGCATTAAACGTATTGGTTTCAATAATATCGGCACCGGCAGTTAAATATTCCAAATGTATCGCCTTAATAATGTCGGGGCGCGTTAGTGAGAGCAAATCGTTATTGCCCTTCAAATCGCTTTTCCAGTCGGAGAAACGCGTCCCTCTGTAATCCTTTTCTTCCAGTTTGTAGCGTTGAATCATGGTGCCCATTGCACCGTCAATGACCAAAATTTGCTTTTCTAATACCTGCTTAATGTCCATAACTTGTTTTGTTGCTTTCCTTCTGTTTGTTTCACAATCTTCAACGTTCTTGCTCAAAAAAAAATCTCCCCGACCTTAGTCGAAGAGATTTTAAAAATAGTTACATATTAAAAATCTGATTCGACTTATCTGTTTTTCGGAAAAATCCGAAAATGGAATTAGCACCTTCTCTGCAATTAGAGCGGTTGCTAAGGTTTCACAGGGCCATTCCCTCCACCTTTCTTGATAAGCGAAAGTTCAATTAATTCACATTTTTTTGAACTTTCTTCCCGATTAACGGGTCACTACTAAAGAACGCGCTGCGAAAGTAGAAAAAATTTTAAACATACTTTCACTGCAAGGATATTCTTTTTGTTGAAACAACTTTGTTTTATATCTTTTCAAAGAGCTGAATCACTTTTACTTAATTGGACCATTTTATACAAAAATTCCATTGTGACGGCTTTGGGTTGTATTCGATTACATTAAAAATTACTAACCACAAACGGTATAAGAATATCATCAATACAGTGATTTCCTAAAATTGTTTACGCAAATATTCGCTGTTTGATTCTAATTAACTCTAAATTCAAAATTCACTTTTAGTTGATGTGTGGTGCAGAGATATGCAAATTATTTTTTTAGATTTACGGCTATTCACCTTCTTCCGGATTTTGAGATGAAAAATTTTTATGTGCTGTTGTTGTTCCTTGCTCCCTTGTTTTTGTCGGCGCAAACATCAAAATCGAAAAAATTTAACCAGCTTTATAGTAAGCCTATTGAGCGTAAATACTATGTGAAAGAACGTTACTACAAAGGTAATTTGTACGTTGAAGGAGAGGCAATACAAAAAGTATACAGTAAGAAAAAAAGAGTTGAATTAAAACGAGGTCCTTGGAAATGGTATCATCGAAACGGACAATTAAAAGATTCTGTTTTTTATACTGATTCCGGATTGCCTACCGGTGTTGAAACAGTGTACAACAACGATGGAACCATTCATCAAACCATTGATTATGGCACTAGCACCAATTTTATTATTCGCGAAAGAAACTGGCTTACCACCATTGCCAAGGATTATACACGCACCTATTATCATAAAACACCTAATATTCCTAAAAAAACACAAGTGTATAAAAACAGGAAAAAAGATGGTGTATGGAAAACTTATGATACAAACGGAAAAGTGATTTCTGAAAAAAGCTATTCAAAAGGTAAGTTAGTTTCAAACCATTAAGCAGATTGCAATGATTGAAAAAAGCACGCTCGACTTTTTGTCGAAATTAAAACAAAACAATAACCGAGATTGGTTTCTAGAGCACAAAGCTGAGTACGAAAAAGCCAAATCAAATTTTGTTGAATTTGTACAGCAATTAATTCAAGAGGTCGCAAAGTTCGACAGCAGTGTGAAGGGGCTTGATGCAAAAAAATGTGTTTTTAGAATTAACCGAGATATTCGCTTTTCGGCCGATAAATCGCCTTACAAAAGCAATATGGGAGCAAGTTTTTCGGCCGGTGGAAAAAACTCTACCAACCCCGGATATTATATACACATAGAGGGTAACAAATCGTTTTTGGCAGCCGGAAAATGGATGCCGGATCCTACCATGCTCAGTGCCATACGTCAAGAAATTGACTACAACACCAAAGAGTTTAAGAAAATTATTACTGCAAAAGAATTCGTTTCTTTTTTTGGAGAATTGTCGGAAGATGACAAATTAAAAACAGCTCCAAAAGGTTATCCCAAAGACCATCCAGAACTTGAATTGCTGAAGCTTAAGAGTTTTATTGCCGTACATTCATTTAACCAGAAAGAAGTACTGGGTAAAACATTTCTTGCCGACTGCGTGAAAGGATGCAAACTTGTTTATCCATTAACTAAGTTTTTAAGCCGAGCCATTTCTTAATTTTAATCTAATGAAACAATTTTTTATCCTGCTTGCCATTGTTGCCGGGGCTTTAAACGTTACTGCGCAAAAAACAACAACGAGTACAAAGCAATCTAATTACACCTACGATTCGGTGTTGTATGAAAATATAAAGTATCGTTTGGTAGGCCCCTTTCGTGGAGGTCGGTCGGCTGCGGTTTGTGGTGATTTGAAACGAAAAAATGTGTTCTATTTTGGTTCAACCGGTGGAGGTGTTTGGAAAACACAAGATGGAGGAAGCAATTGGAAAAATATTAGTGACCCGTTTTTTGGTGGAAGCATTGGCAGTATTGCCCTTGCTCCTAGTGATGCCAGCATTATTTATGTTGGAACCGGCGAAAACACTATGCGTGGAAATGTTAGCGAAGGCATGGGAATGTGGAAAAGTGAAGATGGTGGTAGAAGTTGGAAAAATTGTGGATTAAAGGATTCGCGTCACATTACACGTATTGTTGTACATCCGAAAAATCCCGACATCGTTTGGGTTGCTTGTACCGGCCATTTGTTTGGTCCATCGAATGAAAGAGGTGTTTATAAAACCATGGATGGTGGACGTAACTGGAGAAGAGTTTTGTTTAGTAACGAAAATGCTGGAGCCATTGATTTAGTTGCTGAACCCGGCAATCCGCAAGTATTGTATGCAAGCACTTGGTATGTTCGCCGCACCCCATATAGCCTTGAGAGTGGTGGGCCTGGAAGTGCACTATGGAAAAGTACTGATGGGGGTGAATCATGGAAAAATATTTCTCGCAACAAAGGTTTACCTAAAGATACTATTGGTATTATTGGAATTACGGTTTCTGCTTCAAATCCCGATCGCTTGTATGCCATTATTGAATCGCGTACCGGAGGTGTTTTTACTTCTGATAATGCAGGTGAAACCTGGATAAAAACAAGTGATAAGAGTGATGTTCGCCAGCGTTCGTGGTATTTTAGCAAACTTTTTTGCGATCCCAAAAACGAGCACACGCTTTACATTTGCAATGTTGGTTTTCACCGTTCTCGCGACGGAGGAAAAACTTTTACCGAACTACCAACACCACATGGCGACCATCATGATTTATGGATAGATCCGGAAGACGCACAACGCATGATTATTGCTGATGACGGAGGAGCTCAAGTTAGTTTTGATGCGGGTTCATACTGGAGTACTTACCACAATCAACCTACTTCACAATTTTATAGAGTTAGTACCGACAATCATTTTCCCTACCGAATATTAGGTGCTCAACAAGACAACTCCACAGTGCGAATTATGAGCAGAACCTACGATGGTGCTATTACCGAAAACGATTGGAGCTATACCGCTGGTTTTGAATCAGGACATGTAGTTGCTGATCCTCTTAATCCGGATATTGTGTATGGTGGAAATTATGGTGGTTACCTGTCGCGCATGGACCATCAAACCGGCGAAAATAGAACCATCAGTGTTTGGCCAGAAAGTCCAATTGGCAGTGGTGCCGATGTGTTGAAATACCGCTTTCAGTGGAATTTCCCGATTTTCTTTTCTCCCCATAATCCTAAGCGAATTTATGCTTGTGGAAATGTATTGTTTAAGTCGGATAATGAGGGTGCAAGTTGGGAAGCAATAAGCCCCGATCTTACTACTAACGATAAAAGCAAGCAAGTTGCAAGTGGCGGTATTATTACAAAAGACAATACCAGTGTAGAATATTACTGCACCCTTTTCGCTGCTACAGAATCTCCGCTTGAAAAAGATTTGCTTTGGGTAGGTAGTGACGATGGCTTGCTGCATGTTTCTAAGGATGCTGGTAAGAATTGGGAAAATGTCACTCCTAAAGGTATTCCAGCTTGGATGATGTGGAATTGCATTGAGGTTGATCCATTTAAAAAAGGAAGTGCCTACATTACCGGAACACGCTATAAACTGGATGATTTTGCGCCCTATTTGTATAAAACCGAAGATTATGGTAAAAGCTGGAAGAAAATAACCAACGGTATTCCTGCAACTCATTTTACACGCGTACTGCGCGCCGACAAAATTCGCAAAGGATTGTTGTATTGCGGTACCGAATATGGTATGTATCTTTCGTTTGACGATGGAACAACCTGGAAGCCCTTTCAACAAAATTTACCAATGGTGCCGATTACTGATTTGACGCTGAAAAACAACGATCTGGTTGTTGCTACCCAAGGTCGTTCATTTTGGGTGCTCGATAATTTAAGTGCTTTACAGCAAATTAATGGAGATATTGTTACAAAAAATGTATTCGCCTTTAATCCCGGGGAAGTGTATCGTTGCGAAGGTTACCAAAACAAAAATAGTAGCAATGCCGGTAAAAATCCTGATAACGGCTTAGTGCTAGATTATTATTTAAAAGATGTTTCAGACACATCTTTAGTGAAAATTGTATTGTACGATAAAAACAAAAAACATATTCGCAGCTTCAGTACTAACGCAGATAAAGACGAGAAGTTAGAAGTTAAAAAAGGCATGAATCGTTTTGTTTGGAATTTGTATTACCCTCCTGCTGAAAAAATTGAAGATCAAATTTTATGGTCGGGGCCAATTGGTGGACCAAAAGCAGCTCCCGGAAATTACTCAGCCGTTGTTAAAACCCGCACTGATTCAACTGCAATAAATTTCACCATAGTCGCAGATCCGAACTATAAAATTTCACAAAGTGATTATGAGGAACAATTTAATTTCTTGATTAAAACCCGCGACAAGTTTTCGGAAATTCAAAAATCGCTGAAGCAAATTCGTGAAGTGCGTCAACAACTATCTGCTCTAAGTGGACGATTGCCAAAGGATTCAACAGTTAAATCACTAACAATATCAATCGACAGTATACAAAAACGCATTACACGAATTGAGGAAGCACTGTATCAAACCAAAGCGAAAAGCGGACAGGATATATTAAATTATCCGATACGACTCAACGACAAACTTTCGGCCTTGTACGATGCCGCAAATAGCGGATATATGGCTCCCAGCAAGCAAGTTAAAGATGTATATGAGGTGTTATCGGGAAAAATAGATGAGCAATTATCTAAACTCAAAATGATAAAAGAAACGGAACTTAAAAACCTGAATGCCGGCTTGAAACAATTCGACATTCCGGTTGTGTATGTAAAATAAAATAGAAAGGCATGAGTTATCCTTATCAACTAAAAACGCTGCAGGAATATGAGGCTGCTTATAAGAAAAGTGTAGATCAACCCGAAGAGTTTTGGGCATCGGTTGCAGCAAACTTTCTCTGGAAAAAAAAATGGAACAAGGTTCTTGATTGGAATTTTAAAGCGCCCAAAATAACTTGGTTTGAAGGGGCAAAACTCAACATCACCGAAAACTGTCTCGATCGTCATTTAGCTAAAAACGGCAACACAACAGCTTTGCTTTGGGAAAGCAACAATCCAAGTGAAGCTGCTCGAAAAATCAGCTATAACGAGTTGCATCAATTGGTGTGCAAGTTTGGCAACGTCCTTAAAAATAATGGCGTAAAAAAAGGCGATCGGGTTTGCATTTACATGGGAATGATTCCTGAATTGGCCATTGCTGTTTTGGCTTGCGCCAGAATAGGTGCGGTTCACTCTGTAGTGTTTGGAGGCTTTTCAGCTCAATCAATTTCCGACCGCTTGCAAGATGCTAAGGCCGAATTTGTAATTACTTGTGATGGCGCATTTCGCGGAGCTAAAGCAATTCCGCTTAAGGAAATTATTGATGATGCTTTAGTAAGTTGCGACTTTGTAAAACGTGTAATAGTGTGCGAACGCACCGATACTCCGGTAAGTATGATAAAGGGTCGCGATGTATGGTGGAAGGATGAAATGGAAAATGCAAGCGCTGACTGTCCGGCAGAAGAAATGGATGCAGAGGATCTGTTGTTTATACTTTACACTTCAGGCTCTACAGGCAAACCTAAAGGGGTAGTGCATACTTGTGCAGGATATATGGTTTGGGCAAACTATACTTTTGTTAATGTATTTCAGTACCAGCCAGGACAAGTGCATTTTTGTACTGCTGATATTGGCTGGATTACCGGACATAGTTATATTGTTTACGGACCATTAAGCGCAGGAGCTACAAGCCTACTATTTGAAGGGATTCCAACTTATCCCGATGCAGGCAGGTTTTGGGAAATTGTAGATAAGTTTAACGTAAATATACTGTACACTGCCCCAACAGCAATTCGTAGTTTAATGGCTTACGGCCTTGATTCCTTAGCCGGGAAAAGCTTGGAAAGTTTAAAGGTGTTAGGTACTGTGGGAGAACCCATAAACGAAGAAGCTTGGCATTGGTATCATGAGCATATCGGGAAAAAGAATTGCCCTATCGTTGATACTTGGTGGCAAACTGAAACGGGCGGAATTTTAATTTCAAATATTGCTGGTGTAACTCCACACAAGCCTGCTCATGCAACTTTGCCGCTTCCCGGAGTTCAACCCTGTTTGTTGGATGAAAAAGGAAATGAACTTGTTGGAAACAATGTGAGTGGTAATTTATGCTTAAAATTTCCTTGGCCGGGAATGTTGCGCACTACTTATGGTGACCACGAACGCTGCCGTGTAAATTATTTCGCAACTTATGAAAATTTATACTTTACCGGAGATGGTTGTTTGCGCGACGAAAGTGGAAATTACCGTATTACCGGTCGTGTTGACGATGTGCTGAATGTGAGCGGTCACCGCATTGGTACTGCAGAAGTTGAAAACGCAATCAACATGCATGCTGGTGTAGTTGAAAGTGCTGTGGTGGGCTATCCTCATGATATTAAGGGACAAGGAATTTATGCTTATGTAATTTATAATGGGCATCATGGTGACTTAAACTTGGCGAAACAAGACATTTCCCTCACTGTTTCGAAAATAATTGGAGCCATTGCAAAACCCGATAAAATTCAGTTTGTAAGCGGTTTGCCAAAAACACGAAGCGGGAAAATTATGCGTCGAATATTACGTAAAATAGCAGAGGGCGAAACCTCCAATTTAGGCGATACCAGTACTTTGCTTGACCCTGCTGTTGTGGATGAAATAAGGTCAGGGAAAGTGTGATGTGTTATTCAAAACCCACCTTCATTAGTTTAAACATTCGCCCCCTGTCGGAATAAATCAGTAGTTCGTTGGGTAGGGTTTGCAAGAATATTTTAGGTCGAGGATACATCGGCTTTTCGGTGGGCGGTAATAAGGAGCGGCGTTTCATCGTGCCTTGTGCATCCAATGTTACCAATACACAGGTTGATTTTCGAACACCTCCAAAAATTCTATATTCTCTTGGGTTGGCAATAGTTAAGTTTCGTGAATTGTCGTTGAAAATTATGTTTGCCGTGCTTCCCGAAATTGCGAGCGAATAGCTGCTATATGGGCCTTTATCGTTAACAGTCACTTGTGTTTTGGGAACCATTTTAACCCAATTTATTTTACCGGCAGTATCAATTGAAGCAACTATTAAATCGTTAAAATTATAGTAATAATCCGTTGAGGTATACCTTCCATTATAACTGACATAAGTTTGTACATAACGCTGTTCGGCAACCATAAAAGCTCCGCCATCGCTTCGTTCGAGCAAGTGATTAATTTTAAACTGCCTCAGCTCCTCTCCTCTTTTAGCTTTACTAACCGACATCACATTCTGTAAAAATCCCTTTTCAAAATCCTTGAAACCTTTTGATTTTACCTCTCGTGTTTTGCCATCAATACACAAGTAAAATGTACCCGCCAAATCGTCTGAATAACGCCCTTTATTTGAAAAAAAACCGGCAGCCACCAAGTCCTGTTTTGAGTTAATCTTAAAACTCATATCCGAAATTGTTTTGCCTTCTAATTGAATATCAAATTCCTTTACAGCACTATTGTTGGGCTCCATCAAAAGTATTTTATAAAGATAGCTGGGTCTATCTTTAAACCAATTGCCTTTTTCACCAACAGTTTCAGTTAGCATGTAAAAGTTGCCACTTTTGTCAAGTACATAATCGTGTACCGTAAAATCTCCGCTTACAAAAGGTAATTCTATAGTTGAATTCTGGTACAACTCGTTGAGGTCTTGATCAATTATTTTATACGAAAATCGAGTATTTGTTCCTTTCTTGTTGAATTGGTTTTTAAAGACTAATATTTTACTGCTATCGGTTGAGAGTAGAAAAATAAAATCAAGCTTCTCTCCTTTGTTTTCGGCAAGCACTTCATCTAATTGCTTGCGGTCGTTATCGGGTTCTCCATCAGGTTTTACATGCTGTACATAAGCTGTTGTTATATTGTTTTCTTTATTGTAAAACGAGGTAAACAGCAGCAATTTCCCGCTAAGGCAAATCAAGTCTTCGAAGTGAACGTGCCTGTTCTCGCCTATTTCAGGCATTTTTAGTTCTTTCGAATAAATGAGCGACAGGGATTCGGCGTCATACTTTTCGAGGTATTGATCATTTGGACAAAAGGGACAAAAAGGATTATAGGTATCCTTCACAAAATAAATTGATCGAGCGTCTCTTCCAACAAATCGTGCAGGATAAAGCTTTTTATCAGCTTCTGTTTCGGGCCCCCACTGCACTTTTGCTGTTTGAGCATAAAGGGGTTTTACTTGTAAAGTAAAAAGTAAATAGAAAAAGATGTTTTGTAGCAGCTTCAATACAGCAAAGCCTCTTGGGGCTATTTTAAATTGTGATATACGTTTTGTACATCATCATCGGCCTCAATTTTTTCAACCAAGGTCATAATTTCTTCACTTTGTGCCTCTGTTAGTTCTGTTTGATTTTGCGGAACCCGCATGTTTTCAGAACTAATAACGTTTATTTTTTTCTCCTCCAGCGCTTTGTGCATCATTCCAAAGTCATGAAAAGCGGTCTCCACAATAATTTCATTTTCGTCGTTTAGGTAAACATCCTGAGCTCCAAAATCAATTAATTCTAACTCCAACTCTTCAACATTTAATCCTTCTGATTTTATTTTAAAAACCCCTTTGCGTTCAAATAAAAAATCGAGCGAACCTGTTTTACCTAAGGTTCCGTTGCCTCTATTAAAATACATGCGAATATTGGCTACTGTACGAGTTGGGTTATCAGTGGCACATTCAACTAAAATAGCAATTCCGTATGGTCCATAACCTTCATATACCACTTCTTCAAAGTCCTTTTCCTCTTTTGAAGAGGCTCTTTTTATAGCTGCCTCAATACGATCTTTAGGCATATTAATTCCCTTTGCGTTTTGCATAGCCATGCGCAAACGAGGATTCATGTTAGGGTCGGGCCCTCCTTGCTTCACAGCAATTGCAATTTCTTTTCCTGCACGAGTAAAACCTTTTGCCATTTTATCGTAACGGGCAAACATCTTATATTTTCGCTTTTCAAATACTCTTCCCATAAGGCTTGTTGTGTAAATATTTTTCAAAACTAAAAAATTCTACGCAGCATTTCAATTCTTATTCGGCAGTATATGCATAATAACGATGCTCATTTTGCTATTTTTACCGCTGTTGTACATGGTTTTATTCACAACATCTCTTTGAATTTGGCGTTAGATGTTGTTTGCCCAATGGTTGATTTGAAAAAACTTTTTTTACTGGTAATCTTTCTTTTTGCTTTCGCTGATGCGGATGCCCAAGAATTGTTTTCGTCGAAACGAAAAAAAACTTTTCTTGTGCAATCAGATACGCTTCAACTCGACAGCTTGAGCATTGTTGCTGAAAGCCTTGTACTAACCGATAGTTTGGGCGGGCTTATTCCTAGTGAATATTACAAAGTTTTGGCAATTAGCGGGCAGCTCGTGTTTTTGCCTGAATTGTTGAAAGATAGTCTCCTTAGGCTAAAAACTATTGTAGCCAGTTATAGCGTTTTCCCGTTTTTGTTTGGGAAGGCTAAGTACCATAAAAATAGTAGCTGGCTAAAACCCGATGAAACCGGTAAAGTAAACCCTTTTTTGTATACGGAAGTTGAAAACAAAAACAACGACTTCTTTGCGGGTGAGGGTTTGTCAAAAAATGGAAGTATATCGCGTGGTATTGCCTTTGGAAACAATCAGGATGTGGTGTTGAATTCGAATTTGAATTTACAGCTCAGCGGAAAAATTACTGATAAAATTAGCATACTTGCTGCTATCGCAGATGATAATATCCCCATACAACCGGAAGGTAATACTCAACAATTGCAAGAGTTTGATCGCGTATACATTCAATTTAATGACGATAAATCAAAGTTAATAGCGGGCGATTTTCAATTGATGCGACCCAATTCCTACTTTATGAATTATTTTAAAAAGTCGCAAGGGGCTAGCTTTACAAGCAGTTTTGGATTGGGGGCTACTCCCGAAAAACAAAAAAATAATACACTCTCGGTGGCTTTAAGTGCCGCAGTTTCGAAAGGAAAATTTTCGCGCAATGTGATTGTGGGAACAGAGGGAAATCAAGGGCCTTATCGCTTGCGTGGTGCTGAAAACGAAAGTTACATTGTTATACTTTCGGGTTCTGAAAAAATTTACATCGATGGGCAACTGCTCGAGCGCGGACAAGAAAATGATTATGTAATTGATTACAATACTGCCGAAGTTAGTTTTACTCCCAAGCGAATTATCACAAAAGATAAACGTATTACTGCCGAGTTTCAATACAGCGACCGCAACTATGCACGTTCCTTATACGATGTGGGAGCTGATTACAAAAACAACAAACTAAACTTACGCACCCACTTTTTTTCGGAACAAGACAATAAAAAGAAACCACTGTTGCAAGAATTAAAAACAAGCGACAAGCTCGTACTCGATAGCATTGGCGACAATTTGGAGGATGCTGTTGTTGCAGGAATCGACACCAGTGGGTATTTGCCTAATACGATACTTTACAAAGCTGTCGACACCTTGGGCTATAGCAATGTGTTTGTTTTTTCAAACGATTCATCAAATGCGATTTATCGTTTAAGTTTCAGCAATGTAGGAAGTGGAAAAGGAAACTACAACCCGGCTGCTACCAGCGCAAATGGAAAAGTTTACCAATGGATTGCTCCTGTTAACGGACAAGCACAGGGAAGTTATGAGCCTGTTGTTTTGCTTATTACTCCCAAACAAAAACAAATGCTGGTTGTTGCTGCCGACTATGCCATTGCTCGAAATTTTAGCTCAAGTATTGAATTAGCCTATACTAATTATGATTTGAATACTTTCTCATCAAAAAACAAAACCGACGATGAAGGATATGCGCTGCGATTTTTACTCATGAAACGAACTCCCTTATCCGCCAAGGAAAACGACACCTTGCATTTAATTACCGGAGCAAATTTAGAAGTGGTAAGCAAGTACTTTTCGCCCATTGAACGCTTTAGAAGTATTGAATTTGATCGCGACTGGAATCGTGCTACGGTGAGCGGAACCAATTTGCAAAACATCGTTGGAGCAAAATTAGGTCTTGAAAAAAAATCGATTGGAACAGCTTTGTATCAGTTTAATAGTTTTGTTGAACAATCCGTATATCGCGGTTATCAGCACAATCTTACTAGCGATTTTGCGAAAAAAGGTTTTCAATTAGTTGTCCGTTCGAGTTTACTTACTAGCAAAACAGAACTTAATAATGGGCGCTTTTTGAAATACAAAGCAGTACTCTCAAAAGAAATTCCTTGGGTAAAAATTGGTGCCGGCATCGAGCAGGAAGAAAATAAAACAAGTTTGCAAAACACCGATTCGCTGCTTGCGATTAGCTTTCGGTTTCTCGAATGGCAAGCATTTGTGCAAAGCGCCGATACCGCAAAAAATTCGTTTCGTATTAATTATCTTAACCGAAGCGATTGGTTGCCCAGTGCACAAGGGCAGCTTAAAAAGGCCTCGGTGGGACAAAGTGTTGCGGCCAATTTGCGATTGTCGAAAAACGCTAACAGTGATTTACAAATTAGCGGAACTTACCGAAATTTGGCTGTTTTAGATAGCTTACTGTTGTCTCAACAGCCCGATAACTCACTGGTTGCAAGAGTTGAGTATACCGCTCGTATTTTAAAAGGAGCAATAACTACCTCAACATTTTATGAAGTAGGATCGGGGTTAGAAGTAAAAAAGGAGTATTCATACATCAAGGTGCAGCCCGGGCAAGGTTTGTACGAGTGGAAAGATGCCGATGGCGACAGTATAGAAGATTTGGATGAGTTTATTATTGCAGTGTTTGCTGATAAAAAACAGTATATAAAAGTGTTTACTCCTACCAGCGAATTTGTAAAAACTTACAACAATCAGTTTAGCGAAATCTTACAATTATCACCTGCAAATGTGTGGAGTGGAAAAAAGGGGCTTCGAAAATTTATTGCTCTTTTAAGCAATCAAACTGCCTACCGAATTGACCGCAAAACCAGCAATGCGGATGTGGAAAAATTCTTAAATCCATTTCTAAATCAAAGCAAGGATGTGGAAATTGTGACGTTGAATTCTTCGTTTAGGAACACCTTTTTTGTAAACCGCTTTAACTCTCATTTCGGATTCGATTATTCGTATCAGCAAACCAAAAACAAATCCTTGCTTGTAAGTGGTTCAGAAGAGCGCTCCAATGTATTTCACACTTTTAAAATTCGTTGGAACATTACTCGAAAGTGGCTTCTAACCAACGATGCTAGTGCCGGAGTAAAATCGTCCTTATCAGAGTTTTTCAATTCTCGCAATTACACCATCAATTACCTCAGTACTGAACCAAAATTGAGCTTTCAACCTTCAACCAATTTCAGGGCAACTGTAAATTACGAATACTCTGAAAAAACAAGTAAAACCATAAGTTTAAATGAAGACAGCTTGAAGGCTATTGGCCAAAAGTTGGGAGCCGAAATCAAATACACAAAAGCCGAACAGGGCAGCCTGATTGCCAAGTTTAATTTTATTTTGTTTAGTTACCAAGGTGATGCAAATTCGCAACTTGCTTACGAAATGTTAGAAGGGTTACAACCCGGAAAAAACTATACCTGGAATGTTAGCTATCAGCGCAACCTTGCCAATAACATACAGTTGAATTTAAGTTATGACGGGCGTAAATCAAATGCTGCAAACGGAAGAATTGTGCACATTGGCAATGTAATGGTGAGGGCGTTTTTTTAGAAATAGCTGTTGTTTTAAGAAGGATACAACTAAAATATCCTGCCGTATTTTGTGAATATCTGTTAGCTAACTAACTTTCATACAAAAACTGTATTTTTACACCTCATTTTTTAAACCCTTACAATGATTATAGAAAATAAAAAAGTGGTAAGTGTAAATTATCACTTAACGGTGAATGAAAACAACATGGAAGTGTTGGTTGAAAAAACGGATTCCGAACATCCATTTGTTTTTTTATTCGGTGCAGGTGGATTGCTGGAAGCATTTGAAAATAACCTAAAAGGAAAACAAGTAGGCGATAGTTTTGATTTTCAAATTGAAGCCGAAAACGGATATGGATTGGTAGATGAGGATAGTATTGTTACAATTCCAATTGAAGCATTTAAAGCGGAAGATGGGAGTATTGATGAAGAAATGGTAAAGGTTGGAAATACACTTCCAATGACCGACAACGAAGGAAACCGTTTGCAGGGTGTTGTGGAAGAAATTACCGATGCACATGTACGTATGGATTTCAATCATCCGCTTGCAGGACAGGATTTACGCTTTAAAGGAATTGTACTCGACATTCGTGATGCCAGCGCTGAAGAGCTTGCACATGGACATGTACACGGCCCACATGGACATCATCATTAAGAAATGTTAATTTACAGATAACGCTTGGGGTTAACACAATAACCCAACAGAAACGAAGTTGTTGTCTCGGATTATTAAAAAATAAAATGGATATAAAAGCAGGCCCTCTTCTTGAAACTATTGAGTTTCCGGCAGACTTAAAAAAACTCGACGAAAGTCAGTTGAAACAAGTTTGTGACGAATTGCGTCAGTTTATCATTGATGTAGTATCGATAAAGGGCGGGCATTTTGGCGCAAGCCTTGGGGTAGTGGAGTTATCTGTGGCTTTGCATTATGTGTTCAATACTCCCTACGATCAATTGGTGTGGGATGTTGGGCATCAAGCATACGGACATAAAATATTAACCGGCCGCCGCAAGCAATTTCACACAAACCGCATATACAAAGGCATAAGCGGATTTCCAAAAAGAAGCGAAAGTGAATACGATACATTTGGTGTTGGACACTCTTCTACTTCCATTTCGGCTGCTTTAGGAATGGCTGTTGCTTCGCATTTTAAAGGCGAAAAAGACCGACAACACATTGCTGTAATTGGCGATGGCGCTATGACTGCAGGACTGGCATTTGAAGGACTCAACCATGCCGGTGTTGAAAAGTCAAATTTACTGGTAGTGCTCAACGATAACTGTATGAGCATTGATCCAAATGTTGGAGCCTTAAAAGAATACCTAACCGATATTACTACTTCTCATACCTACAATAAAGCCAAAGATGAGATATGGAAATTACTTGGAAAAATAAGCAAGTTTGGCCCGAATGCACAAGAAATTGCCTCCAAGGTTGAAAATGGAATTAAAGCAACTTTGTTGCGTCAAAGCAATTTGTTTGAAGCGCTTAAATTCCGCTATTTTGGCCCTGTTGATGGACACGATGTTGAAAGGTTAGCAAAGGTTTTAGCCGATTTAAAAGATATTCCGGGTCCAAAAATATTGCACATACTTACCGTAAAAGGAAAAGGATATAAATTTAGTGAAGAAGGCAATCAAACTACTTGGCACGCTCCCGGCCTTTTTAACAAAGACACCGGCGAAATTGTTAAAGTAATGCCCACTTCTCCGCAAGCTCCTAAATACCAAGATGTATTTGGTCATACCATTGTTGAGCTTGCCGAAAAAAACGAAAAAATAATGGGAATTACTCCCGCTATGCCCAGTGGTTGTTCGCTCAACATTATGATGAAAGCCATGCCTAACAGGGCTTTTGACGTGGGTATTGCGGAACAACATGCGGTAACTTTTTCGGCAGGACTTGCAACACAAGGATTGTTGCCTTTTTGCAATATTTATTCAAGCTTTATGCAACGCGCCTACGATCAGGTGATTCACGATGTTGCCTTGCAAAATTTGAACGTGGTTTTTTGTTTGGATCGTGGAGGATTTGCAGGTGCCGATGGTGCCACACATCACGGCGCTTACGATTTGGCTTATTTCCGATGCATACCAAACATGGTTGTGGCGGCACCCATGAACGAGGAAGAGCTTCGCAACATGATGTATACTGCCCAGCTCGAAAACAAAGGCCCTTTCAGCATTCGCTATCCACGTGGAAATGGTGTAATGCCCGAATGGAAAACTCCATTTCGAGAACTACAAATTGGGAAAGGACGTAGATTGATTAATGGAGAAGACATTGCTATTTTAACGATTGGACATCCCGGAAATTTTGCCACACAGGCTTGTTCCGAATTATTGAAAGTTGGTATCAGCGCTGCCCATTACGACATGCGTTTTGCCAAACCAATTGACGAATTATTGTTGCACGAAGTGTTTACCAAATTTAATAGAGTGATTACTGTTGAAGATGGTTGTGTAATTGGAGGAATGGGAAGTGCGGTAGTTGAGTTTATGGCCGATAATGGGTATCAAGCTCAGGTATGCCGATTGGGGATACCTGATAAATACGTTCACCACGGTGAGCAAAAAGAATTGTGGGCCGAGTGTGGTTTTGATGTGGCTGGAATTGTAAGTTCTGCAAAGGAAATTATTGCTGCAAAGCGCGCTAGCATGGCGGGATAGAATAAAAGAAAAACGTTGTGCTGCCGGTGTTTTTTTACAGGTTACTGTAAAAGGAAAACCCTCCCGGCACCCCAATGTCCACCACCATGAAAGGACACCTTCTTCCGAAAGGGTTTTTATTTTACGAATTCTTTTTTGTGAATTCGGCATGACTATTCTTATCTACAAATATAATTTGCTGCTTGGTTTTTAATTTGTGACATAGCGCACATTTTTAAGGTTTTTGCTATTTTTCACCTAACATTAATTTAATTTGTAATGAAACAGCTACAAAATTGGTTAGCCGAATACGGAGAAAGTCATCAAAACAGCAGCAACAAAAAAATTCATTGGATTTGTGTTCCACTTATTTTTTTTAGCATCGTAGGATTTTTGTTCAGCATAGAGCTGCCTTTTCAGCTTAATTCAACACAACCGGTAACAGTAGCACACCTAGCGCTATTGCTTGTTTTTGTGTATTATTTTTTGCTTTCGTGGAGACTCTCAATTGGCATGTTCGTATTTGGATGCCTGTGCTTATTGGGATGCCGCTTACTTACAGCCTGGGGAGGTGTTGAATTGTGGAAAATCTGCTTAATTATTTTTTCACTTGCCTGGATTGGTCAGTTTTACGGTCATAAAATTGAAGGAAAAAAGCCCTCCTTTTTAAAAGATATACAGTTTTTACTGATTGGGCCAGCCTGGTTGATGAGCTTTGTGTATCAAAAGCTTCACATAAGTTACTAAGCACACAGATAGCGCTTTTTTGCTTGGTCTATTTTTATATTTTTGCAGCGCTTTAAAATGGCTCCGTAGTTCAATTGGATAGAATGACAGGTTTCGGCCCTGTTGGTTGGGGGTTCGAATCCCTCCGGGGTCACGAATAAATAAAAAAGCCAACCCGAATGGGTTGGTTTTCTTTTATTCAGGAAGCGTGCAAAGTGGGCTTTGCTAAGGTTCGTGAATGAAAGAAAACAAAGCGCAGCTTTGACTTTTGTATTTTGACTGAGTGTGAGGAGGTGATCACGGGAGTAATCCCTCCGGGGTCACGAATGAATAAAAAAGCCAACCCGAAAGGGTTGGTTTTCTTTTATTCAGGAAACGTGCAAAGTGAGCTTTGCTAAGGTTCATGAATGAAAGAAAACAAAGCGCAGCTTTGACTTTTGTATTTTGACTGAGTGTGAGGAGGTGATCACGGGAGTAATCCCTCCGGGGTCACGAAT
>Ga0075163_10000583_pt1 | contig 47254 bp, 34 predicted proteins | sample JI1023141ADNA_FD_71478 | JGI IMG/M metagenome (GOLD analysis project Ga0075163, IMG submission 71478) | Wastewater effluent complex algal communities from Wisconsin, to seasonally profile nutrient transformation and Carbon sequestration -... | ecosystem: Engineered > WWTP > Effluent > Algae...
CTTACGGTAAATCCAAATCCTACCGTGGCTATTACCGGCAACACAATCGTTTGTGTTGGACTTAGTACCACGCTTTCTGCGATAGGAGCCGACACTTATACATGGGACACAAACGCTACCTCCAACACTATTGTTTCTACCCCTACCTCTGCAACCGGTTATTCCGTTATTGGTACAAGTAGTTTAGGTTGTCAGGGCACAGCGACGTTGGTAGTGGCTACCAACACTGTTCCTGTTATTAGTATTGCTCAATCCAGTTCAGTGATTTGCCTTGGCACCTCCGCTACGTTTACAGCTTTAGGCGCTGACACTTACAGTTGGTCAATGGGGCCGAGTACCAGTACACTTCTTTTAACGCCTACAATTTCAACTAATTACACGGTTTCCGGAACCAATCTGGAGGGATGTATATCCAATGCCACAACCAATATAGTTGTAAATGTATTACCCAATATTACGATTACGCCAACATCGCCAACGGTTTGTTTGCAATCTCCGGTTAACTTGACGGCCTCTGGTGCGAATACCTTTACGTGGAACGGTAACAACGCTTTAAACACTGCAGCCGTTTCATTTACGCCGTTGGGCGCTTCTGTTTATACGGTTGTTGGCACTAATACCAATGGTTGTGTGAACTCACAAACAGTCGCAGTCACCACTAATTCCTTACCGGTAATATCCATTACACCTGCATCTGCAACCGTTTGTTCGCAGAGCCCGGTCAACTTTACCGCTTCCGGTGCCAATACTTATTTTTGGAACAACGTGAGTATTACGACAGCAAGTGCAACACTTTTCCCATCAACAAATACAACATATACTGTAATTGGAACCAGTGCGCAGGGTTGCAGTTCATCGGCAACTGTAGCTGCAACCGCGTTGTCGCTGCCTGCTGTGGCCGTTAATCCTTCTTTTACCACTGTTTGTGAATTTTCCACAAACACGTATACTGCCAGTGGAGCGGTAAGTTATACCTGGAATAGTAATAACGCGATTACCGGATCCATTGTGTCCCTCTCAACACCTTCTACTTCCGCCTACAATGTAGTGGGTACGGGTACTAACGGTTGTGTCAATAATGCGCAGGTCATTGTTATTACCAGTGCATTACCAACTATTAGCATCGTAGCATCTTCTCTTACAGTGTGTTCGCTTCAACCTGTTCAATTAGACGCGTCGGGTGCTAACAGCTATACATGGAGCAATGGAGCCCTTACCAGCAGCACAGTTGTTAATCCATTAACCAGTACGGTGTATTCGGTGACCGGTCAAAATACGGTAACGGGTTGTTCTTCTACCCAAACAACCGAGGTAGTGGCCAATCCGTTGCCAACGTTGACTATTTCTCCGGCATCACCTACGGTTTGTATTAATACACCTGTTACCTTGAACGTAAGCGGGGCAAGTAACTATTTGTGGAGCAATAATTCCGGATTCTCAAATATCACCATTACTCCATCGGTGAATGTATCATATAGCGTAACGGGAACTGACCTATTAGGTTGTTCCAACTCAACGGTAGTTTCCGTTGCAGTAGTACCATATCCTGTAATAGCCATTACTCCGCCATCAGTAACAGTATGTACCGGTGAAACCGCTACATTTGTTGCGTCTGGAGCCAATACCTATACATGGTCGGCTGTTGGTTTCGTTCTTTCGCCAACATTGACGGTTACACCGGCTAGTTCAGGAGTTTACAATGTGACAGGTGCAAATTTGAACAACTGTAAGACCTCCGCTACAGCAACAGTTGTAGTGGATGTTTGTACCGGTATTGAGAATAAAACATTTGCGAGCCATGGGGTAAGACTTTATCCAAACCCTACTACTGGTATGTTTACTGCAACATTCGATTTTGAAGGTGAAAAAACTATTTTGATTGTAAACTCAATCGGCCAGCCGATTCTGGAAACGGTTACCAGAGACATGTCACAAAATTTTGACCTGAGTGGTTTTGCAAAAGGTATTTATTTTGTTAAAGTAAGCAGTAAACAAGCTTCTGGTAATTACAAACTAATAACAGACTAAAGAAATCTCATGATTAAAAAAGCCCCGCAAATTTTGCGGGGCTTTTTTGTTTCAATATTTATGACTATTGGACCAGAAATTATCTTCTTCGTATAAATAAAGTTCCAGAAAAGAAGGAAATGCGCATTGAATCAGGCGCCCCCTGCATGTTTATATGATCGAAATCGGTCCTAAAATTAAAATGACCCACAGAACCCACAAGTCGCATTCTGGATGTCGGCACATTGGTTTCATTTTTTTTGCCGAAACTGGTTGACAAGCCAACAATTAAGCTGTCCAGATTAAAATGGAATTTTTGATCGCCATGTTTTATAAAAAACACTGGTTTGTCTTTACCTGAGCAGTACAATGAACAAGGGATACTATCAAGCGTAAAACTTCTTATCAGCGAATCGCTGTTAAACGTATCATGACTAAATCTGATCATGTAGTCAAAACCACTTATGTTTAATACTGGCTGCGTTTCCGTCTGAAGACTATAAAAATCATTCTCATGGTTTTTATAAATAGTTTGCGCTTTTAAACCCATGGATAACATGTAAAAATCGGCTTCGTCCTGTTGGTTGTAACGATTTTTTTTTAAATTAATTAACGTTAGGACTGAATCGATGTTCTGTTTGTACCAATGACGGATGGAACAAAAACCGTGATGGTCATCCAGGTATTGGAGGATGGAATACACTTCATTATGCAAAGAGTCATTTAGTATTCCTTCATTTTTATACTTGCCTGGTGATGCGAGTTCGGGCAAGCTATCGTTGTGCCAAAGTGTTTCGTTATTGATTTTACCATTTTTAAGAATTCCGGAAATTTCCATTATTTTTTTTAATCTGCTCACCTGCGATTGTTCACTGGAAGTGAACATGCCCCAGGGACCAAAAGACATCAGCAGCAACATAATCGCCAGAGATGCGGGAATAAATTTAATGTTTGTTTTGCCTATAATAGTATAAGTGCAAAGGACACTCAACCAGACCCCGAGTAAAATAATTACATACCGGCTAATGGTGATGCCATACTCATTGGTTCGCATACCAATGGCAATAAATAAAATGATCAGTAATGGCGTAAGAGCAAAATAATACCCTCTGGAAGTCAACTTGATCCATTGGTTACCGGCAATGCTGCCATAAGGATGAAGCAACAGGAAGGTGAGAATGCCGAGCACCGAGATGCTTACAGTCAGGTTAGAAACAATACCTTTTGGCCATTGCCATAATGCAAGAATTTTACCTCCGTAGAGGTAAAGGATAATTAAAAAAAGACCGAGCAATGGTAAGAGAACGTATTGAGAAAACACTTTTAATCCTTTGGGGTACTCTGTTAGTTTGTTGAGTTTATCGAGATCAGTTGGAATCCCACTTACAAAAAACCATGTATTAAAAATTCCAACAACGATCAGAAAAATATCAAAGAACAACTCGTCATGGATGCGTATATCGAAAAGTAGTTTCATTGAAGCCAATGCCAGGGCAAGACCCACATATAAAAATCCGGAATAGAGAACTGATGCCCATACCCTTATGAACAATAATTTGTTGTACTGCCAATATCCATTAAGGCCAACGCTATTAATAAATGGAAGGAAGGAAACAAATAAGTGAACGGTTATCGCGTATATAGCATATTTAACATAGGGCATTGTGATGTTATGAGTGGATTCAGAACCCGGCAAGGTTAAAAATATAACAACCAAAACCATGGTGGCGAAAAGTGCCAACAACCACCTGATCGGTTTGTTGAACCCCATTTTTTCCGAGAACACGACAACGCAGAAGTAAAAAGGAATGCCAAGCAGGGCGCAGAGCATGATATTGAGAATGGGGAATATGTTTGAACACTCATTGTGTTGCTCCGTTAAATAAACAGCAAGGACAACAGCTATTCCGGCGGAAATAAGCGTTAAAGGGAATCTTAAAAAAGACCTCTTGGCATTTTCCAGCAAAAAGTGGATAGAAGGAAGTTTCATGACTTAGTGGGGCTAACCTTAAATAAAGATAACCCTTTTTGCAATAAAACGAAATCTAGACTGGTTGTAAATGGTTACGAGGGGTTTTGCTCGTTGTCCCTTTGTTTTCTCGCCATATAAATTTTCAATATAACCCCAATAATAGCCAGCGCAGTAAACAGAACTCCCAGAAGAGTTTTACCAGCCATAAATTGAAGGATGCCAGCAAGTAGAATAAAGAAAGATGAAAGGTAGCCTAACCAGGGTTTGTTCATGCCAGAGTAGTGTTAAGTTCTTAATTTAAGAGGGATAATGACGCGTTTTATTTATTAATAATAACAAATAAAAAAGCCTTCGTTATAAACGAAGGCTTTTTTCAAACTAAATCTCTTATTTCTTTTTATCAAAGTCCACAACTATTGGAGTTGAGATACACAATGATGAGTATGTACCGATAACGCGACCTATTAACAACGCAAATATAAATCCACGGATACCTTCCCCACCAAATATGAAGATAACTAATAATACGAAGAACACGGTTAGTGAAGTCAGGATAGTACGGCTTAAGGTACTGTTTAAAGCAAAGTTGATGAGTTTGTTTCTTTCTTCGCCATATACATCGGCTTTTCCGCTATCGCTTAGTTTCTCGCGGATCCTATCAAATACCACCACTGTTTCAGTCATGGTGTAACCCATAACGGTTAAGATGGCCGCGATGAAATCCTGACCGATTTCAAGGTTAAGTAATTTAGGGAAAAGACCATGAATGATTGTGTAGCAAGATAGTACAATAAGAACGTCGTGGAATAACGCCACTACCGATCCTAAACCATATTGCCATTTCCTGAAACGCACAACAATGTATAAGAACATCATTAAACAGGAGAATAATATAGCCCCGTACGCCCCATACACAATGTCTGTAGCAATAGTAGGTCCAACTTTCTGGGTTTGCATAATTTCATACCCGGTATTTAGCGTCGTTAAACCAGTGTTAAGCAATGCCTCTACTTCCTTATCAGAATTAGGGTTGTTGTCACTTACGCGGTAAGTGGTAGTAATTTTTGCCTGGTTGCTGCCTCCAATTGTTTTAACTTCAGGTGCCCCTTCAAATACCGGTGCAAGAGCCTTTTTAATATCGTCGGTGTTCATGTCTTTTTCAAAACGTACCTGATAAGTACGGCCACCTTTAAAATCAACACCGAGGTTAAGACCACCTTCCTTAAAATAAAACACAACACCTAGCACGATAATGATTGTTGAGATGGCGTAATAAACCTTACGTTTACCGACAAAATCGAAGGACATATTTTTGAACGCATTACGTGTCATGCTGTTATCAAATGGAATTTCCATTTTACGTTCCAGCATCCATTCAAAAATAACACGGGTAATTAAAATTGCAGAGAACAGGGATGTACAGATTCCAATAAATAAAGTAGTTGCAAAACCTTGAACCGGTCCTGAACCAAACACATAAAGAATAACTGCGAGGATAGCTAAAGTAACGTTAGAGTCAATTATGGACGACATGGCGTGTCTGAACCCTTCTTTAATAGACTGCGCGGTACTTTTTCCAAGCGCGAGTTCTTCACGGATACGTTCAAAGATAAGGATGTTGGCATCCACCGCTAAACCAATGGTTAATACGATACCGGCAATACCTGGTAATGTTAAAACAGCACCCAGCGATGTAAGAATGCCCATAATGAAGAACATATTGGCAATCAGGGCGATGTTTGCGACAAGACCGGATTTATTATAGTAAGCAGCCATAAACACAAGAATCACTAACAAGGCGATCACAAAACTCATGAGGCCGTCATCAATAGATTGTTGACCTAAGGAAGGACCAACGAAATTTTCTTCCACGATGCGTGCAGGGGCGGGTAATTTACCAGCACTTAATATGGCAGCTAGCGCATCCGCTTCACTATCGGTAAAGTTACCGGTGATTTGCGATTGGCCGCCGGCAATTTCGGAGTTAACGCGAGGCGCTGAATACACCATGTTATCCATTACAACAGCCACACATTTGCCTTTGTTAGCGCCTGTAATAGTTTTCCATTTCTGAGCAGCTTCTGAATTCATGCTCATACTGATTAATGGCACGCCACCTTGACGCTGATCGTAATCTTTACGGGCATCCGTAATAATATCACCACTTAAAGCCGCTTTCCCTTTGCTATCCGTTTGTTTAATGGCATATAATTCAAAATAGGTACCCATTACTTTGCCATCTGCATTTTTTTGCTCCACTTCTTTAGCACCCCACATGAATTTTAATTTGGAAGGGAATACATTTTTAGAGCGGGCAATGGCAAGGTATTTATTTACAAGTGCGGTATCCGCTTTAGATGTTGCAAATCCGACACTGGCGCCCTCGGCATACGCTTTGGGGTTTCCTTTTTCATCAATGGTCACTCTTCCTTTTAGTGGAACCAAAGGAAAGGCATTTTGAATGTATGAATACAGTGGAGCTCTTCTTTTAAAGCTGGCAATAGCAGTATCGTTCGGGTTAACCGATTTGCTAGCCACAGCGGCACTGTCTGTTTTAGTCTTTGACGAGTCGTTTTTTGCAATATTGCTCGCTGTTGCAGTGGTAGACGTTGTATTATTTACAAGGCTTGGGGTGTTCACAGCCAATGAATCCGAAATCGAATCTTTACGTGCAATATTTTTATCTCCTTCCAGATAATTCATAATGGCGGTGTTAGCTTTGTCAAGCAGGGGTGCAACTTCACCATTTTCATAAGTCTCCCAGAATTCGAGGTTAGCAGTACCTTGCAATAATTCACGTACACGCTCTTTGTCCTTAACACCAGGTAATTCTACTAAAATACGGCCACTTGCTTCCAGTTTTTGGATATTTGGTTGCGTAACGCCAAAACGGTCAATACGGCTGCGGAATGTTTTTTCTGCATTACCAATGGCTTCTTTTACCCTCTCGTTAATAAACCGAATCACTTCTTCATTCGTCGAGTTGTACGTAATTTTATTTTTGTTTTCGATCGATTGGAATAACGGTGCAAGACGCCCATTTGGCGCAATTTTCCTGTAGGTTTTTTCAAAGAGGGTTACAAAGTCGTCATTATTGTTAACTCCCAGATTTTTCTGAGTTTCTTCCAACGCTTTGTTAAATGGAATGTCCTTACTGTTATTGCTGAGATTTTCAACGATGTCTTTTACCGAAACTTCCAGAGTTACGTTCATACCACCACGTAAATCCAGACCCAGGTTAATGGCGTTCTTTTTACACTCTTCGTATGTATAATCTGCAATAAGAATGTCATAAACGGTTTGTTTTTGCATCGAATCCAGATAGCGATCGGCCACATATTCCTGAATGGAATCCAGATAACTCTTTTCTTTGGAAAGGTTACCTTTGGCGTAATCCTTCGCTGTCATTTTCGTTTTAGCTGAATTGGTAATGTTCTCAGCATATTCCTTTGCATCATTTTCAACACCAGTAGTCACCCAGGTAAACGACAGGTAAAAAATACAGGCCAGAGCCAATAAGATGGCAAATATTTTAATTGCGCCTTTGTTTTGCATAATCTAAATTTCTTACGTAATTTTTTTAATTTAAGGGTGCAAATATATCATTTTACACGATATTTCCCAATTTTAGGTGAAAAAAACACAGATATCAATACCTTGATTTTAAAACAATTAGTTAACAAAAATGGATTATTTTTAAATACCTATTTGAGAACGTTTAAATGTTTGCCAAAATTCCGTGAAGTGGTTTTCAATCTAGCTAAAGGCGTGTTAACAATTCAAAATTAAAGGCCAATTAGTCTTTAAATATTATTACCTTTATTGGCTAAAATTTTTATTTATATGTTTGATTTCCTTAAAAAATTATTTGGAACTAAGAGTGAGAAAGATATTAAGAACCTGGAATCTAAAGTTGAAGAGATAAACACCCTTTTTAATTCGTTTAATACCATTTCCAATAACGAATTACGCGCCAAATCAGCCTTTATTAAAAGTTCCATTCAGGAAGCCATAAAACCGCAAAACGAGAAGATTCAGGCGATCAAAGACCGGATTAGTTCCGATATCGATATGGACGTGAACGAGAAGGAAGAATTGTACAAGGAAATTGATGAGATTGACAAGGAAATTACCAAGCAACTGGAGCAAGCGCTTACCGATCAGCTGCCATTGGCCTTTGCCATTTTAAAAGAAACCGCCAGGCGTTTTAAAGACAACGATGAATTAGAGGTAGACGTTACGGATTTCGACAAACAGTTATCCAAAGATCATAAAAACGTGGAGATTCGTGGCGATAAAGCCATTTTTAAAAACAAGTGGCTGGCTGCTGGTAACGAAATCACCTGGGATATGGTGCATTACAATGTACAGTTGATTGGCGGAATGGTGTTGCATGAGGGGAAAATCTCGGAGATGGCAACAGGTGAAGGTAAAACGCTGGTATCCACCTTACCGATTTTTTTAAATGCTCTTGGTGGCCGTGGTGTGCACGTGGTTACTGTAAATAACTACCTGGCAAAACGTGATAGCGAGTGGAACGCACCTTTGTTTCAATTTCATGGGTTAAGTGTAGATTGTATTGATAAACATGAGCCCAATACGGACGAACGACGCCGGGCGTATAATTGCGACATTACTTACGGAACCAATAACGAGTTTGGTTTCGACTACCTGCGTGATAACATGGCCCGTAGCGTGGATGAACTGGTGCAACGCAAACACAATTTTGCCATCGTGGATGAGGTTGACTCCGTTTTGATTGACGACGCCCGTACTCCGTTAATTATTAGTGGCCCTACACCACAGGGGGATAAGCACGAGTTTATGGAGTATAAACCGCGTATTGAGAAACTGATAAACGTTCAAAAACAATATTTACAGCTTTGTATCACCGATGCTAAAAAGTTGGTGGCGGAAGGTAAGGAAAAAGAAGCCGGTATTCCGTTGTTACGCGCATACCGCGGGCTACCTAAAAATTCGGCTCTGATTAAGTTTTTAAGTGAGCAGGGGGTGAGAGCTCTCCTCCAAAAAACAGAAAACTATTACATGCAGGACCAAAACAAGGAAATGCACAAAATAGACGTGGAACTTTATTTTACTATCGACGAAAAAAATAATCATGTTGAGTTAACTGAAAAAGGAATTGATTTTCTGACCGGTAGCAGCGATGACCCTAAGTTTTTTGTAATCCCTAACGTAGGTGACGAAGTAGCCGAAATTGAACGTAACATAAAGGATCCCAAGGAAAAAACGCTGGCGAAGGAAGTGGTGATGCGTGAATTTTCGATTAAAAGCGAACGAATTCACACCGTGAACCAATTGCTAAAGGCCTACACGGTTTTTGAAAAGGATACAGAATACGTTATTGACGGTGGCCAGGTTAAAATTGTAGATGAACAAACCGGAAGGATCATGGAAGGTCGCCGATACAGCGATGGATTGCATCAGGCAATTGAAGCCAAAGAAAACGTGAAGATTGAAGCTGCGACACAAACCTATGCTACCGTTACGCTTCAGAATTACTTCAGGATGTATAACAAGCTGGCAGGTATGACCGGTACGGCTACTACCGAAGCTCAGGAATTTTGGGATATTTATAAATTGGACGTGATTGAGATTCCTACCAATAAACCCATGACGCGTAAGGATGAGCAAGATCTTGTTTATAAAACCAAACGTGAAAAATACAATGCAGTAATTGATGAGGTCGTGAAGTTGGTCGCGTTAGGCAGGCCGGTTTTAATTGGTACCACCACGGTAGAGATCTCCGAATTACTAAGTAGAATGCTCAAACTTCGTAACATTAAACACAATGTGCTCAATGCCAAGTTACACGCTAAGGAAGCAGATATTGTAGCGGAGGCAGGTAAGGCAGGAACCGTTACTATTGCCACCAATATGGCTGGTCGTGGAACCGATATTAAACTCGGACCAGGCGTAAAGGAAGCGGGTGGGCTTGCTATTATTGGTACAGAAAGGCATGAGAGCCGCCGTGTTGACAGACAGTTACGCGGCCGTGCTGGTCGGCAGGGTGATCCGGGAAGTTCTCAGTTTTTTGCCAGTTTGGAAGATAACTTGATGCGTTTGTTTGGCAGTGAACGCATTGCGTCATTGATGGATCGAATGGGCCTGAAGGAAGGGGAGGTAATTCAACATAGCATGATTACCAAAAGTATTGAACGAGCACAGAAAAAAGTTGAGGAGAATAACTTCGGCATCCGTAAACGTTTAATTGAGTACGATGATGTGATGAATGCACAGCGTGAGGTGATCTACAAACGCCGGAGAAACGCGCTCTATGGCGATAAACTGAGTATCGATATCGCTAATATGATTTATGAAGTATCTTCCAGCATCGTAGAAGAATATCAGGGGCAAAAAGATTATGAAGGGTTTGTGATGGAGTGCATCAAAAACTTTGGCATTGAAAGCCCTTTTACCGAACAACAGTTTAATAGTGGCAAGGAGGACGACCTGACACAACAGTTATTTGATACTGCGCAAAAACATTACCTGGAGCGGGCGCAACTTTTAAGTGAACAGGCGTTCCCGGTTGTAAAAGAAGTATATACCAATCCAAACAATAATTTTGAAAACATTGTAACCCCCTTCAGCGACGGTATAAGAGGGGTACAGGTGATAGCCAATTTAAAAAGAGCATACGAAACCAAAGGACGCGAGTTGTTACTGGGTTTTGAAAAAGCGGTAGTGTTAGCCATGATCGATGAGTCGTGGAAAGAACATTTGCGTGAATTGGATGATCTGAAACAGGCAGTTCAAAACGCTTCTTTGGAACAAAAAGACCCTTTGGTGATCTATAAACTGGAATCGTTTAACCTGTTTAAGGAAATGATTATTAAAAGCAATAAAGAAGTCATTTCTTTTTTAATGAAAGGCAGTCTTCCAAATGATTCAAATCAACCCCAAGCCCCAAAAGCTCGTTTTACCCAGGAACAACCGGTTCAGAAGAAGGAACGTTTAGTAGAAACCAGAAACGAGAATGCGGTAGAAGAACAAAACGCACAGCAAAAGCCGAAACCGCAACCAATTCGAGTGGATGCCAAAATTGGAAGAAACGATCCCTGCCCTTGTGGTAGTGGAAAGAAATACAAGAATTGTCATGGCGCAGGCATTGCTTAACAACTGATACAATTAATTTAAGAAAGCGTTGCGACAATTTAGTGCAACGCTTTTTTTTGTCATTAACTTTGTTTAAGGGGTACCCAATCTCCCGTAATCGGTACTTAAAATTTTCAGCGCTTTATGTTTGGTTATTCTGATTCTTTTTACATCGAGTTTTCTGAGAACTGCCCAGGCCAGTAGAAATGAGCCTGAAACAATCACGGCGCTTTCTGTCACCAACGGTGTATTACTATTAATAGCGTTGTTTGTAATGGCAAGAAGCGGATAGCCAATTGCACCCCGAATAAATATTTTCTGAAAAAGTTTATTATGGTAGTTTTTCTTTTTCAAACGAATCAACTTTAACTGGTTGAGTTTGATCTCATCCTCACTTTCAAAAATAATAGTGCTGTCACAAAAACCTTTAATACGGCTGGTGTAGTAGTTTCGATCCCCCTTAATTTTATAATTAATCATCTGCCCTTCAAAAAACTCGTACTTCTCAATAAAACCAAAATGGGAAGAAGTGATGCGAAGCTTGTTTTGGGAAAACGAAATCGAGCCCAGGGTAAAAAGAACAACACATATCCCAAGTCGATATTTCATACTACTAACAAATATAAAACTATAATTGGTTCCGGGTTTATTCTTCAGTGTTCTTTGCTTTTTTGGCAGCCATATGTTTTACAAATTGGTGCATTAACGTTCCTAACATTAATTTGACATCCGTTTTTTGAGAAAAATGGGGGAATTTTGTTAAATTTGATCTTCTTTTTATTATGACTAAAATTAAATTTGGAACCGACGGTTGGAGGGCTATAATAGCTCAGGATTTTACAGTAGATAACGTGGCCCGTGTTACCGAGGCAACTTCTAAATGGCTCTTAACGCAACACAAAAACCCAACAGTGGTTGTGGGACACGATTGCCGTTTTGGTGGACACCTTTTTGCCGAAACCACTACGAAGGTTTTTATCGCAAATGGCATAAAAGTTTTTTTAGCTCATGATTTTGTTAGTACGCCAATGATTTCACTGGGCTGTGTTAAGTATAAAACACACCTTGGAATAATTATTACGGCAAGCCACAATCCTCCCGCCTACAATGGATATAAAATAAAAGGGAATTACGGTGGCCCTTTAGGTCCAGAGTATGTACAGGAAATTGAAGATATGATTTCTGATACACATACGGCAAATTGGAAAGCGATTAATCTTGATGATGCGAAAGCGAAAGGACAATTGGAAATTGCTCCCCTCGAAGATGTATATATCAAACACGTGGAGGAAAATTTTGATCTGACCGCTATTAAAACATCCGGGCTTAATCTGGCGTATGACGCCATGTTTGGTGCAGGTCAGCGGGTAATGAAACGTCTTTTCCCGGAAATTCATAAATTGCATTGCGACGATAATCCTGGTTTCAACGGTCAAGCACCGGAACCAATTCATAAAAATTTGATGGAGTTCAGTAGTTTTATCAAAAGCAATGGAACTATTTCCTGCGGATTGGCCACGGATGGAGATGCCGACAGGATTGGTCTATACGACGCTAAGGGCAATTTTGTAGATTCTCACCATATTATTTTATTACTTATTCACTACCTGGTAAAATATAAGAAGATGACTGGTAAAGTCGTGGTAGCATTTAGCGTAACTGTCCGGTTAAAAAAAATGTGTGATCACTATGGTTTAAAACTTGAGGTCGTGAAAATCGGGTTTAAATACATCTGCAGTATTATGGTAAAAGACGATGTGCTGCTGGGAGGAGAAGAAAGTGGTGGTATTGCTATCAAAGGTCATATTCCTGAACGGGATGGAATTTGGATGGGGCTTACTATTTGGGAGTTTATGGCCAAAACCGGAAAAACATTGGAAGAACTTATCGAAGAAGTTTACGCTATCACTGGCCCCTTCTGTTTTGAACGTAACGATCTGCACATAGACGAGGTAATTAAAAATAAAGTACTACAAAACTGTCAGAACAAAGCGTATAATGAATTTGGTAACTACAAGGTGCAACGTTTAGAGGATCTTGATGGTTATAAATTCTTCTTTGATGATAACACCTGGATGATGATTCGGGCAAGCGGCACGGAGCCAGTTTTAAGAGTTTATGCTGAGGCTGCCAGTCAGGAAATCGCCAACGATATTTTGGCTAACACCAAAAAAGTATTGTTGGCTTAACCAGCGCTTTATTTATACAATTACCACTTAATCTTCCTGTACGACAATATCGTCTAATTCATAAGTCGTAGCGCCGGAAGTTGTGCTGCTGTATTTAAATGCAATTCGCACCGGTTTTTCTTTGAAATTAGCCAGATTTATTTTTCCCGAAGGCGTCCATACGTAACCACCGCTAGATGGCGCTGGTGACAAAGTATAGGAGCCCGCTAAACTGATCCATTCGGAATTAGCCGGTGCCCCTCCGCTGTAATTATCAGAAACTAACACTTCCAGGAGTGGACCTGGATATTTTGCGGCGGTTTGAAAAACAAGGTAAGGGTTTTGAGCCAGGCTAAGGTCTATTGAGGACGAAATATACCAAGTTTCAGAAGCCGCGTTGGCGCCATTTACGAAACCTGAAATTTTAGCAAAAGGAGTTGCAGTACCCGAAAAGTTACTGACCGACCAGTTAACGGCATTATTTGTTACCGCATAAGACGCCCAGCCACCACTGTTAATGTTATTATCGTTGAAGTCTTTTTTCAAATAAAGAACAGAGGGACTAACGGTTGGATTGGTGACACTACACAATACCCCCTGCATAGTTATTTCATTGTAGTTTCTGATGGTAAGTTGAAGTTTATCGTTATACTGTGTTAAAATTCCCATAATGTAGCCGTTACCAGTTGGGAGCTGTTTAGAGGCAAAATTGGCAAATCCGCTGGTTCTAACCAATAGGTGGTTGCCATTACAATCCTTTAAGGTCTGATCAATGGTAGTTTTTGAAATAGGATCTGCGAATGTGGTACAAGTATAGTTTGGTGTAAATTCAACCGCAGGAATGCGAATCAGCTGGGATTGTTGTGGTGACGATTTACCTGTTTTTGTTTGCGATAACACCATCTGTAAACTTATTTCGATCGGATTGACAGTATTTCCTGACGAGATTTTAACTGTGTTTTTTATGATATTAATAGAGTCCAGGTAGATCATATTATTTGAATTAATGACATAAAGACCGTTAAGATTAATTCTTAGGCGGTCTCCGGTATAAATTCCTCCGGAAGTGGCCAGGTTTAATTGAATCGCATCACCGGCATCATCCCTCGCAAATAATTGTTTATAAATGTTACCACTACTTTCGTCGGCAATAACGGTACAATATAAACTCGAATCGTTGGTAAAACGATAATTTTTGCCACTAGTAGCGACTTTTGTTTTAAGATGACTGATAAATAATTCAGCCCCTGCCTCATCTGTTTTAAGTGGGGGGGTGTCAAATTCTTTTTTGCAACCGGTTATCAGAGCAAATGCTCCGGTAAAAGATAAAACAGTAGTAAAGAAAAGCCTCTTCGTCATAATTTAGAAGGTAAAAGATAGATTGGTCAAGTAAGTGCTTCCCGGCAAATAACTGTATTTATTGGCAAATCGACCGGGATATTGAGGGTCCCAGCGCAATTGTTCTGTTCCTGTAACAACAGCGTTTTTTATATTAAGTAGATTATTAATGCTAAGGTGGATGTTTAACTGTGATTTTTTAATCAAAGAAAATGTTTTTCCAAAAATGAGGTTGAGGGTGTAATAGGAAGGCAGTTGTTCCTGTTTAATAATTTTCTGAACCGGTTCAATTTCTTTCGTATAGTAATTGCCAACAGATTCAACGGTTCGTTTATCCGGGTTTAATTCCACATAGATTTTATCAAAATAATTTAAATTGAAACCAGCAAACAAGCGCTTGACCGAATTATACCTGTACCCAAATCCTGTTGCAATTTGTGGGGTTCCGCCTGGGTGATAGTTCCGGATGTAAACAATTCGTTCACGATAAACGGGGGCGTTAGTATTACTTTGCCAGGCTTCCGAAACAGGGCGGTTGGTATATCTATAGTCACCAAAGCCAACAGCCCATTGCAGGGTGTGAAAAATGGAAACTGTTTTTTCTAACCCCAATTCAATCCCTTGTTGTTGTTGGTTAACCCCGGTCAATATATAATTGATAAAGTTGTTGGCCACATCGCTCCAAAATGTTTTTAACAGAGTCTGATCTTTCGAGCTAGAAAAATAAGCGGTGAGCCTTAACTTTACTCCCGGGGCTTTATGGATAAAACTTGTTTCAATAGATAATACCTTTTCGTTATGGATGCTATTTATCACATCGTTTCTTACATCGGGTGCAATAAATAAATTTGCTACATCAGGAGGTCTTGTGAGGTAAGAGCCATCGATGAGCAAAAATTGTCGACCTGATAGTTTATAGGTGCCGCCTGCTTTCACTCCGTAATTTGTAAAAAGTAATTTTCTACTTGTTCCTTTGCTGGTTGTCGGAAATTTTCCGTTAGCCATAAGACCCTCACGCCATAGCCGACTCCCTGAAAGACTTATCCCACCATACAGATCGAACCGATGAAAGTTATATTCTACCTGACCCCAGGCTTCCGCTTTTCGGATATGTATTTTATAATTGTAACCAAATTCATGCCCTTTATAAATTTTTTTATCGGGCGCTTCAATATTATTTTGCTGTAAAAATGGGTCTATACCCAGATTTTGGGCAAATTGGTCATAGTCCAGCCAATAAGTGGATCCCAGCAGGTCTTCTACTTCTTTAAATTTTCTGTTTTGGTAGAGGGTACCACTTATTCCACCCGAAAAAATAGCGCGTTTTACGTGGTAAAAGTAATTGGTGTTTACTACCAGGTTACCTGAACTTTCAACCCGGTTTTCCAAGATGTACCTTGCTCGTGTTTCATTTGTATTTATCTGCGACGTGTTTATCGATGGTACGGTATGAAGGTTCGCCTGGTTCATCGAAATTAATTTATCCCAGTTAATTTGTCTGGTGTTTACATCATTAAGCCAGTTTTCTTTGATCGAATTTCCGGTAAGACTGTCGCCAATTTCATAATAATATGAGGGCAGGTAACGGTAATAATCGGGTCGCGGATTTGGCGCCTGGTTCCAGTTTAGTCCCGAGGATGTTGCTTTGCCAAATGTGTAGGCAATCGAAGTATTAATCCATGAACCAGCTTTTAATTTATAGTTATGAGAAAGTAGCAGCACCGGTTTCATTACTTTTCTCACCGATGTATTTCTTATTTTCCCATTTTGATAACCCCACAACCCATTGTAATAATTTGTTCCGGCCAGATCAAAGACCTCTTTCGTTTCGGAGCTCGATCCTGCTCTTTCTGTCGGAGCGGCAAAACCACTAAAACTTATTTGTTGTTTGTCATTAAACTGTTTGTCTATGGCTATAAAAAATGAATAGGCTCTGATATAAGTTCCTGCGGAGTATAACTGGCCACTTCTGTTTGAAGCGGAGAGAGTAATTGCCCAACCGTTGGGTAAATTTCCGGTACTATGGGTTATCATCCAGCGGTTTTTAAATTGACGGTTTGAGCGGCCAATAGATATTTTGGTACCTTTTCTTAAGGAAGAAGCTTTTGAGTCGATATGGATGTAACCGAGTGAACCGGAAAAACCGAATGGACAAGGACTGTTTCCCCATTTATTTTCTACCAGGCGGGTAACGTCATTTAATCCTCCCCATGTGCTCCATGTACTTTGTCCGGTTTCCGGATTCACCATGTTTACCCCATTAATCATCACCAGCTGATTTTTAATCTGCGCCCCCCTTATTTTAAATCGAGCCGCACCAAACTGAAAAGACGCGAATTGCAGATACACGTCCCGGCTTGCTGTTAGCAAGGAACTCACCTCCTGTTCTTCCATTCCTTCCTCCGTTTCTGGACCGTTCGAAACCGGGGGGATAAATTCCAAGAAAGACGTGTCGGGGGTTATGATAGGGATGTTGCTGCTGTCTGCCTGGGGGTAAATACTGAAAGTGAATAATAAGCCGGCAATACAAATTATTCGTCGAAGTAATTGAGTACACATAGTTCCGTAGTTCCAATTGGTTTTACAACCAAAGCGTCAAATCTAAAGCAAAATGAAAATTTTTATCTACGTGTTTTATGCAAAATGACTGTTTTTTTGCCATAATTTTCAAAATTATATTACAACAAAATGATTTTGTATGTTTGACCATGTACTTATGATCTATGAAAAATTGTTTACTCGTTTTGTTTTGTTTTTCTGTTTTAAACCCATCCGCTTTTTGTCAAAAAAATAATAAAACAACGAATTATATAACTGCGGCGATAGGGTTTTGGAATGTTGAAAATTTTTACGATACGCTAAACGACAAATGGAAAAATGACGAGGAGTTTACACCAAAGGGAGCCAATGCCTGGAATGGAACACGTTATTGGAATAAAATTGACCATTTGGCGGAAGCAATTTGCCAGATGGCAACCGATGTAACGCCAGATGGACTTACCATGATGGGTTTGTGTGAGGTAGAAAACAAGAATGTGGTGACTGACCTGGTGCATAATAAACGGATAGCTAACCGGAAATATGAAGTTGTTCATTTGGAAGGTCCCGATCATAGAGGCGTTGATCCTTCCTTTATTTATAATCCCAGTTATTATAAAGTCACAAAAACGCTAGCGTATCCGGTTAAGTTGCTGAGCGATTCGTCCCGCAAAACGCGGCACATATTAGTAGTGAGTGGTCTTTTTTTTGGCGAACCGCTGGCAATATTGGTTAACCACTGGCCCTCCCGAAGAGGGGGAGAACTTAAAAGCAGGCCCGATAGGAATGCTGCCGCTTCAGTTGTAAAAAGAATAGCCGATAGTATTATCAACGGGTCTTCTAAAACAAAACTTGTTATTATGGGTGATTTTAACGACGATCCCGTTGACGAAAGCGTAAAAAAAATAATCGGTACCTATTCTGAGGAACAACAACCGGGTAATAATTTGTTTTATAACCCGATGGAAATTTTATTCAAAAGGGGCATCGGTTCTTTGGCCTGGCAGGATAACTGGAATTTATTTGATCAAATACTGTTGAGTAAAGAATGGTTAAACGGGGGTTCTGCCGGTTGGCGATACCGCGGCGCACGGGTTTTTAACAAATCGTTTTTAAAAAACGATTTTGGAAAATTTAAGGGTTATCCACTTCGTACCTACAGCGGAACTCATTACACCGGAGGTTACAGCGATCATTTTCCGGTGTACGTAGTTATAACAAAAGAAAAAAAGTAGCTTTTCGTTACTGAAAAACTTAACCAGAAACGTATTAATTAATTTGAAGCAGGGATAATATAAAAAAGCGGGGTTTTTAACGCCCCGCTTTAGTGTGAATTTAATTTTAGGATTAGGAATCTATTACGCTAATTTCACGTTCACTGCGTTCAATCCTTTTTTACCCTCCTGCACTTCAAAAGTTACTTTGTCATTTTCACGAATTTTGTCCTGTAGGCCGGTAGCGTGAACAAATATTTCTTGTCCGCCATCTTCTTTAATAAATCCGAAGCCTTTGGCTTCGTTATAAAACTTTACTACTCCGTTTTTCATTTTTTTTTAATTTATTGTCCTGTCACCAGGTATTGATTGTTAATGTTATACAAATATACAAGTGAAATTTACAAAAACCTAATCTGAAAAAGTCAAGTAAAAAAAGGCGGGGTGAACCTAAATAACCGGATATTTCAAATTAAAGGCAATTTTGAGAATCTGAAAAATACGGTCTAAATATTAATCCAATTGAGGATTATATTTTACTGCCGACGGAAAAACCTTGTTTCATTGGTTCAGTAAGATGCAATGAAATACTATTTTTTCAGCGAGGTGTTATTTGTAATTAATCAATTCTAATCGGGAGCCATCATCGCCCATCCTGATTTTAAAAAGCCATGGTTTTTCTGAAACGGTCTTCCATTCCGCAAAAAAACGGTCGGTGTTGGCCCCTGTTTTAGTTCGGTCTTGGCATTTGTTTGAGTTGACCACTTTTGCTAAGGGGCAGGGTTGAGCGTTTATCAGTTTAGCAAACACATGAAAGAACTTCATTTCCCAGGACTTTTTTGACCCGGGGAAAATGGAATTAATTTGCCATTTAGAAGAAAGCAAGTCCACGGATAGTTCCCTTTCACTTGAGCGTTCAGGCAATGGTTTTTGTTTCCCGTTCTTTTTCCAGATAAGATTGCACTACTTCGATGGCATTGTCAATAACGTCGCTCAAAGCAGTAATAAATGTACCTGGTTGGGCAAGAGATAAGGCATGTTTCAATGCTTCCACTTCTTTCGGGATGTATTCATACGATTTGTCAGGGTCCTGTTGTCGGATTCCTTCCACCAATAATTTCACAATATCATCCGCTTGTCGGCCGCGTAAAAATTTATCTTGCCGAATAATGATGTGGTCAAACATTTCCGCAGATATTTTTCCCATTTCACGAATATCGTCATCCCGCCGGTCACCGGTTCCCGTTATGATTCCTATTTTGTAGGGGGAGTCGGTGGTGGATAAAAATTCTTTTATTCCCCTGAATCCATCGGGGTTATGGGCGAAATCGATGAGAACTTTATAGTCTCTGAAATCGAAAATATTCATACGTCCGGGTGTTTGCGCCGCTGATGGAATAAAGGTTTCCAGGTTTGTTTTTATGTCTTCAATCGTAAACCCATAGGTGTAGGCTGCAAGGGTGGCCGCAAGTACGTTGGCAATCATAAAGCTTACCTTGCCCCCAAACGTGAGAGGGATGTTGGCTGTTTTGTCAATTCTGAATTTCCATTCGCCTTTTTTTATGGTAATGTAACCGTTTTCGTAAATGGCGGCAACACCTCCTTTTTTACAATGCTCTGCTATTACCGGATTATTTTCGTCGAGGCTAAAATAGGCCACTTTACAATCGGCAGACTTACCCAGTTCTACACAGTATTTATTGTCGGCATTGAGTACGGCATAACCATCCCGTTTCACGCTTTTCACCACTACGCCTTTTACGTTGGCCATATCTTTGAGTGTATGAATGTCGGACAGGCCCATGTGGTCTTCCTGAATATTGGTAACAACTCCAACATCGCACCTGCTAAATCCGAGGCCAGATCTAAGAATACCGCCACGTGCGGTTTCCAGTACCGCAAATTCAACGGTAGGATCCTTTAGGATAAATTCGGCACTCACCGGGCCTGTGGTGTCGCCTTTGGTGAGCATGGAGTTTTGAACATAAATACCATCGGATGTGGTAAAGCCCACACGGTATCCACTGTTTTTTACTATGTGTGCTATTAAACGCGTGGTGGTAGTTTTTCCATTGGTACCAGTAATTGCAATAATGGGTATGCGGCAGTTTTTGCCAGGTGGGTAAAGCATATCCAGAACAGGTGCCGCCACATTGCGCGGAAGACCGTTAGCCGGCGCTAAATGCATTCTAAAGCCAGGTGCCGCATTTACTTCAAGAACCACGCCACCCGATATTTCCAGCGGATCACTTAAATTTTGTGCCATGATGTCGATGCCACATATATCCAGGCCAATAACACGGGAAATACGTTCACAAATAAAAATATTGTGAGGGTGAACAATGTCTGTTATGTCGGTGGAAGTACCCCCTGTACTCAAATTGGCGGTGCCCTTCAGATAACACTTTTCATTTTTCTTTAAAATGGTTTCAAGGCCATAGTTCTGTTTTGCCAATTGTTCATGTGTTTCCCGGTCGACGGTTATTTCTGTTAACACATTTTCGTGCCCATAACCACGCCGTGGATCTTTGTTCTCAGCGTCAATGAGCTGGTGTATAGTGGAAACGCCGTCGCCTGTTACATGAGCTGGTTCGCGGAGAGCGGCGGCTATGAAGCGGTGATTAATAACCAATACTCTAAAATCAAAACCTTCAATAAATTTTTCGACAATAATTCGTCGTGAATAATTTTTAGCATGATGGAAGGCGGCGATGGCCTCTTCCTCCGTTTTTACATTGATGGATGCTCCTTTTCCGTGATTGCCATCCAAAGGTTTAAATACAAGTGGAAATTTTATTTTTTCGATCACTTCTTTTACTTCTTCCAGATCAACAATGCACATGCCTTTAGCTACCGGAATAGCAGCCTGATCCAACATGCGTTTTGTTTCATCCTTATTACTTGCCAAATCCACAGCAATGGAACTTGTTCTATCGGTCATGGTTGCCCGGAAACGTACCTGATTTTTTCCGTAACCCAGTTGAACCAGCGATTCGTTGTTTAGTCGGATAAATGGAATATCGCGCGCAACAGCCTCATCCACAATAGATCCAGTACTGGGGCCAAAACGTTCACGCTCCCTCATCTTGCGCATGCGTTGAACATCGGCAGCCAGATCATAAACTTCTGAATCAACCAATGCCTGTGCAATAGCCACCGACGCGCGGGCGGCGTAAAGACCAACATTTTCCTCCATGTAGGAAAATACAACATTGTAAATACCCTTTGTTCCTGTGCCCCGGGTGCGACCAAAACCACAATCCATACCCGCCAGAGATTGAATTTCAAGAGCGATGTGCTCAATTACGTGCCCCATCCAGGTGCCTTCCTTTACGCGTTCGAAAAAGCCACCGGCATGATCTTTTGAGCAGCGGTGTGTTTGCATGGTTGGCATAAGATCCTTTAAACGATCCAGAAACCCTGGAATTTCATTGGTGGGCGAATCCTCAAGCTGTTCGAGGTCAAGCTTCATGATGATTAACTTTTTACGGTAGTTGGACCAGTAATTTGGGCCTCTCAGGGCTCTTACTTCAATGATTTTCATAAGCTGGTGGTTTGATGGGTTTTTGTATAGGTGCGGTATGTAGAACGTAGGAAATGCCTGATTTCCTGAAATTACAGATTGTTTTTTATTTAAACAATAATCTGTTTAAAATAAGATGAAAAGTGAAATTGTTTTGTGCCGGTTTATTAAATAATAAGGCCTAGTTTTGTTTAGCAATTAAAATACTATGACTTCACCCAAAGGCAAGTTAATCATTATTGGAGGTTCGGTAGATAAGGGAAGTTTTTCCAATCATCCTGAAAACCTGCCCAAACACCTTAAATTTTTCGAAAAAGGAATTCTCAGGCGAATTAGCAACGAGTCCATAAAAGGAGATAAATCACGGATCGAAATTATTACAACGGCCAGCAGCATTCCGCAAGAGGTTGGCGAAGAATATCAAAAAGCATTTGCTCAGTTGAATATTCTTAACACGGATGTTCTGGATGTTCGTTCCAGAGAAGAGGCCAACTCGGCGCATGTGATTGAACGGCTGAGGAATGCAGATGTGGTTATGTTTACCGGCGGTGATCAGTTACGTCTCACCTCTATTTTCGGAGGTACTAATTTTCACCATTTGTTGATCGAACGGTATCAAAACGAACATTTTATTATTTCTGGAACATCGGCTGGTGCCGCAGCTAGTTCCAACAACATGATCTATCAGGGTAGTAGCTCCGAAGCATTGTTGAAAGGTGAAGTGAAAATTACCGGCGGGCTTGGGTTCATTAACAACGTGATTATTGATACTCATTTTGTGCAACGTGGCCGCATAGGTCGTTTATTGTACGCTTGCGCGAGCAATCCTATTAATTTGGGAATTGGCTTGGGTGAAGATGCAGGCCTTTTAATTACAAATGGTCACGTCATGGAAGCCATTGGTTCGGGTCTGGTTATTTTGGTAGATGGAACACACATGCGTCATACCAATATCACCGATGTGCAAATGGGTGAACCTGTTTCCATCGAAAATCTTACGGTGCATGTATTAGCTCTTGCCGACACCTTTGATCTGAAAACAAAAAAAATGACCCTGCACCCGATTGCGCCGGTTGTTGAAGATTAGAAAAGGAAACTTTTCTTAGCGTTTTCTAACTCAGGTAAAGAATATTGTTAAGGGCGTTATAATTATTAAAAACGGCGTATCGTTAAAGTGCGCCATTTTTTTTTGTTATTTATGTAATGCTTAAGAAGTATCGTCATAATAGAATCACCGTCGTCGCTTAGTTGGAATAAGTGTATTAAAATGCCTGACTACCAGGCGTAAGTTGGAGATAAAGGTAAGGGTTGTTATTCCAGCTTATATGGGTTTTTCTGAAGGGTTATCCGGTTATTAAAAAGGTTTAATTAATCCATCTCAGATCAATTTTTATAAATTCCAATGTAGGGGACCTCTCCTTCTATTTTTGAAGCCCGGTACATCCCTTCTGAATTGAATGGCAACTCAATGTTACCATGTGCATCCAGGGCTATAAGTCCACCCTCGCCACCCATCTTAACCAATTTTTGTTTTACCACCAGTTCGCAGGCCTCTTTTAATGAAAGTCCTTTGTATTCCATCAGGCAGGAAATGTCGTAAGCCACCACCGAGCGAATAAAAAATTCGCCATGACCTGTGCAAGAAATAGCACAGGTTTTATTGTTCGCGTAAGTACCCGCCCCAATAATGGGTGTATCGCCTACGCGGCCATGTTTTTTGTTGGTCATGCCTCCGGTGCTGGTTCCAGCGGCAAGATGGCCGTGTACATCGCGAGCCACAGCGCCCACAGTTCCGAATTTTTTTTCGGTATGGTCCAGGGTCATTTTATCTTCCTTTTTTGCCTGTTCCAGCTGGTCGTAACGCATTTGAACAAAAAAATAATCGTCCGGCATAAATTCGGCATTTGTTTTTTTTGCAAATTCAATAGCCCCGTGTCCGGCCATAAAAACATGTTCTGATTGTTCCATGACCGCCCTGGCCAAACTAATAGGATTTTTTATATGCTGCACTCCTGCTACAGCTCCCGCGCGCAAATCGGTTCCATCCATGATAGAGGCGTCCATTTCGTTTTTACCCTCATTGGTAAATACAGCACCTTTACCGGCGTTAAATAATGGGTTGTTTTCCAGACATCTGATAGCCGCCTCAACAGCGTCGAGGCTGCGACCGCCTTTTTGCAGAATGAGTTCACCTGCGGTGATTGCATCCTGTAACCCTTGTTTATAGTTTTTTTCTTTTTCGGGCGTCATGGTTTCTCGTAAAATGGTTCCCGCGCCCCCATGTACTGCTATTGCAAATTTTTTCATTGCTATAAAGGTATCAAAAAAAATGGTCGCGCTTACTTAATTCGGAATAACGCACTGTGTGCCCGACGCAAAAGAAACTTCATTAAAAGATGCAAAGCGTTTAGTGATGTGCATAATTTACAGGCGCATATTTGCACCACCCGCCACCTTTTATTATTTTTGAGAGATAACGACATAATACAAGTTCTCTCTATGCCCAATTCCCTGATTCTCAAAACAATTTGTTTATTGGTTTTTGCTTCTAAAATTGGCACCTCTAAAGCGCAACTCAGCGATTCCCTCTACAAAACACTTCCTGAAAACATTAAACCAGCTAATCGTCGTGCGATCAGTTCGGCCGACAAACGTAAAATTATAGCCTATGCCCACGAGTACAGCTGGAAATCAACTGCCGCGTTTGAAAAAGAGCTGGATCGACTTGCACATGAACTCGATCAGGAGTCCATCAACGCGAAGGACACGAGAACTAAAGTATTAAACAATTACGCGATCAGTGTTTATTATAATTATTTCAGGGATCGCGAAAGTCCGAAGGGGTTATGGGTTCCCTATTGCGAGTTGGTAATAAAATATGGCGGGAACGACACGGCTTTTACGAAACAGGTTGCGTCGGCGCACCTTGGGATTGGCATTTATCGCGTGCAACAAAATAAATATGAGGTCGCGGCTAAAAAATTTCAGAAAGCCCTTGAACTTTATATCACTATACAAGACACCTCTGGAATTTCGCTGACGTACTCTCATTTCTACGCCCTGTATTCTTCTATGTACTTATTCAAACAAGCGATAGATGCACAGAATGCGATGCTGCGTTACATGACTGTTGACGAGAAGAAAAACGGGTTGGCTAAGTATTACACGGAAGAAAATTATCAGGATAAAGCCTGTACCTATTTATTATGGTTTGAAGCCACACGGAATAAAGCCTTGATGGATTCAGCCTGGTATTACATAAACAAAACACCGGTGGTAGGCGAAGATTCTGATCGGTGGAGATCCTACTCCTTTTTTTTGAAGGGCTTTAGTTATTTTCTTAATAACGATTATCAAAAGTCGCTCAACTACCTGGATTCTTCGCTGGCCCTCACTGAATATTATTTTGAAACCATTCCCATCAAAATCGCTTACCGCGGCATGAGTCTGCTAAAACTTGGTAGAAGAGTGGAAGCAAAAAAAATTCTTCTGAACAATCCGGAAATTAAATTTGATTTTAATCTGGCAGAACACGTGTACGCGGCTCTATATAGTGATGCTCTCGAGCAAAAGCAATACAAGGAAGCACTGTATTACCTTGAACTTTCAAAACGATACAAAGATTCCGCGGCCATAATGGCTCAAAGGGGTGAGGTGCTGGCCGTCGCGCAAAAATATGATCTCTCTGAGAAAGAGATTAGGATTGTCAACCTGGAGCTGGAAAATTCAATAAAACAGGCTGAACAAAAAACGATGGCGCTTGCATTTCTTTTAACAGCGATTGTTTCGATTGTTATCATCATTACACTATATAGCATCGGCAGAGAGAGGAAGATGAAAGCCATACAGGCAAGCGCTGAGTTGGACAAAGAAAAAAGTAATATGGAAGATATGCTTCGCTTGCAGGAACGGGAAATACAGAGGGTTAGGAAAAAGGCATTGTTAAACTTAAGAAGGCAAATATCTCGCGATCTTCACGACGGATTAAGCAGTTCGCTGGCGGGCCTTAAATACTACGTCAATGATCTTCGGATAAAAGCGAACAGCCCACAAGAGAAGGAACTCCTTGAAAATATAGAGCAGGAAGTGGAAAGTGTTTACATCCAGGCCAGGTCTTATATGCATAATTTACACACCGGGATTGAGGAAGCTGTCGGCAACTTAAATCCATTTCTGCAAAATATTTTTCAGGATTTATCGCGAAAGAATAACATCGATATTAAGTTGAAATACGATAAAGAAGAAATTGAATCGAAATTAAGCCTGATTCAACAGAATCAATTAACGCTCATGTTAAAAGAAGCTGTGAGTAATATTCTTAAGCATTCTGGTGCCAGTAAAATTGAAATAGATATTTCGTTTGAAAATCAGATTTGCCGGTTTTCTGTAAGCGACAATGGCAAAGGATTTACCAGAAAACCACACGATAGGGGGTTGGGCATGGAGAGTATCCAGCTTAGAATAAAACGGATCAAGGGCCAGGTGGCTATTAAATCCTCCTCATCCGGTACACGTCTCAGCGGTAGTTTTCCGTTGGCTTAAGGTGGTGTCTGAAAGACTATTACGAGTTAAGATAAATTTAACTATTGATTTTTTTTTCGTCTGTTTAGGAACAGGAAAATGTTAACGGCTTCATAAGAGTATCCGATAGAGCTTAACGCAAACAACAGGTCTTGTTCTTCGCAGTTGAGAATGGAACACCAGTACTGCAACGGGGTTTCCTGGCTAACAACAATCCGGTCAGGAATATTATCTTGCATATTTTTTATTCATTCTGCAAAGATAAAATCAATCTTGCATCTTTCAATCCCCTAAAATTTGGGTAGTGGTGCCAGCTATGGTTTGCACCAATCTCGGAACTGTTAGGTTAAAAATAAGTTGAAACGAGCGTAACTCAAATCACTTCATAGGTTCTTCCGGATCATAAAAGCCATACTGTATCGCGAGTCTTACCAGGTCGGTGGTGCGTTTTACATTAAACTTTCGCATAATATTCTTGTGGTAACTTTGAACCGTGTGCGCGCTTAAATTAAGATCTTCGGCAGCCTCTTTAATAATTCTACCCGAACACACCAGTCTTAATACGTCCTTTTCTCTGGGTGATAAATGGTATCGAATCTCATTTTCTTCAATTGGGTCGTTTGCCAGAATGTTTTTAAGAGAGCTGCTGATGTAATGTCCGCCATCTATTACAATGTTAATGGCCGCCATTAATTCATCCAACGATTCGGTTTTGCTTAAATACCCATTAACGTTTTGTTTCAGTACCTGTTTAACGGTTTCCTTACTTGTTACCGACGATAGAATAATAATTTTTACATCTTTATCTATCTTAGTACGATAGGCCTTGATCAGATCAATTCCCTGTAACCCCGGCATGAGCAGGTCAGAAATGATTAAATTGGGTTTCCATTCGGAAGAACGGCTCAAAATTTCTTCACCAGAAAAAAAGATCTTCACTTCTTTGATGTATTTGTGGCTTTTTAATGAGCCTTGGAGCGCCTCAGCTATAATTTTATGATCCTCAATAATAGCTATCTTCATAGTTACGGTTATTCCGTTTGATTTCGTGGGTGGTTAAAAAAGTGATCTCTAACGTGCGAAAAATCAAAACTCTTTTTAAAGTTAATATTTTATTTAATGGGATAAATCTCATTGCCTTATCAAATAAACGTGGTGGCTAGTTTATTTTTCTTCCGTCCACCAGTTGAATGGCTTCAAGAATGCCTTCCGAAAGACCGGTTATACTATAAGCTTTTGGAAGAAAATGGGATACACCGAGTTTTCCCATTTCACTTTTATCGATGCGGTGTGTACCAGCCGAACATATAATTACTGGTATTCCTTTCCATTTCTTGTTGGCATTAAAGGCTTTTAAAAATAATTTTCCATCCATTTCTGGCATGGCAATGTCCAGAAACAGATAGTCAGGTAGTGTGCCCCCGGTTTTTAACAAATCGAGAGCATTTTTGCCACTATCCGCTTCAAGAATGTCGTAATCTGGGTTAATACGGTTCAGTGCTTCCTGAAAAAAAAGCCGGTCGTCGGGATCATCATCTACAATCATAAATATTTTCTTCGGGGGCATTATATTGAGTACAGAAGCACATTGGTTTTTGCCAGCAATGCAATAACTCAAATTAATCAAAAAAAAATTAACAAAAAAACCCCCTAAAATTAGGGGGGTGTCAAGGTTCGGAATCCCGAAAGTAATAAAACGCCCTTGATAGGGATTGAAAGTCTTTTTTTGGCTTATTATTTTTTACCCAAGTAATTGGGCTTCCGATGTGATGGGCACACTCAGCGCTTTTGAAATGATACAGTTCTTTTCAGCATCTTTGGTTATGGCTATAAATTCCTCGCTGTTGATACCGTTCACCGACCCTTTAATAGACAAATGGATACCGGTTACGGTTAAACCTTCCATTGACAGGGTAGCTTCGGTTTCCAGGTTGTTTGGCGTAAGGCCTTTTTGGGTGAGTGCTGCGCTTACCGCCATGGTAAAACAGCCCGCATGGGCAGCGGCCAATAACTCTTCCGGGTTAGTGCCCGGTTCGCCCTCGAAACGGGTTTTGAAACTGTAATTGGTTTTATTCAAAATAGTGCTTTGTGTGGTCAGGTGCCCTTTTCCTTCTTTCAGGTTTCCCTCCCAATGTGCTTTAGCTGTTCTTTTCATGTTTTTTATTTTTATTAAGTGATTTATGTTATAGGGTTCATTTTATTTTCCGTGTTTCATCTCGGCCATTATCTTATCAACATCTACCTGTAACGCTTTTGCAATGGCCATGCCAAGTTTTACGTCTGCTCTAAAAAAGTGACAAAGCTGCCGGTTAATGATCAGGTCTTTCTTTTCACCGGTTATTCCGCTCATAGCGGCGGCAACATTAGCCACCAGATTGTGGCGGTCGTAGTCGTTCATGGCCTTGTTAAATAAAAGTCCCGGTTGTGTATAATGATCATTATCTCCGTCAGCATTTCGGTCATACCAGTCGGCCAGAGTACTATCCAGTTCCATGGGGGGTTCTTTATAGCTGGTATCCACTTCAATAGTATCAAAACTATTTGGGAAGTAGTTCGAACTGTCTTCGCCGTTTCCATCTATTCGCATCATGCCGTCACGCTCGTAATTAGCGGTCATATAAGGGCATTTGTTGACGGGAATTTGTTCGTAGTTAGCGCCAAGACGGTAGCGATGTGCGTCGGGATATGACAACAAACGCCCCTGTAACATTTTATCGGGTGAATAACCAATGCCATCAACGACGTGGGCTGGTGCAAATGCGGATTGTTCCACGTCCGCAAAATAGTTCTTTGGAATCTGATTTAATTCCAGTACCCCCACATCCATCAAAGGGAAGTCGCTATGTGGCCAGACTTTAGTAAGGTCGAAGGGATTAAAAGGGAATTTTTTTGCCTGAACATCGGTCATGACCTGAATTTTGAGGGCCCACTTAGGAAAGTCTTTTTTGTCAATGGCTTCCACTAAATCACGCTGGGCAAAATCGGGATCTTTGCCTTTCATGTCGATGGCTTCCTCGTTAGTGAAGTTTTTAATACCCTGTAAGTTTTTGAAATGGAATTTTACCCAGACACGTTCATTGTCGGCGTTCAGCATCGAAAAGGTGTGGCTCCCGAATCCATCCATGTGTCTGTATCCATGAGGTGTACCTCGGTCGCTCATCAAAATCATCACCTGGTGAAGGCTCTCTGGATTCAGACTCCAGAAATCCCACATCATGGTAGGGCTTTTAGTATTTGTGCGGGGGTCGCGTTTTTGCGTGTGTATAAAATCGCTGAATTTTTTAGGATCCTTAATAAAAAACACCGGGGTGTTGTTTCCTACCAGATCCCAGTTTCCATCTTCGGTATAAAATTTAATAGCAAAGCCCCTTGGGTCGCGCTCGGTATCGGCACTTCCTTTTTCGCCGCCAACAGTACTGAACCGGAGGAAAAGTTTAGTTTGTTTTCCAACCTTATTAAACAGTTTTGCTTTGGTGTATCGGGTAATGTCATGCGTTACGGTAAAAGTTCCGAAAGCACCGGTACCTTTAGCGTGTACCACCCTTTCCGGAATACGTTCGCGGTTAAAGTGCGCCATTTTTTCATGCAGAATAAAATCCTGAAGCAAGAGTGGTCCCCGTGGACCGATACTCATGGAGTTCTCGTTTTCGGTATAGGGTTTTCCGGAAGCGGTGGTTAGTTTTTTCTTTTCCATTTCTTAGTGGGTTTAAAATTACTTATTCAGGTAGGATGAATACATCCAGGTCATTTTTTCCTGTTCGCGGATATAATCGCTCATCAGGGCGTTAGTGCCTTCGTCATTTGCGTCGGCAGATAGTTTCAATAACTCCCGTTGCAGTTGAATAACCGCCGAGAGGGCGTTCAGCACTTCAGTTAACGCTTGTTTGCCATTGGTAACGTTCGTTTTTTCTTTAATGGCGGCGTTCTTTAAATAGGCAGAATAACTGTGGAGCGGCGTATGTCCCAAAGTGAGAATACGCTCGGCGATCTCGTCTATTTTAAGTTGTAGGTTGTTGTAAATCTCTTCAAATTTTAAATGAAGCTCAAAAAAATTATCGCCTTTAATATTCCAGTGAAACCCTCTGGTATTGATATAAAAGAGTTGGTAGTTGGCCAGTAATGTGTTTAACTTTTCGGCCAGTTTTTCACTTTTTGAAGCGTTGAGGCCGATGGAGGAGGTTGAATTTTTCATGAGATGTTTTTGTAAAGGTGCGCGCTTTTATTATATATACCAAAGTGATATTTTCTATCTTTGCATAGATTTTATCTATATGAATTTACAACAATTAGAATACATTCTTGCCGTGGATAACCAGCGTCATTTTGCCAAAGCGGCCGAAAAATGTTTTGTTACCCAACCTACACTCAGCATGATGATACATAAGCTGGAGGAGGAACTGGGTGTAAAAATTTTTGATCGCAGCAGTCAGCCTGTAATTCCCACAAAAGAGGGGGAGGAAATTATCCGTCGGGCTAAATTAATCCTTGCTGAGACAGATCACCTAAAAAATTATGCCAGTGAGTTGAAGGGTGGCGATTCGGGGGAGTTTCGGCTGGGCATTATTCCCACACTTGCGCCTTATTTGCTGCCATTATTTTTAAAGTCATTTCACACGCGCTACCCGGGTCTTAAGATTTTTGTAAAGGAAATGATCACCGACGATATCGTAGAAAAACTCAATCATGGGGAGCTGGACGCAGGTCTGTGCGCTACCCCCATTCATGAAAAACAGATGGAAGAACATCCGTTATTTTATGAGGAATTTTTTGTTTACGCCTCGAAAGGGGAAAAACTTCCACAGAAAAAATTTCTGCTTCCCCGCCAGATTGATGTCAACCATCTATGGTTATTGGAAGAAGGGCATTGCCTGCGCAATCAGGTGTATAACCTATGTGAGTTGAAGAAGCTGGACCGCACAGGATTGAGTTATGAAGCCGGTAGCATTGAAACCCTGGTGAACCTGGTGGATCATAACGAAGGAATTACTATTATCCCCCAATTGGCTAAAATGGGGTTGAGTTCCACGCAAAAGAAAAACATCAGGGAGTTTGCCAACCCCAAACCGGTAAGGGAAATCAGCCTGGTGGTAATGAATAATTTTCCGCGGAAAAAAATCCTGGAAAATTTAAAAACAGAGATTATTCGCCAGATGCCTCCGGACATGTTGTTTCAACAACCAAAAAAAATACGCGTTACCGAGCCTTTGGGTTAGTACGCCTGGTTAATGAACTGTTTTTTAGGGTACATGTTTATTTCATGCGCCTTGCATCGATTTTTTCAATCATTTTTTGGCATTGCTTTAGTCCTTTATTCCAAACAACCAACCAATTTTGCTTTTTTTTAAGTCCCTGGAAACTAGTTTCGAATACCGATAAAACCGTTAAAAACTCTGAAAGTATAGAAATGACAGTCTTTGACAGGGATTTGTTAATACTACAAATAATAGCAATGTCAGGCTATTATTTGTAGTAGGTTTGTGTTAATAAATCACTCATCTATGAAAACAAGAGCAACCATTGAAACCTATATCGGTATGATAGAAGGAATCCGTTACGAAAACCAGCATGGCGGCGCGTATGCCTATGTTCAATTTCTGGCCTATTCGCGTGAGCTTTTAAATTTATTACGCCCGGTGCGCCAACTTGAACGCCATCTGGATAAAATCGAATCTGTTTCGTGGTTGTTTAACGAATACCTGGGCGCCAGTTTTACTCAGCGTCAAAAGGCTATTTTCGAGGATCAGATGCTGGAAGTGAAGGAAACGTTTGCTGCCATTCGTTCGGTTTTAAAAGAAATTGACCTGAACCGTCTGGTGAGTGTATCTATGCACCATCAACTGGCCGCTTAAGAAGATATATTACCCATATTTTTTTTTACTTATAAAATCTGTAATTATGAAAGATCAGTTAAGTTTATTCGAAGAAGAACGTTTTGAGTATTTTTTCCTCATTCAGCCCGATGGAAAAACAGAGAAAGAAGTGCGTTCCTACAAAATGATTTTGAACGAGGCCATTCCTTTGTCTCACGAGAATACTTTATCTACCCCGCATTTATCTCTTTTTAAATGGCAGGTAAACGGGGGTATCGATAATTACATCATTCAGAAAACTTCAAAGGCTTTAAAAAATGTGAGTTCTTTTAAAGTAAAATTGGGCGGCATGGACATTTATACCCATGGAAGTTCTACCCGGTCACTGGTACTTAAAGTAGATAATCCCGATCCCATAAGGGCTGTTAACCGGTCTTTGGTAAACGAATTCCAATTCAAAGAACAAAAGCTTCAGCCACATATTACCATTGCCCGGTCTATTCCGGCTCAGGATTTTAATAAACTGGGTTACCGTTTCCGGCAATTCGATTATAAGGGAGAATTTTATTGCAATAAAATCTCCATTCTTAAAAAACGAATTGGTGACGATAAAAACTATATTTTATTACACGAAGAAAAATTAAATTAAAAGAGTTCGTTTTGGCTGAGATGCGGCATCTTGTATCGGTTCTAGTTCTATTTTTTATCCTTGGTTCAGTTTATTTTTGGCTTCTATCCAAAGCGCCATGTATTTAGTACCGGTCAATTGGTGATGCATCAGCATAGCGCCCGTAAAATTGTTCAAACGATGTTCCTCAAAACTGTTTTGAATATTGGAAATAGTCCGGATCAGTTTTTTTTCATGTTCCTCTTTCGAAAAATGGTCCCGGATAATTGTTACTCCATGTTCCTGCGCCTGTTGCCAGAGGTATTTGTCAGTATAAAGGTTTACAGCCGCCTGTGCCAGTTCCTCCTGTGTATTGGCTACTGCGCCATTCCAGGGTAAAGTGCCGTGCATCGATTCGGCACCTGTCGGCGTGGTAACCGATGGGGTGCCAGATAACATGGCATCCAGTAATTTTCCTTTCATGCCTGCGCCAAACCTTAACGGAGCTAAACAGAGCCTTGCATGCAGCATCACCTCTTTCACGTTTTCTGCACGTCCTTTTATAATAAAACCATCTTTTGCGTGGTGTAATTGAAATACTTTTTGTGAAGGGTAACTTCCATATACATGCAACTCCGCTTTTGGAAGTTGTTTGCGTACCAGTGGCCAAATGTTTTGCTTGAGGTATAAAACAGAGTCCCAGTTGGGTTCGTGCAAAAAGTTACCAATGGTTACGAAATGAGCACGTGTGGCATAATCCGGCCATTGAGCTTTTTCAGCCTGAGTGATGGGTTCCGGTAAAAACGGTGTATAATGCAACAATGAGTTATCCACTCTAAAATAGGTGCGTAAAATGTCTATTTCCACTTCCGAGATCATCAGGCTGAGGTCGCAACGGTAAATAGAGGCCAGCTCACGTTTCGCCACGTCGTTTACCAGGTCTTTCCATTCAAAATCCCTGTTCTCTTTCAATGCCAAATGTCTCGCTGCACGTAAACAATGCAGGTCGATGGTGTCCAGAATGCGCATTGCGGTGGGGCAAAAGTCAGCTACCCGCCAACCAAATTGTTCCTCGGTGGTGAAACGGTCGAACAGCACTATGGTAGGGTTTAGTGATTTTATAAACGTGTCGAACCCGGAGTGATTTAATTCAATGTTAAAGGTTTGGATCCCCAGGTGCCGCAGATCGGTTGAGAATTCTGAAGTGCCAGCCGCGCAGGCAAAAGAAACCTGCCAGTGCTGCGCAATAAACAGATCGGCCAATTGCAGAGTTCTGCTGCCTGCTGCTGAGGAAGAGGGTTCTGGCCATACTTTACCAATTATTAAAACGTGTTGTTTTGAGTCCATGTGTAAACTGAAAAACAAAAGTAATGTTTTATGAGTTTGTTAAAGCAAGTTAATGAACCGTTCACAAAAGCAGATTGAGCCGCTGGCCAAAGTTTTTACTTAGCTTTGTACCGACCTTTGTCTTGTAAAAACAATAATTATGAAAAAAGTAGTTTTAATTACCGGCGCATCTGCCGGAATAGGCAAAGAAACAGCCATCCTTTTAGCTAAGAACGGGTACAAGGTTTATGGGGCGGCCCGCCGAGTTGACAAGATGAACGAGTTGAAAAGTCTGGGAATTAGTACCCTTGTGATGGACGTGACCGACGATGTTTCGATGACACGTGGAGTTAATCAGATCATTGAGGAAGAAGGTAGAATTGATGTACTGGTGAACAACGCGGGTTTTGGGTCTTACGGCGCTATCGAAGATGTGCGGATGGAAGATGCACGTTATCAAATGGAGGTGAATGTGTTTGGCGCAGCCCGCTTGATTCAGCTGGTATTACCTTATATGCGGAAACATAAGTACGGAAAGATCGTTAATATTTCTTCTATTGGTGGTAAAATGGCTACCCCGTTTGGAGGTTGGTACCACGCCAGTAAATTTGCCATCGAAGGACTGAGCGATAGTTTGAGAAATGAAGTCAAACCCTTTGGGATTGATGTGATTGTGATGGAGCCGGGGGCCATTAAATCGGAATGGGGTAGCATAGCATTTGATCATCTGATGAAAGTTTCTGGTGAAACGGCCTACAAAGAGACCGTGAAACGGTTATCGACCGCCTTTAAAAGCGCCGAAAGCAAAAATTCAGGGCCCGAAGTGATCGCCAACCTGATTAAAGAGGCCATTGAGGCTGCTCATCCTAAAACCCGTTACGTGGCAGGATACATGGCCAAACCCGGCATTTTTATGCGGAAAATTTTGTCAGACAAAATGATGGATAAACTTATTATGGGGCAGGTAAATAGTTTAAGTAAAAAATAAATGGAAAGTATTAACTCCCATAATTTTCTGTACTCCTGCGTGGATGAAAAAAAACGAAGTAACGAACAGTTTGTACCTGAACACCTTTTCGGGATCATTCTTTCTGGTGAGAGCCATTTTCATACCGAACAAGGGATTCAGATTTATGGGGCTGGCACTATTGGACTTATTCGAAGGAATCAATTGATTAAGACTGTGAAAGCGCCAGTTGCCGGCCAGGCGTTTAAGTCGATCAATATTGTTTTTGGTCAGGAGTTTTTGCACCGGTATGCAGCTGAACATAGTATCTCTGTTGAGAAGTATATCGGTGCGAGTATGCTTCAATTAAATCGAAGTCCTTTTTTGGTGAGTTATTTCGATTCGCTCATGCCTTACTTTCAGGCGCCCGAGAAAATGACGGACCGAATGGCGGAATTAAAAACCCGCGAAGCGTTAGAACTTCTTTTGCAGGACAATCCGTTTTACGCCAATCTGCTATTTGATTTTAGCGAACCATTTAAGATAGACCTGGAGGCATTTATGATCAGGAATTATACGTTTAATGTTTCGCTGGCGCAGTTTGCAAAGCTCACCGGCAGAAGTCTTTCCACCTTTAAGCGCGACTTTCAGAAAACATTTCGAATGCCACCGGAGAAATGGCTTCAACACAAGCGTTTAGAGCATGCACACTTTTTGTTGTCACAAAAACAACAGCAGCCAGTTGAAATTTACCTGGAAGTTGGTTTTGAGAACCTCTCTCATTTTTCGACCGCGTTTAAAAATTTTTACGGGTACAATCCCTCCAGTTTTAAGTGATGCTTTTTTTACAGGTTTGTTATCTTAAGCGACGTTATAGAAACGAGCCATTTTATAGCGGACATCCACGTTACGTCAGATTAAATCGTTTTTATACCGGAACCTCTTTACCGGCCCTATCAGCGTGGTGATGATGATGACAAAAACAAGCGAGGGCATGAGTGCATTGGTAAAGTCAAGATGCAATCCTTGTCTTATACTTCGTGGAAATACATCCGATTTAATGAAGGAAGAAAAAAACCATGTAACGAACAGGATTATTTTGAGAAGTAAGGAGCGGTGCGTGGCTACTCCCCATAAAGCGCATCCAACCAACGCAATTACGTAGGTAGGCGATTCGCCCTTGTGGTTAAATATGATGATCCAAATAAGAATGGCGCTTAAGTACCACAGCCGGAAACCGTAATCGTTATAGTACCGGATTTTTAAGAGCGGTAATACTAACAGAATAAAACCGCCGAGAAGGACAAGGTTCTTGTTTACAAACCCAAAAAAGGTAAATAGAATGGTGTAAATACTCATACCGTTGGAGATGGTCCTATCTTCATTTAGCAAAATAAGCCAACCTTGGTACTGGCTCACTAAATTTTCGGGGGAAGTAATTATCAGCGGTGCAAACAAAAGAACCAGGCTCCATAAAATCACGTAGAATAGAAATTGAGCTTTTTTAGGATAAAAAAGAAAAAGAAGACCAGCGAAACCAGCAAAAAGTTTTATAAAAATTCCCATAACAATAAGTAGCGCCGCGTTTCCCGGTTTTTCTTTTTCCAGGTTGTTAAATGCGAATAAAATGATACCGCCTACCAACAGATTACTCTGAGAAGCCATTGTAGACACGATCAGTTCCAGAAAGATGAAACCCATTATGAACAGGTGATTTTTCTGGTTAAATCCACGGATATTTTTTATTGCGTAATATAGAACAAGGCAATTCAACAGGTTCCAAAAAAACAAGCCAGCAATGTCTGGAACCCAGGAAAACAAAACCATAAATAACGCGAAGGATGGACTGTATTTGAAATAGTCATAGTGTTCTTGTGGATATAACAGATAGAGATTTTGATGGTGTAATAAGTGAAAGAACGACTGTTTAAAAATGACGAAATTATTGTAAAAAGTATAGTGGTCAGCCCACAACCCCGTTTTACTGAGCACGTAATTTTGAATGGTGAGCGCTGCGCAAACCACTACCATGACCATAGGGCCAAAATGGGGATGAAGTAAGAAAGAAGAAAATCGACTTTTAATGGTGACCGCCATTTTAATTGATGTAATTTTTAAGGACTGATGTTCGTTTCGACGTTGTTCTAAAGCTCCGTTAAATTTATTAGCCAGCTATTAGTTTTGTAAAGGTGTATCAAGCGCGGGGGTATTCTTATCCGGTTTAGGGTTCTTTTTCTTTTTATGGAGGGTACAAATGAAAGAAAATTCGAAACCCTGATTGCGGTATGCTTTTAACCGGTTGGTAACCACGTCATAACTGGCTCTTACAAGCATACCCTTAAATTTCAGACCTAATTGAAAGATGAGGGCGTCTTTGTTTCTAATACTAAGGCCATAAACCGGTTCATAAATGGTGTTTTCTATTTTTGCGAAAATCAAAACTCCCAAATTCAGTTCATTGGCTTTGGCCTGGTTCATGTAAAGCAGTTGTGGCATAACGGTTAATAGTTTTGTAGCTGCCAACGAAGCGCCCCCGTGGACGGTAAATCTCAAGGGCAATGAGCTATAGGCACCTTCACCAAAGAAAGATTGGTTGGGTCGGGTGATGTTATAAATGGCCATTCCACCAAAGCCTGATATTTTTTTGCTTCTGGAGGTCACCCGGTAGTACATGCCAAAATTGACATTTAGGTTGAAATAACTTTGCCTTGAATACGATTCCCCACTTGGGATACTTCTGTCGAACCCGTCGGAAGAGTTGGTGGAATACTGAGCGTCGTAAGTAAATTTTTCGGTGTTCAGGCTTTTGTTTAACACCCCAATTTGGATCCCAACCGAGAGGTTGTGGTTATGCGCATTTTCAACTGATTGATCGATTAATTTGTATGCGCCGGAGAGAATAAACCCAAAGGTGTTAAAGGTGCTGGTAGCAGCTTTGTCGTTATAAAAAAATTGACCAACTGAGAATTTAGGATGAATAGGCTCATCAATTCCAGCCGCTACACTTCTGTATGAACCCGGATATTTTGTGTATTGCGACATTTGATCGCGGTACGTGGCGTTAAATCGAATCCCCTTATAGTCGGTAATTCGTTCGCCTGTTAACGCGGGGTTTACATAAAAGGGGTTTGCATCAAACTGCGAAAAGTGATAATCCTGTGCAATCACCTTATTAAGCAGGAGAAAGATGGTGATTAAACTATATACGATTGTTTTCATTTTTTCGCGATTCTTTATCTCACCAGGTTAACTACTCCGTAAAGGTTTATTTTTTTATCCTCCAGTGTTTTTCCCCTAAGGACGTATTCGTAAACGCCTACTGGTTGGGCTTCACCATTATAACTACCATCCCATCCCAAGTCTTGGGCGGTAGAAGAAAAAATCAGATTTCCCCATTCATTGTATATCTGAAATTCAAGTTCTGAAAACGGACCGCCTCTTACTTTTAATACGTCGTTATGATTGTCGTCGTTGGGTGTGAAACTGGAAGGAATGGCCACAATTCGCGAGATGCCTGAATAAACACCTTTGCATAAGGAGTCGGGACAATTTAGTGAGTTGTAAACCGTTAAACACACCGTATAGTCCGATATTTCTGGGAAAGTGTGTAAAGGATTGTTTAACAATGAACTTGTATTGTCTCCAAAATCCCATTTCGATTTTAGAAAATTGAGGGATTGATTGCTAAATAGTATTGACCCGTTTGCGACAACCGATTCCGTGAATAACGCGGTTACAGGTGCGGGTAAAGAAACCGTATAAGGTTTGGTGATAGAGTCAGCGCAGCCTCCGGGATTGATCGCGATTAGTTTTATGGCGTAAAAACCACTATTCAGATAAGTGTGGATCGGTGATTGTAAAAAAGAAAATGTTCCGTCTCCAAAGCGCCACACAAACGAAGGGCCATTCACCGGGGTGGTTTGATTATTAAAGCTCAACGTTTCACCGCTACAATCCAACCCACTGGTATACCCAAAATTAATGACCGGTTTTTGACTTAGAACAATTACCTGTGAGGTGGTTCCAACACAACCTAAATCACTGGTGGCGGAGAGCGTTACGGAGTAATTGCCCGACACTGAATAAGAGTTAGTCGGAGTTTGCAGTGTACTGCTGGTGCCATCGCCAAAATCCCACTGCCACGAAACTATTGAACCGCTGCCTATTGTTACGTAGTTGGAGAAAAGGATGTTGGTTTGTATGCAGGCTGTGGAAAGAGAGAAACTGCCTACTGGTGTATTGTTAATGGTGAGATAGGCATTTTTTGTGAGAGAGTCTGAACATCCGGCAGGGGTAACAACAACTAGTTGTATCGGGTAAACGCCAGACACAGAGTAGCTATAACTTGGATTTTGGGAATTGGACAATCCGCCGTCACCAAAGTTCCAGGTGTAAGTTGAATTGGCGGGTGTGGTAGACAGGTCGGTAAATGACGACGCTATAAACGCACAACCCGTGGTACTGTTAACGGTAAATTGCACGCCTGGTGGTGGATCAATGTTTAGAATTTTTGTAATGCTGCCCTTACAGCCGTCATTTGCGCTGCTTATTAATGTGACCGTGAAGGTTCCCGACGTCGTGTAGGTATGATTAGTGTTTTGTTGTGTGCTGTTGTTACCATCCCCAAAATCCCATGCCCAACCACTTATAGGGCTTAATGCATAGGTAGAGCCATCATTAAAATTGATAAGTGTGCCAAGGCATTGGTTGACGGAAGTGTTAGTGAAGCTTGCAGCGACTTTATTACTTAAATCCACCACAAGCGTATTAGTGCCTGAACATGAAAAACTGGATGTAGCAATGAGCGCTACGGTAAAGAAACCGCTTGCATTGTAGTGATAAACAGGATTCTCTGAGGTACTGGTGCCGCCCTGTTCACCGAAACTCCAGAGCGAACCAGTTAATGAACCTGAAGGAGTGCTGGACGTGTTGGTAAAGAACACGGAGTCCTTTATACAATCAAACGAATAGGAAAAGCTGGATACGGGTGGAGCGTTTATGGTGAAAGCGTTTACGATGGTGTCTTCACAGCCTATGGCGGTAGTGGCAATAAGTGTTGCCGATGCTGCACCTGTGGAGGTATAAGAGTTGGATGGAGCTTGTAAGGTAGAGGTGCCATTACCAAAAGTCCAGGCCCAGTTGGTCAATGATCCGTTTTGTACCGTAGAAGTATTTGAAAATTGAACGCTGGCATTTGAACAAGTTGGCCCGGTACTGAAGTTCGCTACGGGGATGTATTGTGAGAAGTCGAGGTTACTGACTTTGACGGAACTAATAACCCCATTTAAATAACCATCAATGTTGCTGAAATCGGCCGCGGTGATTTGAATACAGGGTGCGCTTAACATGAAACGGATTTTTGTGATATAAATAAAAGGGCTTGAGGAGGGTAAATTTTGAAGGGTGGAGCACGTGTATTTAAGTTTAAGGGTGGTTGGGTTAAAAAACGCGGCGGATAAAATGGTGGGATCTGATGGAAGCAGGTCAATGGTGGTTGAATACGTTAGTTTAGTTTGATTGAACTGAATGGAGTAATCGATTCCAAACAACACATCGTCGGATATCGCATAAATGGGTAAGTCAATGTAAGTAGCGGTTAACGTGGCGTTGGCTAAATCGAATACAAGGGTGTCGTTATTGTTAATTACAAGTTTTGGAGAAAGTGTATTACCTGCGTTGTAATTTTCGGGTAAGCCAGTTCCCTTGGAAAATAGATTCAGGCAACCAAAAATAATAGCGATCAAGAGAGTCAATTTAGTCCTCATTACCTACCGAAAAAAATTAATGTCAATATTCGGGCAAAGATAGAAGTGCATGTAAAAGTTAAACCCTTGTGTAAGTTACGATATGATTAAGTATTCTTCGGGCTGTAAAGCCGGTAGATAACATTTAATTTAACCTGGAGGTACTGGAAGTTTGAGATAAATGTAGTTGTGCGTTTAACGTGCGGTACAAGGTTTCTTTTTTTTAAAAGACTCTCCGGATGGAGAGTCTTTTATGGAGATTCATCTGCTTTTATTAGTAAGTAACCAGAAGGGATTTTCTTTTGGGTTTATTTTAGAATATACCCGCATGAGGTACCATTGAGAATAGCGTTTATGGAAGAAAAGTCCGAATTACTGAGGCTTCCGGATGATGTTGTGAAACGGATAACAAGCAGTTGGGTGTCGTTGGGGTAATACATGCTCAAAATCGAAGAAGTGTACCGGAGGAACAGGTCGGTAGGGTTATAGTATCCCATACCCAAATTTGACGGAAATGGCACGGAAATTACCGAGTCGTAAGTAAGTTTGGCGAGGTTGAATCGCATGGCGAAATCAAAACTGGAAATGTTGGCATCTGAGGAAATGGTCAGTGGCACGTCCACATAACCACTGCTGAATGTGGCGGTGGATATACCAAAAATCAAGACGTGGTCGCGTTGTCCGTATTTGGCGGCGAAGATGATAAAGTCGTTAACATCCGTTACGCCGTCGTTGTTGAAGTCGGTAGGACAAGGCGTTCCACCGCCCGGACATGAAATGCCGAATTGCGGGGAAAAGATGGCGTAGTCGAGCCCATCGGTAATACCATCGTCGTTTAGGTCAGTTGGGCAAAGAGATGTTTGTGCTCTGGAAAGGCTAACTGTGAAAAGGAAGGAGCAGGTTACCAGAGCGCGGAGTAGAGTAGATGTTTTCATTTTGCTAATTTTTATGATGAATAGTTTGATTATTTTGAAATAGATCAAAAAAGAAAAGGCCGTAATAAAAATTACGGCCTTTATCTTTAGTCATTGTGATTTGAATTATTTGTTCAACACAACTTTTTTGATAGAGATGAAATCGTTGTTGTAAATTTTAACAACATAAACACCGTTAACGAAGTTAGATACGTTAATTTGTTGTGTTTTGCTAGCACTTACAGTTGTTTGGAACAACACGTCTTTACCAGTGATATCGCAAACTTCTACAGTAGCGTCGCTGATTGAAGTAACATTGATGATTCCATTAGTTGGGTTAGGGAAAATGCTCACTGAGTTATCAGTACCATTTAACGAGTTAATTCCAACAGTTTTGTTAACTACTTCCATTGGAACAACTTCACCGTTGATGTAACCAACTAAAGAGCTGAATTGGTCTGAATCAACTACACCAGTTTTGCTATCGAAACGTAAAAATGCAACAGCTTGGTTAGCGCTGTATGGAGCCAAATTAACGTTAGAAGCATCAAACTTTAAGTTTTTAGTGTTAGTATTGAAGTAAGCCAAAGCTTCAGTAGTTGAAGGATAATTTACAACTGAGTTGTAAGTCAAATTCGACTCGTCAAATTGCATAGAGAAGTCAATACCAAATACCGAAGTAGAAGATACGAAAGTAACTGGTAATTCTACAGTGTTTCCGCTAACGATTGATTTAGAAAGGTCGATAACAATTTTATCGCCAGCCGGACGGTATGGGTTAACAGTATTGTTTACAACAGCAAAGTTACCATTTACATCACCAGTCATGATACCTTTGTAAACTTCATTAGTTAACGAAGGGCATGAAAGTAAACCAGTTACAGGAACAGGTAAACAGAATGGAGTCACAGGAACTTTTGCTTTTGAGTAACCAACGTTATCGTTACTTGGGTAAGTAGCCGAAATAGCGTAAGCTGAGTTAGTTTGTACTCTTGCTGAATCTACGAAAGTCCAGTCTTTTGAAGGTACGCCTAATGTGTTAGTACCAGCGGCGTTGTAGTTCCAGGTTTGTTTAAATTCCTGAATTTGATCGATTGACCTCAATTGGATTTGAGAAAGGTCACCCGCACTCACTACACCGTCGATGTTAACGTCAGCAGCAATGAATTGGTAAACAGTTGGAGTTAATGAACCTGTAGCAGTGTTCAATAAGATAGACCTAACGATGTTGATATCCGCAACGTTAACAGCTGGTTGAATGTTTGTTAAACCGTTAATGTCCCTTTCGAAAGCGATTGAGCTACCGTGTAGGGTGTTGTGAATGAAATTACCAGTTAAATCAGGTTGAACCGGAGCAAATGTGTTAGTTACACAGCTAGGGTCTGTACCGTAGATATTAGTAATTAAGAACGCGTTAGTATTGATATTGTCATATCCCATTGCGCTGTTATCGGCCCAGAATTTAATTGAACCGTTAAACATGGTGTCTTTGTAAGTAGTGTATTCTGCATCAGATACTAATTTAGGAACAACACCGCTGAAGTAACTTTCTTGTAAGAAAGGAATATCGAAAGCAGCTGTATCAACTGAACCGAAAGAACCATTTTTTGTAAATCCTACGCAGAAAATTTCGCCAGTTCCGTTCCACTCAGAGTTTGCAAGAGCGTTAGCGTTCAGGTAAGCAGAGATGTTCATAACACCGTTAGAGAAAGTATTTGAAATGGTTACGATGCTTGGAGTGATTAAAGCGCCGTTTACGGTTACACTTCCTGTTGGAGTTACTTTAGTAGCGTCATAGTTTAAAACAACGTCATAACCAATCACGTTATCAACAGTATAAGTTAAAGCAGCTGATACAGGTAAACAGAAAGAGGATTGAGTACATTTTTGTTTAATTGAACCAATTGAATAAGGAAGACCGTTTGAGTTAAGGATTTGAAGACTGATTGGTGAAGAAGTGCTGGTAGCAGCTGAGTTATCAGTTGCAACAACTTTTATCACGTCTAAAGTAGAAAGTGAGCTGGTAGCGTAAGAGAAAGTGTAGTTAGGGCCACCATTTGTAAATGAACCAATTGAAACGTTGTTTACAAAGGCTTCTACTAAAGTAACAGAACCATCAGCGTCAGTAGCAGTAGCAGTAATAGTTACAACTTGCGGAGCGATGAAAGAAGCATTGTTAGCCGGAGAAGTGATGGAAACACTTGGGAAGATGTTGTTAACAACAGTGATGTTTACCGGAAGAGATAAACCAATAGCACCCAAGTTGTCTACTGCAGAAGCTTTTACGTTGTGAGGTCCGTTAATTGCAGTCCAAGTATAAGTGTATGGAGCGGAGTTAACAGTTCCGATAGCAACGTTATCAACAGAGAAAGTAACTGAAGCAACAGTACCGTCAACGTCGTTAGCTGTAGCTGTGAAAGTTACAAGGCTACCAGTAAGCGCGTTAGCTGGAGAAGAAACAGTAATAGTTGGAGCCTGGTTAGTAGCAGCGGTAATCACAACGCTACTTGAAGTAGAAACAGCACCAGTGTTATCGGTTACATCAGCAGTGATGGTATGAGTGCCATTTGTAGCTACGTAAGTAGAAGCGTATGGAGCGGTAAGATCTGTACCAACAGAAACACCGTCAACAAAGAATTGTACCTGAGTTACAGTTCCTGAAGCTACTGCGTTAGCAGTGATAGAAACTGTGCTACCTGTTACGAAGTTAGCGCCATTTGCTGGAGAAGTGATGCTTACTGAAGGAGGAGCAAGAATTAAACTGGCAAGTGAAAATTCACCTGGTTGAGGGTTGCTGGCAACCCAGTTTTCAGCCACACCGGTAAGAGTGTTTTGAACCTGAACGTTTAATTGAAATCCGAAAACACCATCAGTGGTAAATTGACCGATTAAAACGGCGTTAGTAGTAGTTGTACCTACAACACCACCTAACACACCAACCTGGCCACCGTTAACAAAAAATGAGCCACCAAGAGTAGCGTCAAAAATGTCAGCTTGTACACCAAGTCCTAAATCGTTACATGAACCAGGAGTTCCAACTGCGTAACCGTCTTGAGCGTTAACTGCAACAACACTGTTAATAGCAACGCCAAATACGCCGCCCAATGTGTTGGTTAATGCACCATTTGAGTTACCAATTGAACCATCGGTATCTTCAGTTTTTAAAACACCAACTTTACCAGCCATAACGCCACCACCTGTAAGGTAAGAGTCGATCATTACTGTATTTTTTCTGGCGTTAGTTAAGCTTTGAGCAGGCCCTATTTTTACACCGTTGTTTGGGTCATTGTAAAAACTGGTTGATGAAGTGATGATCCACGGGTGGGTCAAATCACCGTAAGTTAAGTTGTACCTGTAACCTGGTGCCATATCAACGTAAACCCTGTAAGTGATAGAGTTGGTTGACAATAAAGGGTTAGCGCCGTTATTCACAGAGTTGGTTACGTCTGTTGAATTGGCTTGGTAGTATTTTTCTACGATGATCCCTTCAAGGCCATTTTGCGCATTGGCCGCGAAGTTACCAAGTAAGGCTATACCCAGCCCAAACATGATTTTTTTTACGTTTGTTTTCATTTTGTTTGTATAGTTTTTAAATGTTAATCGTTTTTAAGTTTATCAACTTTGCCTAACCCAAACCGGGAATGTAATAGGTGAGTCACCACGGTTAGAATTAATTAAGAATTCTTTTAGTTTTAAATTGCCGGTTGGGTATTAGGCGCCATTGATAAATGAGTTAAAAATTAGTTACAGCTTGTTCCGAATGCCGGAGCAAATAACAAGTAGTCGTTTACGTTAGTAACACCGTCTTTGTTGATATCAGTTGGGCAAGCTACAATGTTTTTTGTAGATCCTAAGACTGCAGCATAAGTCCAGGTTGATAACCAGTTTTCGCCTGTTGAAGCAAAAGCACCCCTGTATGGAGCTGGAACAAAAAATCCGTCTACCGGAGCTGTAGGGCAGCCACCGCCACCAATTGCAACTGCTGGATTCGGAACTGCATCATTTTTAGCCGAGAAAACGTTAGTAGTTGGGTTTACAGTGAAGTTGTAATCGAAACCTGGTAACGTGTTACCAATTACGATGGTATTTCCTTCAGCAGCAAATTGAGCGTTGTCAGAAGCTAAAACGTTAGCAGTCGATGAACCAACAGTTAATGGGTTAGTTACACCAACAAAGGTGTTACATTTTACTTTCAGGCTCAATGAACCATTTCCACCAGTTGAAGCCCAGTTATGATAAGCTTCTGAACTACCAGTCCTGGTACCGAGTGATTTTGTCATATTGAAACCATTTTTAAAGCTGGCGAAGATACTGTTGTAGATTTCACCTTCAGTGAGTTCTTTCGCGTTAATAGCAGCAATAGAGCTGTTGTCGCTGTTGATAGTAGTTTTAGCGTTACCCATGAAGGTAGCGTTGTAAACTACAGGGTGTGATCTTGGAAGTAAATTTGATTTTTGATCATCTGAGTCAGACTCAAAGCCGTTGTCATTGTCTTGTGAGAAAGTCAAATCACCTTTCATACCAAATAAAAACTGTGCTTTACCAGTCCAACCGCAATCCCAGTCGAACATGTCATCGTTACCAAATAATGCAGTAACATATTTTACGTTTACGGTACCACCAAAAAATTCGATGTTATCGTCAGCGCACGAAATGATTTCTATATGTTCGATGCTGGTACCACGACCAACTGAACCAAGGGTTAAACCGTTGATCTCAGCACCTACTCCTAAGATAGCACCAGAGTGTCTGATCGATACATAACGCAGGATGCCTGAGTTATCTTCGTCATCAAACGATTGGCTTACACCTTCACCGGCAACTACCATTGTTGATGTATTTACACCGTAACGGTCTTGTGGGATGCTGGTAGCAAAACCCTCAACAACACCAAGACCATCAGCAACGGCTAATAAACCTTGGCCACCTGCTACGTAAGGACCGTTTGGCGTTAATTTTAAATTGTTGGTGGCTTTTCCTAGGATAACAATTCCACCCCAGATTCCTTTGTTAGAAATAGAGTAAGTTCCGTCCATTGGGTCAGCAGCAGCGGTAAATACAATCGGACATTCTTCGGTACCTGAAGCGATGATTTTACCACCTCTTTCTACGATTAAAGCGGTAGCCAAAGATGGAGTTACCACAGCGTTACCTTTAATAACGGTACCTGGTTGAATCACCAACACCTGACCTGATGGTACATAGATTTTTTGGTCAAGGATGTAAGTTTTGTCGCAAGTCCAGTTTCCACCAAGTGTTAATTCACCACCTTGTGAATTTGGAACAACTACGAATCCTGGCAACGCAGAAACAGTTACCGTCGTTCTGGCGTTTACCGGAGGGCAACCGCAGGCGGCGCCTAAACTGTTTTGCCCATAGCTAGGAGCAACTGCAGCAAGTGCGATTGCAGCGCTTGCAACGAGTTTTGAAATTGTTTTTTTTGTTTTCATTTTTTTGTTTTTTTTGTTTGGTTAGGTTTTTAATTTTTTTAGCTTTTGTATTTGAAA
>Ga0075163_10000585_pt1 | contig 47231 bp, 37 predicted proteins | sample JI1023141ADNA_FD_71478 | JGI IMG/M metagenome (GOLD analysis project Ga0075163, IMG submission 71478) | Wastewater effluent complex algal communities from Wisconsin, to seasonally profile nutrient transformation and Carbon sequestration -... | ecosystem: Engineered > WWTP > Effluent > Algae...
CTGATCGACAGCGTCTCGGCGGCGGAACGTGCCGCGATCCTCCTCACGACGGAACCCAAGCGCTTGTCGTACTCCGAGATCTCGGTACTGCTGCGCGCCGAAGGACTGACGGACAAGACCGCCTCGCGACTGCGGATCCTCCAAGCGAGCCTCTTCGCGATCCGACCCAGCGGTCCGCCTCCGCTGCCCAGCGCCTGGACGATGATCCACGCCTACATCGACGCCAGCACGTCGGGGACGGCCAACAAGTACTTCGCGTTCCGCGAGGTCGACACGCCGAGCGGTTGGAGGACGGAGACCGTCATGCGGCCCGAGTACGTGCCCTCGGCGCCCGAGTTCCGCGCTCCGTACCCAGAGGCACCGAAACCCGGCGCGCCCGAGTCCGATTGGGACCGTTTCTACGCGGCGCTGGAAGTCTGGTCGCGCTCCTGAAGCCGACCGGTGCGCGGAAGGACGTCGGTCGAGGTTCGCCGCTGCGGTTTCGTTCCACGCCGACGTCGAGCTCGATCGTGGAGGGGCCGCGATCCGTGTTCGACGCACCGGAGGCGGAACCCGCGCGACAACGTACGTCGAACTCCGTTCGAGTGAATCACGTGCGCAATCGCGCCATTCGCTCGGTACCGTGACGTCATGACGTCCGAAACTCCCGCGCGCATGCCGCGGCAGATCCCGTTCATCATCGCGAACGAGGGCTGCGAGCGATTCAGCTTCTACGGGATGCGGAACATCCTGACGGTGTTCCTCGCGTCGACCTTCTTCGCGACCCTGCCGACGGCGGACGCCCAAGGAGAGGCGAAGGAGATCTTCCACGTCTTCGTCGCGGGCGTGTACTTCTTCCCGCTGCTGGGTGGTTGGATCTCGGACCGGTACTTCGGCAAGTACAAGACGATCCTGTGGGTGTCGCTCGTGTACTGCCTGGGGCACGCTTGCCTCGCGATCTACGAGAACGAGCCCAAGGGCTTCTACTTCGGACTGTTCCTGATCGCGCTGGGCTCGGGCGGCATCAAGCCGCTCGTGTCGACCTTCGTCGGGGACCAGTTCGACCAGTCGAACAAGCACTTGGCCAAGATCGCGTTCGACGCGTTCTACTGGATCATCAACTTCGGGTCGTTCTTCGCGTCGTTGTTCATGCCCAAGCTGTTGCAAGGCGTGGGACCGGCCGAATGGTGGGGGTGGCCCGCGGCGTCGGTCGCGTTCGGCGTGCCGGGTGTGCTGATGCTGATCGCCACCGCGTGTTTCTGGGCCGGACGTCGCCGCTACGTCAAGGTCCCGCCGGCGCCGCCCGACCCGCATTCCTTCTCGCGCGTCGTGCGCACCGCGCTGACGGCGCGCGGCGGCGCGACGCCGGGGCTCGTGATCGCCGTGGCTGGTTGCGTGCTGGCGCTGGGCGCGGTCGCGATGATTCCGCTGCTCGGATGGAAGCTCGTGATCGGCCTGTGTCTGGCGCTCGTGCTCGTGCTGTGCGGGTTCGGACTCGGTGCGTGGATCCAACTCGAGGACGCGCGCGGCAAGCACCCGGACGTGGCCGTCGACGGCGTGCGCTCGGTGTTGCGCGTGCTCGTCATCTTCGCGCTGGTCACGCCGTTCTGGTCGCTGTTCGATCAGAAGGCATCGACCTGGGTCTTCCAGGCCGACGCGATGACGAAGCCCTCGTGGTTCAGCCCGGCGCAGATGCAGGCGCTCAACCCGGCGCTCGTGATGCTGATCATCCCGTTCAACAACTTCGTCGTGTACCCGTGGCTGCGGCGGCGGGGCAAGGAGCCGAGTCAACTGGGGCGGATGGGGCTCGGCATCGCGTTGGCGGGTGCCTCGTGGATCGTCGTGGGCGTGATGCAACTCGTGATCGACGGCGGCGACTCGATCTCGATCGCGTGGCAGGTGCTGCCGTACGTCCTCCTCACCGCGGGCGAGGTGCTCGTGTCGGCCACGGGCCTCGAGTTCGCCTACAGCCAGGCACCCGCGTCGATGAAGGGCGCGATCATGAGCTTCTGGAGCCTGGCCGTGACGATCGGGAACTTGTGGGTGTTGATCGTCAACGCGCTGGTGAAGAACGACACCGTGTTGAGCTCGATCACGAGGACGGGACTCAGCTCGATCGCCTTCCAGATGTTCTTCTTCGCCGCGTTCGCGTTGGCCGCGGCGCTCGCGTTCCACTTGGTCGCGCGACGCTACCGGATGGTCGACAACTACCGGCGCGCGTGACCGGGTCGCGGCGGGGCCGAGCGGGGACCCGCCGCGGGCGACGGAACGCGCGACTACATCTTGTTCGGCGTGCCGCTCGTCACGATGCGGGCGACCTCGGCGAGTCCTTGTTCGAACGGCGGACCGCACATCTCGTCGCAATCCATGAACACGCTGACGAGCTTGCCCATGAAGTTGTTCTCGCCGTACATGGCCCACGTCATGCGCGTCCGATCGCCGTCGGGGCGGAACGTGAACTCGACCGTCGCGACGCCTTCCATGGGACGCTTCCAGTCCATGCGCTCGCGCACGAGCTCGCCCGGCTTGCTCTCGACGATCGTGGCCGAGCCGGCGCCGATGTCGCTGTTGCCGTCCCAGCTGCAAACGGAGCCGACACCCGACTCCGGACCGCTGTAGGTGTTCTTGACGTTCGGGTCGAGCTTCATGAACGGGTTCCACACCGCGAACTTGCGGTGGTCGTTCACTTGCTCGAACAGCGCCGCCGGCGTGGCGGCGATCGAGAGGCTGCGTTCGACGCGGAAGTTCGCGGGACGCATCGACACGTACACGAGGAACACGCCGACGACGACGACCACGGCGAGGAGGATCTTCTTGATCATGACGGTGGGGGAGCTCGGATCGGGGCGGAGTTCTCCCGATCGATGGATGGATGTGACCGTCCCGCGGGCGCGGTGGCTCCGAGGACGCGAGGGATCGAACGAAGGGCGCATCCTAACGCGCCACCTGGGGTTCGCGCGGCGTGGTGTCGCGTTCGTGGAGGTCGGTGGCCTCCGACGCGTGAAATATCTCGCTCCCGTGCCCTCGATCGTGATCGTCAGGTCGAGGGGGAGCCGCCGGATCGCGGACGCTTCGCGGGCTTCGACTTCGTGTCGCCCAGCTCCGCCAGGATCGAGTTGGCCTCCCGTGGCTGCGAAGTGCGCAACTTGCGCAGGCCTTCTTTCACGATCCAGCGCGTGTCGGGGCTCTTCGAGCGTGCCCATTCACGACACAGCGCCAGCACGAACTCGGGATGCTTGGCGCTCGCGTCGCGCAAGAGGTTGGCGACGGACTTCTTGACGTAGAGCTCCGTGTCGCCCCGCAGGCTCTCGAGAACGGGTCGAACGGAGACCGGATCGATCCGCACGAGTCCGCGCAGGCCCTCGCACGCGGCTCGGCGCACGTTGACGTCCGGGCTCACGGCCCAGCGCGCGGCTTCGCGCAAGACCACTTCCGGGTGACGCTTGGCGACGTCGACCAGGCCCGTCGCGGCGACCTCGCGCGTTTGCCAACGCTCGCTCGCCGCCAAGTTGCGGAGCTTGGGCAGGATGGACCTGGGATCCGCGCGCGCTTCGATCAGCCAGTCTCGTATGTCGTCGATCTTGTCGGTCATCGTGTCGGTCACCTCGCGTCGTTCTTCAGCGCGACGACTTCGTCGTCGTTCGGCCCGTGACCGCCAAGTTGTGACGCGGCACGGAGAAGACGAAGGCCGTCACGGCGCTGGCTTGCAGTCGCGAGTCCGAACCGTACCCGGCGTTGTCGCGGTTCGGCTGGTAGTAGAAGGTTCCGTCCGGGCACTGCGCGAGCGTGAACCACCAGCGGTTTTGGTCCATCAACCGGCGGAAGCTCGGACCGTCGAGGTTGGCCGCCATCGCGGCGTAGCCCATGCCCAGGATCGGCGAACCGTGCGTGTCCGGAAAACTCTCGGGGTGCGCGCCGATCACGAGCGCGTGTCTCCGCGCGCGAGACCGATACTCGGCGCCGGGCCAAGGCGACAGCGCATTGGCGATCGCCGCCGCGCCGGTGCGGCCCATGTCGGCCCAGTCCTCTTGGCTGGCGGCTTCGTCGCCGTACCAAAGGTACCCGTTCGCGCCCGTGCCGCGCTCGAGGAACGCGTAGGCCGCGTCGTGCCGCGCGCGATCGATCTCGACGCCGCAGCGGTGCATCAGCGCGAACGCCAGCGCGCCTTGACCCGTGAGCATCGCGATCGGTCCGTAGCCCTCGAAGCCGGGGTTGTGTCCCCATCCGCCGCGTTGTTGGCGATCGTCCTTGGGATAGGAGTCCGGGTGCGTCTCCTTGACCTTCGGATTCACCTGCGTGAGCGAGAGATACTGCGACGAGTAGAGGAAGTCGCGCACCTCCACGAGCTCGGGCAGCACCCACTCCGCCTTCGTCGCGAGGTGATACTCGCTCATCACGACGGCGGCCGTCATGTAGCGCCAGTTGATCAGGTCGTCCACGTCGACGGCCTTCGTCGTGCGCGCGTGGAAACGGACGTTGCGTTCGACGCAAGCCAGGTGCTCGGGCCGTCCGCTCGCGAGCAGGGCCAACGGCGCGAACGTGTCGGCCACAGGGTCACCGAAGGACCCGTCCTCGCCTTGCGATCGCACCAGGTACGCGAGCAACTCGTCGAGGATGCGCTCGCTCTTCTTGCACTCGGACGGGAACGTCGGAGCGAAGGTCCCGTAGCGCCGCGGGATCGCGAGGGTGACGGCGCGCGTCTCGCCCGCGCGCGTCACGGACAGCGCGAGACGCCCGTCGCTCTTCGCTTCCTGGCAAGACTCGAGCGCCTGCGCGAAGTCGAGCACCGGTCCGTGCGCGCCGAAGACGTCCATGCCGTATCCGTCGCGGTGCGGCGTCGCGAACGCGCGCCCACCCGCACCGACGATCACGTCGCCGACTGCGATCTGGCCCGCGGCGGGCGAGTCCTCGAACACGTGGCGCACCACGAGATGAGTCGGCGCTTCGTCCACCAACTCGACGCGCAGACCCGTGACGCCCAAGTTGTAGTACCAACCCGGCACGACCGCGTCGGGGCCAGACTCCGCGCGCTGATTCCAGGGACTGCCGTCTTCGTGGTGGTCGACCTGCGCCGTGGCCAGCGTGGTCGAAACGAGGCACGCGGACACGAGCCACGCCGAGACGAGACGAACTGTCGAGCCTGCAGAAAGAGGAACGCGCATCATGCCCCGATCCTACTCCTCGCGGTGGTGTGTGCGCGGCAGGGAGGCCCGGGTCGGCTGTCCGCGCGCGCCAATCGATCGAACCACGTGGCAATCGACGCGCCTCGAAGTGCGCCGAAGCGCACCGGGGGAGGAATCGGCGGCATCCGGCTCCGAGCCGCCGACGCCTACGGAAGTCGTACCCGACGCGGACCTGGATCGACGTGGAGCGAGCGGCGGACGTGTCATGGATCGCGCTCGGACGAGGTCGCGAACGGGAGTGCGATTGCGGCTCCGCGCGGGAGGGGGCACGATGGCTGCATGCAGACTCGCACGCACGTCGCCGCCCTCGGGTTCCTCGTCTTCACCGGCCTTTCCTTCGCCCAGACGGATTCACCGAAGGCTTCGGCCGAGGCCATCCGCTACCTCGAGACCGCGCTCGATCAGATCGAGAAGGCCTCGCGCGTGTACAGCACGGACTGGCAGGCTCTGCGAACGAAGGCACGGGCTTCGATCGACGCCATCGGGGCTGCGACGGCGGCGGACACCTATCCCGCGATCCGTGATGCACTCGTGACTCTCGGCGACAAGCACGGTCGCTTGCTCGAGCCCGCGGCGGCGAAGTTGCTCTCCACCAAGCGTCCGGCGAAGTCGACCGGGTTGAGTGTCGTGCCGCGCGACGCGATCGTGGCGCAGGTCCTGCCAGGCAGTCCGGCTGCGGAGGCGGGCCTCGCGATCGGTGACCGAATCGTGGCCGTCGAGGGCGTACCTGGATTCGCCGATCTGGCGCACCTCGAGTTCGGCCGACTCTTCAAGTGCGGACAACGTTGGGATTGCAGCACGGCGCCGCTCGATCTCTCCGTGCGCACGGGGACCGCAGAACCGCGCAAGGTGCAGGTGTCTCTCGCGACCTTCGACGAATACGTCGCGCCGACGGCGCGCAAGCTCGAGGGCGGCATCGGCTACCTCGAGCTGTCGGGCGTCAGCGGCGGCAAGAAGGCCGCGAACTACGACGACGCGGTGCACGAACTGCTCGGCCAGATCGACGACGGAACGATGCGCGGTTGCATCGTCGATCTGCGGCGCAACGGCGGCGGCAGCATCGAGCCGATGCTCGCCAGCATCGGTCCGCTGGCTGGCAGCGGCAAGCTGGGCGCGTACACGAGCGCCAAGAACAGTTCCGAGTGGAGCTACGACGCGGCGCTCGGCTCGGCGATGTTCGAGGGGTACGAGCTCGCCAAGGTCGCGAGCCCGCATCCCTTGCGCGCCGACTTGCCGATCGCGGTGCTCACCGGGCCGTTGACCGCTCAAGCGGGCGAAGCGCTCGTGGTCGCGTTCTCGGGCCGTCCGCGCGCGCGTCGATTCGGCGAAGGCACGCGCGGCGTGCCCAACGGAAGCACGACGGTGTCGCTCGCCGACGGCGCCATGCTCGTGCTGACGGTCACCGTCTACGCCGATCGCACGGGCAAGCGCTACGAAAGCGTGATCCCACCCGACGAGGCGGTCGCGATCGACTGGGCTCGGTTCGGAGCGGCGGACGATCCCGTCGTGGTCGCGGCCCGTCGCTGGCTCGCTTCGACGGCCGACGGGAAGTGATCGCGGCGGTTCGCTCCCGGCGAGCGGGCCTCCTCGCGGCGCGCCGGCGCTCAGCTGCCCATCGGCGCACGAGTGCGCAGGCGCAACTGCCCGCAGGCTGCCTCGGCGTCCGGTCCCGAGGAATCGCGGATCTTCGCCAGGATCCCTCGGCTCTTCACCGCGCGCGCCATCGCCACGACGCGGTCGCGATCCGGTGCTGCGAACGGCAAGTCGTCGATCGGGTTGTAGACGATGAAGTTCACGTAGCAGCGCACGCCTCGCAGCAGCGTGCACAACTCGTCGACGTCCTGATCGCTGTCGTTGACGCCGGCGAGCAGGGTCCACTCGATCTGCACGGGCGTGCCGACGTCGCGAGCGTAGGCGTCGGCGGCGGCGACGACGTCGGGCAACGGATCCCTGTGCGCCCGCGGAAGCAGGTCGCGGCGACGCTGCTCGTTGGCCGAGTGCAGTGACAGCGCGAGGCACGGTCGCACGGCGAACGTGCGCATGCGTTCGAGGGGTTTGACGCCGCCGACGGTCGAGAACGTCTGTCGGCGCGGCGAGATCAGCGCTTCGTCGCGGACGCGCGCGACGGCGGCCATCACGTCGTCCAGATTGTGGCTGGGTTCACCCATGCCCATGAACACGACGCGATCGATGCGCATCACGCGCCGCGCGTGCACGATCTGCTCGACGATTTCGTCGCTCGACAGGTTCCGCTCGAGGCCGAACAGTCCCGACGCGCAGAAGCGGCAGCCGACCGCACAGCCGACCTGCGTCGACACGCAGCACGCGCCGATCGGCATCGCCACCGTCTCGATCCTCTTGCCGTCTTGCAGGGCGAGCAGGAGCTTCACGGTGCCGTCCTGGGCGCGCGATTCGTGCTCGACCTGGGTCACGAGGCCCGCCTCGAGCCACCGCTGCAGGAGCATCTGTTCGTCGGGTGCGAGCCGCAGCCCTCTCGCTTCGAAGTCCAACGGCGTCGGCCGGCGCCCCGCCGCGACCAGGCGCTGTGCCAGCAACGCCTTGTCATCGGGCAGGGCCGCGCGCAGGCCGGACAAGCCGGGGCGGGTCATGGTGTTCGAAGCGTCGGTCATCGTCGCACGGCATCGTCGCCCGAGCGCCGGTCGAGCGCACCTTCGGGCTGCAGGTTTCGTCGTGGGAGATTCGTGATCCTGGAGGCGGCAGATTCTGCCTCGCGGCGGACTCGACCGTAGGGCTCGTCCCTCGGTGGGCGCGCGAACGTGGCGTCGCGCGCGGTGTCGAGGGCGAAGTCGTGCTCGAAGCTGCCGTGCACGTGTGAGCGGGCCCGCTCGGTCCCGACCCGACACGTGTCGCTCGGAACGTCGGCAGGGAGTAGTCTACGGTCCCCCCCCGAAATCGAACCGGCCCGTGCACCCCGCGTCGCGTACGCGCCGTGACAGCTGCGCGCGCCGCGACGATCCGCCGCGTCTTCCTCTTCCATCGGAACACGGATCCAACTCCATGATCGCCGCGCTGTTCGTGAGCTTGCTACCCACGCCGTCCCCGTGGCTCGTGACCGCCCCGCACGCTCGATCCGCGGATCCAGTTCATCTCGCCACCGACGACACGCTCGACGCGAAGATCGCCGCCGCCGGCAAGGACGTGGCCAAGCTCTTGGAGATCGCCGCCACGTGCGCGAGCAGCGGCCAAGAGGAGGCCGCGCGCAAGATCTACAAGAAGGTCCTCGAGCTGGACCCGAAGAACGAGGCCGCGCACAAGGGCCTGCGCCATCAGCCGTACGACGGCAAGTGGTTCGAGAGCTTCGCCGAGCTCTCGAAGTACAAGCGCGAGGAAGCCGCGCGGATGAAGCAGAAGGGACTCGTTCGTTACAAGGACGAGTGGGTGTCCGAAGCGGACATGGCCTTCTTGTCCATGGACTGGGTCAAGGACGGCAAGGGCGAATGGAAGCACCCGCTCGATCTCGCTCGCGAGAAGCAGATCGAGGAATGGCGTGCCGCCGGGTATCAGTTCCGCGCGGACGACAACAGCTGGATCGCGCCCGACGACGCCGAGAAGTGGAAGGCGCTCCTGTGGAAGTGCGGGGACGAGTGGGTCGACATGGCCAAGGCCAACGCGTACCACGCGAACCTCGAGCACGCCTGGGAGCTCATGGGCGAGCACTTCCAGGTCGCGACCACGTGCGATTGGGAGGTCGGCAAGTGGTCCCGCTGGCACGCCGACAAGATCCATCCCGAACTCGTGCGCGTGTTCGGCGTGGAGCCCAAGAAGAAGCCCGAGTTCGTCGTGGTGAACACCCTCGACCAGTACAACAAGGTCGCGGGACAAGGCGTATTCCCGGAGACCGAAGGTTGGTCGTCGTTGCACGGGTCGTACTTCGCCGACCTGTGCTTCGACACGACCTCGCAGCCGCCGCGGTACTTCGGACTCGGCGTCTGCTACGTCGACGTCAAGGACCCCAAGGCCGGGCTGTTCGGCCCCTTGTGGTTGCGCTTCGCCGCGGCACAGAGCTACGTCGATGCGATCGATCCGTCGTGGGGGGCCATCGGCTCGTTCGTCGCGTCGGAGATGAAGGATCCGATGCCCGCGTATTCGACCGCGTTCTGGAACGAGAAGAAGATCCCGCGCTGGTTGCGGTGGGGTACGGCGATGTACGTCGAGCGCTTCATGAAGGATCCGTGCCCGGCCGCGGGCGTCGACGAGTGGGCCATGCGCGCGGGCACGTTCAACGACATCAAGAAGCTCGGTGGGTTCCGCAAGCTCGACGACGTGTTCGAGTTCGGACTGAAGCTCGACGACGTCCCCGGCTCGAGCCGCCTCTACTTGGAGGCGGGCTTGGTCGTCGCGTATCTCCTCGACGGGACGTCCGGCGACAAGGAGCTGGCCGAGAAGCACGAGGCGTTCCGTGTCGCGTTGAAGAGCGGGACGAAGGCGGACGTGGCGCAGGCCGTCAAGGCGCTGCAGAAGTCCCTCGCCAAGCACGAGCGCGACATCCGCAAGTTCCTCGGAAACTGACGACCGCGCACGGACGATTCCGCGCGAGTCGTTCCGGGGCGACGAGCGTCCGGCACGGCTCGAGCCATCGTCGCGACGGCGATCACGCGCCCACTAGCGCAAGGCTGCTTCGGCCTCGCGTCGCCAGCGCATGACGTCGGACCGTTCCCACGCCGCGGGATTTCCGCCGGTCTGGATGTCCCACTGGACCATGCCGCGCGCGTGGCACTCGCGCGCCTCGTCGAGGCGACCGAGCTTCGCGTAGATCAGCGCTCGCACGAACTCGATCGCGTTGGGGGTGACGAGCAGGACCTTCAGGTCTCCGAACTGTCCTTGGATGACCTTCAGTGCGCCGGGCCAGTCCTGCAGACGGATGCGCGCGACCGCTTCGACGAAGTAGCGCCAGTCGGAGACACCGGGCGTGTCGCCGTGCTCTTGCAGCACGCGCAACACGAACTCGGGGTCGCGCTTCTCCGGCGCGGGGTCGTCGAGCAGGGGATAGATGCACGTCAGGATGCCCAGTGCCGACGGCTCGCGCTCCGCGGCTTGCATGAGGTCTGCCTTCGTCGCGCGTCCGTTCGCGAAGCGCAGCATCAAGTGGTCGAGCGCCAGCTCGGGGTCCTGCTTCAGCTGCAGCGATCGTTCGATGCTCACCAGTGCTTCGTCCACGCGGCCCAGTTGGTACAGGACCAAGCTCAGCGTGTAGTGGAGGAACGGGTCGCTCGGATTCGTGGCGATGGCCGCGCGGTACGCGCCCTCGGCGTCCGTCAATCGACCCAAGGCCCACAAGGTCTCCGCCATGACCACGCGCGCGAGGGGGTGATCCGGACGCAAGCTCAACGCGGCGGTTCGACACGCCAGGGCGGCCTCGATGCGGCCCGCGCGTTGATACAGGTTGCCGGCGATCGACTGCAGCACGTAGTCGCCCGGGTACAGAGGCAACGCTTGGTCGAAGATGCGGTACACGTCCGGCCGCTTCTCCGGGAAGCGGTCCCACAGCGCCGCGGCCAGCACGAACACGGAGCCGGCCGCCAGCTTCGGCAGCTTCTCGGGCGCGGCCAGTTCCAACAGGGCAGCCAAGTCGTTGTCGAAGATCGCCTGGCGCAAGCGCAGCCGACCCGGCTCGGGATCGAGGTCCATGGCCAGGTACAAGAGGTTCTCGGCCTTCTCCGACTTCGAACCGTGCACGGAGCGGCGAATGCGGCCCCAGTCGTCGAGGGCCAGCGCGACTTCCTCGGCGATCGAGCGCGCGCGGATGCGCTCCAACGCCGGCACGAGGTCGTCGCCTTCCAAGTCGACGCCGTAGTCGTGGAAGGCCTTGGCGAAGTCCGTGTCGAGCGCCACTTCCTTCGCGCGGTCGCCGAGGGCTTCGATCTGCGTGACGCGCAGGTCGATCAAGCGCTTGCGCAGCGTCTCGTCCTGCTCGCGCAAAGCACGCTCGCGTTCGGCGGCGCCCACGTCGGCTTCGGCTTGCGCCACGAAGTTCCGCGTGCGCGTGAGCATCGCGTCGTCGGCCACGCCGCTCTCGGCCAGCGCCAGCGCGCGTCGCGCGGCCGCCAGCGCCTCGTCGGGCTTGCCCGCGCGGCCGAACTCGATCGCTTCACCGTGGGCCACGTCGACCGCCGCGCGCGTCTGTTCGATGCGCTGCGCGCGCTCCTCCGCGCGCTGTGCGCGTTCGTGACTCACCCAGTAGAACGCGCCGCCGCCCAGCGCGATCGCGGCCACGACCGTGCCCGCGAGCGCGACCGCCAAGCGTCGACGTCGACGTTCCTCGGCGCCCTTCACGCGCGCTTCGGCGGCGGCGAGCTCGGCCTTTTGCGCGCGCTCCTCGACCGACGTCAGGTACTCGTGCAGCGCCTTGGCCACTTCCTCCGCGTTCGCGGGGCGGGCCGCTCGCGCGGGCATGAGGCAGTCGAGACACAGCTTCACGAGCACCGGATCGGCGTCGCACGCTTCGATGCGCGCGCGCGCGGGATCCAAGAGCGCGCGCGCCGCTTGCGTGACGAGGTGCTGTCCTTCGATCTCTTCGTACGGCGGACGTCCGGTCAGGAGCTCGCACAGGATCGCGCCCAACGAGAACACGTCGGCGCGCTCGTCGAGCTTTTCGACTTCACCTTGCGCTTGTTCGGGCGCCATGTACGCCGGCGTGCCCATCACCGAACCCACGAGCGAATCCGAGCCCGAGGATCCGGGACCGCTGCGCACGGTTTCGATCACCGTGTGCAAGCTCTCCTTGGAGCGCTTCTCGTCCGCGACGCCGCCGCGGTGCAGCACCTTGGCGAGGCCCCAGTCGACGACCATCACTTCGCCGAAGGCGCCGACCATCACGTTGGCGGGCTTCAGGTCGCGGTGCAGCACGCCTTTCGAGTGCGCGTACGCCACCGTCTGACACACCGACTCGAAGATCGCGAGCAAGCGCCCGCGGTTGTCGGCGAGCGTCTTGCGCTGTTGGAACATCGCCGCGAGCGTGCGCCCCTTCACGAGCTTCATCGTGAAGTACGGACGGTCGTCGGCCATCAAGCCCAGCTCGTACACGGGGACGATGCCCGGGTGCTGCAGCTGACCACCGATCTGCGCTTCCTCGACGAAGCGTTGGACGACGTTGGGGCGCTTGGCGAGTTCGCCGTCGAGCACCTTGACCGCGACGTCGCGGCCGAGATCCGTGTCGTGTCCCTTGAGGATCACGCCCATGCCGCCGCGCGCGATCTCGCCGAGCAGCTGATAGTTGCCGCGACCCTGCGGCACCAACTTCGCGGTCGCCGACGCGTGCGCCACCAGGGGCGAAGAACCGTGACCGGAGTCCGAGTCGGGCAAGAGCACCTTGGGCGAGACACCCGATCGATCCTCGATGGCGGCCAGGATGGAACGATGGGACTTGGGCTCGTCGGGTGCGGAGTGGGGCACGGCGTGTTCCTGACGTCGAGGGGGGGGCTCGGAGCGCGACTCGCGGAGTGTAGGGACGCCACCGTCCGCGTGGCTACGCGAGGCGCGGAATGTCGCTCGTCCGCGTCGATCGCTCGTGCCCGGTCCCGCAAGGCGTGGAGTGTCTTGTTTCCGGAGGCATCTTCGCCATCGTGGCCCCACGGGCACGTACGCTGGATCGCACAGATGGGTCCGGAAACTCTCGCCACGAAAGGCAGCACGGCCGGCGGACGCTTCGGGCCGCTGCTCGTCGTCGCATCGCTCGTGTGCGGCGTCGTCGCGCCCGTCGTGGCGTGCGTGTGCGTCGTCGCGTTCGGACTCCCCATGGGTCACGTGTTCGGCTTGGCCGCATGGCTGGCCACGGCTTCGCTGACGTGGACGTTGCTGGGCCGGTGCACGCGGCTGACACCTTTCGTCGTGGGCGTGCTCGCGGCCGGTTCGATCCTCGTGGGAGCCGGCACGTCTCTGGCGTCCCTCGTCACGCTGCTGTTGTTCGAGTGGGATCAACCGTTGATTCCACCGATGAGCCTCATGATCCTCTTCGTCGTCGCGTCGGGGCTCGCCACCGTCGCGTACGCGATTCAGGCGGGGAGCGCGGTCCGTGCAATCCGCCCTTGGCGTGCCTCGTCCCGGATCGGTCTCGTTCTTGGCGTGAGCGCGACGCTCGCGAGCCTTTGGATCGGGGAATTCGCGAGGGAGAAGATCGACCGCCACTGCGCGGCCGTGATCGTCGCGGAGGGCGAATCCGGCGTGCCGCGCATCGCCCTGTGGAAGCCGCTCGCGCCGTGCTTAAGGCTGGGCGGTGTCTTCGACGCGTATCGTCATCACACGTTCGTTGGATCCCCGGACTCACAACCGGACCGGAGCGAGTTGCAACGGGCCTTCCGCTCCTTCACGGGGCGCGAGATGGACGACAGCTTCTGAACCTCGCTCGCCGTGCCGTCACGTGCTTCCACGCGACGCTCCTTTCGCGCACGCACGGCCTCGGCGCGGCACGCGCGATGTCAGCGCGCTCGACCTCCCGGTCGACGCAGCATCGGCCACAACGGTGGCGAGATCCCCACGTAGACCTCGCCGACGACTTCGAAGTCGTGACGCTCGAAGAGCGCGCGACTCGCCGGTGACGAGGCTTCCACGTACGTCGGCACCCCGTCGCGATCCCAACGAGCGAGCCCACGTCGCAGGAGCAGCGTGCCGATGCCGCGGCCTTGGAACCCCGGCAGAACGCCGATCAGCGGCAAGTACGCGTGCGGTCGCGCGGGGCGGACGCGGCGGATCTCCGCGAGCAACGCCAGCACGTCCGCTCGACGCCGCGCGAGGACGGTCGTCTGCACCACGTCATCGATCGTTCCGTCGTCGGGCGGCACGCCCGCGGGCAACCACAACGCGACGCCCAACAAGGGATCCATGCCGTCCGCCGTGTCGTGATCGAACGCGCGCCCGCCGAGCGCTCGCGCCAACGTCGGGAAGGCGTCGGCGAACGTGGAGGGGTGCGGCCAGATCCAACGCGCGACCGGATCGAGCGCGTAGGCCGCCATCAGCGTCACGAAGGCGCCGAAGGCTTCGTCGCGAGGCACGGAACAGGGCGACGCCAACTGGGGACGCGTCACGAGCGCGCGCCGTCCATCGTCGCGTCAAGGCGTGCTCCGCGGCTCGCACGGCTGCTTGCACGGGTTGCGGGACGGAGCGCGTCCCCGCGACGAACGTTCGCACGGGGCAGGACACGGAATCGACATACGGGCATGGGAGGGCCCTCCTCGGGCCGCGACGGTGCACGCAACCGTGCGCCGTCGCCCTCCCTGGCGTGAGTCGTCGCCTCACGTCGTGAGGCTCGACTCCTCGACTTGCCAAACCGTGGGACGCTCGGGCCGGTACGTGCAGACGACGCCGGTCCGGATGGAGTTGTCCAAGTGCTGTCCCAGCTCCGGATGCGCCGTCGACACGCGACGGATGGCGCTGCGGATGCGCCACGTCGTCGCGCTGCGCGCGCGCTCGACCTCGTCGCCCAGTTTGCGGGAACGACCGCTCAAGCCGAGCGCGCCCGCGAGGTTCGCGGTCAACGCGTCGAGTTCCGCGCGCGAGCGTTCGCGGCGTCCGAGATCGCTCATGTCCTCGGCCTCCTCGAGCTCCGACGTCAGTTCTTCGAGCCGTCGTCCGATCTCGCGCCGCGCCTCGTGATCCAACACGTCGTCGGCGCCACTCGCCGCGGGCGCACCCGAGAGTTCCAGGCAGTGGATCGGACGCTCGGGCTCGGCCAGGAGCCGCGCCAGGTCGAAGAAGCCCTTCACGCCCACGAGACGCGCGCCGCGGCCGGCGTAGTCGAGTTGCCACACGTCGCCCTCGCGGACGAATCGGTTGCCCACGCCGGGCAAGTCGGCGGGGCGCGCTTCGACGAGCGTTGGCGTGGCGTTCGAGCTCAACCCCGCGGCGCGCAACGCCTCGGCCAGGATCGCGCGGTGTTCGGGCCGGCGCAGCGGATTGACCGCGACGATCCAATCGAACTCCTCGCTCGGCGCGGGCGTGCGACCGAACGTGACCTTGTCGAGGAACGAGCGGCGGAACTGTGCGACGAGTCGCGCCGATTCCTGCGCGCGCCCCAGGAGCGCCGCGACGCCGGCGGTGATCGCGGGCGTGTCGACGAACACGGCGCCCGCGCGCAGTCCTTCGCGCAGCGCTTCCTCGTGACGACCTTCCATCAAGTGCATCCACAGCGGCGTGACGTGGTACCAGTCGCCGTGGCGCGGGTTGAGCTCCATCGCGCGTCGACACAGCTCGAGCGCGCGCTTCGTGTCGCCCAGGTTCCCGATCCAGTGCCCCGCGTGGATGTTGACGTCGGCGTCGTTGGGGTTCAGCGCCAGCGCGCGCTCGACGCTGGCCAAGGCGCGCTCGTACTCGTGGTGGAAGGCCTGGACGCGCGCCAACACGATGTGGACCAGCGCGTCGCCGTCGTCGAACTCGACCGCGCGTTCGGCGAACGTGCGCGCGAGTTCCTCGCTCTCCTTCCACAGGTGCCACGACTGACAACTCCAGTCGTTGAAGTAGGAGAGCGACATGCCCGCGTACGCGCGACCGAACCGCGGGTCGAGCGCCAGCGCGCGCTGGAAGAAGTCGCGCGCCTCGAGATCCGCCTCGGGCGTCCCACGCTCCAACGCGGCGCGACCGCGCAACCACAGGTCGTAGGCGGCCAAGCGAGTCGTGGGCGCTCGCCGCGCGCGTTCGAGTCGCAGCCCGTCCAAGCTGACCGCCAACGCGCCCGCCACCTCGCCCGCGATCTGACCTTGCAGCGCGAACGATTCGGCGTCGGCGACCTCGAACCGCTGCGCCCACAACGTACGGCCCGTCGCGCGCTCGGCGAGGCGCGCGTGCACGGCCATGTGTCCCGCGGTGCGTCGAAGGTCGCCCACGAGCTCGTGCTCCGTCGCCGGATCGTCGCCCGCGCGCGCCGGTGCGTAGACGTCCAAGCTCGTGAAGCGCGAGAGCTCGAGGATCAGATCTTCTTGAAACCCCTGCGCGAAGTAGGCCAAATCGGCCTCGGGTCCGAGGTCGTCGAATCGTCGCACCAGGATCGTCGCACGCTGCACGTTCATGAGTGCGAATCAGGATGACGCCGCGCGTGCGCTCGCGCCAGGACGACCTCGAGTCCACGAGCTTCCTGGCCCGTCGAAGGTCGCTGTTCTGGTTCGATGTTCGGCCGGAGTCCCCGCAGTGCCGGGCCGAATGCCGGCTTCCTTTGGGCGAGCGGGCCTCGAGTCGAGCACACCTCGGCGAACACGCAGCCTCGGCGCGTGCGTCGCGTCATCTCGGCAGCGGCCTCAACACGTCGCTCGCGAACGGAGTCCACGTCCCGGCGCGCACGCCGATGCGTCGCAGGCCGGCGCCCGTCCATTCGTTGCACGTCCGGACCGCGCTGTAGCTGCCGACCGCTTCGTAGAAGTGATCGAACGGCGTGTACCCGGGATGATCGATGCGGCGTGGACGTCCGGCATCGTCGAGCTCGAAGGACGTGCGGACGTACTCGCACAGCTCGCGGTATTGCTCTTCGTTCACGATCACCACGCGAGACTCGTCGCTCGAGTAGGGGCCGTACTCGAGCCAAGTCACGTGCATCGCCGTGCGACCCATGCCGCTGACCGCGGCCAGCGCGGTGTCCCACTTCAAGTCGGCGAACGTGGGGGTCTCCAAGTAGAAGCGGCGATCGCCCCAGCCGACGGCGACCCACTGGATTCCGGTGTCCAAGCCATGCAACTCGTCGAGACCGAGCCGCGCGGCCCAGTCGACGCCCGCGGCGCGCAACGGCAGCACGAAGTCCGTGTGGACGCCGTTGGACACGATGCCGATCTCGATGCCGCGCGTGGCCGGCGTCCAATCGTCGTTGCGCGTGATCCGCGGCAGCACGAGCGCTGCGAGGCCCCACACCACGAACGGCGCGAGCAACGCGAGCAGCCCCCGAACCGCCCAGCGCAGCACGCGACGTGCGCGGCTCCGCGGTCGAGCGACCTTCGCGCCGTCCGATGTCATCCGCGGCTCCGGTTCGTCGACGCGTACGCCGGAGCGATCACGTGGGCGTCCAAGGGTCACGACCGCGAGCGCGCCGCGCGCTTCGACAACGCGATCTGTCCCGCATGGTAGGCGTTGTGCTCGGCGATGCCGATCATCATCGCTCCGAACGTGAGGTCGCCGTCCACGACGGAATCGGGCTGCCCACCGACTCGTTCGTCGAGGCGCTCCTCCGGGAAGCGCTCCATCGCCGAGCGCAGGCGATCACCCGCGTCGACGAGGGCGGCGCGCGCGCGCTCCCAAGCCTCGACCGGATCCGACGACGCGACGGCGGGCCAGTCACCCGCGCGCGGAGCGGCCGGCGCGTGACCCTCGAGGCGCGACGCGGTCTCGTCGATCCACGCGGCGACGTGCAGCACGAGCTCCACGATCGAGTGCGATCCGAACACGCGCCTCGTCGATTCCTCCGCGGTCACGTCCGACAGCAAGGTCCGCAACGACGGACCGTGCCACGGAGCACCGTTCAGGGACTGGTGCAGTGATCGAGCGGCGGTCTGCGGGACGTTCATGACTCGAATCTAGCAAGCGTGCCGTGATCGTCGCGCACGAACTGGCCTGGTCGGCCGCGCGGGATCGGAGAGCCTCTGCTCCGACGCGACGGTCTCCCGCCCCAGGAGCGCTTCGAGCGGCCTCGACGTCACGCGTGGGGAGCCCTCCTGCAGCCTGCGCCGCGGCCGCCAGGATCGAATTCGCGGTGCACGCCGTGAGCGGGCCGTGCTCCAGCGGTTCCCGACGCAATCCCCGTTAGGTCGCGACCCGTTGCCCCGTAGTTGCCTCGTCGACGAACCAGCAAGCGGACCCGCACGCACGGGAGATACATGAAAACGCACCAACGGAAGCTCGAAGGCAAGGTCGCGATCGTCACGGGCGCGTCGAAAGGCATTGGAGCCTCGATCGCGACGCACTTGGCGGCCGAAGGTGCCGCGGTGCTCGTCAACTACGCCTCGAGTCGCGCGGGCGCCGATCGCGTCGTCGCCGCGATCACGGCCGACGGTGGACGAGCGCTCGCCGTGCAGGCGGACGTGTCCCAGCCCGCGGACGTCACGCGGCTCTTCGCCGAGGCGAAACGCGCGTTCGGTGCGCTCGACGTCTTGGTCAACAACGCGGGCGTCTACGAGGTGGCGCCGGTCGGCGAGATCACCGTCGAGAGCTTCCGCCGGCAGTTCGATCTGAACGTGCTCGGCATCGTGCTCACGACCCAGGAGGCCCTGAGGCACTTCGGACCCCGAGGCGGGAGCATCGTGAACACCAGCTCGATCGTCAGCACGTTCGCTCCGATGGGGACGTCCGTCTACAACGCGACCAAGGGCGCGGTCGACGTGTTGACGCGGACGTTCGCGAAGGAACTCGGCCCGCGCGGGATCCGCGTCAACTCCGTGAGCCCAGGCCCGATCGAGACCGAAGGCACGCACGCCGCCGGGATGCTCGACGCGTTCGAGACGATGGGAAAGTCGGCGCCGCTCGGTCGCTTCGGTCAACCGCGCGACATCGCCCCGGTCGTCGTGTTCCTCGCCTCGGCCGAGTCCGCGTGGATCACCGGTGAGGCGATCTACGCATCCGGCGGACTGCGTTGAACGCACCGGCGCGCGGGAGTCGCGCGCCAGGCGACGCGAGAGGCTTTCACGACACACGAAGGAGATCCACATGCTCGGTCTGACCACGCTCGGTACGTTCCACACGGCAATCAGTCTCGTCGCGGTCGGCGCCGGCATCGCGTCCTTCGTCCGCTACCGCGAGATCTCGCCACGCAACCGCCTCGGCCAGGTGTACGTCGCGACGACGGTGATCACCTGCCTGACGGGCTTCGGCATCTTCCAACACGGCGGATTCGGCAAGCCGCACGTGCTGGGCGTCGTGACGCTCCTCGTGCTCGGTGTCGCCGCCGTCGCGACACGCTCGAACGCGTTCGGACGTCTCTCCCGCTACGTCGAGGCGCTGTCGTACTCCGCCACTTTCCTCTTCCATTGGATCCCGGGGCTCGTCGAGACGACGACGCGCCTGCCGATCGGACATCCGCTCGTCGCCGATCGCGAAGGGCCGGAGCTGCAGGTAGCCACGGGCGGGCTCTTCGTCCTGTACCTGATCGGCGCGACGTTCCAAGTGCTCCGCATGCGCCGTCGAGGCGCCCCGGCCGAGCCGGCTCGCTTCCCCTCGAAGTCCCAACCCGCCCGCCCGCAATCGTGACCCACTCATCCAGACCCTGAACCGAGGATTCGCACTCATGACTCGACCTCACACGCTCCAGCATCGCCTCCATCTCGTCGTCGTCGCCGGAGTCCTCGCGGGAGCGATGACCGCTTGCGCGACGTCGCGCCAATCGTCGGCGCACCTGCCCGACGGGTTCGTCGATCGCTACGCCGAGGTCAACGGCGTTCGTCTGCACTACGTCGACGGCGGAGCGGGGGAGCCCGTGGTGCTGTTGCACGGTTATGCGGAGACGGGACGCATGTGGAATCCGCTGCTGCCGGTCTTGGCCAAGAACCACCGCGTGATCGTGCCCGACTTGCGCGGTGCGGGCGGGTCGTCGAAGCCTGAGAGCGGATACGACAAGAAGACTCTCGCGGTCGACGTGCACGAACTCGTGAGGTCGCTCGGCGTCGGTCGAGCGAACGTCGTCGGCCACGACATCGGCCTGATGGTCGCGTACGCCTACGCAGCGCAGTTCCCGGAGGAGACGGAGCGCCTCGTCCTCATGGACGCCTTCCTGCCGGGGATCGGCGACTGGCAGCACGTGTGGCTCCTGCGCGACCTGTGGCACTTCCACTTCCACGGAACGACGCCGCTCGCGTTGGTCGCCGGACGCGAACGCATCTACTTCGAGCACTTCTGGAACGACTTCGCGGCGGATCCGAAGCGATCCGTGCCGGAGGCCGACCGTCACGCGTACGCGGAGGCCTACGCGCAACCGGGCGGGATGCGCGCGGGGTTCGAATACTTCAAGAACTTCGAGCGCGACGCGCAGGACTTCGCGCAGATGGGGCGCACGCCGCTCACGATGCCGGTGCTCGTGCTGACCGGCGAGAAGGCCAGCGGTTCGTTCCTGATCGACCAGGCCAAGCTCGTGGCGAACGACGTGCGCGGCTCCATCGTCGCAGGATCGGGGCACTGGCTGATGGAGGAAGCGCCGGAGAAGGTGATCCCCTTGATCCAGATGTTCGTCGACGAGAAGTAGCCCCACGCGGCATCGAGAGGCGGGCGCGGACGTTCGTTGCGTCCGCGCCCGCCTCGTTCGTTCGTGGCTCCCATTCAGGCCGCCACGTGCTTCGCTCAAGGATGCAGAGCCCGCTGGAGTGCGCCGACGGCCAGCGAGATCGCCGAGCGCGCCGCCGGGGTCTCCGCCAGCGGATTCAGCATGACGAAGTCGTGCACCGTGTCGTTGAAGCGCACGGACGTGACGCGCACGCCCGCCGAAGACAACTTGCGCGCGTAGGCCTCGCCCTCGTCGCGCAAGATGTCGTCGTCCACGAGGATCAGCGCGTCGGGCAGGCCCTTCAGTTCGTCCAGCGTCGCGCGCAGCGGGAACGCGGCCACGTCCTTCGTGTTCGCGTCCAGGCCCTGCTGGTCGAACATCCACTTCATCGTCTTCGCCGTCAGCCACGGTCCGTCGGCGAACTCGGCGTAGGACCCGCCGTCCTTGGCGTAGTCCGTCACGGGATAGAAGAGGACTTGGTAGGCGATCCGCGGTCCTCGGCGCTGCTTGGCCATGAGGGTGAGTCCGGCCGCCATCGCGCCGCCGACACTGTCGCCGACCAACGCGAGGCGCGACGCGTCGAGGCGCAGTTCCTGAGCGTGCTCGACGACGTACTCCATCGCGGCGTAGGCCTGCTCGTTCTGCGTCGGGTGCTTCGCGGCCGGCGCGTTCACGTAGTCGACGAACACGACGGTCGCGTTCACGCCGTTGGCGAGCTCGCGCACGAGCCGGTCGTGCGTGATCTTGTCGCCCAGTACCCAGCCTCCACCGTGGCAGTACAGGATGACCGGTAGGACGCCCTTCGCACCCTTGGGACGCACGATGCGCACGTCCGTCCGATCGAGGGGGCCGACCGGCCACGTCAGGTCCTCGATGTCGGCCGGCTGGAGTGCGACGGGCTTGGACTGCAAGCCGGTCAGCACGGCGTGCGCGGCCTCGGGAGTGAGTTGATGGAGCGGCGTGCCACCGGCCGTCGCCTCGATGAATCGTCGGGTGGTCGGTTCGAGCGTCTTCGTGTGCATGATCGGATCCTCTGGATGCGGTTGGGACAGGACATGTAGCTCGGCCGCGCCGATCCCCAAGGCGACTTCTTGCGTCAAGACGGTCGACTCGAAGACGAGCGGAGGCGCGAGCCGCCGTGAGTTCGATCCGGTGTGCGCGCATGCGGCTCACCGCACTCGACGTCGGTGATCTCCGCGTCGCGCGCCGGACCATCGTCGATACGGCGTCGCGCCTTCGGACCTAACGCGGGGTTCGCGCGCCGGTGCCGTTAGGTCCTGCAGCGCGCGCCGTATCGGCTGGAGAAGCGTCCGACACACGTCGGCGCTCCTGTGCGCGAGTGCGACGCCGTCGTGCTCGTCGCGTCCACAACGACCGCGTCACCCATGGAGCCGGCCCCGTGAACCCACTCCCGAACCCCGAGCCTCTCGCCGACGTCGTCGTCCACGGCGCGCACATCGCGACGCTGGATCCCGAGCGCCCGTTCGCGACCGCCATCGCGATCCGCGACGGACTCGTGCTCGCGGTGGGCTCCGAAGCGCAGATCCGACTCCACGAAGGTCCGCACACCGTCCGCATCGACGCCGGCGGGAGGACGATGATCCCGGGTCTGAACGACTCGCACCTGCACGTCATCCGCGGCGGGCTCAACTACAACCTCGAACTGCGCTGGGACGGCGTCCCGAGTCTCGCCGACGCGATGCGGATGCTGCGCGAGCAGGTGGCGCGCACGCCGCCGGGCCAGTGGGTGCGCGTGATCGGCGGGTTCGCCGAGTTGCAGTTCGCCGAGCGGCGCCTGCCGACGCTCGACGAGTTGAACGCCGCCGCGCCGGAGACGCCGGTGTTCATCCTTCACCTCTACGATCGAGCCCTGCTCAATCGCGCCGCGTTGCGTCACGTCGGCTACGGCAAGGACACACCGGAGATCCCCGGCTGTCGGATCGAGCGCGACGCGCGTGGCGAACCCACTGGGCTGCTCGTCGCCGAACCGAATGCGCTGATCCTCTACCGGACGCTGTCGCTGGGCCCGCGACTGGCGCCGGAACAGCAGATGAACTCGACGCGGCACTTCATGCGCGAGCTCAACCGTCTCGGCGTGACGAGCGCGTGCGACGCCGGTGGTGGCTTCCAAAACTTCCCCGACGACTACGCGGTGATCCTCGAGTTGCAGAGGCGGAACGAGCTCACGCTGCGCATCGCCTACAACCTCTTCACGCAGAATCCTCAGAAGGAGCGCGACGATTTCGCGCGCTGGGCCGCGTCGAACCGCATGTACCAGGGCGACGAGTTCCTGCGGCTCAACGGCGCCGGCGAGATGCTCGTGTACTCGGCCGCCGACTTCGAGGACTTCCGCGTCGCGCGGCCGGACATGAAGCCGACCATGGAGCTCGACCTGGGGGACGTGGTGGGGCTCCTGGCGCGGAACAAGTGGGCCTTCCGAATGCACGCCACGTACGACGAGACGATCTCGCGCGCGCTCGACGTGTTCGAGCGGATGAACCGCGACGTGCCGCTGACGGACCTGCGCTGGTTCTTCGACCACTGCGAGACGATCAGCGATCGCAACATCGAGCGCGTACGCGCGCTCGGCGGCGGCATCGCGGTCCAACACCGCATGGCGTTCCAAGGCGAGTACTTCGTCGCACGCTACGGCGCGGAAGCCGCCGAGCGCACGCCGCCCGTGCGGAGGATGCTCGCAGCCGGCGTGCCGGTCGGCGCGGGCACCGACGCGACACGGGTCGCGAGCTACAACCCGTGGACGTGCTTGAGCTGGCTCGTCACGGGTCGCACCGTCGGGGGCGCGGCTCTGTACCCCGAAGAGAATCGGCTCACGCGAGTCGAAGCCCTGCGCGCGTTCACGGTGGGCAGCGCCTGGTTCAGCCGCGAGGAATCGCGCAAGGGCCGGCTCGCTCCGGGGTACTTCGCCGATCTCGCGGTGTTGAGCGAGGACTACTTCCACGTCGCGCCCGAGCGCATCCGCGGCATCGAGAGCGTGCTGACGATCTTGGGCGGCAAGGTCGTGCACGGCACCGGGCCGTTCGCGACGCTCGCTCCGCCGCCGCTGCCCGTCGCACCCGAGTGGTCGCCCGTGAGGTACTACGGCGGACACTACCCGCCGTCCTACGCGGGCATCGACGCGATGCCACACGTGCCCACCGTACCACCGCCGTTCGGCGAGGAGCCGCACGCGCATCCGGGTGGCGCATGCACGTGCTCGGTGTGAACCGCGCGACGGTCGCGCTCCGCGGCGTGACGCGCGTCCTCGCGATGGTGCTCGTCGCTCGCGGAGCGGAAGCGTTCCAGGTCGAGGATCGGTGCGAACCTGATCCGCCACCGAGGCCGGTCCTGCGCCTCTTCCGCTATGACGAGGACTACCGCGCGCTGGCCGACCCGCTCGCGCGCACAGGCCCATTCGACGCGATCAAGCACGTGCCGATCCGCGCGTCCGATCCGGACGCGTACCTGAGCTTCGGCGGCGAGGTGCGGCTCCAGTTCGAGTCGTACCAGCCGCCCGACCTCGGGACGGGATCGGCGCGCAAGGACGATTACCTGCTGACGCGCGTCGAGCTGCACGCCGACGCGCACTGGTCGCGCGCGCTGCGCACGTTCGTCGAGCTGATCGACGGTCGAGTGCTGGGCGAGGAACTCGATCCGTCCGCGAGTCAGGAGAACGGCGTCGAGCTCCAGCAGGCGTTCGCCGAGTTCGCCGACGCGGGGTTCATCGTGCGCGCGGGCCGCATGGAGATGGGCTACGGCTCGTATCGACTCGTCGCTCCGCGCGAAGGCACGAACGTGCGCACGAACTACGACGGCGTGCGCGTCGGCGTGCGCGGCGGCCAGCATTCGCTCGACGCGTTCGTCACGCGGCCGGTGGATCAGGAGACGGGCGCGTTCGACGACTCGGCCGACTCGCATCGCCTGTTCTGGGGCGTCTACGGCACCGTGTCCTTCGACGCGCGCGACGCGATCGGTCTCGACGTCTACTACCTCGGACTGCGTGACGAGCGAGCCGACCACGGAACCGTGACGGGGACCGAGGAACGCCACTCGATCGGGACGCGACTGTGGGGAGCCCCCGGCCCTTTCGACTACGACGTCGAGGCCCTGGGGCAGTTCGGGCACTTCGACGGCCGCGAGATCCGCGCGTGGACGGTCGCGTCGAGCCTCGGCGCGCGCCTCGGAGCGTCGACGAGCTCGCCGCGCGTCGGCCTGAAGGCCAACGTCGCCAGCGGCGACCGCGACGCGCAGGACGGGGAGCTGGGGACGTTCGACCCGCTCTTCCCGCGCAACTCGTACTTCAGCGAGGCGGCGTTGTTCGCGCCGTCGAACTTCTACGACGTGCAGCCGCTGGTGCAGTTCTTTCCGAGCGACGTGACGACGATCACGCTCGCCGCCGACGCGTTCTTCCGCTACTCGGAGGACGACGCGGTGTACGCGCCGGGCGGACCGGTCATTCCCGGCGGAGTCGGCGGGAGCGGGCTCGTCGGCACGACGGGCTCGGTGCAGGTGGAGTGGATCCTCGGCGCGAACGTCGACCTCTCGGCTTCGTTCGTGCATTTCTGGGCCGGCGACGTCGCGAGTGCCGCGGGCGGCGACTCGGTCGACTTCGCGACGGTCTCCCTGGCGTTCCGCTTCTGAATCGCGGCTACGGCTCGCGCCCGGCCCGAGCCCGAACGACGTCGACCTCGCCCCACAGCGCGTTCCACTCCGCGCGCTCCGCGGCAGGCAGCGCCGCGAGCGCCACGTCGCCGCGCACGGCCTCGAACTCCACGGTGAACCGCCAACGCGAGAGCGTCTGCGCCAGGAGGATGCGCTCCTTCCGCGGCATGTCGTCGAGCCTGCTCGCGAAGCGCTCGAGGTCCGCGCGCAGCCAGGCGCGCGACTGGTCGCGCCAACCGCGGCGCGCGCTCTCGTCGAGGTCCTGCGCGTCGATGCCGATGCCCGCGCCCGCGAGTGCTGCGCAGCGAGCCGCCTCGAGCCGCGGACCGCCGTGCACGTCGTCAGCCAGCGCCGGATCCATCGCGAATGCAGCGCTCGCGAGCCGCGCGGCGCAGGCGTTCCTCTCGCGCACGGCCGCGATTCCGGCCAGCGCCAGTGCGTCCGCCGGATCGCGCGGCGTCGCGGTGCCGGCGACGACGTCCGCGAGGCGCGCTTCCAACTCGACGTGCACTTCGATGCGCTGAAGCGAAGCTCTGGCGCCGGAGCGCAGCGGATCCGCCGGCGCGCTCTCCTCGAGGAAAGTCTGCAGCTCGCTGCGCGCACCGTCCCAGTCGCCGCGCACGAGCAGCGCGTTGCCCAGGATCAAGTGCAAGCGCGTCGTCCGCGGCGCGAGTTCGAGTGCGCGGCGGTACGCGGCGATCGCCTCGTCGATGCGCCCGACCGACTGCAGCAGGATGCCCTGGTTCTGTCGGATGCGCGCATCCTCGGGTTCGAGCTCGGCGGCGTGCGCAATGCTCGCGACCGCCTCGTCGAGCCGCCCGATCTCCGCGTAGGCCATGGCCAGGCTCCCGTGCGCCTTCGCGCTCTTCGCGTCGAGCTTCAGCAATCGTTCGCTGGCGGCCACGGCTTCGCGGTAGCGTCCGAGCGCGCGCAGCGTCGAGCTCAGGTTGAGCAGGCTCAGCGCATGATCGGGTTCGAGCGCGTTCGCGCGCTCGAGGTGGACCAGGCCCTCGGCGTGACGCCCGGCGGTCGCGAGCGCGAGCCCATAGTTGTTCGCCGCGCCCACGCTCTGCGGATCGAGCTCGACCGCCGTGAGCCCGTGCTCGAGCGCTTCGGCGAGGCGACCCTTCGTCCGCAGCAGCGTGCACAGGTTGGCGTGCGCCGTGGCCGACTTCGGATCCAGCGCGGCCGCGCGCTCGTACGTCACGAGCGTGTCGTCGCTGCGGCCGGCCTCGGCGTAGGTATGCCCGAGGTTGTTGAGCGCCTCGGCTCGCTCGGGCTCGAGACGCACGGCCTCGAGGCCGGCGGCGATCGCCTCGTCGTGGCGGCCCAGCATCGTCAGCACGTTGCCGAGGTTCGAGTGCGCCAATCCGAACTGCGGATCGATGCGTACCGCGCGCTCTAGGTGGGGGAGCGCTTCGAGAGGTGATCCGGCGACCGCGAGACAACGCCCGAGGTTGTTCGCCGCGGTCGCGGAGTCGGGCCGCAGCGCGAGCGCGGCCTGGTAATAGCGCGCGGCGCGTGCCGGCGCCTTGCCCACGAGCGCGTCGGCCAGCGCGAAGTTGGCCCAGAAGTCGTCGGGATGTTCGCTCTGCACGCGCTCGAGCAGCGGCACGGCGTCGCCGCGGAGCTGGCGCAGCCGGTCGCCGATCGCGATGAGCAACTCGATGCTCGCCTGCGCGGGCGGCGACGCGACGAGTGCGGACAGCGCCGCGGGATCGGCCCAGGCGTCCGGGTCGCGCCAGCGCGTGAGCGCACCGGTCGGGTCGTCCTCGACGCGCCGCGCGAGCTCGAGCAGCGTCCGGCGGCGATCCGCGCGCGACACGCTGGCCTGGCACGCGGACCAGTCGTCGAGCGCACCGATCCACGCGCGACGAATGTCCGATCGCGCGATGCCCGCGGCCGCGCCGGTCGCGTCCACGAAGACGTCGCCGAAGCCCGCGCGAGCGAACTCCGCGGCGTAAGACTCGTCGGCGCGCCGTCGGTTCCGCTCGACGTCGAACTGACCGTCCTCGACGCCCGCGCGGCCGAGGCGGATCGCCTCGAGGCGTTGCGCTGTCTCGATGTCACCGGTGCTGCGAGCGAGTCGGGACTCGAGTTCGTCGTTGCCGCCGGCGTCGAGACGGACGCGCGCGCGCTCGAGGGCGGCGCGCGCGGCCCTCCAGTCGGACGCTTGTGCATGGCGTGAAGCCTCGGAGAACTCGGCCTGAACGGCGCGCTCGAGTGTCGCGTCGCGCCACGCACTCCACACGCCCGCGCCGGCCAGCAGGGCGACGAGCAACACGCCGCCCGCGATCCCCGCCGCATCGCCGGGACGTCGTCGGATCCAGCGCGCCGTGCGCTCGAATCGCCCGATCGGTCGCGCGAGGATCGGTTCGCCGGCGAGGAACCGACGCAGATCGCGGGCCAGGTCGTTCGCCGTCTGGTAGCGGCGCTCCGGGTCCTTCTGCAGGCACTTCGCGCACACCGTGTCGAGGTCGCGCGGCACGCCGGGCACGAGCCGCACGGCCGGCACGACCTCGTGGTGCGCGACCTGCATGAGCGTCTCGACGACGGACGCGCCCTGGAACGGCGGACGTCCGGTGAGCAACTCGTAGAGGATCGCGCCGAGCGAGTACACGTCGGCCTGCGGCCCGACGAGCTTCGCGTCGCCGCGCGCCTGTTCGGGAGCGGTGTACGACGGCGTGCCCAGGAACTCGCCCGATTGCGTGACCGACACCTCGCCCGGCGCGTCCTCGGACGTCACCTTGGCCAGGCCGAAGTCGGTGATCTTGAGCTGGCACTCGCCGTCCACGTCCGTCGACAGCGCGTGTCCCGAGCGTGACGGATCGTGGAACAGCACGTTGGCGGGCTTGAGGTCGCGGTGAATGACTCCGTGCGTGTGCGCGTGCTCGACCGCCTCGGCGAGCTCCGCGACGATGCGCGCGGCCTTCGCGGCGGCGCGCGGGCCCTCGGCGATGGAAGTCGCGAGGTTGCCGCCCTCGACGAGTTCGAGGACGAGGTACAGACGTCCGTCCTGCTCGCCGACGTCGTGCACCTGCACGATGCGCGGATGCCGCAGGCGCGCGATCGCCTGGGATTCCAACCGGAATCGTTGCTGTGCCTTGGGCGAGGAGAGTGGACCGGCCAGGATCATCTTGATCGCGACGAGACGGTTCAGCTCGAGGTGCCGCGCGCGGTAGACGATGCCGACCGCGCCCCGCCCGATCTCGCCCAGGATTTCGTAGCCGGCGACGTGGGGGAGCGACTCGTCGGTGGTCGTGACGTCCGTGGCCGCACGACGAGCGTGCACGCCCTCGATGCGAGCCTCGAGCCGCGACCGTCGCAGGAACGAGTCGAATTCCGCTGCGAACGCGGACGCGTCCTCCGTCGTGGTCTCGCGCGCGGCGCGACTCGGCGCATGTCCCAGCGCCGCCGGCAGGCCCGGCCAATCGTCCTGCAGATCGCGCTGCAGGTCGAGCACCAGGTGGTCCAGTCGCGCCTGACAGACCTCGCAGCTCTCGACGTGTCTCTCGGTGCTGTGGCGAGACGGCTCGTCGAGTCCCTCGGCGAGGAGCAGTTCGAGATCACGCGGTGTCGGACACAGCGTCGGTCCCACGCGTCACCCTCGGTCCAGTCGCGCGACTTCCTCGCGCAGCATCCGCTGGACCTTGCTGCGCGCGACGAAGACCGTCGCGACCTTCATTCCCAACAGCGCACCGGTTTCGGCACCGCTGCGGCCCTCCTTCGCGAGCAACTCGAACGCCTGCCACGTCCGCGGCTCGACGCGCAGCTGCACGCGCGCGGCGGCCTCACGCAAGATCTCCTCGTCGCAGGCCTCGTCGAGTCGTCGCGCCAGGTCGTCCTGCGCCGGCAGCGCCGCGAGGCGCTCGAACGCCGACTCACCACCGCCGCCGAGCCCCGGCTTGCGCAGCTTGGCGACGTAGTCCTGCCACGTGTTGTGCGTGACCGTCTTGAGCCAAGCGCGGAAGCTGCGTGTGGGATCGTAGGTGAAGTCGCGCAGCCGCTGCGAGAGCTTGAGGAACACTTCCTGCGTGACCTCCTGCGCGTCCGCCGGCTGGAGTCCCCATGCTCGGCACCACGCGTAGATCTTCCCGCCGTACCACTCGGTGAATTCCGCCCAGGAAGTCTGATCGTTCGGATCGGCGCGCAACCGTCCGAGCAACGTGGCGCGCGTGGCGGAGTTCGGCAGAGACGACATCGGCGTAGCTCGTTGCTCAGCGTAGCACGCACCGCCCGCGACGCTCGCCCCGTTAGCCGAAGGCATCGAGACAGCGACCTACCTTGGACCGTCTTCCTTCGCACGCCGTTCCTCGCAGGTCGCCGTTAGGTTGCGTGCTCCGGGCCGTATGGCTGTCCTCGACACACGCTGGGCACGGTGCGCCAGACGCGTTCCGTGCCCGAAATACCACCCCACCAACACGTGCCCAGGAGTTCGTCATGTCCAAGGAATCGGACCGCCCCAAGCTCAGCGAGAAGGGGCTGCTGACGCCCGACAACTGCGTCGTCACGCTGATCGACTTGCAGCCGCAGATGCTCTTCGGCGTGGGTAGCCACGACCGACAGACGATCGTGAACAGCAACCTCGTGCTGGCGAAGGCCGCACGCGTGTTCGGCGTGCCGACCGTGCTCTCCACGGTCGAAACCAAGGGCTTCAGCGGCAACATCTGGCCGCAGATCCAAGCCGTCTTCCCGCGACAGACGCCCATTGAGCGTTCCACGATGAACTCGTGGGACGACCGCAACTTCGTCGCGGCCGTCGAGAAGTCGGGTCGCAAGAAGATCGTGTTGGCGGGCCTGTGGACCGAGACGTGCGTCGCGTTGCCCACACTCCAGATGATCCACGACAAGTACGAGGTCTACGTCGTCGAGGACTGCTGCGGCGACGTCAGCTCCTTGGCCCACGAGAATTCGATGAAGCGCGTCATCCAGGCCGGCGCGAAGCCGGTGACCGCTCTGTCCGTGATGCTCGAGTGGCAACGCGACTGGGCGCACAAGGGCACGTACGACGCCGTCATGGACATCGTGAAGACGCACTGCGGCGCCTACGGCGCGGGCGTCGAGTACGCGTACACGATGGTGCACGGCGCGCCCCCGACTAAGGTCGCCGACTACGTGGTGCCGTCGCCGGCGATGGCGCACTCCTGACGTCGGATCGTCCGCACGACGAGCGCCGCACGCGCTCGATCGAGAGTTCTCGCCCGTCCGGCGCCGCACCTCGGCGTCGGCGGGCGCCAGGTCCGACGTGAAACCGCGCGTGTGAGGGTCGAGAGATGAAGAACGAGGGCGAGCCCACCATCCGGACGATCGAGCCCGTGAAGTGGGTCCTGAGTCGTCGACCGAGGAGCGCGGATCGCACGGCCTTCGACGCGTGGGTCCAGGACCTGCTGCGCATCGCGTCGCGATCGCCGGCGCTCGAGGGTTCGAGTGTGATCACCACGGGACCCGGCGAGACGTTCATCTTGCTGCGGTTCGCCAGTCGGTACGAACTCGATCGTTTCGAGGCCTCGAGCGAGGTCGTCGAGCACCTGCGCCGTGGCGACGAACTCGCGTTCGCGGTCGAACCGCCCGCGCGTCGCACCGGATTGGAAACGTGGTTCACGCTGCCGGGCCACCCCACGCCGGTGATCGCGCCGGCCCGGTGGAAGATGGCGCTCGTGACGTGGTGCGCGCTCCTCCCGCAAGTGATCGCGCTCAGCTTCGTGATCCCGAAGGAGTGGCCGTTCCTCGTCGGCGTCGCCCTATCGACGGCCATTCCGGTGTCGATGCTGACGTGGTTCGTGATGCCGCGACTCACGAAGTGGCTCTACGGATGGCTGTACGCGGAGGGCTGAGGGATCGCCGGACTCCTGCTGCGAGGCAAGGCGGGATGCGAGTGGCCGAATGGCCCACCGCACGAGTCGTCGACACGAAGACCTGCGACGGCGACCCGGCACGGGTCCGGCACCACGTCCGGGCGAAACCTGTCGAGGTGGGGGCCTCGGGCTCCCTTCGCTCCGTGCTGGGGAGTAAGCTCGCGACGCGCGCGCGGAGTCGTTCCGGCGGGGAGCCGTCCCGCGCTTGGCGCCACCCGCGCACGGGCGTGAGTGGATCCCGCCAGATCGAAACCGCATCGGCATCATGAAGAAGAACGCGTTGAAGCAGTCGTCGAAGAGGAAGTCCCTGGGCAACGTGCTCATCGGTCAGTCCGGCGGACCGACCGCCGTCATCAACCAGAGCCTGGTCGGCATCGTCGAGACGTGTCTCGCCGACAAGCGGATCGACCGCGTGCTCGGCGCGGTGCACGGCATCCAAGGCGTTCTGCAGAACCGCATCGTCGACCTGGGCCGGGAGAGCCGCAAGACGCTCGAGGCCGTCGCCAAGACACCCAGTTCGGCGCTGCGCTCCGTGCGCAAGAAGCCGACCGAGGAGGAGTGCCGCGCGATCCTGCACCGCATCGAGGAACTCGACGTGCACGCGTTCTTCTACATCGGCGGCAACGACTCGGCCGAGACGGCCAACTTGATCGATCAGATGGCGCGCGAGGAAGGGTGGGAACTCCACTTGTTCCACGTGCCGAAGACGATCGACAACGACCTGCGCGTCACCGATCACTGCCCCGGCTACGGTTCGGCCGCCAAGTTCGTCGCGCACGCGATGATGGGCGACAACGAGGACAACCGCAGCCTGCCCGGCATCAAGATCGACGTCATCATGGGCCGCAACGCGGGCTGGTTGACCGCGGCCAGCGTCCTCGCGCGCCGTCACGAGGGCGACGGACCGCACCTCGTGTACGTGCCCGAGCGCGTGTTCACGATGGAGTCGTTCCTCGCCGACGTCGATCGCGTGTACAAGCAGCACGGACGGTGCTTGATCGCGCTGTCGGAGGGCGTGCACGGTCCGAACGGTGCTCCGCTCGTCACGAGCGGCGAGAAGGACAGCCACGGCAACGTGCAGCTGTCGGGCTCGGGTGCCTTGGGCGACTTCCTGGCCGATCAGATCAAGTCGAACCTGGGTGCAAAGCTGCGCGTGCGCGCCGACACGTTCGGCTACTTGCAGCGTTCGTTCGCCGGCCTCGCGTCGGAAGTCGACGCGAAGGAAGCGCGCGAGGTCGGTCGCGTGGCCGCGAAGGCCGCGTTGGCGGCCAAGGTGCCCAGCGGATCGATCGCGATCCGTCGCAAGGGCAAGAAGACGTACGAGGTCGCGTACGACGTCGTGGAGTTGACGCAGGTCGCGAAGAACACGCGTCCGCTCGACGAACGCTACATCGCCGGCTCGAACGACATCCACGAGGAGTTCCTCGACTACGTCGCGCCGCTCGTGGGCAAGCTGCCCAAGACCGCGCACCTGTCCGACCACTTCATCTGAGGGTCGGGCTCCGTCGCTCGGCACGGGACGCGCCCTCGCGGACGCTTCGTCTCAGCGCGGAGCTTCGACGTGGCGTTTCAGGCCCTCGAGGCTCAGCGCGAGGATCTCGGCGTGTCGGTCCTCGATGCTGTCGATCATCGCCATCGCCACCAATCCGATGCCGAACCCGTCGCCGAAGTCGCCGCGCTCGATCCAGTGCACGCGCGTGCCCGTGGGGGTCGCTTCGAGCCGAATGCTCCCGGGCACGACGAAGTCGCGGCCGATCTCCTTCAGGTACAAGGACGAGCGCGTGGTCGTGGATTCCGTCTTGCTGCAACTGGCGAGGACCAGCGCGTCGCGGAAAGTCGTCTCGAACTCCAACCCCGTCTCGGCCGCGGCCGACACGATGCGCATCGAACCGGTTCCCGCGCCTTCGGTGGGTGTACCTCGGCTCACGCTCACGTTCACCCCGACAGGGCCGCTGACGCGGACGGCGGACTTGGAGTTCGGTGACGTCCAACGCAGCATCGCACCGGCGCCCGTCAGCGGGCCATCGTAGGTGCGTTGAGCCCACTCCTCGGCGTCGCGAGACCAAGCCGACCATTTCGGCCAACGCTGCAGGTCGGCGAGTTCCTGGAACACGACGTTGGGTGGCGCGGCGATCTCGATCGTCGCCTCTGCCGACCAGACACGACGTTGTTGCGAGACGTAGTGGGCGAACCACGCGAATCCGGCGATCACCAGGAGTAGGAAAATGGCGCCTGCCACGAGCAGTCTCTTGGTCCACTTCGACATGGTCTCTCCGGTAGGTGTCGGTGCGCACTTGCGAGTCGGTCGCCAGCCTAGGATATTCGCGAACCGAGGCTCACGACTTCGAGAGTTCGTCCGCGCTCGCCACCCCGAGGACCCCGCATGCAGCCCGTAACCTTCGCCCTGTCGTTCCTCCTGGTCGCCGCGCTGGCGCAGGATCCGCCCACGCCACCGACTCCGCCCGCGCCGTCGGCGAAGCCCGCGGTCGCACCCGCCGGCGCGACGCTCACGGGCTCGGTCACGTTCGACGGCACGCGGCCCGAGCCGCGGACCTTGCCGGCGACGGCCGAGCAACAACACGGGTGCTGTCCCGACGGCCGCACCGTCAACGCGATCGACCCGACGCTCGTGATCGACGAGAAGCTCGGCATCGCCAACGTGCTCGTCACGATCGAAGTCCCCGGTGCGAAGCTGGTCGTGCCCGAGACGCCCTTCGAAGTCGATCAACGCTCGTGCGTGTTCGAGCCGCACTGCCTCGTCGTCCCGGCCGGCGCCAAGGTGGTCTTCAAGAACAGCGACGCCGTCAGCCACAACGTGCGCATCGTCGCGGCCAAGAACGACGCGGCGAACGACGTCGTCGTCGCGGGCTCGAAGAAGGAGTACACGTTCGCGAAGGCCGAGAAGGTGCGCGTGGGGTGCGACTACCACCCGTGGATGTCGAGCCTCGTGATGGTCGTCGACACGCCGTTCGCCACGTTGACGAAGGCCGATGGTTCGTTCTCGATCCAAGGGCTCCCGCCGGGCACGTACAAGGTCAAGCTGTGGCACGAAGTGCTCGGCAAGGCCGAAGCCGAGGCGATCGTGAAGCCCGACGGCACGTGCGCCGCGGTCGCGGTCAAGATGGCGGAGCCCAAGAAGAAGTAGAGAGAGGCGCCGTGAGCGTCTCGAGCGCGCGTGCACGGTATCGAAGGGAAACGTCGGTACTGCGGGGGTCGCGGATACGAGTCTTCGTCTCCGCGGGGGTGCCGAGGGGGGACCTGTGGAGATCGGACGGACGGTGTACGATCGGTCGTCACGCGCTTCGTTCGAGCGCGCCACACCCGGAGTCCACTTCATGTCACGGATCGCTTCCCGCTTCCTCACGACGTCCCTGTTCGGCGCGTGCCTCGCACTTCCGCTCGCCGCTCAGCAGCGCATCGACGTCGACGTGACGATCTCCGGCGGCGTCCCGGCACTCGAGTCCGACCCGGGCGGCATGTCCGGTGACGCGCATGTCGTCGCCTTCGCTTCCGACGCGAACGACCTCGTCGTCGGGGACCGGGGCAGCCCCGACGTGTTCGTGCGGGATCTCGTGAGCGGCACGACGACTCGTTTGACGAATTCGTTCCCCGCCAACTACTCCAACGTGCGCGTGAGTGGCGACGGTCGATTCGTGGGGTACGCGCAGCAGAACTTCGGGACGCCCGCGATCCAACGCCGATCGTTCGTGCACGACCGCGTCGCCGGAACGACCTCGCGGATCGCGGCCAATTGGGCCGAGGTCACGATCGAGGACCTGAACCAGGACGGACGATTCGCGGTCGTCACGGCGCGCGCCACGAACGTCCCTGGTTCGCCGCTGCAGGTCCTGCGCGTCGACCTCGTCAACGGCAGCGTCGTCCTGTGCTCTCACGACGTGAACGGCGATCCGGCTGTGAACGGCGACCCCGCGCTGCCCCTGCACCCGCGGATCGACGAGGACGGGACCCACGTGGCGTTCGCGAGCGCATCGCCGCTGCTCGTGCCGGGCGACACGAACGGAGTGGCCGACGTGTTCCTGTACGACGTTCCGGGCGACGTGATGATCCGCGCCAGCGTGTCGAACGACGGTGCACAAGGGCTCGCGGGCTCGGCGCGCCCCACGGTCTCGAAAGACGGTCGATTCGTCGCGTTCGAGACGTTTGCGACGAACTTCGCACCCGGGGACGTCAACGGACTCCTCGACGTGTACGTGCGCGACGTGCGGCTCGCGACGACGACGCACGTCAGCCTCACGACGCTCCAAGCACCGTACCCGGCGGACTGCACGCACGGCACGATCTCGGGCGACGGGCGGTACGTCGCGTTCTCGACCCTCGTTTCGACGGGACCGTTCTCGGGCGAGTTGCAGGTGCGCGTGCGCGACCTCGAGAACGGCGTGTCCGTGCCTGTCGACTTCGGCGCGGGTTTCGTCGATTTCCTGATGCGACCGATCGAACTGTCCGACGACGGACGTTCCGTGCTGGTCGAGCGTCGACTCTCGGCGCTCTCGCCGCTGCGGATTCAACTGCTCGACTACGGTCCGCCGTGCTCCGCGTCGAACTACTGCAGCGCCGCGCCGAACTCGACGGGGCGCCCCGCGTTCTTGAGCGCTCAGGGTTCGGCCAGCCGCGAGTTGAACAACCTCGTGTTCGCTGCACTCGACCTGCCGCCGACGGCGGTGACGCTCCTGTACTCCGGTACGAGCGCGATCGATCCGGGCACGCCGTTCGGCGACGGATCGAAGTGCGTGGGGGGCACGATCGTGCGTCACACGATCCAACAGGCCGTTCTGGGCACGATCATCGACGCGCAGGACGTGCACGCGCCCGACTACGCGAACGTTCATCCGGGCGACACACGCTACTACCAAGTGCTGTACCGCGATCCGGACGCGGGCAGTCCGGGTTTCAACACGACCGACGCGGTCGCGGTGACCTTCTGCTGGTGAGCGCCGCGCGCACGTGAGGCGTGAGATCCGTCGGAGCGTGCGATCGCGCACGCTCTCGCGGGCGATTCGGCGGTCCGCTCCTTGCACGTTTCGCGTCACGAGTTTTGCCCGGTCGCCCCGACCCCCCGACTCCTGGCCCCGAAAGCCGATCATGCTCCGACGCGCGCTCGTTATCGCACTCGCACTCGCCTCGCTCCCGCACACGCGTTTCCTGGGTCCCGCTTCGGCCCAAGACCTCGTCGACGTCGCCGACCCGGGCGCCACCGGCCGCACGACCGCCGTGCTGTCCGACCTGTCGCGGGACGGCCGATACGTGGCCTTCGCCTCGACGGTCGCGGGCCTCGTCCCCGGTGACGGATCGGCGATCGACGTGTTCGTCCGCGACCTCCAACTCGGCACCGTCGAGCGGATCACGAACGATCAGCCGGGGGTCGTGGAGGACGTGCACATCAGTCCCGACGGTCGCTACGTGGCCTATTCGCTGTGGCTCGTCGGGTGGCCACCGGTCAACGTGACCCGCGAGGCCTTCCGCCACGACCGACTCACGCACTCGACCGTCCAGGTCGCGCCCGGTTGGTTCTTCGTTCGTGCGCACGACGTGAGCGCCGACGGTCGCTACGTACTCGTCACGGCGAAGTCCCTGGCGAGCGGGATCGACTTCCGGCGCGTCCTGCGCTTCGACTGTGTCACCGGCGCGATCGACGTCTGCTCCCGTGACCTCACGGGGCAGGCCGTGTTCTGCGGGTCGCAGCCCGAGGATCTGAGCCCCTCGATGGACGACACCGGCGATCACGTCGGATTCGTGAGCACGTTCTGGGGACACGTGCCGAACTCGCCGCCGATGGACGCGCAAGCGTACGTGCTGAACGTCCCGAGCGGTGTCTTCACGCGAGCCAGCCTCGGCGCGAGTGGACTCCACGCCGCACAGGGCGTGACCGGCACGATGTCGATGTCGAGCGACGCGCGCTACGTCGCGTTCGAGAGCCTGACGCCGAACCTGGTGATCGGCGACACGAACGCGACGACGGACGTGTTCGTGCGCGACCTCGTGTCCGGCACGACGATCCTCGCGAGTCGCGACACACAAGGCCTGCCGTTGACGAGCCGCAGTACGAATCCGGTGCTCTCGGCCGACGGCAGTCACCTGGCGTTCGAGACGCGCTCGGTCGCGTCGCCGGTCCCGCCCGCACGACTGTGCGTGCGCGACCTCGTCGCGGGCGTGACGTGGACGGTCGATCCGGGCTCGGGCGCGGTGCCCGATCGACTGCAGCCGGTCGAGATCGCGAGCGGCGACCGCATCGTGCTGGTCCAACGCTGGCCGGGGTCCGCCGGCGTCGCGCGCGTGCAACTCGCCGACTTCGGCGCGCCGTGCGCGCTCGCGAACTACTGCACGTCGCAACCGAATTCCACGGGTCAGGCCGCGTCGCTCGTCGCGCAGGGTTCGGCCAGCCGTGAAGTGAACGACCTCGCGTTCACTGCGAGCAGCCTGCCGCCGACGGCGGTCGTGCTCTTGTACTCGGGCACGAACCCGATCGATCCGGGCACGCCGTTCGGCGACGGCTCGAAGTGCGTGGGCGGCACGATCGTGCGCCACGCGATCCGTCAGGCACTCGCGGGCGCGATCTTCGTCGCCCAGGACGTGAACGCGCCCGAGTACGCGACCGTTCGTCCGGGCGACACGCGCTACTACCAGGTGCTCTATCGCGACCCCGCCGCGGGCGGCGCGGGTTTCAACACGACCGACGCGGTCGCGGTCACGTTCTGCTGGTGAGACTTCGGTGTGCCCACGTTCTCGGCGGCGCGTCGCGGCTCACGCCGCTTCGTTGTCGCGACCGAACCGCCGCAACGTGGAGCCCAAGTCCAGCATCGAGTCCGACGGCGTCCATCCGTGCAGCACGCGCGCGACGGCCACGAGCACTTCGCGGTCGACCTCGACCACGGCTTGGCGGTCGAGCTTTTTCGCCGCGCGTTCGGCCAAGCTGCCGTCGACCAGCTTGAGCAGTCGTTCCCGGACGTCGTCGGGGGCCGCCAGCGCCTTCACGACCAGGGGCAGGTAGGCATCACCCGCGTCGGCAGGCAGCCCGTGTCGAGCGCACAAGGCTCGAACGACGTCTTCGGGGTTCATCGGCTTCGCAGTTCGTGGGGGGGGACTGGGGCGGGGGAGAACTCGAAGGAAGGCTATCCCACGACCTCGCGACGGGCGAACCGCGCCGAGTGCACTTTCCGTGTCGGTGAGCTTCGCGTCGCGAGAACCTCGATCCGGACGCGGGGACGCGCCTCGATCGGGCCATTCTTGCTCGGAAAAAGCGTCTTCGGGGCGACGGGTGACACCCCGTGCGCCGCCCGGCTCGTGATCAGGTCTCGACGGACTTCAACGCCTGCTGCACGAAGTCGATGAGAGCCGTTTCATCTTCCGGTCCCACGGCCAACAGCATGCCCATGCGGCCGCCGAACACGCCCGAAGCGGCGGCCGGATTTCCACTCGACACGCGTTGCACCAGCGTGTTCGTGCGCGCCGTCAACGCCACGATCGGATCCTTCTCGACCTCGACCTCGGGGCCGTGGTGGTAGGCGATGGCCTGCACGACCGCGGGCGGCAATCCCCATCGGGTCGCGATGCGCGCGCCGACGTCGGCGTGGTTGAAGCCGAGTTCCTGCTGCTCCACGAGGAACAACGGGATGTTGAGGTCGCGGGCCTTCGACGCCAGGTCGATGTATCGCTTCTTGAGGTTGTCGAGCAGCACGATCTGACCCAGGTCGTGCAACAGGCCGCACACGTAGATCTCGTCGGCGCCGATGTCGAACTTGCGCTTCGAGCGGCGCATCATGAACGCGCTGGCCTGTCCCACCACGATCGAGTGGCGCCACAGCTCGTCGAGGTCGAGTCCGCTGCCCTTCAGGTGATCGTACTGCTGGATCACCGAGGCTTGCGTCACCACGTTCTTGAGCACGCGGATGCCCAACACGGCCGCCGCCTGGTGCGTCGAGATGCAGCGCTCGCGCAGACCGTAGTACGTGCTGTTGGCGATCTTCAGGACCTTGGCGGCGAGCGGCGCGTCCTCGGAGACGACCTGGGCGATCTCGCGCAGACCCACGTCCGGGTTCTCGAGCAGGCGCGAGATGCGCTGCACGACCGCCGGCATCGTCGGGATCGTGAAGTTCTCGGGGAGCTGGACGTTCTTCGTGCTCGCGGTGCTCATCGGGTGGGGCTGCCTCGGGAAATGCGCCGCGTACTGCGGAGCGTCGATCGCTCGGGACTCCATTCCATCGGGATCCCGGGGAGACGACCTTGAGACGGAACTCGTTTCCACCGGGAACCGACGCCCGCGCGGTGACCCGCGACTCCACGGCGCGCACCACGAGACGCCGGCACGAATCCACGCCGGCGCTCAAGACGGCTCTCCGCGCCAATCGATGAGGCGCGAACCGAGCCAGTTCCCGTGCCCCACGCGGGAACTCGCAATCCCCACCGTCTTCGCGAGTTCGTCCCCATGCGCATCCTCACCTGCGTCGCCGCGGCGGCGTTGTCCGTACCGGCGTTCACGACCTTCGTGTCGAGCCGTTCGATCGAATCGGCTTCGGACGCCGTCGAGGCCAGCACCTGCATCCAGATGCGCGTCGAGGACCTCGCCGCGCGCTGCGACTTGGCGCTGGAAGCCCGCGTGACCTCGAAGAGCACGACCGTCGACGCGCTGGGGCGCATCGCGACCGACTACTCGCTGGCGGTGGATCGCACGTACTTCGGCGTGGCGCAGACCTCGCGCACCGTGCGCGTCCCGGGCGGCGTGCTGCCGGACGGCCGCGGACTCGTGTTGCCGGGCATGCCCAAGCTGAACGTGGGCGAGAACGCGATCCTGTTCCTCTCGCGCGAGAATCAGCACGCCGAGCGCTTGCCGATCGGTTTGGCGCAAGGCCGCATGCGCGTGCTGCGCGACGCCGACGGCGTCAGGACGCTCGAGAGCGACGTGCGCGATCTCGAGCTCGTCGACGCCAAGGGGCAGCCGGTCGTGGTGCCTCGGGCCGTGACGACGCTGCCGTACGCCGACACCGTGTCGCGCATCGAGACGGTCTGCGCGCAACGCGTCCGTGACGCCGCCAAGGGAGCGCGCAAGTGAGCTGCAACCCCACGGCGCCCTCGAGTTCCACTCCGACGATCGCCGCACCCTCGAAAGCCGCGCCTTCGAAGCTCGCGCCGCCGAGTGTCGCGCACTCGAACGGCGCGACGTCGACGTCGCGCCGCGCCGCGGTCGTGTCCCGGCTGGGCCGCGCGCGCGCGTTCCTCGTCGCGCTCGTCGCCTGTGCGGCGATCGGACTGCTCGCGCCGCAGGTGTGGGCGCACGTGCGCCTCACCGCCAACGGTGGCGCCGAGTTGCGCTGGGGATCGCCTTCCAACGTCTCGCTGGTCATCAGCGCGGCCGGATCGGACGACATCACGGACGGCAGCCACGCGACCGCGATCCGCAACGCGATCTCGGCCTGGAATTCGGCGCCCGGGTCGAGCGCGCGCATCGTCGAGGACGCCAACCCCTCGTCGCGCGCGCGCACCGATTGGCAGAGCAATTCCCTGCACCTGATCTACTTCGACGAGGACGGCGAGTCCGGCTACCTGCCGAGCGGCTCGGGCATCGTCGCCATCACGCCCGTGTGGTTCATGAACAGCGGCGTCATCAGCGACGCCGACGTGATCTTCAACGGGCAGGACTTCCTGTTCACGACGACGGGCGAGTTCGGCTACTTCGACGTCCAGGACGTCGCGGCCCACGAGTTGGGGCACTTCCTGGGGCTCGATCACTCGGGCTGGGCCGGCGCGACGATGTACCCGTACGTCGATCCGACCGAGATCCTGCACCGCAGCTTGTCGCAGGACGACGTGTGCGGTCTGCGCGTCGCCTATCCCTCGGAGGCGTTCGGCTCCTTGTCCGGTGTCCTGCGTCACGGCAACGACGCGTTGGTCTCGGGCGGTCACGTCGTGGCCGTCGACGCGAACGGTCGCACGTACGCGTCGGCCTTGACGACGTCGTTGGGCGCGTTCCGGGTCGGTGGACTGCCGCTCGGCACCTATCAGCTGTACGCGACGCCGTTGGACGCGCCCGTGTCGAGCGCGAACCTGGCCGTGTCGCAGACCATCGAGACGAACTTCCGCTCGACCGTGCTCGGGTCCTTCGTGGTCAACGCGTTGGAGGATCGATCGGTGGGCAGCTTCACGGTCGGCGCGGACACGTCGTTGGGCCTTGGCCGCACGAGCGACGTGTTCCCCATGCGCGTCGTGTCGGGTGAGACGCGCACGCTGCTCGTCCACGGATCGGGGCTCCTCGTGGGCTCGACGTTGAGCGTCAACGACGGCTCCGTCACGGTCACGCCGATCTCCTGGGCGACGAACTACGTCACGTTCTCGGTCGCGGTTCCGGTCGGCGAACCGCCGGGACACCTCGACTTGACCGTCACGAACTCGGGCGGCGACCGACACACGCTCGTCGCGGGCCTGGAGATCACGCCTCCCGATCCCACGGTGGGCACGATCACTCCCGACGACGGTTCCATGCACGGCGGGACGGCGATCACGATCTCGGGCACGGGCTTCCGCGCCGGCGCGCGCGTCGTGACGGGCGGGCAGATCTACCGCGACGGCGTCGCGGGTGGTTGCACCGTCGTCGACGCGAACACGATCACGCTGACGACCGCCGGCGGTCCCGCGGGCCCGTCCGACGTCGTCGTCATCGATCCGACCGGCGTCGAGGGGCGCTCGCTGGGTGGCTTCACCTTCACGACGCAACCCGCGATCACGTCGGTTTTCCCGAGCGCCGGCTACGCCGCCGGTGGGACCACGGTCACGCTGGCCGGGGTCGACTTCGTCGACGGATGCACGGTCACCATCGACGGCGTCGTGCAGACGAACGTGTCGGTCACGTCCGCGACGCGACTCGTCGTGACGACGAACCCGGGCGTCGCCGGTGGTCCGTACACGATCGAGATCGAGAACCCGACGGGCGAGACGGCCTCGGCGCTGTTCACGTACTCGTCCGATCCCGATCCGATCGTCGCGTCGATCGATCCGGCGACCGGCCCGGTCGAAGGCGGAAGTCAGGTCACGATCCACGGCTTCAACTTCACGCCGACGGTCGACGTCGTCTTCGGCGCCGACGCCGAGACCGGGGCCGGTGGCGCGCTCGCGGCCGTGACGTACGTGGACGCGAACACGCTCCTGGTCACGACGCCCGCGTTCTCGAGCGGGACCCGCAACGTGATCGTGCGCGACGCCTTCAGCGAACAGGCCGGCGTCGCGCTCGCGGCGTTCACCTACCAGAAGCCCGGTGGTGGAGGCGGTGGCGGGTGCGCGGGAGCCGTGTCGCCTCCCGACCGACCGTTCGACGGTCTCTCGAGCCTGTGGGCGCTGGCCGCGGCGTTCGGATGGCTCGTCTTCCGCGCGCGAGCGTCGAAGACCCACGCCGCATGAGGTAGGCTCTCGCGCGACGCCCCCGATCCGTTCGCGGGCCGCGCATGAGCCAACTCACCATCGCATTCGACATCGAAGTCGCCGGCTTTCCGTGGGAAGAGGTCGACGAGATCACGCGCGGCTACCTCCTGTCGCGCGCCAAGGAAGAGAAGGACCGCGAGGCGCTCCCCGATCGCACCGGCCTGTTCCCGGGTCTCGGCAAGATCATCGCGATCGGCATGTGGCTCGTGAACGAGGACCGCGGGATGATCCTGCTCGAGGGCAAGACCGCGCCCGAGCGCGACTGGGAGAAAGTCCCGAACTCGAAGATCTTCCGCGGTGACGAACGCGCGGTGCTCGAGAAGTTCTGGGAGAAGGTCGGCCCGGCCAAGAACGGACGCGTGCCGCGGCTGGTGAGCTACAACGGTCGCACGTACGACGGTCCGATGCTGATGATCCGCTCGGCGCAGCTGGGCGTGCGTCCCACGCGCCACATGATCCCCAAGCGTTGGGACTTCCACGAGCACTGCGACCTCATGGAGGTGTTCAACTTCCAGGGGACGGTGCGCGACAGCTACTCGCTCGAGTACTGGTGTCGCCGTTTCGACGTCGAGAGCCCCAAGGGCTCGATCGACGGCAGCCAGGTGGCGCGCGTCTACCGCCAAGGCCGCATCGACGACATCGGGGAGTACTGCCTGCGCGACGTGCGGGCGACCGCGCAGCTCTACCAGAAGCTCGAACCCACCATCCTGCCGCTGTTCTCCGGCGGCGCCGGCTGACGATCGCGGGTCGCCCGGGGAGCGGACCCGCGCGTCGGTTCCGACGGGGGATAGCGGCGTACGCGAGACGCCTCGGCACGCTAGAATCTCCGCCCCTGAATCGGGCGCCGGGTGGCGCACGAACGGGTTTTCCGTCGGAGAGAGTCACGTGGAACTCGAGCAGCTCAAGATCGATCGCGAAACCGGAGGCCGCCGACGTCGCGGTCGTTCGCTCCCCAAGTGGGCCGTCCTGCTCCTCGTGATCGGCGGTGCCGCGCTCTTGTTCCTGGCGCTGCGCGGTCCCATGGGGAGCACGTTCGCGGCCTTCGGCCAGACGAAGGTCAAGGTCGAGAAGATCGCCGCCAAGAGTCCCGGCGTCGTGGCCGCCGCGACCGGCACGTCGGCCAATGGCTACGTGGTCGCGAAGACGCGCGCGGCGCTGTCGGCCGACACCCCCGGTCGCATCGTCGAGATGAACGTGCAGGAAGGGTCGACGGTCAAGAAGGGCGACGTCGTCGCGCGCCTGTACGCCGACGAGTACGCCGCCGCCTTGGCGCGCGCCGAAGCCGACGTCGCGGTGGCGGAAGCCGCTCGCGCGCGGTCCGAGTCCGACGTGTCCGTCGCTCAGGCCGCCAAGACGCGCGCGGAAGCCGACGTCGCCACCGCGGACAAGAGCCTGGCCGCGCTGCGCTCCAACGTGAAGGCGTCCGAGGCCGACGTGGCGCAGTACGAGGCGTCGCAGAAGCTCGCGCGGCTCTCGCTCGAACGTGCCAAGAGCCTGCTCGCGCAGAACGTCGACACGCTCGATCGCGTCGATCGCGCGCAACGCGACCTCGAGGAAGCCGACGCCCGTGTCGCCTGGAGCCGCGCGCGCCTCGACGCCTCGCGCGAGTCCGTGACCGAAGGCGAATCGCGCGCCGCGGCCGCGCGCGCCGGCGTCTCCGAAGCCGAGTCGCGCACGCTTTCCGCGCGTGCGTCGGTGGCCGAATCGGAAGCCCGCGTCGTGGCCGCCAAGGCCGCGCGCGACCTGTCGAAGGCCACGCTGGAGAAGACGGCCGTGCGCGCGCCCTTCGACGGCGTCGTCGTGCTCAAGGACGCGGAAGTGGGCGAGGTCGTCAGCCCCAACTCGCAAGGCGGCTCGTCCGCGCGCGGTTCGGTCGTGACGATGGTCGACTTCGCCACGCTCGAAGTGCAGGCCGAGGTGTCCGAGACGACGATCGCCAACGTCAAGTTGGGCGGGGACGCGCGCGTGTACCTCGACGCCTATCCGAACAAGCCGTACCGCGGTCGCGTCGACCGTGTGTGGCCGACCGCGAACCGCACGAAGGCCACGATCGAAGTGCGCGTCACGTTCCTGGAGCGCGACGAGAACCTGCGGCCCGAGATGGGCGCGCGCGTCGTGTTCCTCGAAGCGACCCAGGTCGCGAGCGACGACCCGCGCATCCTGGTTCCGAAGGACTCCGTGATCACCGTGGGCGGTCAGAGCCACGTGTTCGTCGTGGTCGACGGCAAGGCCAAGAAGCGCGCCGTGCGCACGGGCAAGGAACGCTCGGGCAAGGTGTCGATCGTCGAAGGCCTGGCCGACGGCGACGAAATGATCCTCGCGCCGAGCGACAAGCTCGCCGACGGCGATCCCGTGCACGTCGACAAGGAAGGGTCCTGAGGTCCCGCTCGTGTCGCAGCCGATCATCCGATTGCGTGGCGTCACCAAGACGTACACGCGCGGCGGCGAAACGCTGACCGTGCTGAACAGCCTGGACCTCGACATGGAGCGTCAGGGCTTCTACGCGCTGATGGGACCGTCGGGATCGGGCAAGACGACCCTCTTGAACCTGATCGGCGGGCTCGACCAGGCCGAATCGGGCGAGATCGTCGTCGACGGCGAGGACATCGCGCGCATGGGCGGCGCGGACCTGGCCAGTTGGCGCGCGGACAGCGTGGGCTTCGTGTTCCAGGGCTTCAACCTGATCCCCGTGTTGACGGCGCAGGAGAACGTGGAACTGCCGCTCCTGTTGACGAACCTGTCGCGCCGCGAACGTCGCGAGCACGCCGAGGTCGCGCTCGCGTTCGTGGGGCTCGCCGATCGGCGCGGACACCGTCCGTCGCAGCTCTCGGGCGGTCAAGAACAGCGCGTGGCCATCGCGCGCGCCATCGTGACCGACCCCAAGCTCATCCTGGCCGACGAGCCCACCGGCGACCTCGACCGCAAGTCGGCCGACGACGTGTTGACGCTCTTCACGCGGCTCAACGAGGAGTTCGGCAAGACGATCCTGATGGTCACGCACGACATGCACGCCGCGGAGCGCGCGCGCACGATCGTGCACATGGACAAGGGTCGCCTCGGCAGCATCGAGGAGAACCGCGCGCGCGCCGCCGCCGCGCCGGGCGATCCGCGCACGCCGAACCGGAGCTGAACGATGGCTCCGTTCCGGTTGATCGCGAAGAACCTCTTCAAGCACCCGATCCGCTTCCTGTTGACGGTGGCGTCGATCGCGATCGCGATCTTCCTCCTGTGCGTGCTGCAGTCGCTCGTCGTCGCGCTCGACGCGGGCGTGCGCGCCGCGGCGTCGAATCGACTCATCGTGCAGTCGAAGGTCAGCCTCTTCGTCTACCTGCCGCAGAGCTACCGCGAGAAGCTCCAACAGGTCGACGGCGTCGAGAAGGTCGTCGCGTGGAACTGGTTCGGCGGCTACTACCAGGACCCGTCGAACTTCTTCGCGCAGTTCGCGACCGACCCGGACCTCCTCCTCGACGTGTACCCCGAGATCCGCTTGATCGAAGGCGACGCCGAGGAGTTCCTGCGCGACCGTCAAGCCTGCATCGTGGGCGTGGACACGGCCCGCAAGTACGGCATCCGCGTGGGGGACACGTTCCCGATCATCGGCGCGTTGTTTCCGCGACTCGACGGCGAACCCTGGCAGTTCCGCGTCGCGGGCATCTACAAGTCCTCCAAGCGCACCGTCGACGACAACACGCTGTTCTTCCACTACCAACTCGTGGAGAAGGCGATCGAATCGGGCGAAGCGTCGGGGCCCGCCGGCGTGGGCATCTACGTCCTGCAGACCAAGCCGGGCCGCGACCAGACGGAGATCATGTCCGAGGTCGACGCGATGTTCGAGAACGGCCCGCAAGCCGTTCAGTCGACCACCGAGGCCGAATTCCAGGCCCAATTCGTCTCGATGGTCGGCAACGTGCCGCTGTTCGTGTCGTCGATCGGGGGCGGCGTGATGATCGCGATCCTCCTCGCCGCGCTGAACACGATGTTGATGTCGGCGCGCGAGCAGACGCGCGACGTGGGCGTGCTCAAGGCGCTGGGATTCAGCGACGGAACCATGTTCAGCCTCTTGCTGGGGCAGTCGCTCGTCCTGTGCTGCAGCGGCGGCTTCTTGGGCATCCTGCTCGCCGTCGGAACCGAATCCGGCATGGCCAAGATGCTGGGCACCATGTTCCCGGGCTACGAAGTGACGCGCGGCACCCTGATCGAGGCCGCCCTCGTGACGTTGGCCATCGGACTCCTGGCCGGCATCGCGCCCGCGTTGCGTGCGCGCGCGATCCGAGTCATCACCGCCCTGAGAGCGACGGCGTGACATGGCGCTCGTGCCCCTCAACTACAACCTGCGCAGCTTGTGGGTGCGGCGCTCGGCGACGCTGCTGACCGTGTTCGGCATCGCGGCGACCGTGGCCGTCTTGTGCGGCGTGTTGGCGCTGCAGCAGGGGTTCGAGAAGCTCTTCACGGACAACGGGCGCGAGGACGTCATCGTGTTCCTGCGCCAAGGCGCGACGAACGAAGGCGACAGCGTGTTCTCGCGCGAGCGCGCCGAGATCCTGATGAAGTCGCTGCCCGAGATCGACACGCCGCCCGGGGAGGCGCCGCTCGTCTCGGCCGAGATGTACTTGGCCGTGCGGCGCGACAAGATCGACGGAGGCGAGACCAACGTCCCGATCCGCGGCGTCCAGCAGCGCACCTTCGACATCATCGGCGACCCGCTGAAGATCGTGGAGGGCCGTCGTTTCGCCCTGGGCACCGACGAGGTGATCGTGGGGCGCAAGCTCGTCGACCGCATCCGGAATTGTCACCTGGGCGACGAACTCGTGCTCAACACGACGCCGTTCAAGGTCGTGGGCATCTTCGATCACGACGGGCCGTTCAAGTCGGAGATCTGGGGCGATCGTGACCGCTTGGCCGAAGCGTTGGAGCGCCCTGTCTTCAACCGCGTGATCGCCAAGCTGCGGGAAG